>UOEK01000020.1_pt1 | contig 32787 bp, 27 predicted proteins | sample 1989451 | NCBI WGS metagenome assembly UOEK01 (sample SAMEA4712198, study PRJEB27164) | hydrothermal vent metagenome | biome: marine basaltic hydrothermal vent biome; feature: marine hydrothermal vent; material: mineral | place: Pacific Ocean | collected 2011-06-14/2011-07-23 | depth 1691 m
AACCGGTCAACATGGGCAACCGAGGTGTCCCCTATCGCACGTTTGGGCACGTTGATGATCCGCCTCAACGCTACCTGGTCGTCAGGATTCACAATGCCACGCACGTAAGCGAGCGCATCCTTCACCTCGCGTCGGTCGTAGTACTTCAGGCCACCAACTACCTGGTACGGCACCTGGTAGCGGGCGAAGGTTTCTTCGATGACCCGTGCCTGGGCGTTGGTTCGGTAGAACACTGCCATCTTCGACAGCGACACCGAGTCCTGCAAGGTACCGACGGTTTCCGAGATGAACGCAGCCTCGTCGCGCTCATCTTCACCCTCGAACGTCACGATCTTTTCACCCGACCCGACATCGGTCCAAAGACGCTTCGGCTTGCGACTTCCGTTGTTGGAAATAACGGCATTCGCAGCTTCGAGAATCGTCTGTGTTGACCGATAGTTCTGTTCGAGCAGAATGATGCGCGCATCGCGGTAGTCCTTCTCGAACTCGTTGATGTTGCGAATGTCCGCACCGCGAAACGCATAGATGGACTGGTCGGAGTCGCCGACGACACACAGGTTCTTGTGTCGTTCGGTGAGCAGTTTCACCATCATGTACTGCGCATGGTTGGTGTCCTGGTACTCATCAACAAGGACGTACTGAAACCGGTCCTGGTACTTTGCAAGAACATCGGGGAACGCGGTGAGGAGTTCAACGGTCAACATCAAAAGGTCGTCAAAATCCATCGCCGACGCCTCGATCAGGCGTTGCTGATAGAGCCGATAGATATCGGCGACTTGCTCGTGGAAAAACCCGCTGTCCGTCTGAGCAAAAGTCTCGTAGTCCATCAGCTCGTTCTTGGCTGAGCTAATCGTTGCGCGAATGTTGCGTGGAGGGAACCGTTTCGGATCCATGTCCAGATCACGAATACACAGCGTGATAAGCCTGAGGGAGTCAGCGGAATCGTAGATCGAGAAGGCAGACCGGTAGCCGAGGTTGTGTGCATCCGCACGCAGAATCCGGGCACAGGAACTATGGAATGTCGACACCCACATCCGTTCGGCCATCGGGCCGACAAGCTCGCTCACCCTCTCCTTCATCTCGGATGCGGCCTTGTTCGTAAAGGTGATCGCCAGAATCGCTTGTGGAGACACCCCGAGGTCGCGAATCAGATGCGCTATTCGCCGAGTCAATACACGGGTCTTCCCCGAACCAGCGCCGGCAACAACCAGAACGGGGCCTTCGGTTGCGGCAACAGCCTCGCGTTGGGAGGGATTGAGGTCTTCGAGCAGGGGGGAGTCAGTCATGAGACCCGAAGTATACGATGTCCGTCGGACCTGATTACAGCGATGTCATTTGAGTGCCGTTAGGCCTGGATGACAAACAAGCGTCTCTCACGACCACGACCGGTCGCGCACTGAGTGGGTTGCAGGATGGTGCGTTACATACCGCTGATGGCTGTCAGGTTCGACTGAACCTCTTGCTGCATAGCCTGGCGGAACGACAGGGCCGACTCCACCACACCGGCGATAGCCGGCACCAGAGTTCGCACGGTGGTGAGAACCTGATCGGGGAAGGCCGTGGGTCGCGTCGCTGCGAGAACAAGTACCCCTATCAAGGTGCCGTGTCCGCGCAGCGGTGCCGTATACACGGACTCGATCGACTTTCCTTCGGTGATCCGATCACCGGACTTCCCAACGTCGATGAGACGTACCGCATCGATATGTGGCTCGCTTCCCGAGAACCGCGCCACACTGTCGACGGCCACTTGCTTGAGACGGGTTAGCCCATCCTGGCCAATCGTCTCCGCGGCCCAGAAATGGACCAGGCGGTTTTCCAAGGTCAAAACGGCACCAACATCGTATTGGACCACGTGTCTCACTTCTGCAAACACCTGCTCGATCGACACCGGGACACTCAATGAGCGCATACTGATCGCCGTCATCGAGTTCACGACGGTCATCTCGAACAACTTGCGGTCAAGCATCTCGCACACTCGGGTCAGCACATCGGCGGCACCCATCGATGGCACAACTTGTACGCTCGGTGTACTCGTCAGGTCGGTCAACGCTCGGGTCGCGAGGGCTGAGTTGATCGCTGCGACAAGGCCAGCGCCGAGAGAATCCTTCGTGATATAACCGTCCGCCCCGGAGTTCTGACCCCAGTAGCGATCCTCTTCCGAGTCCAATGAGGTGAGGATGAGGATGGGGATCTGTGCGGTAAGCGGATCCTCCTTGATGAGACGACAGGCCACGTAGCCGGTGAGTCGGGGCATCTTGACGTCGAGCAAGACCAGGTCCGGTGGCGACTCATACACACTGGTCACCGCCTCGATTCCATCGGCGGCGGTCGAGACTTCGAAACCCTCGGCCTCAAGCAGCTTGGAGACCGCCATCCGCAGAACTGGGGAGTCATCGGCGATGAGGATTCTCATCGGCTATCCCCCTTGGAGAGAAGTTCCGAGAGGGCATCCGCAAGGGCTCCCTCGCGGAAATCATCCTTGTCTAAGAAGACATCGACACCGGCCGCACGGGCACGACCCTGATCCTCGTCGGTGGCGACGCCGGACAACATAACGATCGGAAGGCGATCAAACCGGGCACGGACCTCGTCGACGAGGGCGACACCATCGGCGTCCGGCATAGAGAAATCTACAACAAGAGCGTCGGCACCACGGGCAGCAAGTTTCTCTATCGCCTCGGCGGCGCTGGAAGCAACGTCGGTTGCGTACCCGACCGAAGCGAGGGCTCCGGAGACAACCGCTCGTGCACCTTGAGAATCGTCGACGACCAGGATGCGACTCCCGGCAACACGTTCGACTGGTCCACGACTCACACGGTCGACCAGTTCGACGGTGTCAAGCAGGAGTACCACCTCGCCACCGCCGAGCAGAGCTGCTCCAGTGATGTGAGATGGTCCGGCAACGATCGGTCCCAGTTCTTTTGCTACCACTTCCTTGACGTCGGCCAAAGAGTCGACGACGAAAGCAACAGTCCCCGACCGAGCGGTGACCACGACAACCTGCTGACCTGGACCGCCCACGCTCTCCGAGCCGACGACGTCAGCGAGGTGGACGACGGGTAGCGACGCTCTCTTCCACACCATCGTCTCGGGATTGGAGCCACTGAGTACGACCTCGGCGAGTGGCATGGTGTCATCGACAGTCGCCTCGGGGAAACCCCACATCTGTTCGCCGGTACGGACAATCAGCACGCTTTGCAACGCACGGGTAGTTGGCACAACCAGCGAGATCCCGGTGCCCTTGCCGGGTTCTGACTCGATTGTCACGCGCCCGTACAGGTCTTCGGCTGCGGCTGCGACTCGGGAGAGACCCTCCCCTCGGCCACCGACCTCGTTGATATCGATCGTTGTGAACCCCTTCGAAAACAATATTGGGGTCAGCGCCTTCGGGTCGGCACCACGCCCGGCGGTATACAAACCGTTGTCTACGGCAATCTTGCGAACCCCTTCCCAATCGATGCCAGCGCCATCATCGGCAACCAGCAGCTCCAGCCGGTTTTCCTTCAGGACCGCATGCACCACCACCTTTGCGCTGGCTGGCTTACCTGCCGCTTCACGTTCGGCCGGAAGCTCGACGCCGTGCAGGACCGCGTTGACAACCATCTGACGCAGCGGGTCGGCGATGCGTTCGCGGACCTGCCGATCGACGAAGATCTCCGTATCAGCGTTAATTTCGAATGAGACGTCCTTGCCGAGTTTCTTGGACAGGTAGCGAACCAACTGGTTAAGAGTCGCAGTGACATCACTCAGGGGAACCGAGGCGAGGGCGAGAGCATCCGCTTCGAGGCTCACAGCCGCCCGATCGAGGCCAGCGAGCGCCTCGACCATCGAGTCGGGTATGGCGTTCGAGGTGTCCGCGGCGGCTTCGGTGAAGGCGGCTTGCAAGCTGAGACGAATGCTTGCAACGTTGTTGATCATCCGGTAGAGGGAGCCAGCGTTGACGTTGACCGCCTGTTCAGTTGCCCATGTGTCTAGCGCTCCGAGCAACCCGCCCAGGTCGCTCGTATCCGCATATCGCAGGAGCTGGGACGACGCCTTTGTTTCCGCAAGACGACGATCGATGAATTCATCCGGCTCGGCAGTGGGTGGTGTGAGTCCGGCGACGGCCTTGTCGAGCAGATCAAGAATGTCCTGGGTGTCGGCTCCGGCCGTGGAGGTACCGTCCTCTGGGAGTTCGGAGGTGTCGGCATCAACATCGTCCTCCTCGGGTTCGGAAAGCTCCCATTCGATCGCCTCTTCGACGGCGTTGAGCTTCTTCCAGAGGCGAAGGGTACCGATCTTGGCGTTTGCACGGCTCGACGGTATCAACTCCTCGACAAGCCTTTTGATGAGGGCACCAAGCTTTTCGTCGGCGGGACGTGATCCCTGTTGAATCTCACGCCATAGCCGCTCGAGCACATCACCAACCCGGGCGATGGCGTCGAAGCCCATGACGCGTCCAGTGCCCTTGATCGTGTGCGCTTGACGAACCATCTCCCCCGCCAGCTGTTCGGTCAGCGTCCCTTCGACTATTGCTGTGCTGCCCACGACAAGGCGCGTCGAACGTTCCTCGACTTCGCCAAGGAACATTTCCAACAACTCGGGGTCTGCGGCCCAGGTCACGTAACCGAATCTTTCTGCTTGATTGCCTCGTTCTGTCTATCGACCCCAGAACTCCAGCCCTTAAGGCTTCAAACACATATTCGAGGCGTCCTCAGCACGGTAAATTCCATATCCTGGCCAGCGCAACGACGGTGACCGGTACCCAAAGGAAAACCCGCTCCGAGCGGAGGCTCGGAGCGGGTTCGTTCTTACTCGACGTGGAGTACGAACCTACTGGTTAAGGGAGCGAATGTAGGCGACGATGTCCGCCAGGTCTGCATCGCTCAACGACGGGTTGCCACCTTTTGGCGGCATACCAACACCGGTCGTATTCGCCGGGTCCGAGGGGTCACGACCAACGGAGATGAACGCAACCAACTCTGAATCGGCGAGCGTGTCGACGAAGTCCGAACCGACGAGTGGTTTTCCAAGACCCGGGACACCGACAGCGCCCGCGGCGTGGCACGCGGCACACGACCCACCATAAAGTGCCTCACCGTTGCCGGCATCCCCATCGAGGGCAGTACCTCCACCCGACGCAACCGGTTCCGATGGGGTAACCACCGTCGTGGTGACAGCAACGGTTGAGGTCGGAGATGATGCAACAGCATCGGAACTATCAGACGTACCTACGACTACCGCAAGGGCGATAAGCCCGACCGCAACGGTTGCCGCGATCCCGGCAAAAGCACCGAGAGCGATCCAACCTCCCTTGGATACCTGCATCTCGTCAGTTTGCTCGTCAGCCATCCAGGCACACTTCCCTCTTCGAAAACACGAATTTGATGTCCTTGTTCGAGGACGTTCTCTTGATATCCTAGGAAACATCACCAGCCAGTCGCCCACTAGTGCCGTTCGGCCCTAACCGGGAATCTACGAAATTCGTACCTTGGCTGGAAACGAGGAGAGGGTTCATCTTGGGACTTACGCGTCGAGAGTTTTTCTTCGCCGGTATGGCGGGCGGTGCAGTCGCTGCAATCGGGGTTCTGATCCCGATGACAATCGCAAGCAATGGTGAGACGGTTGTGGTCGCGCCCACAACGGCACCAAATACTGGCACACCACCCACAACGGCACCCGTCACGACTACGACCATGGCGCCCGAAGTTGATGCGAGTGCCGCGATGGTCGGATTCTTTCCGAGCATCACGGTGACGAATCTTGCCGACCTCAAGGACGGCGTACCGATCAACTTTGACTATCCACAGGTTGGACAGTCAAACATCCTCGTGAAGATGGGTGAGCCGGTCATCGGTGGTGTTGGACCCGACGGAGACATTGTCGCGTTCAGCCGAATCTGCACCCACATGGGGTGCACCGTTCCCGACTACAAACATGAATACAAGGTGCTGGGACCCTGCCCGTGTCACTACACGACGTTCGACCTCGTCCATGGTGGTGTCGTCTCCATGGGTCAGGCAACGCAGAACCTTCCCCAGGTTTTGCTGAGCGTCAACGATTCCGGTGATGTTGCTGCCGACGGCGTATTCCGCCTGGTTTATGGCTATGCCAACACACTCGAAGGATCCCAACTCGTCGGAGACAACACATGAACAGCGCATTGCCATCACTCGTCCCCATCCCGCCTGTGGATGCCGAGGTCAAGCAGATCTGCTGCGAATACTGCCCCGTGGCGTGTGGTTATAAGGTCCTGATGTGGCCGGTTGGTTCCCAGGGTGGAACAACCGCCGCTGACAACGCCCTAAGTGTCGACCTCCCCACGTCACCGCTATCGGGGCGTTGGGTATCTGAAAACATGCACACCGTTGTTGACATCAAGGGTGTCGCCACGAACGTCATCATCATGCCCGACTACGAGACCGAGGCAGTCAACCTTGGCGGCACCCACTCGGTGCGCGGCGGTGCCCTCGCCCAAAAGCTCTACCGCGCCGACGGACCAACGTCGGACCGGTTCAAGACACCGCTGCTCAAGGTCAACGGTGACCACGTTCCCATCTCGTGGGAAATGGCAACCGATCTGGTCGCCGCACTCTCGACCTACACGATCGAGACGTGGGACGAACTGGCATGGGGTGTGAAGATTTACTCGTACCAGTTCTACGAGAACGTTTTTGCTGCGTCAAAGCTCGGCCTTGGCATGATCGGAACACCGAACTACTCGCCCCACCATGCACCCGCCGAGGGTGATGACGTGCCGGGACTCTCCGATTGCGGCATCGACGCATTCGGGTCGAGCTTCGCCGATGACAAGGAAGCCGACGTCATCTTCATCTCCGGATCAGATCCGTATGAAACGAAGACAGTCCGGTTTACAACATGGCAGGTAGCCGGTGGGGCAAAGATCATCTACGTGGATCCGCGCCGGACGTTCACTGCAAATTACGCGGAGAACAACGGCGGAATCCACCTCCAGATCAAACCGGGCACCGACGTTGTCCTGTACAGCGCGCTAGTGAAGTACATCATTGATCAGGGTTGGCAAGATACCGAGTTCATCGACGCCAACATCGCATCAACCGACGAGGTTGCGGCGGAAGGCAAGTGGCGTCGGGCCCGCTTCGGACGCTCCTTCGACGGTCTCAGGGCCGACCTGGACGCCCAACCCGCATTCGAACTCGATCGTGCTTCCGAGATCACAGGTGTGCCGGTCGAGAAGCTCATCAGGGCCGCCGAGCTCATGACCGGAGGCGGTTTCGACCGCCCCAAGACGATGGTGTTGTTCGAAAAGGGCGTGTACTGGTCCCACAACTACGAGAACACGGCGGCGATCGGAAACCTGGGACTTGTCCTTGGAGCAACCGGACGCCCGGGCCGTGCCACCGGTCGTATGGGTGGACACCAACGCGGTGGGCAAAAGGCGGCGGGGTATCCGAAGGACAAGTCGCCTCATTTCTTCGAAACACCGGAGCAAAAGGTCGAGATGGACACCGAACGGTGGCTCTATGAGGGCAACACCCGGTTCCGCTGGATCATTGGCACCAACTGGATCGGTGCGATGGGTGCATCCCAGGACATGCGTCGCCGGGTCAACGAGCTGATCAGCATTGGGGACCCCGTCGACACGGTCGAGTACGAACGCACACTTGCGCAACTGAAGGGCCGCATGGACCAGGGTGGCACCGTGATCGTCCACCAGGAAGCGTACGCAAACGGTTCGACTGGTGTCGCCGACATCATCTTGCCGGCGGCAACATGGGGTGAAGATGACTTCACCCGCAACAACGCCGAACGTCGCCTCCGTCTCTACGAGAAGATCATGGATCCCCCCGGTGATGCAAAGCCGGACTGGCAGATCTTCGCTGCCGTGGCAAAGAAGATGGGTTTCGAAGGATTCGATTGGAAGGACACCAACGAAATCTTCGAAGAAGCGGCACCAAAGTCCGCGGGCGGTCGCCGAAACTTCGAGGAGCTGGTCAAGAAGGCGCAGGCCGATGGCATGCGCGGTCACGACCTCCTCAAGACGTACGGCACGACCGGTATCCAGACACCGATCAAGAATGAGGGTGGGGAGCTCGTCGGGACGGAACGACTCCATACCGATCTGAAGTTCAAGACGGATTCCAAGAAGGCGAACTTCGTGTTCCCTGACTGGGAATCGGTCGATGAGCGCAACGCCATCCTCAAACCACTCGATGGCCAGGTATGGGTGTTGAACGGAAGAGTCAACGCACTCTGGAACAACCTCTCGGACAACGTCCGCCGAGAGTTGTCCACCGAGCGTTGGCCCGCCAACTTCCTTGAGGTAAGCCCCGAAGATGCGCAAGCGTGGGGTGTTGAATCCGGTGACCTACTGAGCATCACGTCCGAGAACGTGTTGAGCCCGGTCGGCGAGCGTGTCACTGGATCGTTCTCTGCGGTTGCGTATGTATCTGACATCGTCCCACCCGGGGTGACGTTCAGTTACATGAACTTCCCCGGCAGCGAGGCGAACGCCATCACGTCTGCAGACACGAGTCTCCAGCCATTGAACTTGCGGAACAACTTCAAACTCGGGGCCGGGACCGTGGAGAAGATCGGCACCACCGACCTGAAGGAAACCATGTCATTCGCTCCAAGAAACCTGGCTCCCTGAGGCCGGGGCAAGAACCGACGGGTTGCGGTCGGCAAAACAACCCAGTGCACCTGACAGTCTCCGGTCAGATGTACTTGCCACGTTTGGCTCTCTTCTCGGCCGACGGTGGCTTACCCGACCGCAACCCTTTGGTCACGTGTCAGCGGATTCAACAACGAAGGCAATAGACCTCTAACCCATGATGCTTCGGTCCGACCGGGGCATCATGTCGTTTTCGGCTCGTTGGCGGCCGCCCCGGTACGATGTTCGGTTCTCAGGAACTTGAAGAACGCCCAGGTCGCTAACGCGGTCAGGAGATGCCATCCGGCATGGGCCTGGAAGATCGAATCCGGGTTGCAACGAGCGCTTTCGGGAACACCCGTCGTCCATATCGCATACGCAACGAGGAAGAACCCGAATCCGGCCCAATACCACGGTGTGTAACGACGGCGCGTGACCGGTGGGTGTGTTGCAAACATCGATGGGACCCAGAACAGGACGACCCACCAGTATTGGGAGAACTCGTTCACAATCACCGTGGGTGTGATCCCAAAGACGATCGCTACGACGAACCCGACCAGGCCAGAAGCCCACCGCATTGTTGGCGACCAGAACCGATACAACACCTCGGAAATAACCCAGAGGGCAATCGACAGCCCGAAGAGGTCAAGGCCGATACCGAGATCGGAACCGAGCGTCCAATACCCCACGGCGTATGCCGCCAGGATCGACCCGTAAACACCGAAGAATCTGCGGTCCCTCCAGCGACCGAGGATCCCAAGGTTGAACAACCAGGGGATGAGGATGTAGGCAATCATCGATAGGTTGTCCAGCCATGCCCCGAAAAAGGTGTGGCTTCCATGCATGACCATCGAGCCTGGACCGAGAAAGACTACCGCCGAGGCATAGAGCAGGGCGGTCCGTTGATTTCCAATGAATCGGTTGTTTTGGTCCCTTCCAAGGGCGGTATCCCGGGCAAGGACAGCAAACATCGACAACCCCACAACGATGAATCCGAGGTTCCCCAGTGTGTTCGACGGTTCCCGCAGAATCCCGCCCGCGACCCGCTCACACCATCGCGAGATCTCTCCGATCGCCTGTTCGTTGGCGGCCGGTGTCCACCACCCCGCCAACCCGGCTCCGATGAACAGCACCGCGAATCCGCCAAGGGCAGCCAGGGCATAAAGGAGCGGGCGATACGGGCGGATCATCGGGAGATAGTACGCACGCAGTGCTGGCTGCTGCCTGTTCACGTCCTCGGCGGTTCGGCGAATGTTACGCGGCAAAGACCTCATCGCTGTGCGTGAAGGTCTTGAATTCGATGCCGTTGCTGGATGGGTCCTGGATGAACATGGTCCCCTGCTCTCCTGGTTTGCCCTCGAATCGGATGGTGGGCGCTATGAGAAACGGCACCCCGTGAGCGGCTATCCGCTCACCAAGGGCCCGCCATGTTTCGGAGTCCAGCACCGCCCCGAGATGACGCAGCGGGACATCGATTCCGTCAACTTCAGATGTCATTGCTGGTTCGACGACGGTCGTGACGTGCGCCGAGATTTGATTGCCAAAGAAGTCAATGTCGATCCAATGGTCCGTCTCGCGGCCAACGCGACACCCGAGAACATCTCGATAGAACGCCCGTGTCGACTCAATATCAGTGACCGGAAACGCGAGGTGGAATGCGGCAGACATGCCTACTCCCACTCAATGGTACCGGGGGGTTTCGATGTGATGTCGTAGGTCACCCGGTTGATCCCAGGTACCTCGTTGATGACTCGGGACGACATCCGTTCAAGAACATCGAACGGGATCCGAGCCCAGTCGGCGGTCATTGCATCGTCGCTCGTGACCGCACGGATCACTATCGGGTAGGCATAGGTGCGTTCGTCACCCTGAACGCCGACCGAACGAATCGCTGGCAGGACCGCAAACGATTGCCACAGTTCGTTGTAGAGCCCGGCGCGCCGAACTTCTTCAAGGACGATTACATCCGCGGCGCGTAAGATGTCGAGCCGCTCTCTCGTCACCTCACCGATGATACGAACTCCGAGGCCGGGACCGGGGAACGGCTGACGTTGCACGATTTCCGCGGGGAGACCGAGTTCCTCACCAATCGCCCGCACCTCGTCCTTGAATAGGTCGCGCAGCGGCTCAATAAGTTCGAAGGTCATATCGTCGGGAAGGCCACCAACGTTGTGATGAGACTTGATCTTTGCCGCATCCTTGGTTCCAGATTCGATGACGTCTGGATAGAGGGTTCCCTGCACGAGGAATCGGGCACCGTCGATGTCGGCCGCCACCTCCTCGAACACGCGGATAAAGGTTTCACCGATAGCCTTGCGTTTCTCCTCAGGGTCGGTCACCCCGGCGAGGCGGTCAAGAAACCGGTCCTGGACCTTGACGTGGATGAGATTCATGTGGAAGGCCGCACCGAAGGTTGCTTCGACCTGCTCGGCCTCCCCCTCCCTCATGAGGCCGTGATCCACAAACACACACACCAGCTGGTCACCGATCGCCTTATGGACGAGGGCCGCCGCGACCGATGAGTCGACCCCTCCAGAGAGTCCGCAGATAACCTGGGCGTCGCCCACGGCCTCGCGGACTGCCTCCACCGAACGTTCGATGATGCTCACGTGGGTCCAGTTCGGCCGAACATCACACACGTTGTAGAGAAAGTTCTTGAACAGCTCTTGGCCACGCGGTGTATGACCGACCTCGGGATGAAACTGGACGCCATAGAGCCGTCGTTCCCGATTCTCCATCGCGGCAACCGGTGAGTCCGCGGTGGTGGCAACGACATCGAAACCTTCGGGGGCCCGGACAACAGCGTCGCGATGACTCATCCACACATCCTGGCGGTCGGGAAGGTCGCGGAAGATCGCGGATCCTGGTTCCACTGAGATTTCGGTCCGACCGTATTCGGCGACGTCGTTGCTTTCGACCACCCCACCGAGGGCCTGCGCCATGACCTGATGCCCGTAGCAAATCCCGAGGATCGGTATGCCGAGTTCAAGAATCTCGGGATCGAGCTCCGGTGCCCCGTCAACGTACACCGAGGCCGGACCGCCGGAAAGAATGATCCCGACAGGGCCACGGTCACGGACCTGTTGCGCCGAAATATCTCGTGGAACGATTTCCGAAAAGACATGAGCTTCGCGAACCCGACGGGCGATCAGTTGGGCGTACTGAGCGCCAAAATCGATCACAATAACTTTGTCGAAGTCTCCGGTCGACGCCTGTCCGGCGGGGGATGCCATCCCCGCTACCCCATCCCGACGTGCTGAGTCTGCTGGAGACGTTTGCCCTCGGTCTGAATCGCCGGTGCCACCATGACCTCGGCCTTCTGGAACTCCTTCACGTTCGCATACCCAGTCGTGGCCATCGAAACACGCAGCGCACCAAAGAGATTCCGCCGACCATCATTTTCATGCGCCGGACCCACCAGAATGTTGCGCAGCGTCCCGAGGCGTCCCGTCTGGACCCGGGTTCCCCGTGGTAACTCCGGGTGGAAGGTTGCCATGCCCCAGTGGTAACCCTGGGCGGGCGCCTCCTCGGCAGCAGTAATCGGCGAGCCGAGCATCACGGCATCGGCGCCGCATGCAATCGCCTTGGCAACATCGCCGCCGGTCCGCATTCCACCGTCCGCAATGACGTGAACGTACCGACCGGTTTCTTCAAGGTAACGGATCCGAGCACCCGCGGCATCGGCAATGGCAGTTGCCTGTGGGACACCGATACCAAGCACACCGCGAGAGGTGCAGGCTGCCCCGGGGCCAACACCGACGAGGACGCCAACCGCTCCGGTCCTCATCAAATGTAAGGCGCCGGCGTAGGACGCACAACCGCCAACAATGACAGGAAGATCGGCTCCACCGATGAACTTGAACAGGTCGAGCGGTTCCGACTTCGTGGAAACATGCTCGGCCGAGACAACGGTCCCCTGGATAACGAGGATGTCGAGGCCACCAGCGACTGCGTAGTCGTAGTACCTGGAAACGTTCTGCGGCGTCAGGCTGGCTGCGGCGAGTACCCCTGCTTGCTTGATCTCCTGCACGCGTTGGGTGATCAGATCGGGGTTGACCTCGGCCTGGTACACCCTTTGAATGGTGCGGGTCGCATCCTCGGGGGTGGCGGCGGCGATCTCTGCATAAGCAGCGGAAGGATCCTCGTACCGGGTCCAGAGACCCTCAAGGTTGAGCACGCCGACTCCGCCGAGTTTGCCGATCGCAACGGCAGTGGTCGGCGACACTGCCGAGTCCATCGCCGAAGCCATCATCGGAAGGTCGAACGTGAAGGCATCAATCTCCCATGACAGGTTGATGTCCTCGGGATCACGGGTCCGCCGTGATGGCACGATTGCTATATCGTCGAAGCCCCAGGCTCGTCGACCTGACTTGGCAATGCCGATCTCGATTTCCACGAAGATCCTCCGGGTTGACTAGCGCTGCGCCATAGGCTACCAGCACCAACACCCCCCTGATTTGGCCGCGATGCGACCTCGGCGAGGCTCCCCCACCGCCTCATCCCGGCAGATGACGGATCTGGATTGCCGGTAACTAACACCAGCAGGACTCTCGTCCGGGTTAGATTCGGTCGAGTCCCACAGCCTCGCGAACCTTCGCCTGATAGGCCTCAGCCGCGATGCGCGCATCGAGGGCACCCTTGTGCATCATCCGGGCGACGTCCGCGTCGTCAAGCCGTTCGTATGCGACCCGGATCGGGGCGAATTCTTCGATTACGACGTCGGCGACTGCCTGCTTGAAAACCCCGTATCCACTCGTTGCATACTCATCGACCAGGGCGTCGATGGACACCCCCGTACACGCCGACATTATTTCGAGGAGGTTCGAGATCCCCGGTTTCTCGGTCGGATCGTATCGGACACCAGGATCGGAGTCGGTCACGGCAGACTTGATTTTCTTGTTGATTGCATCCGGCACGTCGAGCACAAGCACCATGCTCTTCGGGTTGGCATCGGACTTCGACATCTTCACCTGCGGGTCCGTGAGCGACATTATCCGTGCGGATACGTCAGGGATGTATGCCTCCGGGATGTGAAACACCTCACCGAAACGGTTGTTGAATCGTTCGGCCAGATCACGCGCCATCTCAAGATGCTGACGTTGGTCGTCCCCTACGGGCACCAGGTCGGCGTTGAACAGCAGAATATCCGCGGCCATCAGCACAGGATAAGAATAGAGCCCAAGGTTGGCGCCCGCCTTGCCCGCCTTCTCCTTGTACTGCGTCATCCGGTTCAAGACACCGGTCGGGGTCATCGTTCCGAGAATCCACGACAATTCGGCGTGCTGGGGGACCTGGCTCTGGAAATAGAACATGGAACGCTCGGGATCGATGCCCATGGCCAGCAGCACCTTCGCCGCGGCGATGCGGTCCTTCTTGAACTCGACGGGATCATACGGAACGGTGATTGCGTGAAGGTCGACGACGCAATACACGGTCTCGTAGGAGTCCTGAAAACTCACCCAGTTTTTCAACGCACCCAGGTAGTTCCCGATATGGATATTTCCGGTCGGTTGTAGACCAGAGAAGACCTTTTGCCTCGTCTCCACTGTGTGCTCCTTGTGCCATTGTCGCAGTACGGATTGTTGATAACGAAAAACGCCGTCGGATTTCCTCCGGCGGCGTTACAAGCTCGTGCGCGATGGAGGGCCCCTAGTTGCCCCGCCACCATTTCGTGCCTGCCGTGTTCATACTCCGAGCATACCCGGTGACTCCCCCGGGAGCCACCCCACAAGAGCGGTGTTGGCGCCCTGGCGTACGGTGTCCGGACACAACTGGCCAGCAAAGGCAAGTTTGCTCGGGTTGTGCAAGCATGGTGCCGATACAACCCGTGACTGTTTCCCACCACTCTCAGTGACTAAACCCTTGAAATCTCCAACGTTGCGCTATGAACCCGGCGTCGACGGCATCCGTGCCTTCGCCGTTCTCGCCGTCGTTGCCTACCACTTCGGTTGGTTATCCACCCCCGGAGGATTCCTTGGTGTTGATGTGTTCTTCACTATCAGCGGGTACCTCATCACGTCGCTCCTCGTCGCGGAGTATCAACGGACCGGCAGGATAGATATCAGGGAGTTCTGGAAACGCCGGGCTCGACGCCTCCTGCCGGCCCTGTTTGTCTTTCTTGCCGTAACGGCCGCTTATGTGGCTGCCTTTGTGCCCACGGAGGTCGACCGGGTTCAGCGTGAGCTGTTCCCAGCGTTGGGCTACTTCACGAACTGGTTCCTGATCGGATACAACGAGTCGTACTTCGAGACCTTTGCCCGACCCTCGCTGTGGCGACATCTGTGGTCTCTGGCGGTCGAGGAGCAGTTCTATATCGTCTGGCCGGTCCTGTTCTTTGTGTTGCGAAAAGTTCGGACCGCTCTGACCGTGACGTTGGTCCTGGTCATCGCACTCGTCTCCACGTGGTGGATGGCCAACTTATTCGTGCCGTTCGAAGACCCATCGCGGGTGTACTACGGCACCGATACGCGTGCCGCGGGAATCCTCATCGGTGTTGCCCTCGGATTCCTCCGCCACCGCCTCCCGGTTGTTGAACACAAGCGCCGCTGGCCCGGCCTCGTTGGGGTCCTGGGTCTCACAATGCTGGTATGGATGGTTGCGACGGTGAACGGATTCGATCCGTGGCTTTACCGCGGTGGATTCCTCCTCACCGGTGTGGCATCGGCGGCGGCGATCGTCGGCGTCGTTGGCTCACGGTCGCTGCGGTTGATCGTCGGCTCCGCCCCGATGCGGTGGGTGGGGCTCAGGTCGTACGGCCTGTACATGTGGCACTGGCCGGTCGTGGTGTTCACCCGACCCAACATCGATGTGTTCTGGGACCCGAAGATCGTCACCGTGGTGCGTCTCGCTGTTGCACTCATCCTCACGGAGATCTCGTACCGTTGGATCGAAATGCCGGTCCGCAACGGAGCGCTCGGGCGCTGGTGGCAACGGGTTCGCTCCGGACGCGAACGTCTTGTCCCACGTTCGGCGTGGCGGGTAGTCGTCACCACCTACATAGCGGTGTTCTCAATGCCGTTGGCAATCGTCCTCGCGTCACCGGCCCCGCAGGCTCCCGGTTTCGAGTCCACGACCACCCTCATCGAGTCGGCCAACGTGTTGACGATCCCGACGACCGCCGTCCCTCAACCAGGGTCCGAACCCGTAGCTGTCCCTCCCTCGACCACCACGTTGCTGGTTGTTCCACCGCCAGTGGAGCCGACGACCGTGCGTCGCACCATGCCACCAAGAGCACCCGACCCGATAGACACACCGGCATCCGCAACGGTGTTCGCGATCGGCGACTCGGTAATGCTTGGCGCCCAGGAGGAACTCCAGGCACTGTTCGGCGACGCAATCGAGGTTGATGCTCTCAAGGCCCGCTCGTGGACCAACGCCGTGGGTGTACTGCGCGCCCGCTTTATGGATGGCACCGTCGACGACATCGTGATCGTGCATCTGGGGTACAACGGCCCGGTCAGTTCCGACATGCTCGATACGCTGATTGACGCAACAGCAGGCGCAAAGAGGATCTACCTTCTCACCATTCGGATCGATCGGCGCTGGGAATCGTCGATCAACGAACTGATCCGCAACCGATCCGATTCGACGGATAGTGTGCGAGTCATCGAATGGAAGTTGCTTGCCGAGTCGGACCGCAGCCTGCTCGGGCGCGACAACATCCATCTCAGCCCCGAGGGCCAACGTGCGTACGCCGAGTTAATCGCCTCAGTCGTTGGTGATGTCACATCATGTGCCGCAACGACGAGCTGTTTCAACGATGCGGCCAGATGACGGATGTTGACGCTGAGCGAAGGTTCCTGCATACTGGCTGTCATGACGAACTGGACAAGCACAACCCGCATCGAGATTATTACGTAGGCGTACACGCCTCAACATCCGCGTGTGCGCCCATCACCCTCCGCCCGGCGGAGGGTTTTCTTATGCCTCGCCTCGATCACCAACGGAGAACCCCATGACCCCCGAGATAGAAATCTACGACACCACCTTGCGAGACGGAATCCAACAAGAGGGCATCTCGCTCACCGTGCAGGACAAACTGAAGATCGCCCACCTCCTCGATGGTCTCGGGGTGCACTACATCGAGGGCGGCTGGCCCGGGGCAAACCCGAAGGAAGACGAGTTCTTTCAGCGTGCGAAGACAGAGTTGGAACTCACCAATGCAACACTTGTCGCTTTCGGGTCGACTCGCCACGCCAACGTCAGGGCCGAAGATGATGCCGTCCTCCAGGCGCTCCTCGATGCGGAAACGGACGTGGTGTGCCTTGTGGGCAAATCGTGGAGTTACCACGTCGAGCACGCACTACGAGTAAACGAGGATGAAGCGGTAGCCATGGTCGCCGACTCAGTCGGCTATCTCCGATCCAAGGGGCGTCGTGTCTTCTTCGACGCCGAGCACTTCTTTGATGGTTATCGCGACAACCCGGACTTTGCGCTCACAGTGCTTCGGGAGGCCCACGCCGCAGGTGCGGAGCGTCTGGTCATGTGCGACACCAATGGTGGCTGGCTCTCACACGAAGTTGAGCGTGTCATCGGCGAGGTTGGCGAGGCGCTTGGAGACGCCGTGTTTGGCGCCCACTTCCACAATGACTCGGGGATGGCCGTTGCGAACAGTCTCACTGCGGTGCGTTCGGGGGTCACCCAGGTGCAGGGCTGTATCAATGGGTACGGTGAGCGGACCGGCAACGCCGACCTTTGCTCAATCATCCCGAACCTCCAACTCAAAATGGACACCAGGGTGGTGACCGATGAGCAAATCAGCAGGTTGACGTCCGTATCTCACCATCTCGCGGAGATCATCAACATCACCCTCAACCCCCATCTACCGTACGTGGGGGCGTCGGCGTTCACACACAAGGCGGGGCTCCACACATCTGCCCTGGCCCGGAGGCCCGACGCCTACGAGCACCTCCCACCAGCGACCGTTGGCAACACCACCCGGGTGGTCGTATCCGAGATGGCCGGACGTTCAACGGTCGTAGCCAAGGGGAAGGCCCGGGGGATGACCCTGACCGACGCCGACGCACAGGTCGTTGTCAACCGAGTGAAGGAACTAGAACACCACGGGTACCAGTTTGAGGCGGCCGACGGAAGTTTCGAGTTGCTGCTTCGCGACGTGCAGGGCTGGAACCAACCCTTCTTCGAACTTGAGTCCTACCGGGTGTTTGTATCCGATGGCGCCGGAGTCGAATCGGAAGCGACGGTAAAACTCACGGTCCATGGCAAACGCATCGTCATGACCCGCGAGGGTGACGGCCCGGTGAGTGCACTCGACCGTGCGCTGCGCGCCGCGCTGGAAGATACCTACCCGGAAATCCTCGACATACGCCTCGTCGACTATCGGGTTCGCAATCTCGACTCCACCGAAGGGACCAGCGCCCGGGTGCGCGTACTCACCACCCATGCGACCGGCGAAGACCGGTGGAGCACGGTTGGTGTACACCAAAACATCATCAATGCGTCATGGCAGGCGGTTGTCGAAGGACTCGTGCTGGGACTTCTGCGCGCCGGGTACGAGTCGTAACGAACCGTCACCGAACCGCAACGGTGTTGCTGCCGTGCGGACAACGTCGTGCGGCAACGCTGGTCCCAGGTGGACCGGGACCAATCAGATCTGTGTGTCGACCGTGGGGTTCCCACCAGTTTCGATCTCGCGGTTGCGCCGTTTGATGAACGACATCATCCCGGTGTGGGTCATGACATAGAACTGGTCTCGCCTGATCGCTTCAACGATCTGGTCCGCCACGCTGTCCGGTGACCGGCCATGCTCGGTTGCGGCGCGGACTGCGGCACGCACACGAGCTCCGATTTCCGAGTCCTCCTGAGGACCGCCGGGTCGGTTCCTGTCGGAGTCGGCGATACGGGTAGCGACCCATGCCGGACAAACGACCGAAACACCAACGTTCGCATCCGCAAGCTGAAGTTCCTGATACAGGGTCTCGGACAGGGTCACGACACCATGTTTTGCCACGTTGTAAGGCGCCATCCCTGGCGTCGATACGAGACCTGCGACCGATGCCGTATTGACAACATATCCACCGCCCTGGGAGATCATGCGTGGAACAAAGGCGCGTATTCCGTGGATAACACCGTAGAGATCAACACCCAGGACCCACTCCCAATCTGCAATGGTGGATTCCAGGACCGACCCGGTCGAACTCACCCCGGCGTTGTTGACAACGAGATCGACCGTTGGATACGAAGCGAATGCCAGATCCGCCAGATCGTTGACGGCAGACTCGTCCGACACGTCACACACCCTGACAGCCGCCAGCGACGCCAGGTCTCCGAGACCGGCACGAGCGGTGTCGAGTGTGTCGCCGTCGATGTCCGCCATCAGCACATGCAGACCGCTCCTGCACAGTGCCTTTGTTAAAGCCAGGCCGATACCGCTCGCAGCACCAGTGACAACTGCGGCCATCCCGTTACGAATCTCCATACTTCACCCTTTTCCAGCCTCGGCCAACAACGTAAACAGGTGCCGCAACATGCCAGCGGTCGCTCCCCACAGGATGCCCCCGGGGAGTTCGAGAAACCAGATCTCGTGACCCCGCCATTGCTGGGAATGCCAATCCGTTGTTGACATGAGAAAGTCGAGACGAGGAGTGAGTATCTCGGCGACCTCGCGCTCGCTTCGTATCAGAACTGGTAGGTCGCCGCGGATACGTCCAACAACGGGAACGATCATCTCGTCGATGCTTCTCGTCCAGAACGGCTCCGAGCCACCAACGATCTCGACCAGCGACGGGTCGAGTCCAACTTCCTCGTAGGCCTCACGCAGCGCCGCCTCTACGACCGACTCACCGGGTTCCAGGCGGCCGCCCGGACACACGATGTCACCTGGATGGGTTGCCATATCGTCGGGACGGCGCGTCAGGATGATCCGCACGTTCGCTTCCTCGTCCTTGAACAACGCAACAAGAACCGCCGACCGGGCATCGTGGTGTTCGTAGATTGGGCCGACATTCTCGGCCGCTGACCAAACATCAAACATCTCCCCAGCTTACGACGATAGGCTGTACACCATGTTGTCCACGACGCCACGTTTCACACCTGCCCTCATGCTTCGCCCGTTCCGCCGCCGAGATGTCGGTGCGCTCGAGGAGGCCGTCAACGAGTCGTTGGCCGACCTCAAGCCGTGGCTGCCGTGGGCACAGAGCAGCTACGGCCGCCATGACGCACTGCAGTACATCAAGGAGAGTCTCAATGCGTGGAACGAAAACCGAGCGTTCGATTTCTCAATTCGAAATGCCGGCGACCCTGCTCGCCACCTCGGCAACGTTTCACTGTGGTTCACCTCCCATGCAAACAAGACGGGCGAGATCGGGTATTGGGTTCGCTCGGGATCCTCGCGTCAGGGAGTGTGCACCGAGGCAACCGCACGGCTGCTTGAGGTCGCATTCGATGAGCTCGACATGCACAAGGTCACCCTGCGCATAGCGACCGGCAACCTCGCTTCGGAGAAGGTCGCACGAAAACTTGGGTTCTTCCACGAGGGTGTCCTTCGCCATGAGGTCCGCGTCGGTGACGAATGGCTCGATCATTCGGCCTGGTCGCTCCTCGAGGAGGAGTGGCGGATAGAGCGATCTCGCTACGCCTCAAGCGGGTGGGTGTAACAGTCACCCGCACGGTCACCGAATCGGGCCCCATTGGTTTGGGTCCTTCGGGAACTCAATCGTCCGGGTGTAACGTCTTGTCTTGGTAGCCGTGGGAGAATGCCTCCGTGAACCAAACAATCGTCCTCATAACTCAACGTGTGCTCTTCGCACTTATCGCCATCGTCTTGTTCCTTGTTGCGATTACTGCGTTCCGCAAGATCATCGAAGACAATGACCCCATCACAGTCGCACCTCCGACAACGGTCGCAGTGATTGCGACATCGACCACAACCACCACGGTTCCACCCACGGTCATCACCACGTCGACATTGCCGATCTCAACAACGGTGGCCATTGCGGGATCTTGCACCATGCCAAGACCCGCCGAGGATGGCGGACGGTTGGTACGGGTCTTCTTCACTTGTGGTTCCCAGCAGTTCCCCACCGCGGATACGTCGGTCGTGCGGCGAGTCGAGCAGACCAATCGGTCCTTGACCGCCACGCTCACCGAACTGGTGAAAGGTCCGTCGGAGGCCGAGCAGTCGTCGGGGTTTCGGTCGTTCTTCAATGTGTCGACCGCCGATGCCTTCGACGCAGTTTTCCTGAACGACGGACGGGTCACCGTCGAGTTCTCTCGGACGTTTCTTGATCGTCCTTTGAACGAGAACGAGGCGGCATTTTTTGTCGCCACAATGAACGCCAACGTATTCCAGTTCGCCTCGGTGGACTCCGCCGAGTACCGCATCAACGGCGACTGCAACGCCTTCTGGGAACCGATAGGGTCGCGCTGTGTCATTGTCACCCGTGCCGACTGGGAAGCCCAGGTACGGGACTGGCGAAACGCCAACGGGTAGTGCGGAACATCTCCGGAGGAAAACCCTTAAGGCTGGCCAATGTGGCCGACAGATCAGGTGCGAACGGGTAACCCCGAAACGGCGAAGCGATATGGATCCGGCCCGGCATCACCACCATTGGCCGGTAATCCATTCCCTTCACAAGGAGTTCCGCTAAGGATCCTCCTCGACACGTCGCTTCGCCTGGGGTTACATGCACTTACGAGTGCGTTATGAGGGTGAGGCGTTAAGCCTCACCCTCATTCCTTTTTCCCCGTTCTGGCGTCCGTTTGGGCGGTAAACGGCCCAAACGGACGCCAAAACAAAGAGGAGAGGGGTCCCGGATTGCTCCGAGACCCCTCTCCTACACATCTGGTGAAGATGTGGTTTACATCATGCCGCCCATGCCACCATCGTGACCATGGCCGCCGCCGCCCATCGGTTCGTCAGCAGCAACCTCGGCAACGATCGCCTCGGTTGTGATGAGAAGCGCTGCGATTGACGCAGCGTTTTGCACGGTAGAACGGACAACCTTGGCCGGATCGATAATGCCGGTCGCGAGCAGGTCCTCGTACTTCCCGGTCGCGGCATTGAAGCCGGAACCGTCAGTTGCGGTGAGCACGTTGTTCACAACCACGCCACCCTCGTACCCGGCGTTCACCGCGATCTGGCGAATCGGTGCCTCAAGGGCACCGATAACCATCGCACGGCCAGCCTTCACGTCGTCGGTGTTGCCACGGAGGCTCGAAATCGCCTCACGAGCACGAAGCAACGCAACGCCACCGCCGGGGACGATGCCCTCTTCGATGGCCGCACGGGTCGCCTGAATGGCATCCTCAATACGGTGCTTCTTCTCCTTGGCTTCGACCTCGGTGGCCGCACCAACCTTGAGGACCGCAACGCCACCGGAGAGCTTCGCAAGACGCTCACTGAGCTTCTCACGATCCCAATCCGAGTCGCTGTTCTCGATCTCCTGGCGGATCTGTGCAACACGGGCGTTGACGTCCGCCTTGGATCCAATACCATCAACGATCGTGGTGTTGTCCTTGGTGACGACGACCTTGCGCGCACGGCCGAGCATATCGACAGTCACACTGTCGAGCTTGAGACCGACCTCTTCGGAGATCACGGTCGCACCGGTCAAAATGGCGATGTCCTGCAACATTGCCTTACGACGCTCGCCAAACCCGGGGGCCTTGACAGCGACGGACGAGAACGTGCCACGAAGACGGTTCACGACGAGTGTCGCAAGAGCTTCACCCTCCACGTCCTCGCAGAGGACCATGATGGCTTTGCCGGTCTGACTGACCTTTTCGAGTACCGGAAGCAGATCCTGTACGGACGCGATCTTCTGGTTTGCGATCAGGATGTACGGATCATCAAGAACGGCTTCCTGGCGATCGGCATCGGTGATGAAGTACGGCGAGATGTAGCCCTTGTCGAACTGCATGCCCTCCGTGATCTCCAGCTCAACGCCGAAGGTCTGAGAGTCCTCGACGGTGATGACACCTTCGCCACCGACCTTCGAGAGGGCCTCAGCGATGGAGTCGCCAATGGAGGGGTCCGCAGCCGAGTTACCGGCAACGTACGCCATTTTTCCCTTGTCCGAAGCGCTGACGGTTTCGGCCATGTCGGCAATGGATGCGACGACCTTCTCGACAGCCTCTTCGATGCCCTGCTTGAGCTCCATGGGGTTCGCACCCGCGGCGACGAGACGCAGACCGTCCGTCACCATGGCCTGAGCGAGCACCGTTGCGGTGGTCGTTCCATCACCGGCGACCGTATTGGTCTTGTCGGCAACTTCCTTGGCGAGCTGGGCGCCCATGTTCTCCCAGACGTCTTCGAGCTCGATCTCCTTGGCGATGGTGACACCATCGTTAGTGATCGTGGGTGCGCCCCACTTCTTCTCGAGAACGACGTTGCGGCCCTTCGGACCGAGCGTTACTTTTACTGCGTCGGCAAGTTTGTCGACGCCGGCTTGAAGACCCCGACGGGCCTCTTCACCAAAACGAATTTCTTTTGCAGCCATGTAGTTAGTTCCTCCTAACCCAACACAGCGAGTACGTCACGGGCAGAAAGGATCAGGTAATCCTCGCCCTCGTACTTGACTTCGGTGCCGCCGTACTTCGAGTAGAAGACAACATCACCAACATTTACATCGAGCGGTACCCGCTCACCGTCTTCAAAGAGACCTGGTCCCACGGCAAGCACTTCGCCTAGCTGTGGTTTCTCTTTGGCCGTATCGGGAATGACGAGCCCACTTGCAGTGCGCTGTTCGTCCTCATCCCGCGGCTTCACGACGATACGATCGCCGAGAGGCTTAAGGTTCATTCCGACTTCCTCCTTCAAGGCTGGTTTAGCAGTCGGTTGCATTGATTGCTAACCCAGCGTAGCACTCTCGCATTCCGAGTGCTAACTCTGTTTGCAGAAACTATGCGGGGTCTACTGTCCGATTCTCATATTCGGATCGACATCGCTCGCCCAACTTGTGAACACGCCCCTGTCGTAGTGAAACCGTCCGGCAGCGGCGATCATGGCGCCATTGTCGGTGCACAGCGATGGACTCGGAAGCAGCAGGTTAACGCCCCGTCGATCGGCTTCTTCCTGAAGTTTCTGCCGCAAACGGCGATTGGCAAGCACTCCGCCGCCACCTGCCACGATCTCGACCCCGGTGGTTTCGACGGCATTGAATGTCTTGCCCACGATCGAGTCAACGATCGCCTCTTGAATTGAAGCACAGACGTCTTCCAACGGTGGCACATTGTTATTGGTTTTGGCCTTTTCGAGAAAGGTCACCACCGAAGTCTTGAGTCCCGAAAACGAGAAGTCGTACGGACGGTCACGCATCGGCCTGGGGAACGCTATTGCGTCGGGGTCCCCGCCGGTGGCGTAGAGGTCAATCGCAGGCCCACCCGGGTAACCAAGACCCATAAACCGAGCCAGTTTGTCGAAGGCTTCACCGGCAGCGTCATCCAGCGTCTGTCCCATCACGCGATAATCTCCCCAGGCGCGCATGTGCACAATCATCGAATGGCCACCGGACACCAGGACGACAATCGCTGGTGGTTCGTACTCACTGTGATCCAGCAACGGGGCGAACAGGTGACCCTCCATGTGGTCAACACCGATCAGCGGTTTTCCGAGGGTCCACGCCATGGTTTTCCCGTACGCATACCCAACTGCAAGGGCACCGACGAGGCCCGGACCGCGTGTGACCGCTACCGCATCAAGGTCATCGTGATGAATTGCAGCCTGGTTCAGTGCCTGATGCACGAGGGGACGGATCGCCTCAACATGGGCACGCGCCGCAATCTCGGGGAGGATCCCACCGAACCTGGCGTGTTCTTCGACCTGGGTCGCAAGGACGGAGGACAGGACCCGGTTGCCGGAAAGGACCGCGACACCCGTCTCATCACAGCTCGTCTCGATCCCAAGGATCAGCGGATCACTCATGCGGCCTCCTCCAACGACACCCGGATGGCCGACAACCGTGCCGCATACTCGTCGGTATCGATATCAATCGCCCACATGACAAGCGCATCCTCATCGCGGTAGTAGTTCTTTCGTAGCCCGACTGGCGAGAACCCAAAACGCTCGTACATCTGTCGGGCCGCGTCGTTCGAGACGCGGACCTCCAACGTGAGATGCCTCGCCCCCGCCGCCAGCGCACGGTCGACCAGCTCAATCATCAAGTGGGTACCGACCCGCCGCTGACGCGCCTCGGGATCAACCGCAACGGTCGTCACATGAGCATCGTCGGCGATCGTCAGAAGCCCTGCGTAGGCGACGATGCGCTCACCAAGTTCCGCCACGATATAGGTACGCGAATCGAGCGCGAGTTCGTCATAGAAGACCCGCATCGACCATGGCTGGGGATACACAACCCGTTCGAGGGCGGCAACGATCGGGATGTCAGCGATGACCATCTCGCGGATGCGGACGTCGCTCATGTGGACTCCGATCCAGGCCAGATGCCCTCTTCGCGAAACTCCGACCAACGGATAGCTGCGTCCGGCTCTCGCATGTATCGGGGGCGGATCTCGTCCACTGATGAATACTCGCCGGACTCAGCACGAAGGTTTGCGATCTCGAGGATGATGTCGGCAGTGGGATAACGCGGACGTCCCCGTTTGGCCCGTTGGACCCCACGCAGAAACTCATCACCTGTCGCAGCAACATCACCAACGACAAGGGTTTCGATTCCGTCAGACGACAGCAGTGCCTGAAACTCACTCACCGATACGACCTGTGCAGGACCGTCGGAGACAACTCCCCCGGGGACGGGCATGAAGGCCTGGGTGGCGACCTGGTTGCGACGCATATCAACGACGGGCCAGATCCGGCGCCGCCCCGTCGCGGCGCGCCACGCAAGCGCAGTCAGAGAACCAACAGGAATGATCGGCACACCCAGCGATGCGGCAACCGCTTGAGCAGTCGCTACCCCAATCCTGAGACCGGTGTAGGGACCGGGGCCAACATCCACCGCGACAGCATCGATATCGCGTGGCGTCCACCCGACCTGGGAGAAACACATATCTATTGCAGGGATGAGGAACGAGAGGTGGCCCATGCGGTTTACGGAGAGGTTCATCGCCAGCAGACGATCTCCCTCACCAACCGCAACAGACGAAGCGGGAGTTGCAGTATCGATTGCGAGAATTTTCATGGCAGCACTCGATCGATCTCTCGAGTCTGCCATGTGCCTCTTGGTTCGAACACGATTGCCCTACTTGTCTCCGAGAGATGGTCGATGCGAATAGTGAGGTGGTCGGGTCCGATGCTCGACTCGATGGCTTCGCCCCACTCGACGACGAGCACGCCGGGGTTGTCCAGCAGGTCAAGGTCGGCGAGTTCGGCAGTCCCACCCAGGCGATAGGCATCGACGTGAGTCAGCCGGAGAAACCCTTCGTATTGTTTGACGATGACAAACGTGGGACTAGTGACCGCTTCGGTTATCCCAAGACCCTCGGCTATGCCGCCGACAAAGAGTGTCTTGCCCGCACCAAGACGGCCGTTGAGCAGTACGACGTCCCCGTCGGTCAGCAGCGGAGCAAGCCGCCGACCAAGCGCAAAAGTCGCTTTCGGTGAGTCAACAGTGATGGAGAACGGGGCACAAGTGTTCAAAAGAGGTCTAGCTGCTCGGGATCTGCCTGTTCGGTTTCACGATCGTTGGGGGAACGGGGTTCCGTTCCCCTCATCTTATTGCTCTCAGTATCGTCGAGAATCCGCCGAATGCAGGTGAAATCCTCCCGCATGGCTTCGAGCACCCTGGCACTCCCGCGCAGCGCCGCGGCCGGGTGAAAGGTAGGCACAAGATGCCGCCCCCACCACGGGTAGGCTTGCCCACGCAGCTTGGTGATCCCGATATCGGTAGTGAGTAGCAGTTTCGACGAGAAATTACCCAACGTCACCACCACAACCGGGTCGATGAGGACGAGCTGCTGGCGGAGATAGGGTTTGCAGGCATCGATTTCGGCTGGCCGCGGATCTCGGTTCGACGGTGGCCGACATTTCACAACATTGGCGATGTAAACATCATCTCGCGCAAGGCGAATCTCCCCCAGCAGCCTGTCAAGAAGTGCGCCGGAGCGTCCGACAAACGGTAACCCCTGCTCGTCTTCATTCTTCCCGGGGCCCTCGCCGACGATGACAACCGAAGCGTCGGCGTCACCTGCTCCGAACACAACCGTCGTACGGGTGGCCGCGAGTTCGCACTGCGTACACGACGCAGCACGTTCAGCGAGGGCTGCCAGCTCGGTCGCTCTGGTGTGAGGACTGTGGTCGGTATCCGATGACATCACCAGACGGTACCAACCCGGATACGGGCTGTCACTACGGTGATTGAAGCGGGGTGAAATATCACCAGGACATAAAAAAGTCCGCTCCAGGTCCCCCCACCGGTACCTGGATCGGAAATCCCCGGACGCGACTCCGGATTCCCCCTGCCGGGCCAAAATACCTGTATCGACGCGATGCTGCAATACGTCATTTGGCGTAGTGGGTCGCGATCGAACACAATGCCTTGATGGCAAAACTTTCTACAGAGGACACGGCCGCCGTTCTGGCGCTTGTTGCCACGGTCGGCGGGTCTCATGATGTCCCGTCGTTCGCCCACACGGCGCTCGAAGGGATCGATAGGTTGATCCCGAATATCATCTCGGTGTACAACGAGATAAACCGGTTCACCAGGGCCGTGAACACCTATGTCTTCCCGGAGATCGACCCGGTACTTCAGGCCGAGATGGATGCTGGATTCGCGGAAAACATGCACGAACATCCACTCGTCATCCACTTCGCAAAAACGCGTGACACGAGCGCCCGAATGGTGTCAGACTTCATGGATCTCGACAGTTTCAAGCAGTTGAATGTCTACAAGGAATGCAATGCGAGGCTCGGTCTGGAATCGGCCATGGTCATCACGTTGCCGGCACCACCCGGCATTCTCATTGGTTTCAGCCTCCATCGAGATGCTTCGGGGTTTAGTGAGCGGGACCGCAGCGTCCTCAACATGTTGGGACCGCATCTCGCCAACCTCTATCGCCACGTCCAGGCCCACCAGGATGGCGAGCGTCTCCGCTCGGTGCTCACGGCCGACGGATGGGCCGTACTCCTCGTCGACGACCACGGGCATCCAACCCACGTCACACCGCACAGCAAGCAACTCTCGGCGAGCCTCTCAGTGGACGACGGCCTCGTCCCCGAGCTCCGCGACGCACTGGAAGCCCACATCGAGTTGGTGCGTCGGAACGGGATCGCAGCGCCCTCAGATCCCCTGACGATCGCAACCGAGGAGCAGACACTGAGCGTCCGAGTGGTGGCAAGCCCAACGTCACCCCATGTCCTTCTTGTTAGAGCCAACGTTCGACCCCGCGAGGCGCTCATAGCGGCCGGTCTGTCCTTCAGAGAGGCCGAGGTCGCCCTCGCACTTCTCGACGGTGGAACCAACGATCAGTTGGCCTCAAAGCTCGGTATCGCAACCGGCACCGTACGCAAACATCTTGAGCGCGTGTTTCAAGCACTGGGTACGGACAACCGAACCAGCGCCGCCGCGTCGATCGCAGCCGTCATCGGCCGGTAGATCCGACCCCTCGGCACACCATTTCCCCGTTCTTGTGACGTTCGGACCGAATTATCACATCGAATCGTCACAAGAACGGGGAAATGGTGCGCTCGGCCTTATCAACGGAGATGACGGCGCGGCAGCCGCGGTCCGAAATGGCAGACGATTTCGTAGTTGATGGTGCCAAGCAAGTTCGCCCACTCTTCGGCAGGGATGCGCTCTTCGCCCTGGGACCCGATCAACACGACCTCATCACCAACCGACACATCGGCCGAGCCACAGTCGATAACGATCTGGTCCATCGTGACAGCGCCGGCGAACGGGAACCTTTGCCCATTGATGAGGACCTCGGCACCAAGACTCGCCAACCTCCGAGGGACTCCGTCGGCGTAACCCACGGGAACGGTAACAACGCAAGAGGTGGCGGGCAGCGGACGGCGCCGCCCGTAACTAGGGCGCTCGTCCATGGTGACGGTTTTCACCATCGACACATGGGAAACGACTCGCATCGCTGGTCTCAGATCAGCGATCTTCTCCTGATCGGGATGCGGGTAGAGGCCATAACATCCCAAACCGACTCGCACGAGGTTGAACCGCGACTCGGGCACACCGAGCGCGCCAGCGGTGTTGGCAGCGTGAATCAGCGGCGGGTGTGCTCCCAAGTCGTTGATACGATCCAAAAACTCGGCGAACCGGTCAAGCTGCAGTGACGTGAAGTCGGCATCTTCTTCTGCGACCGCGAAATGGGTAAACACTCCTCCGAGTGTTAGACGCCTATCTCTCACGATACGCTGAACCAGCTCGAACGCATCGTCGGGGGTGGCACCGACCCGCAGCATCCCAGTGTCAACTTTTACGTGGACCGCAACTGGGTCCGCACCAGCCTCAGCGCTAGCCCTAGCAACGGCCTGTGTGAATGCCGGGCGATACACGGTCGGTGTGAGGCGCCACTTCACGACGTCCGATGCTGCATCAACGTCGGGTTCGGAGAGCACGAGGATCGGGGCCTCCACGCCAGCCTCCCTCAGCCTGGCACCCTCGTTTACCAGAGCGACCGCGAGATGCGACGCTCCACCGCGCAACGCCGCCTCCGCTACCGGAATGTCGCCGTGGCCATACCCGTCGGCCTTCACAACGGCACACACCGCTGCCGGAGTAACAAGCTGGCAGATCTGGCGAACGTTGTGCTCGATCGCATCCACGTCGATCTCTATCCAGCTAGGGCGCACCAGTTTCTCCTTTGTTCGTCGATACGCAACGCTACTCGGTCGCCCCTGTGGGAACCGCCGCCAGGGTCCGCGCTACCGCGTCGACAAGCAGGCTGGCTGTCAGGGTGCGTGCGGACCGAAGTTTCGCACCAGCCACCCCATGCCAATAGACGGCGGATCGGGCCGCAACTGCGGGCGGTTGGCCGACAGCGAGAAAGGCTCCAATGATGCCGGCAAGCACGTCACCCGTCCCGATCGTTGCAAGCTCCGGGCCGCCGGAAGTGACGACCCATGTCTCCTCCCAATGGACGAACGACGGGTTGCCCTTTTCGACGAGAACAGCACGGTAACGACGAGCAATGTCGGGTGCGGATTCCCCGGGATAGGAACGGAGGGTTTCCAACTCCCCTGCGTGGGGTGTCAGAACCGTGGGTGCTCTTCGTTCGGCGATCCGGCTGTCGTTGGCGATCGCACGCAACCCATCGGCATCGACGACGATGGGGCCGGGCCACCGCGCCGCAATGTCCGCCAGGGTCGCATCAGACGACGAACCAGCACCCGGACCGAGCACAAGTACGTCGAACCGGGTAGCAAGTTCCAGAACCGCGTCTTCGTCCCCTCCGGCAAAACGATCGCCCCCACCGACAGTTTGCGATAACAGCTCCGGGGGGATCGCACCCATCGCCGCACCGGGGCCGACCACGGTTACCGCTCCGGCCCCGGCCGCCATGGCAGCCCTCGCAGCGAGCACCGGGGCACCGGACATGCCGGCAGAACCCCCAACGACGGCGACGGAGCCGACGGACCATTTGTGGGCGTGTCTGTCACGGCCCCGGATCGGCGCATCAGACATCTCGGCAAACAACCAGAGCGGGCGCTCGCCGGTGAGCCCGATGTCGACCACCGTTACGAGCCCGCAGTAGTCCGCACCGGGACCGACGAGGTGGGCAGGCTTGAGAGCGTGGAACGTCACAGTCCTTTGTGCCGCAAACGCCGCACCGTCCACACCACCGGTTCCTCCCTCCACACCAGAGGGAAGATCGACGGCAAGAACCGGTACACCACTCTCGGTCCAGGGGACTATCGCGGCCGGGAGTTGCCCGGTGAACCCAACACCAAAGACTGCGTCGATGATCAGTGATGGTTCCCACAGGGCGTTGATGGCCAGCACACGGATCCCCGCATCCAGGGCTCGGCTTCTCATTGAATCGGCGAGAGAACCCGGACTCGGCCTTGCGAACTCGTGAACAATGACCTTGGCCCCGCGGCGGGCGAGGTGGAAAGCCGCCACCCAGCCATCGCCACCGTTGTTCCCCTTTCCGGTAAGAACAGCAACCGAATCGCCATACCCGAGCCGGGCCGCAATCGCGACCGCAAACCCGGCGGCCTCCATCAGAGCTGCAGCAGGCACTGTTGAGGCACGATCGAGACGGGCCGACTCGGCGGGGGTAATTACCGGTTTCACGACCCCATTGTATGAGAAAACCAGCGCTGAGGAATGCTGAACTAAAGCAAAGTGCGGCCGACAGCACCCGCATGAAAGAGATTCGGGTGCCCGTCCTTACATGGGCGATGAGTGGAATGTCGCTGGGTCTCCTGCTCTTCGGCGCAGGATGGATCATCGCGTTCACACATTCCCCGGGGGTTACCTTGGCGGAGGTCATCAACCATGAACCCGTGTTGTGGGTGATCACGCTGGCACCCATCATCCTTGGTATCGGTGGCGGTCTCGTTGGCCTTTCCCAAGGCAACGCGAGGCAGGTGCAGAACGACGCCATCAATCTTGCCGAACGGGTCGCCACCGAGTTCTCGAGCACGATTCACAATCAAAACGTCGATACCGCCCGAGCCGCGGGGATTCAAGCGAAGTACTTTGCCTCGCTTTCGCACGACATGAGGACACCGCTCTCGGCGATCATTGGATTCTCTGCGATCGTGGAGGACAGCGAACTCATTCCCCGTGCCGAGCTCATCACCTATATGCGTGAGATAGGGACCAGCGCCAACCAGCTCCTCACCATCGTGGGCGACCTTCTCGATGCTGCCAAGCTGGAAAACGGCTCCATTGAACTCCAGGTCGATGACGTCGTCGGAGACGTGATCGCCGCAGAGGTTCTCAGTCATCTGTCGCCGCTGATCGAGGGTAGGCACCTCCGAGTGCGGGAGAACTTCGATGCCCATGTCACATGTCGTGCGGACCCACAGCGTCTCCGCCAGATCCTGACGAACCTTCTATCGAACGCCATCAAGTACACACCCGTAGGGGTCATCGATGTGAACACCTATGTTCGCGGTGACAGCGTCGTGTTCGAGGTCGTTGACAGCGGTCTCGGTATCTCCAAGGACGACATGGAAAAGGTGTTCCTGCCATTTGCGCAGACCGAAGCGGGCAGGTCACGCACCGACAGCACCGGCCTCGGTCTCACGGTCGCCCTTGGGATGGCCCAGGCCATGGGCGGCACGATCGAAGCGGAATCCGAGGGGAGCGGCAGGGGGTCGACCTTCCGTCTCGTCCTCCCGACCGGCTCCGGATCAGGTGTTGAGGTGAAGCTCGCCGCACTCCCCATGATTGCGGCCTAATTATCGGACTCGGTCGTGCGACCCGGCAAGTTCCGGGCCAGCATCTACGCCCGACCCCGTCTCACGGTCTGTCGGTCCACGCCGGATTGACCAGGGCCAGGTTGGCTCGACGTATTACGTCCTTGGCGGCAGGCTCGGACTCGTCGAGGAACACATCAAGGTCCCACCCGATTGGTCGACCATCAACCAGTATCTGATCCCCATCAATGTACACGGCCTGCAGGTGACTGCGATCGTAGGACCGCACCAGATCCCAGGTGAAGTCCCAGCTCGGTCGACACTCGGGACCAGTCGTATCGAGGATCAAAAAGTCGGCGTGCCGACCGGACTCGATGGCCCCCGTGGCGGACCCTAAACCGGCTGCGATCGACCCTTTCACAGTCGCGGCATTCACCCACAGTTGCCCGTGGCCTACGACCCAGTCGTCAATGCGAAGCCCCGTCGTGAGCCGCTGCGCCGTCTCGGCTGCATCGATCAACCGGAAGCCATCCATTCGAGTTGCGTCCGTACCCAACCCGAACTCGACACCACGGCTCGCAAACTCCAACGCCTGGGCGACGCCGTTGCCCTTCCATGCACTCGCAACCGGGTTGTAGCTGACCCTGGTCCCGGTATCGGCAAGCATGCCGATCTCGTCAGATGTTGCCAACGTGGCATGAGCGACCAGGGTGTGCGTCCCGAGCGCGCCGATGTCGTACAGCAGCTCGATCGGTCGGCGTCCGTACCGATCGAGAGCTCGCTCCACCTCTGGTGTGTGTTCACTGGCATGAATCTGAAAAAGTAGACCGAGTTCACCGGCAACTGAGGCGAGCTCACCGATGAGTTCCTTTGAGGCGGATTGGCCGGACCCACAGGTCAGTGAGGTCGTGATCCTCGAACTCCCTGTGCTCGCAAC
>UOEK01000262.1_pt1 | contig 31880 bp, 27 predicted proteins | sample 1989451 | NCBI WGS metagenome assembly UOEK01 (sample SAMEA4712198, study PRJEB27164) | hydrothermal vent metagenome | biome: marine basaltic hydrothermal vent biome; feature: marine hydrothermal vent; material: mineral | place: Pacific Ocean | collected 2011-06-14/2011-07-23 | depth 1691 m
AGGGCGGTTGTTGGTTCGTCTGCGATCAACAACTCGGGATTGCACGAAAGTCCCATGGCGATCATCACCCTTTGGCGCATGCCACCCGAGAATTGGTGGGGGAAATCATCGAGGCGTGCCGCAGGGTAGGGAATCTGTACGTCCGCCAAGGACTGTGCCGCGATCTCGCGGGCATCGGACTTTGACACGTTCTGGTGCAGGACGATGGTTTCAACGAGTTGTTGACCGACCGTGTACACCGGGTTCAGTGACGTCATCGGGTCCTGAAAGATCATCGCGATCCTTCCGCCACGCACCTTGCGCATCTCATCCTCATGCAGCTCAAGAAGGTTGAGCCCATCGAAGTTGATGACACCGGTCACGATCTGGCCCGCCGGTGGTTCGATGAGTCCCATGATCGACATGGCGGTCACCGACTTGCCCGAACCCGACTCACCTACAACGCCCCGACGCTCACCACGGTCGATCGTGAAGGACACCCCGTCGACGGCCCGCACGACACCCTCCTCAGTAGCGAAGTAGGTGCGTAGGTCCTCGACAGCCAATAACACATCACTCACGTCGGCTACTTCCGTTCAATCGTCTGAGTAGGGTCGAGGGCGTCTCGAAGACCGTCACCCATAAAGTTCACCGCAAGGACGGTTGCGACGAGGGCGGAAGACGACGCAAGGAACTCCCACCAGAACCCCTTCGTAGCTACCCGTGCTCCGGCGGCGGACATCCCGCCCCACGTTGGTGTTGGTGGTCGCACACCAAAACCGAGGAAGGACAATGCGGCTTCGATGATGATTGCGGTACCCACGACGAGTGTTGTCGCGACAATGATCGGGCTCATTGCATTGGGCAGGATGTGACGGAAGATAATCCTGCGATCGTTCGAGCCGGCGGCACGGGCGGCCTCCACGAACTCCTTTTCGCGCAGGGAGAGGAATTCGGCGCGCACAATACGCGCCAATCCGCCCCATAACAGTATGCCGAGCAGGAAGGCTATTACCCACGCCCCCTCCTTGAGGAACGCGGGGAGCACGGGAATCTGGGGCACCAACGATCCAAACACAATTGCGACCGGCAATAGAGGAAGTCCCAGGATGACGTCGACGATTCTCATCAGCACTTGATCAACGGCCCCCGGGTAATACCCCGCAAGCGCACCAACGACCGTTCCGACCGTTGCGACGATCAAACCCGTCATGAGGCCGACGGTAAGCGATGCCCGTCCGCCGTGAATAACTCTGGAGAGCACGTCACGTCCGATGTCGTCGGTCCCAAACGGCCGGGTTGTTGACGGTGGACTCTGGACAAGGAGAAGACCGGTCTGGGGATCACGCAGCTGTGTGGCGGGATGCTCCAACAGCTTGCCACAATACGCATCGCGTTCCGCACAGGTAACAAATGGCGCGGCGAACACGATGGCGAACAGTAGGGACAGGAAAATCGCGGCGATCCGCGCCTGTTTATGCCGAGCCAGCCGGGTTCGAAAAAGGTCCCACTGAGTTACGGGTTCCGCCGAGATTCCCTCTGCTGCATCGAGAGAGACATCGGCGCCCGGAGAGCGGTCACTCATAGCGGACCCGCGGGTCAAGCACGCCGTACAATATATCGGCGATGATGTTCATGAAGACGATGCCCATGCCGATCACCATCACAATCGCCATAATCACTGGGTAGTCCACAGCGTTGATTGCTCCAATGTAGAGACGGCCGACTCCCGGCCATCCGAAAATCGATTCGGTGATGATTGCCCCGCCAATGATGCCGGCAACATCGAGGGTGACGATCGTAACAATCGGCAGCAGTGCGTTACGCAGCGCGTGTTTCACGAGCACCGTCCGGCGCGGAAGGCCCTTCGACTTGGCGGTCCGCAGATAGTCGCTATGAAGCACCTCAAGCATCGCAGCCCGCTGGAAACGGGCATACCCGGCGATCGAGATGAGCGCGATCGACAGAGCAGGCAACGCAAGGTGACGCACGATATCGCCGATCTGAGCGAGACGGCCAAGATCCCGATATCCGACCTGCGTCATACCCACAGTGAAGAACAGCTTCAAACCGGTCCAGCGTTCGAGGTAGAACGCCAACATCACCTGGAGGCCGGTGGCGACGATGAAGATAGGAGTCGAGAATGCAATGAACGATCCCAGCGTCCCCACCTGGTCAAAGAACGAATACTGCCGGACGGCCTGGAACACACCCAGTGGGAGCCCGATCACAAGGGCAAGCATCAGCGCGGTCACACCGAGGCGGAACGTTGCCCCTGCCGCACCAAACACGAGGTCCCACACGGGTCCGTCGCCACGGAAGGAGTCGCCCCACGCCATGGCGAAGTCGATGCGGCTCTTTGCGAACCAGAAGAAGGACACCCACATCACCAGGATCCCGAAGGCACGGAGCGGCCGCCACCAGGTTGCTTTGATCTTCGTGAAGAGGAGACCCACAGTCGCCGCCAGTACGGAGCTAAACGCGATCCACGCAGACGCCCCCAAAACAACGAAACGGTCCGGAGAGATAAATCCGGTCAGCCATTTGAAGTACTGCTGCCAGAGGGGGAGGTCCAGTCCATATTTCACCGTGAGCTTCTGGATCACGTTCGCCATACGAGGGTTGAGTTTCAAACGGTCGAGTGGGGAGCCACCGCCAAACTGCACGAGCATGAAAACCAGGGCGCTCAGTACGAGCAGGGTGATCATCCCATAAACAAGACGTCTAACGATGTACGCGAACAAAACTGGGCCTCCGGATCGCTCGACTGTGGCGACGAGTATACCCAGACGGAAGGGAAACCGCGTCCCCTTCCGACGAGCAACCCGGCAGCCACAAAAGGGAAGGGACCCGCCGAAACGGGTCCCTTCTCAACATAGTTCCAAAGACGACTTAGATGTCGACCCGGTACCACTGTTCGATATTCCAGGTATGGGATGCCGAGGTTGGGTTGTGCTTAAAGCCACCCACCTCATCGGCCCAGACCGCTGCAGTCACAAGACGTGCATACAGAGGAATGATGACTACCTGATCAGCGAGGATGGTCTCAGCCTCATTGAGCAGAGGAACCAACACCGTTGGGTCTACCGTCTGGTTCAACGCCGTACGGATCTCAGCAAAACGAGCTGTGTTGTCATCGATCACGGACGATGTTGGGGTACCCCACTGGTAGAAGTTGCTACCGTCGGGTGGTGGAGCGGCAGGATCGAAGACATCAATGATGCCGACCAAGCCAGACAGGCCCGGCGAACCGACCCATGCCCATTCACCAAGGTCCCACTGTCCATTGTCGAGTGTCTCACCAAAGAAGATCTGTGATTCTTCAAGCTGGTTTTCGTACACGATCCCGACAGCGCTGAACATCGTGTCGAACAGCTCAGAGAGCTTGACACGAGCATCGTTGTTGGACGTGGTCGAGAAGACCGTCGAAATGGAATCCTTACCGAGTTCAGTCTTCGCCAACTCCAAGAGCTCCATAGCCTTCTCGGGGTTGTAGTCGTACTGCGCCCATGAGCCCTGAGACAACGTTGGGCTGAATGCCTCAACGAACGAATCAAGTGGCTCGACCTGGCCAGCGAGAATCTCATCAACGATGAGCTGCTTGTCAATCGTGTGGGCTACTGCCTTGCGATAGTTCAAGTTCTCGTTGGACGAATCCGGGTTGCGGATCAGACGTGCAGGACCGAACTGGAAGTTCAGGTGCTCCCACACTGGACCGCTGAGAACCTCAACGCGTGCGCCTTCTGGCTCAAGCTTCTGAAGCTCTTCAATGGTCTCTGATGCAGGTGGCGGCTGAATGACATCAACTTCACGTGCCTTGAAGGCGGTGATGATCGAGTCGGTTACCGGGATGAACCGGAAGATGACACTGTCGAGATATGGCAACTGATCGCCATTCTCCGCCTTCTTCCAGTAGTTGTCATTGCGGACTACCTCAATGAACTCACCCTTTTGCCATTCGCTGAAGATGAACGGACCGGCCGAAACCCACATGGTCTCGTTCCAGTCGTTGAGGAAGTCGGACCCCTCAACGTCATGCTTCGGAATGATGTTCCCAAACAAGAATTCGTAGAGCACCGTTGGGGCACTCAACGTGTAGGTGAATGACTTCGGACCGACCTCAGTGGAGATAATGTCCTCATAGGTGGTCGTGTCAATGGCGTTATCTGGGTTCATGATCGTATCCAGCGTGAACTGGAAGTCGTCACCCGAGATTGGCACACCGTCGGACCATTGGGCCTCGTCGAGAATCGTGTACCTGACGGTCATAGTGCCGTCAGCGTTCACGGTCACGCCGCCGTTGGTCTCAGTCGGCAGTTCAGTCACGAGTTCTGGAATGAGCTCGAGCGTGAATCCGTCGATTTCCTGTACACCTGCCCAGTAGGACTGGCCGACGATCGACACGATGAAGTTGTCACCACCCGGAACAAATGCGTTCAGAGTCGGTGGCTCCTGGTCATCCGCAACCACGACCGTACCGCCATATGCCGGGCCGGTAGGCGCAGCAGTAGTGGTGGTGGTCACGACTGGTTGTGTTGTCGATGGGGGTGCCGTTGTCGTTGTTGCCGTCGGTCCGGCTGTTGTCGTTGTACTCTCAGCTGATCCGCCGCAGGCAGCTGCGATCAGAGCAAAAGCGAGAAACGCTGCGGACCATACGACTTTGCGGCTTCGCCACATTTGAGTCAAGGGTTGCCTCCTTAAATATCCGTATCGGTTTCCGAACGCCGACCCAGAGCAAGCTCTAGGCGCGTCCCAACCACGTCAGCCACAACGTCGTTAGAGCGAAAACACCCGAAGCAATCACGGTAAGACGATCGAGGTTCTTTTCAACCACGGTCGACCCACCAGCGCCTCCGCCGCCCATACCGCCACCGAACATGTCGGACATGCCACCGCCGCGACCCGCATGAAGCAAGACGAGGAAGATAAGCAAAAGCGAAATCAGGAGATGGATTATTACAACGAACTGTTCCACGTTTCGGAACCCTTTCTCACGCGTGGTCCGCGCACAACGCGAACCCGCAAGCAGGAAGTATCGCCGCGGCCGGTAATTAGGTCAAGTCAACCGGGGTGAAGACCATCACATTTTTGCCGCGCAATCTCAGGATCCCTGGCGCGCCTGAGCCTCAACCGCTGCCGTAGCTGCGGTGATTGCTTCCTGATCACCGAGGTAACGCGACCGTCCACCCGCCAAAGAATCATCGAGTTCATACACCAGTGGGACACCGGTCGGAATGTTCAAACCGGAAATATCCTCATCGGAAATGCCGTCGAGATGTTTGACGAGCGCACGCAAACTATTCCCGTGCGCCACCACCAGGACCGTCCCGACCTCGCGCAGGGCCGGCACTACAGCGTCATACCAATACGGCATCATCCGCGCAACAACATCGGCAAGACACTCCGCAGCCGGTGCCAACTCGGGCGGCATCCATGCGTATCGCTCATCGTTGAGGGGGTGGCGGCTATCCCCGCGCTCAAGCGCCGGTGGAGGTATCGAGTACGATCGACGCCAGGCCTGAACCTGCTCCTCGCCATGGAGCCTCAACGTCTCGGCCTTGTTCAATCCCTGGAGCGCTCCGTAGTGTCGCTCGTTCAGCCGCCACGACTTACGGACCGGTATCCAATGACGTCCGCTCTCGCGTAACGTGAGATCGAGGGTATCGATCGCCCGCCGGAGAACCGACGTGAATGCAACATCGGGAAAAATATCTTCCTCTGCGAGTGTCCTTCCCGCCGAGAGACCCTCGCGCACACCCTTCTCCGAGAGTTCAACATCGGTCCATCCGGTGAACACGTTCTCGAGATTCCACACGCTCTGGCCGTGGCGCAACAAAACAAGCGTGCTCATACCCAGTATCTCACGATCGACGCAAAGATATCGGGGTCGAGCGATGCACCTCCGACAAGAGCACCATCAATATCGCGTTTCGCCATCAAACCGGCGATGTTGCCAGGCTTAACTGACCCGCCGTACAGCACCCGAACGTCTTCCCCGACACTGCCCGACAGGTCGGTAACCGTTTCGCGTACAAATGTGGCCATGCCACCCGCATCGTCGGCGCTTGCAGTTTTGCCTGTCCCGATGGCCCAAATCGGCTCGTAAGCGATCACCATCGTCGACGTGTCGTCCGGGGATATCCCCTTCAACCCTGCCCTAATCTGCGAGCCGACCTTGTCCCTGGTGGCACCGGCATCGTACTCTTCGGCCGTCTCCCCCACACAGAGAATCGGTGTCATGTCGGCAGCAAGGACGGCTCTCACCTTCCTATTCACATCTCCGTCGGACTCGCCGAAGATCTGCCGCCGCTCGGAATGACCGACAATGACGTACCGCACGCTGAGTTTCTTCAACATCGGCGCCGAAACCTCGCCGGTATAGGCCCCCGACTCTTCCCAATGGCAGTTCTGGGCGCCAAGATTGATCATCAGGCGGTCCGCTTCAATCACGGTTTGGGTCGAGCGAAGTGCGGTGAATGGTGGTGCGACCACAACGTCGACCCGATCGTGGTCAGCAAAATCAAGCCGCAAACTCAGCTTTTGCACCATCTGAATCGCATCGAGATGCGTCGCGTGCATCTTCCAATTCCCCACAATGAGGTTCTTACGCATGATCACTCCACTGTTCGAGGGCTGCAATGCCCGGCAGTATCTTGCCTTCAAGGTACTGCAATCCCGCTCCCCCGCCACTCGAGACATGAGAGACGTCGGTTTCGCGACCCAGCATCCGGATCGCGGCTACCGAATCACCACCGCCGACGACCGTGAAACCATTGCACGACGCAACTGCGTCCGCCACGGCGGCAGTCCCCGCTCGGAACGCCTCCCACTCGAATACACCCATCGGTCCGTTCCAAAATACTCTTTGCGCGGCTGTGACAACGTTCGAGAACTGGGCGGAAGCCTCGGGTCCGATATCGAGACCCATGGAGTGTTCCGGGATGGCGGTCCCCGAGGCAAGCTCATTCGATGCATGCTCGGCGAAGGACTCTGCAACCACGAAGTCTGCGGGAAGCAGAATCTTGCCACCGTGCTCGCCCTGGAGGAGGCCACCAACTTCGTCCAGCATTGCTTCCTCGACCAGCGAATCACCAACCTCGTATCCCGAAGCAGCGAGAAGCGTGAAACACATGCCACCACCCACGAGCATCATGTCAACCTTCGGGAGTAGGTTCTTCATGACAGCAAGCTTGTCGGACACCTTGGCGCCCCCAAGGACAACCACGTAGGGACGGTCGGAGTCGTTGAGGAGTTCATCGAACGCGGCTATTTCCTTGGCAAGCAGAAGCCCCGCTGCCGATCGCAGCCGCTGGGCCACTCCCACATTTGATGCGTGGGAACGATGCGCCGTCCCAAAGGCATCGTTGACGAACACATCACCGAGTTCGGCCAGCGCCAACCCGAGGGCACTGTCGTTCGTCACCTCCCCCGGCTCGAACCGGGTGTTCTCCAGAACCACAACAGTATCGGGATCCGACTCAGCGATCGTCCGTTTCACCGCTGGCCCGACGACTCCGGGTGCCAACGTCGTTGGAAAGTCACCGAGCTGTCCAAGCCGATCTGCGATCGGCGCCAGCGACAAACTGGCTTCATGACCATTCGGCCTCCCAAGGTGGCTGCAAACCACAACCTTTGCGTCGCGTGCGCGTAACGCCACGATCGTCGGCAGACTCGCCAGAATTCGAAAATCGTCCGCAACCGCTCCGTCATGGAGGGGCACGTTCAGGTCGGCACGGACCAAAACCGTCCTCCCCGACACGTCGAGATCGTCAATCGTTGGAAGTGTCACGGTCGCCTCAGCCCAGACGACCCACGAGGTCAACAAGACGACTCGAATAGCCCCACTCGTTGTCGTACCATCCAAAGACCTTGACCATCTTGGCGCTCACCATCGTGAACTCCGAGTCGAAGACCACGGATGACGGATCACCGATTATGTCCGAAGATACAATCGGGTCGGTGGTGTACCGGATGATTCCCGCATAGGCTCCGTTGCCCGCGGCCTCGAATGCATCGTTGACGGCCTCGGCTGATACATCCTGCTCGACGGTGACAACGAGGTCCGTGATCGACCCATCAGCTACCGGCACGCGCAGCGCCTTGGCTTCGAAACGACCCGCCAGTTCGGGCAGCACCTTGCCGATAGCCACGGCAGCACCGGTTGACGTCGGAATGATATTGGCGGCAGCGGCCCGCCCGCGACGTGCATCCGGGTGGGGAAGGTCGAGAATCTTCTGGTCGTTGGTGTATGCGTGCACCGTTGTGAACATGCCCTGGACGATGCCGAAGTTCTCGTGCAACACCTTCACCATGGGAGCTACACAGTTGGTCGTGCACGACGCGTTGGAGATGATCTTATGCGATGCAGGATCCAGGCCCTCATCGTTCACACCGAGGACAACGGTGTAGTCGGGATCGCCTACAGGAGCGGAAACAATCACATGGTTCGCCCCCGCGGTGCGGTGCTTGGACGCCGTTGCATGTGTGCGAAACACCCCGGTCGACTCGATCACTACGTCGACACCCAACTCACCCCATGGGAGGTTCTCCGGGTCACGTTCAGCAAAGACCTTGAACGAATCGCCGTCAACATCGAGACCATCATCAGTGACGGTGACATGGCCACCGAACTTGCCGTGCACTGTGTCGTGTTGGAGGAGGTACGCCAACGTTTTTGCATCGGTGAGATCGTTCACTGCGACGACATCGATGTCGGCACCTGACTTGATTGCTGATCGAAAGAAATTTCTCCCGATTCGGCCGAAGCCGTTGATCGCTACCTTCATGACACCCTTTCATGGTGCTCGTTGTTACAGATATGTGACGAGCTGGCTCAGCACGTTGCCAAGCTTCACTGCGTCATGTTGCGGCCAGTCCATGGACGCATCCACGATGTCGTCAAGGACGACATGGACGCCGAACGTTTCAAGAATGCTGACGTCAACCTCAAGCGCGGTGTGAGGTGCGGGAATATCAAAACCCTCATTGTGGGCGACGATAGCATTCGGTGGTCGGACTCCAGCCAGGCGAAGCAGCGCACCGAGGTGGTCCGCGATATCCATCCCCAGCGTCTCACCGTCCTGGGTGTAGAGGTTTGCGACGTAAACCACGGAAGCCTTTGAATCCTCAATAGCTCCTACGATCCCGGGCACGGCCAACGTTGCGATCGTGGAGGTAAACAGGCTTCCCGGACCGAGCACGATCTGGTCGGCGGCGGCGATCGCCGCCAGTGCCCGCGGATTGGCACTGGCCTCGGGTGTCACGCGGATCTCGTCAAACGGGCCGACGGTCTTGGTGATCACCGCCTGACCGCGGAACTCCTCACCGTTGCGTTTGGCGACAAGAACGAGACGATTTCCACAGACAGGGATCACCTCGCCCACCGCACCGAGGAGCCGTTGTGCGGCACGCAATGCCGCGTCGAACTCTCCTTCGATGTCGGCCAGCGACGCCAGGATCAAGTTGCCCAACGAATGCCCGCCGACGTCACTCGCTTCGAAACGGTATTCAAACAGGCGGCGCCACACGGTTTCGTCCGGGCTCATGGCAACCAAACATTTTCGAATGTCCCCCGGGGGAGGGATATCAAGCGCAGGCGCCAGCCGACCCGATGAACCCCCGTCATCAGCGACGGTCACGATTGCGGAGAGGGTCCCCGCATATCCGATGGCGCCGCGCAATACCTGCGCCATGCCGTGGCCCCCACCGATCGCAACGACGCGTGGCCTCGTCGGGTCGTTCTCGAAAGCCGCGAGCATCAGTTCGGTGTCGACATCGAGCTCTCTCATACGTTGGTAGCCGCGACATCGCGATGGTGGATCGTTGTCAGCCTGCCGCTAGCGGTGAGGTGCTTACCAATCGCCTCCACCATGGCGACCGATCGATGTCTACCACCGGTGCAACCGATCCCGATGGTGAGGTAGAGCTTGCCCTCGACCTCGTAACGAGGGATAAGAAAGTCGAGCATCTCGGTGGCCTTCTGGAGGAACTCACCTGCGTCGTCCGTCGAAAACACATACTCCGCAACAGCCCGGTCTCGACCGGTCAGCTTGCGCAGCTCATCAACCCAATGTGGGTTCGGCAAGAACCGTACGTCGAACAACACGTCGACCACGCTGGGTGTCCCGTGTTTGAACCCGAAGGAGATCACTTCGATTTGTAGTCGTCGGCTCGGTGTGAACTCCTCAAACGCCGCACCAACCTTGCGACGGAGCTCGTGGACGTTGAGATTCGAGGTGTCGATGACGATGTCGGCGTCACCGCGGATCGGAGCCAACATCGCACGCTCGGTCGCAATCTTCTCGGACAGCGGTCCGCCCTCCACAGGGTGTCGACGGCGGGTTTCTTCGAACCGGCGAATCAGCACTGCATCGGTCGCATCGAGGAACAGCACGGTGATGCGTATCCCACCGGCGCGCAGAGTGTTCAACGCCGACTCCAGGTCCTCTGCTGTCAACCCTCCACGGCTGTCGACCACGATTGCGATATGTCCGCGTTCACTGTCGGGGCCACCGAGACTGTCGACAACGGCGGGAACAAGGTCTGCGGGCAGGTTGTCAACCACGAAGAAGCCGGAATCCTCAAGAGCGTTCGCCGCCTGAGAACGCCCGGCACCGGACAGACCGGTGAGGATGATGACATGTGGCCGACGCATAGTGTCCCTTCGTGTGCTCCCCCAAGTGTTGCCGAACTTCACCCGCGGGGCAAGGTCCGCTGTATCGAAGCTTTTCCGGCGTGAAGTTCGTCGAACAGATCACGAGCGACGGAGGCCGGGATGACCTCAGCAAGCTGATCGACCGTTGCGTCACGCATTCGTTTAAGCGACCCAAATTTTCGCAACAGATCCTTGCGCCGTTTCACCCCAACACCCGGAACACCGTCGAGCAGCGAATCGACCATGCCCTTCCCGCGGATGGTGCGGTGGTACGTGATTGCGAATCGGTGAGCCTCGTCACGCACCCGCTGGAGCAGATACAGCGCCTCGTCGCGTCGCGGTATCTGGAGGGGTTCGGATCGCCCGGGGAAATAGACTTCCTCAAGACGTTTCGCAAGTCCGATCACCGGGATGGAGAGCCCGAGTTCGTCGAGCACCTTCACCGCTCGGCCGAGTTGGCCCGGTCCCCCATCTATGACGATCAACGACGGCGGGTACGAAAACTTCGCTCCTTCCTCTCTCGGGGCGTCCCGCTGCGCTAGGTAAGCAACGAATCGTCTGCGCAACACCTCTTCCATCGACGCAAAGTCGTCCTGGCCATCGATGGTCTTGATCTTGAATCTCCGGTACTGGTTCTTCTTTGGCAGGCCATCCTCGAACACCACCATCGACGCAACGGTGAAGGTGCCCTGGATCGTGGAGATGTCGTAACACTCGATCCGCAACGGTGGTTGGGGAAGTTCGAGATGCTCCTCGAGTCCACGTAGTGCCTTGGCGCGGGCATTGTGATCGCTGCTGCGTCGCAGACGATGGCGCGAGAACTCCTCGCGGGCATTCGCCGATCCCGTCTCCATGATCCGTCGCTTCGCACCGCGTTGAGGCACCTTGAGCCGAACCGGTCCGCCGCGGCGCTGGCTCAGCCAGGTCCTCCAAAGATCAACGTTGTCGGGTTCGATCGGCAGCAGTACTTCTGCCGGAGGTTCGTCATCCGCATACACCCGTTCAAGAAGCACACCCATCATCTCGGCATCCGTAACATCCTCAACCTTGTCCAAGATGACCCGTTTCCTTCCCCGAACCCGACCCAGACGCACGTGGAGGACAACAACGCTCGCCTCAAGTTCGTCCTGGTCAACCGCGATCACATCGAACGTCTCTCGCCCTTGGGTGACGAGTTCCTGTTTTTCCAGGACCCTGATAACCGCTCCGCGTTGATCGCGTAAACGCGCCGCACGTTCGTACTCCTGTGTGGCAGCGGCGTCCTCCATCTGCGCGGTGAGGTTTGCGAGCAGCTCGGTATCGTGGCCCTGGAGGAACCGGGCCATTCCGTCAACGTGGGCCTCGTACTCTTCGGGAGTGACTTCGTCGACACACGGCCCACTGCACCGATCGATATGGAACAAGAGGCAGGGTGAACCAAGCGACCTGTGGTTAGCGAACTTCGAGTCCTTGCAGGTGCGCACCGGGAACGTTCGCAGTAACAAATCCAACGTGCCCCGGATCGCATAGGCGTGCGCATAGGGGCCGAAGTACTGCACCTCCTTGCGCCGACGACCCCTCATGACCTGGGCCTTGGGCCACTCCTCATTGCGTGTGAGCGCAAGATACGGGAACGACTTGTCATCAACGAGCCGGATGTTGAACCGTGGCCGATGCTCCTTGATCAGGGCATACTCCAACATGAGGGCCTCAACCTCGGTGGTGGTCACGATCCAGTCGAGGTCAGCGGCCGCCGCAACCATGGCATGTGTACGAGGATGAAGATCCCGACCGAAGTAGTTGGCAACTCGCTTTCTCAGCGATTTTGCCTTCCCGACATAGAGCGGCTGCTGGTTCTCGTCGCGGAAAATGTACGCACCGGGCGAGTCAGGGATTGAGGACGAGGCCGGACGTTGCACCATGCGTTCCATGGTAGATACCTTGTGTGTCACACAAGGCGTACATCACAATTACGAGTTGGGACGAAGTCTCGCTGCCTCGAAGATGGTATCGACGGCGTTTTCATCGGAGACACTCACAAGTGCCCGACTGCGGATTTCGTCGAGGTCGGTTGGCAGCATCCAATCGGGCACTGCGGCATAGATTTCCAACTCCGGTAGGGCATCGCGGACGGCACCCATCGATGGTGCCTCAACGAGACCCCACACACGACCAGCGCCGTATTCGTAAGCAACAAGATGTTCGTTCATGGTGAATCTCCCGTGACGGTTATTCGTTTATCGGCGCGACAGTGGGAAATCTTTACACTACTCGTACCCACCGAAACCCGACAAGGCGCGGAAAGTGCTGCTGTCCGGCGAGAACGGGATCCCGGGAGATTGCTGCCTCTGTGAACCCGCGCTCGACCATACGAGTCAGCATCCAGCCGTGCTGGGCCGCCAATGTCACGATATCCCCCATGGGCCGATGGTGGAACACCATGGAGCCATGACCGGCCGGTTCATCGGAACGGGACCGATCAAGGTATGGTCCCCATCGCCACAGGTATTCGCCATCGCTCACGTCATAGATGGGTCCCGAACCGGGGGCGGTGAAAGCCGGATGGTTCGAAACCACGACGAACCACCCTCCGGGTTCGACAACGCGGGCAACCTCACCGAAGAACCTCGCGATGTCTTCGACATGTTCAAGCACCAGCACGGCGAATGCACCGGTCGCACAGTCTGTTCGCAAGGGGTCGAGGCCGGGAAGCTCAGCCTGCAACACCGGCATCGTGTTGAGCGCTGCTCCGAGCAGCACCAACGAACTATCCACACCCACGATGGTGCCACCTACCAGCCGAGCACCCTGCCCCTCTCCACAGCCAAGGTCAAGCACGAGCCCTGTCGCCGACGTACCGGCAAGCTCGCGCAACAAGGGAAGCACGTCCTCTTGATACGCCGGATCGCGGACTATCTCGGTCTTCCACCATGGAGCGAGGTCATCCCAACTCGTCATACGGGAGCAACCGTGTTGCGGGTAGCTCGCTTGCCGGTACCCACCCACTGTCGACCTTCGACCACCGTGGCGACTCCGATTGCGAGGACCAGCACAAACGCGGGACTCCACCCAATCTCGATCTGCCATTCGTTTGCCCAGCTCAGCGCGACGAGCACCCCGACGCCTAGCGAAGTTGCGACCTGCGACCTTGACGATCGATCAACAATGACACCGACCGCTAGGAGCGACACGGCAACTTCATGCGACATGGCATGCGGAGAACCCAACACAAAAACAACCGACGTGAAGGCCATCAGAGTGCCAAAGTCCGATTCGTTGCGCCACAGCCATATAACCGCAACCCATAGCGCTCCCGCGAGACCGATCGCCGCGATCACGAGGGCGTTCCTTGAACCACCTGTCAGGTTCTGCGCGAAACCCAAGAAGGAACTCGATGACACGCCGTTCAACACAGCGTCCGCGTTTCCGAAACTGATCGCCTGACGAATCCAAACCCCTAACCAGCCAACCCCCGCAACCATGGTATTAACGGCCCCGAAAACTGCCGCTCCTGCCAACGCGCCAACGAGCAGACGGTTTTTCCGAGCGAGCATCCAGACCAGCAACAACGGCACGCCAAATGTCGGTTTGAACAGGAGCACGCTGCCCACCAGGCCGGCCGTGATCTCCCGCTCCGCAACCAGCAAACGCCACACCCCCACAAGGACCAACACCGTGAACGCGGTGTTGTTGCCGCCGCTCACGGCCTTGAAAGTCGACCAGAACAGCAAGGACACACCTACCACGAGAGCCCAGTGTCTGCCAAACAACTTGGGCAGCAGGGGACGAACTAACCACGCAGCAGCCAGCCAAGAGACCAACATGAGAGCGGTGTAGATCACCGCCGCGGTCTTGAACGGCACCGTAGCAAAGACCCCGAACACTGTCGCAACTATCGGCGGGTAGGAGAAATACCAGAACAGCCCGTCGTCACTCTCGGTGAGGGATTGCTGCATCTCGCGTTGAGTTCTCGTGTCATAGAGGACCGAATAGTCACCGGTGTTAGCGATCGACCCGGCACCGTAGAACGCACCGAAGTCACCCCCCGGAGGTAGGTCGCCGACAGCAGGAATATCGAGCCCAAGCGGTTTGGAGATGATCACAGCCGCAACGGCCACCAGCAGGATGACACCGAAGCGGCGCAACCAGCGATCAACCACTGGGTACCAACGTCTTGTCCACGACGCTCTCCCCCGCGATCCATCCCGGGAGTTCGCGCAGGACAAGGCTGCCGATGATCATCGCCATGACAAAGCTTGGCGCCCAGCCGAGAGCGATCATGGCAAGCCCGAACCAGGAGACGAAGTCCATGACAAACAGCCAGTGACCGACCGGCTTCCTGGCCCGCTGGACCAGCACAGCCACCGGCAATAGAAGCACCGCGATTTCGTGCGACATGGCATGGGCACTCCCCCAAATGGACGCCACCGCAAACACCGCCATGAGAGTGCCGAGGTCAACACCGGGACGAGACCACACCCATGCGGTACCGAGCCACACCATGACCAGCAAGCCGGCGGCGACGATCGTGTACCAGGTCCATTGCGCCTTCGAGAAGTTCTGGGCAAAACCGAGGATCGAACTCGCGGCGGGACCGTTGATGATCGCGTCCTTCTCCCCGAAACGCTGTGCCTGGTCCCACCAGGGAATGATCCAACCGATACCCGCGAGCGCAGAGTTCACCGCAAAGTACACCGCACCGCCCATGAGCCCTCCACCCAACGCCCGCCACCTTCGGGAAACGAACAGGACCGCCAGAAAGGGAAGACCGAACGTGGGTTTGAACAACAGTAGAGACGCCACCAACCCCGCAGACAGCTCTCGTTCCGACTCCAGGAGACGCCAAATGACAACTAACAAGAACAGTGTGAAGGCGGTGTTCGAACCACCGACGATCACCTGTCGCATGGGCCAGAACCCCAAGGCAATAAGCAACGCTCGCTCCGGTGAGGCCTTGATCTTCGGGAGCAACGTGCCACCGATCGCGATCGCTGCGAGTAGCGCCCCGAACATGAACAGGAGATGGATTGCGTAGGCCTGCACATAGGGCAAGTTGGCCAAGACGCCATAGGTCATAGCCACCGCCGGCGGGTAACTGAAGTACAGGAATCGACCCCCCTCCATCGGGGTACCTTCGGTTTGGGCTGCGAGTTGGGCATCCTCGGTGTAGAGCACTTGGTAGTCGCCCTCGTTGGCAAGCATGCCAGCCCCGTAGAACGCCGTGAAGTCGCCACCAAGTCCCTCGTCGCTTTGCGAAGTGAGCGCTGGCCAGAACGGAGCGAAAACTGACGACACTACGAGGGCGATTAGGAGGGCGCGCCCATAGGTCTGCTTTCTCCAATCGGTCAGGAGTCTCGTCATGCTCTATCCCTTCGACGCCCCCAGGGTAGGAGCCGCGCGGTGTTTCGTGACACACTTCTCATCGATCAGCTCGCACCGACGGCGTCGACGAGCGACCTACGTAGAGATTCGGACGAACTAGCGGCGGTCTTTAGTCCAAGCTTTCGCCTGGCAGTAACCCCTTCAGGAATTGCCCCGTGTAGGAGCTCGCAACTGTCGCAACCGCCTCGGGTGTGCCCTCGGCGACGATGGCGCCGCCACCCTCACCCCCTTCGGGTCCCAGGTCGATAATCCAATCGGCGGACTTGATCACGTCCAGGTTGTGTTCAATGACAATGACCGTGTTGCCGGTGTCGACCAGTCGTTGGAGAACCCCGAGAAGTTTCCTGATGTCTTCGAAATGCAGACCAGTGGTTGGCTCGTCGAGGATGTATACCGTCTTGCCGGTTGCCCGCTTCCCCAACTCCGATGAGAGCTTGACCCGCTGCGCTTCGCCACCGGACAAGGTAGTGGCGGGTTGGCCGAGACGGATATAACCAAGCCCAACGTCGTACAGGGTCTGCACGATACGGTTGATACGCGGTTGATGTTCGAAGAAAACGAGGGCATCCTCCACCGAAAGGTTAAGCACATCGCTGATGGAATGGCCCTTGAACTTCACGTCCAGCGTGTCGCGGTTGTATCGCAAACCGTTGCAGGTATCGCACGGCACATACACATCGGGGAGGAAGTGCATCTCAATGCGCAACGTCCCGTCGCCCTTGCATACCTCGCACCGCCCACCCGCGACATTGAAACTGAACCGGCCGGGTTTATACCCCCGCGCACGGGCGTCGGGTGTTGCTGCGAATAGCTCGCGGATCCGGTCGAACATCTTCGTGTAGGTGGCCGGGTTGGACCGAGGTGTCCGCCCAATCGGTGCCTGGTTGATGTTGATGACCTTGTCGAGCTGGTCAATGCCTTCGATGCTGTGATGCTTTCCCGGTAGGGAACGGGCACCGTGCAGCTCGGCGTGCAAAGCCCGCGAAAGCGTCTGTTGAACAAGACTTGATTTCCCGGAGCCGGACACCCCGGTAACCGCGACAAACATGCCAAGAGGTATGCGCACATCGATTCGTTTGAGGTTGTTCTCCGCGGCCGCCCGAACGACAAGCTCGCGACCGTCACTGAGACGACGCGACCCGGGAATGGGGATGCTCCTCTTCCCCGCGAGATATTGGCCCGTGATCGACGCGGCGTTGCGCATTACCTGTTTGGGCGTGCCCTCGGCGATGATCGCCCCGCCATGCTCACCGGCACCCGGCCCGATATCGACGATGTAGTCCGCAATCCTCATCGTCTCTTCGTCATGTTCGACAACGATCAGCGTGTTGCCGAGGTCGCGCAGCCGCAGCAGCGTTTCGATGAGACGCTGGTTGTCCCGCTGGTGGAGGCCGATCGATGGTTCGTCAAGAATATAGAGAACACCGACGAGGCCAGATCCAATCTGGGTGGCGAGCCGGATACGCTGCGCCTCACCACCGGCGAGTGTTGCCGCAGAACGCATGAGATTCAGATAGTCGAGGCCGACATCGATCAAGAAGTTCAGTCGCTCACGGATCTCCTTGAGCACAAGGCCAGCGATCGCGGTCTCTCGATCGGTGAGGGCAAGGTCGAGAAAGAACTGCCGCGCCTCACGCAGCGGCATCACCGACACATCGAAAATGGAACGCCCGTCCACGGTTACGGCGAGCGAAACCCCGTTGAGGCGGGCACCCTCGCAGGTGACACACGGCACTTGGCGCATAAACTCGGCGTATTGGGCTCTGGACCCATCGGATTCGGCGTTGGAGTATCTTCGCTCGAGCCACGGGATCACACCCTCATATTCCGACTGGTAACGCCGCTCCCGGTTGAACCGGTTGGTGTACCGCACCTCGTACGGTTTACCGCTTCCACCATGAAGGACGATCCGCTGGGCGGCTTCGTCAAGGTCCTCGAACGGGGAGTCGGGATCGATGTCCTCTTCTCGACACATTGCCTCAAGAAGCCGTGAGTAGTACCGCATCCGATGCCTACCGGACCAAGGGGCAATAGCACCATCAGACAACGCCCGGTGCGGGTGAGGGACGACGAGGCTGGTATCGACCTGGAATCGGGTGCCCAGACCCGAGCAGTCGGTGCATGCCCCGTAGGGGCTGTTGAACGAAAAGTTGCGCGGCTGCAAGTCCTCGAACGACAGGCCACAGTCTTCGCAGGCGAGATGCTGGCTAAACGTCATGGGCGGGCCATCCACGATATCAACGACCGCGATGCCCTCGGCGAGTTCCAACGCCGTCTCCAGCGACTCGCTGAGACGTCGTTCGATGCCCTCTTTGCTCACGAGACGATCGACGATGACCTCGATCGTGTGCTGGAAGTATCGGTCGAGCTTGAGATTGTCGGTGAGGTCGTGCACTTCGCCGTCGATCCTTGCCCGGCTAAAACCGTCCTTGGCAAGGTCCTTCAGGAGGGTCTCGAATTCTCCCTTACGTCCCCGCACGATGGGGGCGAGCACCTGAAATCGTGTCCCCTCGTCGAGCTGGAGTACTTGATCGACGATCTGTTGCGGCGTTTGCTTCGCAACAACCTTTCCACACTTCGGGCAGTGGGGTATGCCGATGCGGGCAAAAATCAGACGGAGATAGTCATGGATCTCGGTCACGGTCCCTACCGTCGACCGCGGATTACGCGACGAGGTTTTCTGGTCGATCGAGATCGATGGTGACAAACCCTCGATGAAGTCAACCTCGGGTTTGTCCATCTGGCCGAGGAACTGACGCGCATACGCCGAAAGGCTCTCCACGTACCGGCGTTGACCCTCGGCGTAGATGGTGTCGAAAGCGAGAGACGATTTACCCGAGCCGCTGATCCCGGTGAACACAATCAGCCGATCGCGCGGAAGTTCAACATCAAGATTCTTGAGGTTGTGCTCACGAGCACCGCGAATAACGATCTTGTTGCTTGCCAAAGGTTTGATCTCCGTCCTTACCAGCCCACCGGTAGCGTGGTGGCGGCGTGCCCCAATTGTAGTGAGTGCCTATGACACGAACGCCGTGCCACGGGAGCTATTTCAAAGCGTCCGCCATCTCGCGAAGCTCTCTCTTCAATTCGTTGACCTCATCGCGCAGGCGGGCCGCATACTCGAATCGGAGCTCGGTGGCGGCTTCATGCATTTCCTCCTCCAGGCTCTGGATAAGCCTACGAAGATCGTCGTGAGGGAGATCAAGCGGAGGGCGCTCCTTCACCTCACGTGAACGTCGATCCGCCGATGATCCGGTCGAGCTCGAAAGCAGTTCGAGAATATCCGAGACGCGTTTGCGGATCGTCTGCGGGTCAATGCCGTGCTCCTCGTTGAAGTCACGTTGTAGACGGCGACGCCTGTTCGTCTCGTTGAGTGCGTGCTGCATCGATCTGGTGACCTTGTCTGCGTACATCAGCACCTGCCCATCGACGTTGCGTGCGGCCCTTCCGATCGTCTGAACGAGCGATGTCTGGGAACGCAGGAATCCCTCCTTGTCGGCATCGAGGATGGCAACCAACGACACCTCGGGCAGATCCAACCCCTCTCGCAACAGATTGACGCCTACCAGCACGTCATACTCTCCAAGACGTAGGTCACGCAGGATCTGGACACGTTCGAGTGTGTCGATATCCGAATGCAGGTACCGGGCCTTCAATCCGGACTCCAGCAGGTAGTCGGTGAGGTCTTCCGACATTTTCTTGGTGAGGGTCGTCACCAGAACACGCTGCTCCTTCTCCGCACGCAGCGTTATTTCGTGCATGAGATCGTCGATCTGTCCCTTGGTGGGCCGGACGATGACCTCGGGATCGACAAGCCCGGTGGGGCGAATGATCTGTTCGACGACTTGGTCCGAATGCTCCAACTCCCAGGGCGACGGTGTGGCGGACAACAGAACGGCCTGCGGGACCTTGTCGAACCACTCCTCGAAACGCAACGGGCGGTTGTCGAGCGCCGAGGGGAGCCGAAAGCCATGTTCGATGAGCACGTCCTTGCGGCTTTTATCGCCAGCGTATTGCCCGTGGATTTGCGGGATTGTGACATGGCTCTCGTCAATGACGGTGATGTAATCGTCGGGGAAATAATCAAGCAACGTGAACGGGGTTTCGCCCGGTTCACGGCCGTCGAGATACCGCGAGTAGTTCTCTATCCCGGAGCAGTATCCGGCTTCGCGCATCATCTCCATGTCATACGCAGTACGCATTCGCAGTCGCTGAGCCTCAAGAAGTTTGCCCTCATCTTCGAGTTCAGCAAGCCGTTCCTGCAGTTCGATCTCGATCTTTTCGATGGCTTCGACAAGCCGCTCCTGATCAGTGACGTAGTGAGTTGCGGGATACACCCACAGTTCGGTGAGTTCTTCGAGCACCTCCCCGGTAACGGGATTCATCTTCAGGATCCGATCGACCTCATCCCCGAAGTACTCGACCCGGTAGATGTATTCGTCGTATGCGGGGAAGATTTCCAACGTGTCACCACGCACACGGAAGCGGCCCCGGACCAGGCTTATCTCGTTGCGTTCGTACTGAATGTTGACCAGACGTTTCACGGACTCCTGGAGGGCAAACTCCACACCACGGATCAACCGCAGCAGTTGACCCTCATAATGATCCGGCGAACCGAGGCCGTAGATTGCACTCACCGATGCAACGATGATCACGTCGCGCCGGGTCAGTAACGCGGCGGTTGCCGAGTGCCGCAAACGATCAATCTCATCATTGATCGTCGACTCCTTCTCGATGTAGGTGTCGCTCGACGCAATGTACGCCTCCGGCTGGTAGTAGTCGTAGTAGCTCACAAAATATTCGACACGATTCTCGGGGAAAAACTCACGGAACTCGTTTGCGAGCTGCGCGGCCAAGGCCTTGTTTGGCGCCAGGACCAGCGTTGGTCGCTGCACCTGCTCGATTGTCCACGCAATCGTGGCGGATTTACCCGACCCGGTGATGCCAAGGAGAGTCTGGAATCGGTCCCCTCGTTCAAGACCCTCGACGAGTCGACCTATCGCCGCGGGTTGATCACCGGCAGGTTGGAAATCGGAGTGAATCTTGAATGGCTGCATCAATGTCATCGTACAGACCGACAGTGACAAGAACTCCGCCGCGAGAACATCGCCAGACTACGACGCGTCCGCGACAATCTTGCGCCAGACTTCGCTTGCACGCTCTTGGAGTGTCCCTAGATCACTGTCGTTGACAACGACGTGGTCGGCTATCTTGAGCCAATCTGCGCGTTCGGGTTGTTGTCGCGCCCGCCGTATGGCATCAACGCGATCCATCCCCCGCTCCTGTGCCCGATCGAGTCGCACGTCAAGACTGGCATCGACGAACACGACCGTCCACTCCCCGGTAAGAGGTAACACGATCGGGACTTCGACGACGACGGGTCCGGTGATACCGCTCGCCCGGTGCTGTATGGCACTTGCGATCGCCGGGTGGGTGAACGACTCAAGCGCCGCAAGCTCTCGCGGGTCAGCGAACACGATGCTGGCAAGTGCTGCCCGATCTATCTCTCCCCCGGTGGTGACGACGTCCGGCCACCGGCTCGCCACCGCGTTCCATGCTGCACCCCCGCGAGCGAGGACTTCGTGCCCGACACGGTCCGCCTCGATCGCCGTTGCGCCCATCGTGGCGAACAGTTTTGTCACCGCCGACTTGCCCGCGCCAATACCGCCACACACAAGGACCCGGACATTGCTCGTTTCCGCCATGGGTCGACTGTACTCTCTGATCATGATTTCCGGAGACACATCCCAGGCGTTGCCACCTACCGATGCGTGGGAGTTGCGTTTCGACTGGATCTTGTCCGTTTTCATGTGGCTCGCGTTCGTCTTTGGAGTGGCTCTCGCCAACGCCGCCGACATTCGCCCCACGACGTTGGTGTGGAGCGCAGGTGTCACCGGGTTGTATGCAACGATCCTGCAAGTCATGCCACGCCAGGCCCGCCGACAACAGTGGGTCGGCGAGCTTGTCGCACTTATTGGGATCGGTGTGGCGATCTGGTCGATCTCAATCACCAACGGGATCGACTCACCGTTCCTCATATTCCTTGCCGTGCCCACGGTGTACGCGTCCGGTGTTCTTGGATTCCGCACCGGTATCGAGACGGCGATCCTTTCGACCGCGGGTTTGATGTTCGTTGCGACCTCGCTTGGACAGTCCATGTTCGGCACCCAAACCCTGCAGGCGGGGTTTCTCTACGTTCTCATATCAGTCACCTTCGCACAGGGCCGCCGATTGGTCAGCGAAGGGCAGGTCCGACAGGATGAACTCATCGCCGAGAACGCCGCTGCACAGCAACGAATGACTCGCCTCGCAACGGCCCACAACCTGCTCACAAGCCTGGGAGACTTGGCAACAGTGTCCGAACTCAACCCGATGTCGGTCGGTGACGCGGCGTTGCGAGATCTCGCCGCAGCGGTTCCGTTTGCGCGGGGGGTCGTCTCCATCACGGGAGAAGATGGGTACACCGTCGTGGCAGAACGCGGCCCCGAGGACGCCCTGGGCACTCCACTCTCGTACACCGTCAGCCTGGGTGAGAGGACACTCGGCCGGCTGGAGCTCTGGCAATCTCCCGAGACCAGTATCGCCCACCACCAGGAGTTGATCCTGGAAACCCTGCGGCCACTTGCTCTTGCGTTCGACAACATTGTGCTCTTGCGTGAGATCGCTCGGCGCGCCGTCGTCGAAGAGCGAACCCGGGTTGCCCGTGACCTCCACGACAACATCGGTCCGGGCCTCGCTTCAATCGGTCTCGGCATCGACATGGCGATGATGGACACGTCGACGTCTGAAGGCGGTATTAGGCACCTGGATTCGCTGCGCTCAAATGTTGCCATGCTCGTTCAAGCGGTTCGGGAGACGGTGGAGGATCTCCGTTCTCCAACGCTCGAAAGCCTCTCCGATCACGCCCACTCTCTGGGATACGACATCGGTTCACCCGGTCCGGCCCTGAGTATCGAACTACGCGAACGCCGAACGCCCCCGACGGCCGTGGCGTCGGAGATCAAGGCAATCATTGCGGAGGCAGTCCGCAACGCCGTGCACCACGCACAAGCGACCACGATCACGATCCACGGTGACGCCGATGCGGCCGAGGGCACAGTTATGATCACAGACGATGGTCTCGGTTTTGACCCCGCAAAGCGCCCGGCTGGGCACTACGGCCTCATCGGCATGAAGGAACGAGCTACCTCGATTGGTGGGAGCGTCTCCCTAGACTCGGCACCCGGACGGGGAACGACGGTCACCGTGACATGGAAAGTGGACGCATCATGATCCGCATCGCAATTGCAGACGACCACTACCTCCTTCTGGGGGGCCTGAAGGAGGCGCTGAACGCGGTCCCGGATCTCGAGGTCATAGGGACGGCGGGCGACGGAGAAGAGTTCGTCGCACTGGTTGAGTCACACGGACCCGATGTTCTGCTTGTCGACATCGAGATGCCCAAGCTCACCGGGATTCAGGCATTGCGTAAGCTCAAGAACGCACCCGCAGCCATTGTCATGACGATGCACACCGGAGACGACAATCTCAAACGAGCCGAAGCCGCCGGTGCGGTCGGTTTCCTGTCAAAGGAGACCCGGCTCCCTGACCTGGCCGCGGCGATTCGTGCAGCGGCGGCCGGCGAGACGCTCATCGGTGCGGAGAACCTCGACGAGATTCTTGATCGTCACCGCCAGCCGGTTCTCGATGCTGGAGCTTCTGCGTTGACAGCTCGCGAACGGGAGCTTCTTGGATTGCTCGCATCAGGCATCTCGGCGACGGACGAAATCGCGGACGCCATGTTTATCTCCCAGAAGACCGTGAAGAACCATCTCGCATCAATCTACGAGAAACTCGCAATCGCCGATCGAGCCCAGGCGGCCGTTGAGGCGATTCGACTCGGGCTCCACAGACGAGATACGTAAAACACCGCCCAAACGAGACGACTACTCTCTGTAGTCGTCCGTCACCCTCGGTAGCAAATAGGTCGTACGCCCTATGGTCCAAATTGGACCTATGCCGTAGATTTGGTAGTGGATCACCTTGCTACAGGAGGAAGAACACATGAAGCTTTGGAACGCAATCCAAGCCAGGATCGCAAGCGAAGACGGCGCAAGCCTCGTCGAATACGCGCTGCTCGTTGCACTGATCGCCATCGTCGCGATCGCCGCAATCCAGTTCGTAGGGGGCGAAGTTTCAACCGCATTCGTCGACATCGGCAGCTCCCTCTAAGGAGCTCCGTCCAAATAGGACTAACAAAAGGGAGGGAAGAGCACACGCTCTTCCCTCCCTTTTCTTGTTGCCGGGACTCGTCTCACCCGGCCGAGAAACTCTTTCCTACCGACTGAACAGCACCCAGCTCTCGTCCTCGGCCCGCGTCACCCAACCCGCATCCCGGAGCCTGCCGGCGAGCGGGACGTCCCGTCGCACCAGCACTTGCTCGATTCCGTATGTCGCAAGCACGCTGGAGTCGCCTGCGATCGCTTGCGCGACATCAACGATCTTGGACCCGAACAGCTCCGCCCGATCGTCGATAAAGATCGGCTGTTGTGGCCACGCCTTGTAGATGAGGTATCCACCGACAGCGGGATTCGTCAGTACCTCACGTTCGAGGAGCGCATCGGTTAGAACCGGAGGTGGGAATCGGGTGTCGCTCCATCCAACGCCCCGGGAAATACCAACAGCACCGACGAGCACCATGCCGACGAGCCCGACCGCCACCAGGCGACGCTCCCAGCCATGAGCTGCGATTGGGGACTCGGGCACCGGTGCGGCTGTCTTGACAGCCCATCCGCCGCTGTATGCCGCCAACAACACGATCGCGGTGTGCGGAATGTTGCGTTCCGCTACCAGGGCATAAAGCACAAAGGGTGCAATGACAATGAGATCTCGCGAGACCAGGCGGCCTCGCACATACGCCAGGAACACACCAAGTCCGATCGCGAGGATCGGAAGAAGAAACGGGTTGCCGAAGTCGGGGCGCTGCCATTCACTGATCACGCTCAGGGCCTCGCGATTCTCGAGGAAGGCCCGCAAGATGTCGACGACCGCAACCCCGTGTGCCCCCAGCATCACGGTCAGCGCGCTCAACGTAGTTATCACAAAGAGTTTGCGACTCCTGATGACCACCGCAACAAGAACTAGGAACCCGATCCCAACAGGAAACGAGCCATGCACACTCCCCCAGATCCAGATCAGCGGAATAGCCACCCACCACAGACGCTCAACCCGGACGACAACGACGAGCACCCCGAGCAGCGCATAGGAGAACAGTGTGGGCCGGGCACCGATGAAGGGTGCGAGGGTCGCGAATCCAACAAGCATCGTGAGTGCCGCGGTGTTCACACTCCGGTTCACACTCCAGCTTCCTAACCCGATGGCCGCTAGTGCAAGCCCGGCCACGGCAAACATGACAAACGGCGCCCACACAAGTACCGGGACCATCCTCTCGAGCCACGCATAACCAAGGTCAGCCAGCCACGATTGTGTGCGCCACGGGAGACCCCCGTGGCTGACCGAAAACGGATCAACGCGGAGGACACCTCCGGTGGATGCCTGCAGCTCACCGGCCCGTATATGCCACAACACGGCATTGTCGGCGAAGGGCAGCGTAACGATCCACGCTAGAGCGACAAAAGGGATTCCGAGATAGAGATGCTGTCGCCGAAGCCGCATCTCAGGCCTGGGCGAACCCACGCACGATGCTGATGACTGCCGGGCCCAAAAGGACGACAAAAATGCTTGGGAAGATGCACAGCACCAGCGGGAAGGTCATCTTCACCGGTGCCGCGAACGCACGTTCCTGGGCTCGCTGGCGACGCCGGACACGGAGCTCATCCGCCTGGACACGAAGCATCCGGGCGATCGACACACCAAACGCATCTGCCTGGTTCATCGACAGAATGAACGAGTTGAGATCTTCGACATCGGTTCGTTCAGACAGGTCCTTCATGGCCTGATGCCTGCTGACACCGACACGGGTTTCCTGCAACATTCTTGAGAATTCGTCCGCAAGCTGACCGGGCACGTTCTGTGCCACACGTCCGAGTGCGGACTCAAATCCCAGCCCGGCCTCAACCGAAATCACGAGAAGATCGATGATGTCGGGGAGGTCCTTCTCGATGATTGCCTTGCGCTCGTTAATCGTTCTGGTGAGGGCCCCCTCGGGTCCGAAGAAGCCGACCACACCCATGAGTGCAACGAACGCCAGTCGTTGGGAACCGGCGGCTCCCTGGACCAGCAAGAAGATGATGATCGCTCCCACGATCGAGATCACCCTGATGGACGCCCACGAGGCAGCATCAATCCGGGGATACCACCCGGCGATCTTGAGACGTTTCGTAGTCTTCTCATTCCACCCAGCCGGCGTGAACCGCATGATGAGACGGCCCACCTTCTGAACTGCCGGTGCGAGGGCGCGCTCGGAGAATGCCGTCTGCAGCGCCTCTTCACGCGTCGGCCGGAGCGCCACGAGACGTTGGGAGGAGGTCTTCTGCGCCTCCACCACACCGTTACCAACGTACAGCGCAAAGGCACCAAAGGTGATGCCCGCTACGAGGGCTGGAATTAATGGGTCCATGTTAGATCTCCACCTTTACGATCTTGTTCAGCCATGCGATACCGGCGAGCAGCAGCAGGACCGCTCCGCCCAATCCGAGCCTGCCCTTTGTCGAGGTGAGCAACGGCTCCATATAACTGCGGTTGGTCGCGAGCAGAAAGAAGAACAGTCCGAACGGCAGACCACCGAGCACGTACGCCGAGATCCGCCCCTCTGCCGTGAGTGCCTTCATCTCTCTTCGGAGTCGATTCCTCTGGACCATGGTTTCTGCGGCGGTCTGCAAGACTTCGGCAAGGTTGCCACCGACCTCGCGCTGGATGTTCATTGCAAGAACAGCCCATTCAAAGTCGACTGACTCCATCCGCTTGGCGACGTCCTTGAGGGCCTCGATCGGTGGACGCCCAAGACGGGTCTCGGTGATTGCGCGGGAGAACTCGCGAGCCGTGGGCTCGTTTGCTTCGGCACCGACCACTTCGACCGCTTGGAGTAACGAATACCCCGCTCGCAGAGAAGTCGAAATCAGGTTGAGCGTGTCCGGAAGCTGGTTAACAAACTTGCGACGCTGGCGCGAGGCCACGGAGCGCACCGCACCGACAGCCAACAACAGGATGAAAGCTCCCACAATAAGACCGGAAAACAACGAACCTTTGAGGATCGCAACGATGGCAGCGATGGCAGCGCTGAGACCGACCATACCGACGATCGCCTCCCCCGGGCGCAACGGCAAGTCGGCTTGTTCGAGAGCTGTCTCGATCATGCCGGTCATGCCACGCGATTCCGCAGCCTCCTGGGCGGACGAGGCGAAGCGGCCAAGGATCGGAATCCTCGCCCAGATCGACGAATTGCCACCACTGTCCGCATAGGTTGCAAGTCTTCGCTGGAGATCGCGTTCGACCGCAGCATTGGGACCAAACAGGATCCATACAAATAACCCGACCGCGGCTCCGAGGCCGAGAACAGCACCAAGCAGCGCAGTCTTGGTGGGTACCGAAGTTGCCTCCTGGGCAAACGCTGGCTGGGCCATTGCAAGAATCGCACCGACCACGAGGGCGATGGACAGTAAGCGCCGTTTCACTACGCTCTCCTCGCAAAGGGTTCTGGAGCGAACAGGTCCGCCGGCAGTTGAATGCCATAGTTGGCAAGCGAGTCGCTGAACGACGGCCGGATACCGGTCGCTTTGAGACGCCCGAGGTACATTCCGTTCTCGTCGACCCCCATGCCAAAGTCGAAGAGGAACAGATCCTGGGTTGTGATGATCTCGCCTTCCATACCGACGACCTCGGTGACGTGGGTCACGCGCCGGGTACCGTCTCGAAGCCGACGCAGGTGAACAATCAGGTCCACAGCGGACGCCACCTGTTCGCGGATCGCCCGTATCGGAAGATCCATACCAGACATCAGCACCATGGTCTCAATGCGAGCAAGGGTGTCGCGCGGCGCATTCGAGTGGATCGTGGTGAGCGACCCATCGTGGCCGGTGTTCATTGCCTGCAACATGTCGAGTGCCTCACCCCCACGAGCCTCACCAACCACAATACGGTCGGGACGCATCCGCAGCGTGTTGCGCATCAGGTCACGAATCGTGACCTGGCCCTTGCCCTCAAGGTTCGAAGGGCGAGACTCAAGCGAAAGGACATGACGCTGATTCAGCCTGAGTTCGGCAGCATCCTCGATAGTAACAATACGGTCAGAATCGGGGATGTAGCTAGACAACACGTTGAGGAGCGTCGTCTTACCGGAACCGGTCGATCCCGATACGATGACGTTGAGTCGGCCCTGCACGCAGCGACGGACGAACCCGGCGACCTGCTCCGAGAAAGTGTCGTTCGTGACAAGGTCTTCTGAGGTGAACGGGTCCACCGCAAATTTTCGAATGGTCAGGAATGGTCCACCGATGGCGAGCGGGTGGATAACCGCATTCACACGGGAACCGTCGGGCAGCCGAGCGTCAACCATCGGGGTCGACTCGTCTATTCGCCGACCGACCTGACCGACGATCTTTTCAATGATGCGTTCCAAGTGGGTCGAGTCGACGAACCGAACGTCCGTCAGCGTCAGGCGGCCAGCCTTCTCCACCCACACACTGTGGGGTCCATTGACCATGATTTCAGTGATGTCGGAGTCGGAGAGGAACGGGTCAATCGGTCCGTAACCAAGAACATCATCGGCAATCTCCTGAAGCAGCTGCAAACGGTCGACGCGAGCAAGCGGAACGGACTCCTCTTGGTCGAGCGCCCATTCGAGCATCTCCATCACCCGAAGCTTGAGCTCCGCATCGCTCATTTGCTGGTCGTATAGCGTGGGGCCGAGACCTTCAACAACCTTGTAGTGAAGCCTCCGGCGCAAATCCTGGCGCATCTCCAACCGCTGGGTTGGCGTCGTCTCGTCTTCGGCCTTCGCCGCCTTGACCCGATCGGCAAGACTCATGTTCGTCACTCCTCTGCGGGCATCCGCCCTTGGTTTCCTACCCTGGATTCACACCCGCCCGCGGTGCGATTCCTATTTAAACCATCGGCCCTTTTGCGGCTCGTCTTCAGTATCTTCGATACGAGCATCATCGACCACCAGTCGGGCCACGGCACGCAAGTCGCGAGCCACGCGCGAGCGCGGATACAGCGACACGACGGGTTCGCCCTCGTTCACCGCACGGGGAACAAGTTTGTCCGACGAAATGGCCGCCATAACGTTGAGACCCAGAGAACGTTCGAGTTCCCCGACATCTAAACGGGCCTTGGAGTTCACCCGGTTGAGAACGAGCTTGATCTTTTCGAAAGGGAACTTGATGAGGCGCAGCGTGTCGAGCGCCAACTTGGAGTTCTTCACCGAAGGCAAGTCCATGTCGACAACGAGCAGGACATCATCCGAACGCTCAAGGATCGAGAGCACCGGCTCGTCGAGAAACGGTGCGGTATCAATGATGATGTAGTCGAACATCCGCTTCAACATGCCGATCGTCTTCACAATCGCCTGTGTCGAAACCTCGTCGGCAAGCGATGGTTCAAGCGGAGCAGACAGCACTCGCATCCCAGACGAATGGGTCGCCAGCAGTGATTCCAGCAACGGCTCGTCAAGCTTGTCGATATCTCGAGCAACATCGACAATGGTGTGCACTGGGTCGATCTGCAGCGAAATACAAATGTCACCAAATTGCAGGTCAGCGTCAAGCACCACCACACGTTCGGGCCCAACCCATCCAGCAATGCTGAGGGCGGTGTTGGTCGACGTCATGGTCTTGCCTGCGCCACCCTTCGGCGACATGATGGTCACGACACGACCGATTCGAGAACGCTTTGGCCCCTCCTCGGTTCGTTGTGTCGACAAAGCTACGGACTCAAATGCCTCTTCGAGTTTGGCGATCGTCAGTGGGACATCGATCACGTCCTTAATACCGGTTCGCAACGCCGAGCGCAGCAGATCGGTCGTCATGGACTGGGTCGCAAGGACAATTGGCAGCGTCGGACGTATGTCGAACAGCACCGTTGTCTCGGAGACCCCTGCCTCATGCGCAAAGGACGGACCGACAATCGCGATGCCGATGTTCTCTTCGAGCAGACGCCGTTGCGCATCGGACATGTTCCGTGCCACGTACACCTTGTTGCCGTCGAGAAGTGCCGTTGTGTCAGCAACGAATCGGTCGTCACCGTCAACGATCAGAACCGAGATGGCTTGATCATCAGGAGCCAAAGGATGCCTCTACTTGTTCCTGGATGCGATCGAGGAGATCGAACAGATCGTCAACCACCACACCCGGTGCTTCAAACTCATTGTACGCCGCATCACCAGGCAAGAGCGTGAGCGTTACCGAAGTGTACCGTTTGGAGAATTCGATTTTTTCCGCCTGCTCGGGTGTCACAAGCAGCACAACAACCTGAGCACCCTGAGGTTCCAAACCGGATCCGAGGGGGTCCAACGAGGTGTCGGGGCCGACGGCGATGACCTCAAGGTCCTGCAGCACCGTCTGTGTGAAGTTGATTGTCGTGGCAAAGGTCTCGACAAATTGAGCAACCTGGTCGGGATTCTCACCAGTCCCAACCGGGGCGGTCGTCTCGGGTGGTGCCACACCGGTGATCAACTCACGAAGCTCGGGATCCTTGTAAAGATCAATGAGCGACGAAATATCGACCGGCGCAGAAGCGAGCAGGTTGACACGGTCACCCGGGCGAACAAAACCGCCGATGCCGCTCTCGTCGTCGGTACGGATCGCGATCGCAACCTGATTCGCACCAACCGCTTCGCTCAAATAGGTGGAGTTCAGCTCCGCCGGCGTCACGAACATCTCATCAGTTATCAACTGACCCTGCGAAATCGGACCGACCGCAAGTTTTCCGCTGAGTAGCGTTTCCAGATCACGTGGGTTCTGGTCGCAGACGCTGGCGTCCGCACCATCCTTCACACCCAGACAGAGGATCCGAGAACCCTCAAAAGCGACATCCCCCGCCGCAGCGGTGCCCTCGGTAATAACCCCACGGGCCTCTTCTCCAGTAGTCCCGGCGTCGATACGCTCGGTTGCACGGAAAACGACAACAGTTTCGAGATCTCCACGGAGGTCGCTCTCGACACTGGTCAAATAATTCCAGATCAAGAACGCCGAAGCCGCGGCGAGTCCCAAAGCGATCACAAGTACAAGCGTTCGCTTCCCCATATCAGTTGGCCCTTCTAATCGTGACGGATGTTACACCCGGGGTGGCATCCACGCACAAGAATTTCGATTTCGTGTCCAGCCCACGACAAACGAAAGCACCTTCGAGAGAGGGCCGAGCGCTACGAGCGCCCGATCCCCTTCTCCTTGAGCTCAGCGAGAATGGCTGCGAGTGAAGAATCTGCGCTAAATGATGGCTCGCTGGGAGCATCATCCTCACGCTGGAACTCTTGACGTCGTGGCCGCTCACTGCCGCTCCTTCGTTGTTCTTTCCACTGCGCAGAGCGCTCTTCCCATTCGGGGAGCGCCTGTTTGATGGATAGGCTTACTCGTCGTCTGTCGGCATCCACTTCGGTGACCTTTACCTTGACTTCTGCGCCAATGGAAAGTTCCATCTCGGGCCTATCGACGTGATGGATCGCGATTTCCGAGACATGCACTAGTCCTTCGACGCCTTCGCCGACGGAAACGAACGCACCGAACGGAACTGTCTTGGTCACTTTGCCATCGACAATCGAGCCGACTGCCGCAGAACGAGAGAACTCTTCCCACGGATCTTCACGGGTTTGACGGATCGATAACGAGATACGCTCACGTTCTCTGTCAACCTCAAGTACACGCACATCGACCTTGTCACCAACCGTGACAACCTCTCCCGGATGCGAGACGTGGCGCCAGGACAATTCCGATACATGTACCAGACCGTCCAT
>UOEK01000145.1_pt1 | contig 27777 bp, 26 predicted proteins | sample 1989451 | NCBI WGS metagenome assembly UOEK01 (sample SAMEA4712198, study PRJEB27164) | hydrothermal vent metagenome | biome: marine basaltic hydrothermal vent biome; feature: marine hydrothermal vent; material: mineral | place: Pacific Ocean | collected 2011-06-14/2011-07-23 | depth 1691 m
TGCGAACCAACATGGAGCGAAAGGACCTCACCGGGGGTGAGCGAGGCTCGAAACACCCGCACCCCTCGGGGTACGGGTTGTGCCGGGACATCTCGTTGTAGCGAGTCACAGTTCTGCAAATCAAGGATCCGGATTGCCCGCCGTTGTAGTCCGTGACGTCGCTGCGATCTATCAAGCAGGGTCACAGGTGTGTCGGGTAGCAGGATAGCGAGAACGATACCGGGTAGTCCGACTCCGCTACCGATATCCACGAGGGGTACACCATCCTGAAGCCTATCGTCCAGCACGGCAACAAACGCTGCCGAATCAAGGATATGTCGATCCCAAAGACGGGTCCTCTCGTCGGGTCCGATACCGCCGGCGACGATCGCCTCATCCGCCAACCAGGCGGCGTAGGAGGTGAGTTGCTCTCGTTGTTTCGTCGACAGTGTGTGTCCAAGAAGGTGCACACATCGTTCAAGTTCCGATGATTCCATACGAATAGCCTAGGGGTTTCACGTGAAACCATAAAGGTGTGGTCGACGATGCCTTTGATGTTTCACGTGAAACGTGCAAAAAGAAAGGGAGGGGAGTGATGTCGATACATCACTCCCCTCCCTTTTCCTAAGCGGAATATTCCGACCGTTCGCCTACTCGGCTGGTGCGATCACCACGGAACGGTGCGGTTCTTGCCCTTCGCTGAAACTACGGACACCATCGATCTCACCGACCGCATCGTGCACAACCTTACGATCGGCAGCGTTCATCGGCTCAAGCATGGTCTCCTCTTTGTCTTCAATCACCTTTGTGGCGAGCTGACTAGAGTAGATTTGTAGTGCCTTACGCCGACGAGCCGCATACCCGGCGATATCGAGTCGAATACGAGGAGCACCAAAGGTCTTGCGTTGCACGACCGTACGGGTCAACTCGTGTACGGCCTGGAGCACCGTTCCTTTTGGGCCGACCAGGGCTTCGGTTTGATCACCCTCAATATCTATGTACAGCGCATCCTTCTCGTTGCGAGTCTCCACGGTTCCCTCGAGACCAAACGCCTCCAGAAGTCCGCGGAGAAAGTCGGCGGCAACCTCGGTTTGCTCGGCCAAAACCGCTTTACCGCTTGACCGTTCGCCACCTTCATCATCCGTACGAGCATCGGACTGTGTGCTGCTGCGTTGCCGCTTTTCCGATGTCCGCCCTCCCTCGGACCGTCGGTTGCCGTTCTCCGACCGGGATCTTGAGCCTCCCTTGTTGCGATTGCCACCACCGCTGCTACCGCTGCTGTCCCCGCTCGTCTTCTCAGACCGACTTTGGCCGCCCCGACCACCGTTCGATTGTGAGTCTCCGTCCGAGCCGCCCTTACCCCGTCCCCGGCGTCGACGTCGACCGCGTTGTGAGGGAGCCTTGCTCACCTTCACCACCGCCATCTGACGCCCCAGGCCAATAAAGCCGGACTTTCCCTCGCGGATAACCTCAACGGTTGCTTCGGTTCGCGATGACAAACCGAGCTCCTTCAACGCGACTGCTACGGCTTCATCTACCGTCGTTGCTTCGATTTCAATCCACTCCATGGGACCTACTTCTTTCTGCGCTTGTTCGAGCGCTTTTTGCTCGCATTTGGCGATGGACCCGGGCGCTCATTCTTTGGAGCATCATCTGGGTCCGGTGCCTTGGAATCGGAATTCTTTTCGTTCTCGCGCGGATCTCCGTCAATACGGAGAATCGCCGCCTGCTGGCCGATGCGGAACATGCTGGAAACCGCCCAGTAGATACCGAGACCGGCGGGGAAGTTGAACGAAAACACACCCATCATCAATGGGAGGACCTTCATTGCAGTCTGCATTCCCTGTGGTTGACTCGCCTGTTGCTGTTTCTGCGCGTCGGTGCGGGTCCGGGTTGTCTGCCATTGTTGGTAATAACTGGTTACAAGGATTATCAGCATGAGTATTAGATAGGGGAGGAACTGCAAGATCGTCGTCTGGAGCGCCTGGCTCGGGGTCGTGAGTAGATCCATACCAAGGAATCGTGTATCCCCGGCGAGAAGAGCCTCACCGAGTCTCGATGCCGGGCTGATGATGTTGTCGGGACTCAACGTGCCATCGATCACTACGACACGCAATACTCGGAAGAGCGCAAACCACACAGGTGCCTGCAGTATCAAAGGAAGACAACCAGCGGCGGGATTGACGCCCTTCTCCTGGTAGAGAGCCATCAGCTCTTTGTTGAGCTCCTCCCGATTGCCCTTGTGCTCCTTTTGGAGCTTCTTGACCATCGGTTGGATCTCCTGCATGGCCTTCATCGAGCGAGTCTGCTTCAAGGTCATCGGGAAGAGGAGGAGACTCACCACCAGCGTGAGAAGTATGATGGCAATTCCATAAATTGGAATTATGGAGAAGAAGAACTCCAGTGCCTTCCCCATAGGTGGGGCGAGAATGGTGAACGGGTTCACTGGTCAGGTTTCCTTCGGGGTTCCAATGGTTTGCATGTGTTGAACATCGCGAGATTCGCGGCCGTCCTGGGGAACGGGGTCGATGCCGCCCTCGTGAAACGGGTGACAGCGCGAGATCCGGCGAACTCCCAGCCACAGGCCACGCCGGAAGCCGTAGAGCTCCAGTGCCTCCATGGTGTAGGAAGAGCAGGTCGGGTAATAACGACAGTTCCTGCCAAGAAACGGTGAAATGCGGCGTTTGTAGGCCGCGATGACGCGTAGCAGCCCCCGTGTTCCTAGTCCCGACACAGGGTATGTGCGTCGTTCGTTCACCGTTCCTCCTCGTTGCGGTTCCGGGCAATCCCGGTACCGGTGTATAACCAATCGACGAGTTGCTCGAACTCGACCGTACGCACAGCAGTGCTGGCGATCACGATATAGCTCGTACCGTCTCGTAGCGGTATTTGACTGATTGCCGCACGGATGCGGCGTTTCACTCTATTCCGCGTGACTGCGTTCCCCACCCGGCGTCCGGCCACAATACCAACTCGAGGTTGGCCTGGGGACCCTGGTCCATGGATAACGGTGATACCTTCAACTCGGTGCCTACGACCCGTTCGAAATACGTGCCGAAAGGCTGTTCGGCCACGCAACGAAAGCTGTGGTCGAGTGTTAGGCGGTGAGTCGGCTGCGACCTTTGCCACGGCGACGCTTGATAAGTGCACGGCCGGAACGATCACGCATACGGGAACGGAACCCGTGCTTACGTTTACGACGGCGCACATTTGGCTGATATGTACGTTTCATGAAAGGACTTCCAGAAAAGGGAATCGCGGTCCGGGAATCTGCTGGTTGATTGATATCAGTCAGCGGACTCCACGGCGAGTAGGTTACGGATGGCTATCCATAGTGTCAAAGACACTTCGACGCGAATTGAGTGTTTCGACCAAGAGCGCGAAAACCCGAAAGCAAACGCGAAACTTTACTTTGACCAAAATCGGGTACTTTTTGGCCATCTACACATCGTCGACAAACGACTCACTGCTCAAGAACCCTTGTAAAGTGGCGGTTTTCGGGAATTCGCAACTGTGGCAGGTTTAGGAATAGTGTCGAATTTGTCGTTCTTGATACCAGGGGAGTGGACCCCATATACTCGCCGCGATAGAAGCGGTCCCCTCCGTATGACTTCCGAACATGTTGGTTCGAGGCATCTGCCTCGCGGGGAGAGCGCGCGTGTTTTCCACACCTGTGTATAGAAGTGTGGACAACATCGACAACAGAAATCGACAACTCGCCAAGGGAGAAACCAACACACGTGGAGACAACACAGTCCACCTCCCGATGGGACGCTTTCCAGCACCAGGTCGCCCTCTCAATCCCGGACGCTGCCTGTCAGACCTGGATCCTCCCCCTCGATATCACCGTCGAAGGAAACGATCTCCATCTCACAGCCCCGACCGAGTTCCATGCTCACTGGGTTCGCGACCGATACCTTGATGTGATCTCAGCCGCAGCGGCGGCGACCTATGACACCACCCGGGTGATCGTCAAGGTCGCCCCGGCACCGGACACCCCTCCTCCTCCAGTGGGAGCGGCACCGCGCGAGACTCAACCGGCGCAACGAGAAACGACGACACCAGCGGCGATCGCCGGCGCTGGTGGCCGACAACACGATCATCGTCTGATTACGAAATACAACTTCGATAATTTCGTCGTCGGACAATCGAACCGGTTCGCACACGCCGCCGCCATGGCCGTTGCCGAGCAACCGGGCAAGCAATACAACCCCTTGTTCATCTACGGTCCTGCCGGTCTGGGCAAAACCCATCTCCTGCACGCCGTCGGTCATCACCGTAAGGAACTCGATCCAACGGCGGTGATTCGTTACATCACATCGGAGCAGTTCTTCAACGAGTTCATCAACGGTATCCGCCGCAAGAGGATGGATGAGTTCAAGGCCCGTTACCGAACGACGGACATCCTGTTACTCGACGACGTGCAGTTCTTTGAAGGGAAGGAGCAGATCCTCGAAGAGTTCTTTCATACCTTCAACACACTGTATGAAGCGGGGAAACAGATGGTGATCAGTTCCGATCGGCATCCGAAGAACTTGGCTTCCTTGGAGGCCCGTCTGCGCTCCCGCTTCGAGTGGGGTCTTCTCACCGACATTCAACCGCCGGATGTTGAGACCCGCCTTGCGATCTTGCGAAAGAACGCTGAATACGCTCCGACATCGGTGCCAACCGAGGTACTTGGTTTTATTGCCGAGAACGTCCTCGACAATATCCGCGAACTTGAGGGAGCACTTACTCGGGTAGCAGCGTTTGCGGCCCTGACACACGAACGTGTCACTCTCGACATGGCAAAGGACGTGCTCAGCGACCTTGCACCGCAGTACTCGAACCGTGCTCTAACAGCGGATTCCATCATCCAGCTTGTGTGTAACTACTTTGGTCTCACGGTGCTTGAGATGATCGGTCCCTCTCGTAAACAGCCTCTTGCGCTCTCTCGACAGATCGCCATGTACCTGTGCCGCGAGTTGACCGACCTCTCGCTCCCCAAGATTGGCACGGCTTTCGGTGGTCGGGATCACACAACGGTGCTCCATGCCGTTGAAAAGGTGAAGAGGCTCATTGTCAGCGACAAATCGGTGTTTGACGAAATCACAACGTTATCCCAGAAGCTGAGGAAAAGTTAGATGTTCTCCACAGGAAAGCCCGCACCAGTCCGCGGTGCAGTGGACAACTATGACTTCTCCACGGCACCATGTGTACAACAAAACCCTGGCGTGACAACGGATATAGGGACTTATCCACAATCCACAGGGCCTACTACAACTACTACTAACTTAGATAATTAATAAAGCAATAGCAGGTGAACAACTGTGCGTATCAGAGCTGAGAGAGATGACCTTGCCGACGTGTTGGCGCGAGCAGCGCGGGCCGTGGGCAATCGGTCCCCGCTTCCAATCCTTCAGGGTCTGTTGTGTGAGGTGTCCGGCGACGAACTTCGTGTGACCGGAACTGACACTGAGATAACCATTCGAACGACCCTCAAGGTCGAGGTGCTCGAGGAGGGCAAGACCGTAATTCCCGCCAAGCTCGCGGCGGATGCTGTCAAGAGGTTGCCGTCCGGGGCAGTCGCCATCACGGCGTCGGACGGTGAGGTTGAGATTACCGGTAACGGGCCCCGGTTCCGTCTTCGTGAAATGAATGTTGAGGATTTTCCGACGCTCTCCATCAGTGAGGGCGGCGATGGTTTCTCCATCAATTCGAAGTCCTTCATCAAGGCACTTTCCCAGGTCGGAGTTGCCGCATCCACCGATGAAGCACGGCCAACGCTGACGGGTGTTTTGTTCGAGAAAACCGATGATGGATTGCGTCTTGTCGCAACAGATTCGTATCGCCTTGCCGTTTGTGACCTGCCCGGTGTCGATGGACCCGCAACGGCACTCATTCCCTATCGGGCTCTGCGGGAGCTGGGTCGGTCGATAGCGGACGATGAGATGAAGGTCATGATTACGGATCGTGATGCGACCTTCACCTCAGGGCGTGGTTCTCTTACGGTTCGAATCATCGAGGCAACCTTCCCAAACTATCGTCAACTGATTCCCGATAGTTACCCGGCCCGCCTGGTCGTCGACAGGGCCAGTCTTGTTGATGCCGTGAGTCGTGCTTCGCTCGTCGCAGAAGATCACATCCCTATTCGTTTTCACTTGCGTAGCGGTGGTGCCGAACTCTCGGTTAGCCGTCAGGAGGTCGGTGAGGAGACCGAGCAAATCGAGGGCGATTACACCGGCGACGAAATGACAATTGCGTTCAACACGCGATATCTCACAGATGGTGTCCAGGCCATCACCACAGACAATGTCGTATTGGATACGTCGGATCCGCTGAAACCCGGTCTCATGCACGGTGAGGGTGAGGAGAACTTCCGTTACCTGCTGATGCCGGTTCGTCTGTAAGACGGTCGTCCGTGCATCTGGCGTGGCTCCGCCTTTCCGGGTTTCGTAACTATGACTCTCTCGAGATTGAACCCGACATCGGTGTGAACATCCTCGTTGGCCCGAACGGGGCCGGGAAAACGAATATCCTTGAGGCGATCGCCTATGGGTCGAAGCTTCGATCCTTCCGGTCAAGTCCCGATGAATCGCTGGTTTCCACAAACGCCGAAGCGGCGGTTCTCCGTCTGGGTATCGAGCGGGCCGCAGGGGAGGGGCGCATCGAAATTGAACTTCCCCGCAACGGTCGTCGTCGTGTTCTCTTCAACGGGAAGCGTCCCCAGCGATCGTCGGTCCTGGCTGCCGAATTCCCGGTGGTTGCTTTCCTGCCCGACGATCTTGGAATCGTCAAGGGAGGGCCCGCCGGGCGACGGGAGCTTCTTGATGAGCTTGCCAGCCAACTGACACCGACCACTGGGGCAGACATTGATCAGTTCAAGAAGGTTCTTCGGCAACGCAATTCCCTGTTGAAACAGGCGGGTAGGTCCGTTGACGTCATGACGCTCGATGTCTGGGATGAGCGCCTTGCGACGTTTGGTGCACGAGTATTGCTCCACCGGTTGACGTTGCTCACTGCAATGGCTCCGGTTCTTCGCGAGTCGTACGCAACGGTGTCCTCAGCTAACGGTGTCCTGGGGTGGCGGTACGACTCGTCCTGGGCAGCGGGATGCACTCCAAACACGCCTCAGAGCGAAGCTGAGAGCCTGTTACGCGAAGCCCTCCTACGACGTCGCGAGAGAGATATGGATATGAGATCCACGAGCGTCGGTCCTCACCGGGACGAACCGACGTTTCTGCTGGACGATCGCCTGACCAGGAATCAGGCGAGTCAGGGGGAACAGAGATCCGTGGCCCTCAGCATGCGCCTTGCGGCGTATTACCTACTGGAGGAGCGCCACGGCCGTCCGCCCGTGTTGTTACTCGATGATGTGTTTTCGGAACTGGACGTCGAGCGCGCCGATGGTGTCATGGCATTGATGCCGCGGGGACAGGTTTTTGTCTCAAGTGCACGCGAAGATGAGGTCCCTGTGGGAGGGCGGCGTTGGTCGGTTTCTGGAGGAACCGTCACATGAGTATGTATTTGCATGACAAGAACAAGAGAGATCTCACCAACGTAAGTGACGTACTCGACGGTCTCATTGCGCGTATCGCGGGCACGACCGGAGGGCTGCTTCTCCACCTCAAGACCGCATGGCCAGAGCTCGCCGGTCCGAGTTGGTCCGGACGATCTCAGCCGGTCCGGATCGATACTGACACGTTGATTGTTGAGGTCGAAAACGGGTCCGTAGCCTCGCTGCTGCGATTCGAGTCGACGACCCTGATAAACGACTTGGAGGCGACGTTGGGTGCGTTGCCATTCACGAAAGTTCGCCTCCGTGTCGGTCGCCGTAATTAGCTTCAAAAACACCAATGTTTCCAGGGTCTCTTGTGGTCTGGCGATACAGGTATACCAACGACTTTCGACTATAATTGTCCCGGTGAGTGTTCACATCATTTCGGGCCATTGAGCGCCCCTTCGAGGAGTCCCGTGAGTAAGAAGAATCGAGTCGCGAACGCGTCCTATGACGCCAAGGCCATCGAGGTCTTGGAGGGCATGGAGCACGTGCGGAAACGTCCATCGATGTACATCGGATCGACCGGTCCGAAGGGCCTCCATCACCTCATTTGGGAAGTCCTCGATAACTCAGTGGATGAAGCCATGGCTGGTTTCTGCACACGCATTGATGTCACTATTTTGCCGGACGGCGGCGTCAAGGTGAAGGACAACGGACGCGGTATTCCGGTCGATAGACACGCCAAGACCAAACTGCCGGCAGTCACGACCGTGCTCACAACACTGGGTGCCGGAGGAAAGTTTGAATCGGATGCGTATGCGGTGTCGGGTGGTCTGCACGGTGTCGGTGTTTCGGTAGTGAACGCCCTGTCGACGCGTCTTGAGGTAGAGGTTGTTCGTGAAGGGTTTAAGTGGCACCAAGCGTTTGAGTATGGGGACGCAACCGGTGCGTTGAAAAAGGGTAAGGAAGCCAAGCGCACCGGGACCACGATCGTGTTTTGGGCCGATCCGGAGATCTTCTCTGACACGACTACCTATGAGTATGAGATTGTCAGCAACCGGCTGCGGGAGATGGCATTTCTCAACAAGGGTTTGGAGATTGTCTTCGTTGACCTACGTGGGGAGGAACCCGTCGGTGAAACGTACCAGTACAAGGGCGGGCTCATCGATTTCGTGAAATATCTCAACTCCTCTCGCGAACCGATCCACAAGCAGATTGCCCACTTCGATGCCTCCGGGGACGATGCGGAGATCGAGGTCGCCCTGCAGTGGACCAACAACTACAACGAAACTGTGTTGTCCTTCGCTAACAACATCAATACCCATGAGGGCGGCACTCACGAGGAGGGGTTCCGCAAGGCACTCACACGCGCTATCAACGAGTTTGCACGGAGCCGCAACATCCTCAAGGAGAAGGACGGCAATCTCGGTGGTGATGACGTTCGCGAGGGTATTACCGCGGTTGTCTCGGTGAAGGTTCGCCACCCACAGTTCGAAGGTCAAACAAAAACCAAACTTGGTAACACCGAACTCCGTTCGTTTGTTGAAAGGGCCCTCAACCAGGCGTTTCCGGAGTGGTTAGAACGTAACCCGGGGGAGGCTCGCAAGATTGCAGAGAAGTCACTCAACGCTGCCAAGGCCCGGCTCGCTGCCCGCCAGGCACGCGATCTGACGCGACGCAAGAGCCTTCTTGAGTCTGCCGGACTACCCGGCAAACTCTCGGACTGCTCGTCCAAGGATCCGGAGCTTTCGGAGATATTTATCGTCGAGGGGGATTCAGCGGGCGGGTCCGCCAAACAAGCCAGGAACTCGAAGTATCAGGCCATCCTGCCGATCCGTGGAAAAATCATCAACGTCGAGAAGAACCGTCTTTCGCGGGTTCTGCAGAACAACGAAGTGCAGTCGCTCATTACCGCAATTGGCACCGGCATTGGCGAAGAGTTCGATGTCGACAAGGCGAGGTACCACAAGATCATCATCATGACGGATGCCGATGTCGATGGTGCTCACATCCGAACCCTGTTGTTGACCTTCCTGTTCCGTCACATGCCGGGGATCATCGACGCAGGTTACGTCTACATCGCCCAGACGCCCCTGTACTCGGTGAAGGCCGGGACGAAGACGACCTGGGCCTACAACGATGAACATCTTGATGAGATAAAGGCTGGCCTGGAAGGGCGCAAACTCAACATCCAACGATTCAAGGGCCTTGGAGAGATGAATGCCGACCAGTTGTGGGACACAACAATGAATCCCGGCGACCGCACCATGTTGCAGGTCGAGATGAGCGATCGATTCTCCGCCGAGGAGACGTTTATGACCTTGATGGGGACCGATGTATCTGCCCGCCGCACGTTTATCCAGCAGAACGCTGCTGACGTGCGCTTCCTCGACATTTAAGCGGAGGCGAGTGACACCATGCCAGAAGAAACCACCTCTGAACAGATCATCCCGATCGATATTCGGACCGAGATGCGCAACTCATTCCTTGAGTACGCCATGTCCGTCATTGTGTCACGGGCACTTCCCGATGTCCGTGACGGTCTGAAACCGGTTCATCGCCGCATCCTGTTCTCGATGTACGACGCGGGGATTCGGCCGGGTACTCCATTTCGCAAGTGCGCTCGTGTCATCGGGGACGTGATGGGTTGGTTCCACCCACACTCCAACGATGCGATCTATGACGCTCTTGTACGTCTTGGTCAAGACTTCTCGTCGCGGTACCCGCTGATACAGCCACAGGGAAACTTCGGGACTGTTGACGATCCCCCCGCCGCGATGCGTTATACCGAGGCACGGATGGCGCCACTTGCGATGCACCTCCTCGACGGTATCAACGAAGACACCGTTGACTTCGTTGACAACTACTCCGGCGAACGCCAAGAACCAACGGTGATGCCTTCGCGCTACCCGAATCTGCTGGTCAATGGATCTACCGGTATTGCTGTCGGTATGGCAACAAATATTCCACCTCACAACCTTGGTGAGATATGCGATGCGACGTTGCTGGCGATTGAAAACCCCGATGCGACGAGCGAAGACATGTTGGAATTCGTCAAGGGACCGGACTTCCCGAGCGGTGCGTACATCCTCGGAAACCGCGGCGTCCGTGAGGCTCTGTTAACTGGACGTGGGTCCGTCCGGATGCGGGCCGTGACAGACATTGTGGAGATCCGAAAGGGTCGGACCGCAATCATTGTGACAGAGATTCCTTACCAGGTGTCCCGTGATCGAATCATGGCGAAGATCGCCGAACTCGTTCGCAGCAAGGTGATCACCGGTGTCGCGGATCTGCGCGATGAGTCTGGGAAGGAAACCCGCCTTGTCATCGAGCTCAAGCGGGATGCACGTCCACAGGTGGAACTCAATCTGTTGTTCAAGCACACCCAACTCGAAGATACCTTTGCGGTGAATGCAATTGCGCTCGTCGATGGTGTTCCACGCACCATGGGCATCGGTCCGATGATTCATCACTATGTGATTCACCAGCTCGAAGTCGTGGAAAGACGCGCAGCATTCCGGCTACGCAAGGCAGAGGAACGCGCTCACATTGTCGAGGGTCTCCTTATAGCCCTCGACAATATCGACGAAGTAGTGAAGATCATCCGTCAGTCCGCAGACGTTGATATCGCCAGGTCGAGCCTCATGACCCGATTCGAACTGTCAATCATCCAGACGAACCACATTCTCGACATGCCGCTGCGCCGCCTGACTGCCCTCGAGACCGACAAACTTCGAGATGAATGGAATGATCTCCAGGCACTCATCGCCGACCTCAAGTCGGTGCTTGACTCCGAGGATCGTCGTCGTGCGATTGTTTCCGAGGAGCTGCGTGCCATCCGCGAGAAGTTTGGTGATGCGCGTCGGAGCCGGATCATTCCCGACACCGGTGATATGTCCCTGGAGGATCTCATCGCCGATGAAGAGATCGTCGTATCTATCACGGCGAATGGTTACGTGAAGTCGGTGCTTGCTCGGACCTATAAAACTCAAGGTCGAGGCGGCCGCGGGGTGAAGGGGGCGAACATCCGAGAGGACGACATCATCTCGACCTTGTTGCACACCTCGGCACATGCCTATCTGTTGTTCTTCACGAACCGCGGAAAGGTGTACAGGGTCAGGGCACACGAGATTCCGCGTAAGGAACGCACCGCAAAGGGTGTCCTCGTCCAGTCCGTACTTCCCATGGAGCCCGATGAGGTTATCGAGGCGATCATCGACACCCGGGACTACGAGACCTTCAAACACCTGGTCGCATTCACCAAGCTCGGGCAGGTGAAAAAGACGGCCTTCAAGGAATACGACTCTCGGAACTCGGTGCTCAATGCCATCCGACTCCAGGAGGGTGATGAGGTGGTTGCGGTCCGAGCAACGGCTGGTGACAACGATCTTGTGATGTTCACCAAGAAGGGCCAAGGTATTCGGTTCGCCGAATCGGATGCCCGACCGATGGGTCGCGATACTCAGGGGGTGAGGGGCATTCGGCTCAAAGACGGTGATGAGGTTGTCGCCGCGGCATGTGTTGACGATGGCGACGACATCATGCTGCTGACATCCGGTGGTTACGGCAAGCGTACAAAGATGGCGGAGTTTCCGAAGCAGAAACGTGGTGGCATGGGAGTGAAGGCGATGAAGCTCACCAGGGTTCGCGGTGACCTCGTCGCGGCCAGGATGGTATCTCCCGGCGACGAAATATTCGTCACCTCATCGGATGGAATTGTGATCCGTCAGCCGATCGATTCGATCTCGCGCCAACGTCGTGACTCGACCGGTGTGAAGATCATGAACCTTGAGGATGGAGCAGTGCTTACCGCGGTCGCTCTGGTCCCGTCGGAAGATGAGGACGAGGAGTAGAAACGATCGGGAACCCAGATAGCATGATCGATCGTTCTAGGGTTGACATGGGTTGGTTCCGTCCGCGGGTACACTAATTCTTCATTCGATAAGGAGTGCGCATGCCAGTGCGTCGCGTCAGAAGGGTCGTCCGTAAGATCGACCCGTGGACAGTGTTCAAAGTAGCGTTGATCTTTAACGCTATTGCTGCCCTCATTTTTGCCCTGGGTGTGTGGGTGATGTGGTCGATTCTTGACCAGCGCGGCATCCCACAGTCCATCAGTGAGGTGTTCTCCGCTGTCGATGTTGTGTACACACCCGATGGTGACCTGTACATGACGATCGTGCGTTATCTCGCCATCATCTGGACCGTCATGGCAACCGCAGCGATGACACTCGGAGCGATCGTCTACAACCTGATTTCCGACATTGTCGGCGGTGTCGAGCTCACGGTCCTCGAAGAGACCTACGATCCGAACCCGCCGCAGTCGCGTTTTGCAAAGATCAGGGCAGCAACGTTCAAACCCGCCGCTAAACAGACCCAGTAGCTCCTAACAAACCACGTTTTAGCTGTAGTCGTGGTGGGTTCTATCCCCGGTTGATCGGGCCCGATTCCGAGCCCTTCGTCGCTGTTAACTCTTCTCCACACGTCCGTTCTGAGTTCGGTACTATCCGACGACACGTCCGAGAGCGGGAGCAAGCAATATGGGGCTGAGACCGGTCACAATCGCTGGCGAGGAGTACGTTGTGGCGACACGCTGGCAGCGTGTCGGGGGTGCCGTCATCGATAGTCTGATCCTCCTGGCGGTATCCGCGGCACTCGCGACCCTCAGTGGTTTCGATGTACTCGGTTCGATCAGAGATACGTTCAGCGGTGAAACGACGCTTCTCGAAAACCCTCCCGGTTGGTTTGCGGTGGGTTCGTTCATTATTGGTGCGGGTTATGAGATCTACTTCATAGGGACGCGAGGACAAACTCCGGGGAAGATGGTTGTCGGCACCAGAGTCGTGCCGACGCGACATGCCGGTATCCCGGGTTTCTCTGTCGCTGGAGTTCGCTGGATGGTCCCGGCCGCGGCGGGGTATCTCTCCGGGGTCGGCGGTGGGCTGCTCTTCTGGTTAACCGCCGCGGTGTACCTGCCGATCCTGTTCCAGGAGTACGGGCAGGGTGTCCACGACATGATCGCAAAGACCTACGTCATCAAGAACTGATAGTTACGAGTCCGCATAGGTCGAAACATTGTGTTGCTGGGAGCGACGGGATGCCGTCAGTGGGCAAGGCGGAACCGATAACTACCGGGGTCGGTTGGATCCATCCGGTCATGAACTGGTCCGGTTTCTGTCGACACTCAGCCTAGGATTCCGCCATGGCCACACTCCTCATCCATCACATCCGGGCCGTGCTGTTGAATGCACGGACCGGGGAAACCCTGTCCGACGCTGCTATCGCGGTTCACACAAACGTCATCGTCTGGGTCGGGCCAACAGACGACATTCCATCCGAATATCTCGACGCCGACCGCATTGTTAATGCCGCGGACCATGTTGTCATACCGGGTTTGGTGAACACACATCATCATCTCTATCAGACCCTGACCCGTGCGGTTGCCACGGGGTCCGAACTCTTCCCATGGCTGACGACGCTGTACCCGATGTGGGCCCGACTCACGGCCGAGTCCGTCTACACAAGTGCTCTTGTGGGGATGGCAGAGTTGATGCTCTCCGGATGTACAACCACGAGTGATCACCTTTACCTGTTTCCAAATGACGCCAGCATCGATGACGAGATCCGCGCCGGTGCGGATATCGGGATGCGGTTCCACGCTGCCCGAGGATCAATGTCTTTGGGCGAGAGTGACGGCGGCCTACCCCCCGATTCGGTCGTACAGAGCGCAGATGAGATCCTCCAGGACACTGCGCGGGCGATCGAAGAACATCACGATCCTGCGGAGTTTGCGATGACCCGTCTTGTCGTGGCGCCTTGTTCGCCCTTCTCTGTCACCGCAGATCTGATGCGTGAGTCCGCTGTCCTTGCCCGACACTATGGCGTCGCAATGCACACCCATCTCGCCGAAACTCACGACGAGCAGACCTTCTGCCTGGAAACCTTCGGCCACAAACCAGTCGCCTACGCCGAGGATCTCGGCTGGGTTGGTAGCGACGTATGGTGGGCGCATGGTGTCGTGCTCAGTGAGGAAGAAGTGAAGCTAGTCGGGTCGACGAGGACCGGTGTTGCGCACTGCCCTACAAGCAATATGCGCCTCGCTAGCGGGATTGCCCCGGTCACCAGCTTGGTGGACACCGACGCCCGGGTCGGTATTGGCGTTGACGGTTCAGCAAGCAACGACGGTTCCCACATGCTCGGCGAGGTCCGCCAGACCATGCTGTTACAACGTGTGGCGCGCCACTCAACGCTTTTTTCCCATATGCGGGCCCTGGAACTCGCCACAATCGGGGGAGCGGAGGTACTCGGTCGGTCCGATATCGGTACCATCTCCGTCGGTAAGGCCGCCGACATCGTCGGATTCGATCTCAACGACATCGCATACACAGGTGCACTTCATGATCCGGTCGCCGCCCTGGTGTTCTGTGCCCCCACAACGGTATCTTTCTCGGTTATCAATGGTCGCGTTGTTGTCGAGAACCGAATGCTGCAGACCATCGATCTCGGTGAAACCCTGAGCCGTCACCGTGACCTCAGCGAGGGTGTAGTCCTCGGATAGGGTGCCAGCAACGAGACTCGCTGTCACGCACCCGGTGCCGGACTGATTGTGTTGATGACACGTCCCAGCTACCTGGAATGGCGAGTTCCGGTCGTAGGTATCCAAGAAAGATGGTGATCAAGTGGTGATTGGTCAGTGGGAAAAGAAATCGAATGCGCAAAAAAAAGGTCTTTCGGCCCTTGCGGGTTGGGACTGCGTCCCGGTATCTTCCGTTGTCAACGTCCGGCCGCTTTCTACAGGAGATTTTATGGCAAAGAAACTACCAATGCTCGTCTTCGCTTTGGCCCTCGTGGCCGCAGCTTGCGGAGGTGGTTCGAGCACCGAAACACCCGCAACCACGAGTCCCGCTGAGCAGTCAACAGAGGCGCCTTCGGGCGGCGGTGACGTGGCAGCCGGCGAGAAGATCTATGTCGGTACCTGTGCTGCGTGTCACGCACCAGACGGTACTGGGGTAACTGGCCTTGGCAAACCCATCGTTGGTAGCGAATTCGTTGCTGGGCTGAGTGAGCAAGAGCTTGTTGATTTCATCAAGGTCGGGCGTGATCCCGGCGATCCGGCGAATACGACGGGTGTTGGTATGCCACCCAAGGGTGGGAATCCGAGCCTGTCAGATTCGGATATCGCTGACGTAGTGTCGTACATCAAGTCGATCAACTAACCGGCGACACAACCGCTGGTATTCGACGCGAGACCCGCACTTTGGGAGTGCGGGTCTCGTTTTTTCTGTTACAGGTTCATCGTCGAACGATCCTGACGACTCCCCTCACGGGACCTTGTTCCCTATCACGACCCCTCCCGTCCTGGCACCATCGAAATCTCTAGTTGCCAACTACAGATTTATGGGCGCCAGTTATGCATCTAGGCATTTCAAGAAAGACAGAACTGGCCCTCAAGGCCATATCGGTTTTGTCGTCAACGGCTGCCGGACAGTCGGTTCCCGGGCGCGAGCTGGCCGAGCAAATCGGGACAACTACCCGCTTCCTCCCTCAGGTCATGAAACCCCTCGTAAATCACAAGTACGCAACGTCGAGCCCCGGGCCAAGTGGCGGATACCGCCTGGCCATCGATCTGATAGACACGACATTGCTTCAGGTCATCGAAGCTATCGAGGGGCCTTTTGATCTCGGAAAATGCATAAGCACCGGCGGTCCTTGCCCGGACCAAGCGTCATGCGCTCTACACATACCTTGGACAAGGGCAAAGACCGCCGTATTGACCGAGCTCGGATCCGTGATGCTTGACGTCATGTATCAGAGCTCAGAATCGGAAGGATAATCATGTCCGTAAGATCAAAGACGCCACTCTGGCGAAGACGATCTCTCCTAGTGATGCTCGGACTAGTGGCAGTGCTGGTCTTCGCTCTCCAGGCGTGTACTGGTGGCAGCGGTGACAGCGGTGACTCAGGGACGGCGTCGACGAGTGACATCAACACCCGACGTGAGGCTGCCGGCCTCCAGGCGCTCTCCGATGACCAGTTACTGGCCGCGGGTCTGACGTACATGCCGTCCGGTGAGTGGGATCCGTACATCATGTTTGCATCGGGTGGTCAGTCTGGCCAGATGTTCGTCATCGGGCTGCCATCTATGCGCATTCTGAAGACGATCGCAGTCTTCACGCCGGAGCCGTGGCAAGGCTGGGGATTCGGAGACAAGGGAACTGAGGATATCCTCGCGTCCGGCGACATCAACGGCAAGGAAGTTAACTGGGCTGATACTCATCACCCCGCCCTTTCGGAGACCGAGGGTGACTACGACGGCGAGTACGTGTTCATCAACGACAAGGCCAACGCCCGCATCGCGGTTATCGATCTGCGGGATTTTGAAGTCAAGCAGATTGTGAAGAACCCGGTTGCGATCAACGATCACGGTGGCACGAAGGTGACACCAAACACCGACTGGGTCATCGAGGGTGGTCAGTACGCAACACCAAACGGGTGGGAGTACGCCCCCATCTCGTCGTATGAGTCGGACTACAAGGGAATGGTGACATTCTGGAAGTTTGATCGCAGTTCGGGCAAGATCCTCGAGGATCAATCCTTTGCCATGGAACTCCCACCGTACTGGCAAGACCTTTGCGACGCCGGGAAGCTGGAATCCGAGGGATGGGTCTTCTGCGGTTCATTCAACACGGAATTGGCCACAGGAGCTGGTCTTGACGGCACCGGCGAACCATTCGAGGCAGGTGCATCAGCTCGCGACCGCGACTATCTCCACGTCATCAACCTCGACAAGGCTGTTGAGGTGGCGAGGGCAGGCAAGACCTTCGATGTCAACGGATTCCCCATGATTGGACTCCAGACGGCAATCGATGAAGAACTGTTGTACTTCGTCCCAGAGCCGAAGAGTCCACACGGGTCCGACGTGACTCCGAAGGGCGACTACATCGTCGTGTCCGGGAAGCTAGATCCCCACACGACAATCTATTCGTTCAAGAAAATCCAGCAAGCCATTGCCGATAAGAACTGGGTGCTTGACCCTTATGGCGTTCCAGTGCTCGACTTCGATTCCGTAATGGAAGCTCAGGTAGAGGTCGGTCTTGGTCCTCTCCACACGGAGTTTGGTCCGGATGGCTACGCCTATACGAGCATCTTCCTCGACAGCACTATTGCGAAGTGGAGTCTTGGTGGACCGAACTATCGCGGCGACGATGGTTGGAAGCTTGAGGGAACATTGCCGGTGCAATACAACGTCGGTCACCTCGCAGCTGCAGAGGGTGACACTGTCAGCCCGGACGGTGGTTACCTTGTGTCGCTGAACAAGTGGTCTATCGATCGTTTCTTCCCGCCGGGTCCACTGTTGCCCCAGAACCTTCAGCTCGTTGATATCTCACAGCCGATTTCATCAAACCCGGTAACGGGTGGAATGCAGGTCATCTACGACATGGCCATGGGCATGGGTGAACCTCACTATGCCCAGATTATCAAGGCTGACAAGCTGAAACCGTTCGAGGTCTATCCGGAAGTCGGCTGGGACCCCGAAACGATGTCAGTTGACCCGAACGCCCCCGTGGCGGGGAACGAACGGGTCGAGCGCAACGGTAACAAGGTCGAAATCTGGATGACAGCAGTGCGGAGCCACTTCACGCCGGACCAAATAGAGATCAGAGAAGGTGATGAAGTCACTTGGCACATCACCAACATTGATACGTCCAAGGATGCAACCCATGGGTTTGCGTTGCCGGCGTACAACATCAATCTGAGTCTCGAGCCGGGTGAGACAGCCACGATGGAGTTCACCGCAGACCAGAGCGGAACCTATCCGTTCTATTGCACAGAGTTCTGTTCGGCGCTCCATCTCGAGATGGCCGGGTACTTCCTGGTTCAACCGGCCGGCTAGAAGGGACAAGAAAATGTCAGTTATCGACCGGATTCTGGGGCCCCGTGTTTCACGGGAGGAGCAACGTGAGCGTGGTGAGCGCTACCAACTACCAACGTGGTTGTTCAGCGCATCAGCACTCCTGCTCATGGTCTCCCTCCTGCTCCCGTACTGGGTTCTCCGACTCAGTGCGCCCCAGTTTCCGGACGGGCTGATAATCCGTGCGTTCGTCAACCGTCTCGATGGAGACGTTGGCGAACTCGAGGGACTCAACCACTATGTTGGTCTTGGTTCGTTCAACGACGCGGCAACGTTTGAGCGGTCGATTGCGATCGCCTCCATCATTGTGCTCGCTGGCCTGCTCGTCGCAGCGATCGTTATCCACTCGCGCTGGGTGTTGGTTCTTGTGACACCGGCACTCTTGTTCCCGGTGGTATTTCTCGTTGACCTGCAGTACTGGCTTTGGGACTTTGGCCACAATCTTGATCCTGCTGCCCCGCTCGCCGCCGCGGTCGGGGAGTTCACTCCACCAATCTTTGGGCGCGCCAAGATCGCCCAATTCAAGACACTCGCACTCCCCGGGCCCGGGATGTTGCTCGCCTTTGTGGCCAGCATCCTCGTCGCGATCGGCTTGTACTACCACCGTCGGGCATACAAGCCGCTCATTGACAAACAAGAACAGGAAACCTAATGCGAAGGCTTGTAATGACCATGGTCCTGGGGCTGCTAGCAGGCACGTTTGTGAGTGTCACCGCCACAGCAGCCGAGGTTTATGGCGATCTCCAGGCGATTGTCGATGCCTCTGCTCCCGGATCTGTTGTGATGGTTGAGCCCGGGATCTATGCCGGTGGCATCACCATTGATAAACCACTGACACTTCGTGGAAGCGGTTGGCCGGTCGTTGACGGACGCGGTAGCGGTACGGTGATCACGATTACCGCTCCGGACGTCACCATAGAGGGTTTAGTCGTCCGCGGAAGTGGCACGTCCCTGGACCGGGAGGACACGGGGATTTCAGTGAAGGCTCTACGAGTGACGCTCATCGGCAACCGACTCGAAGATGTATTGTTCGGCATTTACCTTCTAGGAGCAAGAGATTCGGTGATCACCGACAACGTTGTCGGATCAAAAGAACACATCTTTATTGCGAACAGGGGGGATGGCCTACGGCTATGGGAGAGCGATCGATCACTCGTAGAACGCAATGTCGTTCGAAATGGTCGTGATGCGGTGTTCTGGTTCACCGACGACGTTGTGCTGCGAGATAATGAGATCACCGGCGGGCGCTACGGACTGCACTTCATGTATTCCGACAGAGTTGTGGTCGAGGGTAACCACCTTGTTGATAATTCCGTCGGTTCCTACATGATGTACAGCGTCGGGGTCACGTTCAGAAATAATGTATTCGCCAACAACACCGGTCCCAGCGGCTACGGCATTGGGTTTAAGGATATGGACGACTACGTAGTTGAGGGGAACCGGTTCATCGCGAACAGGGCAGGACTCTACCTTGATAACAGCCCGTCATCTGCCGATGCTGAGGGGCTTGTTCGGAACAACCTCTTCGCCTACAACCAGGTTGGCGCGCTGTTTCTCCCTGCGATCAGAAACAATATGGTGTATGGAAACTCCTTTATCGACAATGTTGAGCAAGTCGGTGTCACTACCACTGGTACCTTCAAGGGTAACGACTGGTCTGTGGACGGTAGGGGAAACTATTGGAGCGATTTTGCCGGATATGACGCCAACGGTGACGGCATCGGCGATGTCAGCTATCGAGTTGACGACCTCTACAACACCCTCACTGACAAATACCCCGACCTCCAGTTTTTCCAAGACACCCCGGCCGCAAAAGCCATCGCACTCGCTGCCGAGATGTTCCCGGTCCTGCGACCCCTTCCTCTTGTTGAGGATAGATTTCCACTGATCAAACGACCCGAGCTCCCGCCTATCCGCAGACTTGAGGCTGTGTCGCAAGCCCCTGCTCTGGCGTTGGCTTCGATCCTCATGCTCATCGGAGCCAGCCTGGTTCTTCGAATCCCGTCACGTCGTCAGCGTGCCTATCTGACCAAGGAGCCGATCGCATGATCGCGATAAAGAATCTCAGCAAACGATACGGCCAGGCGGAGGTGGTCAAGAACTTCTCTCTGAACGTTGAGCCCGGAGAATCGGTGGCGTTATGGGGACCCAACGGCGCGGGCAAGACCACTGTTGTGCGGTGCATCCTAGGTCTCGTGACTTATGACGGGACGATCACGGTCGGTGGTCTCGATGCCCGGACTCACGGGAAGTCGGTTCGGAGTGCCATGGGATATGTTCCCCAAGAATTGTCGTTCTACGACGAGATGACGGTGTTTGAACTTCTCGACTACGCGGCAGCCCTGCGGGGTATTCCGTTGGATAAGGTCGACGAGATCTGTGAAGTCGTCGGACTCATAGACCATGTCAATAAACAGGTCCGTGAGCTATCGGGCGGACTCAAGCAACGCCTTGGCATTGCCTCCGCGCTGTTACCCGATCCCCCGATTCTGTTGCTGGACGAGCCGACATCGAACCTCGATGCGCAGGCACGCGACGCGGCGCTCGAGTTGCTCGAGGGTCTTCGCGACGATGGTCGGACGCTCATTGTCACATCCCATCATGTCGAGGAAATAGCAATGCTCGTTGATCGCGTCGTTGCGATGGAACACGGCGAGATCAAGGTGATCTGCGATCCGTCCGACTTGGCAGAGGAACTCGGGCTGCGGGCCTGGCTCCACCTCATTCTGTCGAACGGATCTGCACAGCTCGCACTGCGTGTTCTCAACGAACGCGGATTCTCAGCAAAGCTCAATACACGAGGCGTTCTGGTCGAAGTGTCTGCGCAAAGAAAGGGTGAGGCAGTGGCGGCGCTTCATCAGGCTGGCGTCGAGATCAAAGATCTGGAGGTATGGCGATGACAACGACACTCATCGAACCGAGAACTGAGAGACTGCAGCCGTCGCTCGTATGGGTGATTGCTACCAAGGAGATTCGGGACGCCATCAAGTCCAAATGGTTCTGGATGTGGACCATCGCGTTCGCAAGCCTCGCTGCATTCATGGCATCGGTTGCGTTGCCAGGATCACAGGTGACAGGTTACGGCAGTTTCGGGAGGACCGCTGCCTCTCTTGTAGCACTCGCACAGATCATTGTTCCCCTCATGGGGCTCACGCTCGGTGCGTATTCCATAGCTGGCCAGCGAGAAAGTGGGGCTCTTCGGTTCTTGCTCAGCCACCCGGTGTCGCGCAGCGAAGCCTTCGCTGGTACTTATCTTGGACTTACCATCTCTCTTGCCGCGACAGTGCTGGGAGGATTCGGCCTGGCTGGCGTGATCACCGTCGCACAGGGTGGAGGGGCGAATGCCGCAAGTTTCGTGAGGATTGCGGTGTTGTCGTGGCTACTCGCCATCTCGATGCTGGGCTTTGGCATGCTTGTTTCGACATTCACACGCCGTTCGAATGCCGCTCTCGGAACGGCAGTATTCTTGTGGTTGGGGTTCGCGTTCCTCGGCGATCTCGGTGTGATGGGGACGTCGGTGGCAACCCAAGTCCCGACCTGGGGTCTGCTGGTATCGGCCGTGCTCAATCCTGTGGAGGCGTTCCGTCTCGCGTCGTTGAGCGCATTCTCTGGATCGCTTGACGTGCTGGGCCCGGCGGGGAGATACGCCGTCGACACGTTCGGCGACAAACTGGGAATGCTCCTCTTTTTCATCGTCGGTATCTGGGCAGCGGTGCCCACCCTGGTGGCGTGGATCCGGTTCACTAACGGAGGAGATGTCTAATCATGAGAATCATTGTTCAGATCGGCATTGTCATGACGCTGTTGATGTCTGCGTGTAGCTCAGTCGACGTGTCGAGCGAACCCGAGATCAAGTACGGGCGGGATGTCTGCGTGCAGTGCGGCATGATCGCCAGCGAGGTGAAGTTTGCTGCGGCGTACAGGTTGGATGGTGAGGAGTTCATCTTTGACGATATCGGCGATCTCGTTGTTTACGCTCGCGGGAATGGTGTGGAACTCGACCCGTTGCAGACGTGGGTCCACGACTATGACACCGAGGACCCTCTGCTCGTAGCGGACGCGTACTTTGTTCCGACGATGTCCGTTGTGACCCCGATGGGCCATGGTGTGATTGCTCTCTCTGATGAAACTAGAGCGTTGCGGGTAGCTTCTCAGTTTGGTGGGCAGGTCGTTGGCTGGGACATGTTGATCATGTTTCCGATCGATAACGGTCTTGTTGGGTCACAGAGTGGTGATGGCATGGACATGGATGGTTCAGGGTCGATGTCCGGAGATGGGTAGACCCCAGGAGTATCGACCGCGGGGAGCGCATCTCGACCCGCGACAGCCGTGGGTGCATGACTACGATTCGGAAGCCCCAGTGCTCGCTGCGGATGCCTCTTTCATAGCAACGGAATCTGTGGCCACTCCAACGGACACTGCGTAATCGCGGTGTCGGACGTGGTCACCGCAGTCATGCTGTGCTTCACAGCTTGGTGGGGAAGTGATCCGGTGGGAGGTTCTAATCACCGTTCCATTTGAGAACGGTTGCGTCGGTGCACAGGCCGAGACCGTGGATAGCGACTGAGGCATACTGGTCGCGTCACATTGCCTGGTCGTTCACCAAAAAGTGCATCTGGATTAGTCGGGTTCCGTGTGCAACTTCCTAGATTCGCGTCCGAAGCCAATGGTGTTCGTAATGCTCTGAACTCCGAGAGCGAAAGGCCTTGCAGCAGATCCGATAGCGATGCTCGTGACTCCGACCATCCCCCCGGCAACCGCGGTGAGCGTCTGTGCGATTGCCGCCCACACATTGACTCGAAGAAGCGCTGGTTCGCGATCGGCACCGATTAGTTCGCTCCTTCGCGGCAGCGCAGCAGAGACGAACGCATAGGTGACAACCCAGATGGCGATCAACCCCGGGATTTCATAGGCGGTGGAGAACTGACGTCGGACGGCCGGAATGCTTCCCAAACCGGTGACAGCGGCTCCATAGAACACGACAACAACAGCGAGGATTGCCCAGGTGATCCTGGTAACCCGCGTGGCTTCTCTGCGGTTTCTCCGTCTCCCGGCCGCGAGCACGCGGCGCGAAAGGGCATTGTTGAGTCCGATACCGAGTACCTGGATGGGTGATGCGAAAATACGAGCTGCCTCCGCGTAACCGGCGGCCTGGTAACCGGCGATCGAACCAACTATCGCGACCGTCGCCATGTTCGTCGCCGTCACGAGTCCCGCACCACCGACCAACCAGCGGCCATCGCGCACGAGTTGACGGAAGGTCAGGGCGTCTGCCGATCGCGTGATCGCCTGATTGTCTCGCTCGAACATTCTGCGCTTCTTCACAGTCACGATCCCTAGGGCGATTCCGAGGGAGAGGAGCCGGGCTAGAGCAATTGTCGAGAACGGTACCCAGTCGGAGGGAAGATCCAGGACCGTCGCACCGACCAGTATCCCGATTGCGAGGATGAGCTGGGTGGCAGCGACGAACGCCGCCGAGCTGTGAAACCCAGCCAGGTGCAACATTCGACGGGAATGTTCTTGGGCGGGCAGGGTAACCGCGGCGAGGTACGCCGTTATCGTGAAGGGGACGAGGATGCCACGCGACGATGGCTCGAACGAGACGAGAAATGTCGCGACCAGAACTGTGAGGCTGGTCATCGTTGCGGTCCTGAGGCCCAAACCGATCATTCGGGGGACGAGGATGAGGCGTTGCGGAGAGTCGAGGTCGAGGACCTTCTTCTGCGCGGGGATAAAGATGAGTTCGCGCACCAGCGTTGCACCGAGAAGAACCGAGGTCATGAACAGCGAGAAGAAGCCGAGTTCGCGAGGATCTCCAAACACGCTCTGGGCGTAGAGAAAGACCAGCAAAGACGCCAGGGAGGTCAGCCCGGAGTCGAGTACCCCCGCACCGATCGCCTTCTTCATAGTGTGGAGGTCTCCTCGAAACCTGGTGTTGATGTGTGGGTACGGCCCGGGTCCGTTGCGTGGGTTCTAGCGCATGACCTTATCGCACCGATAGCCGGGGCGCTCGGTGAGGCTGTCCTGCCCGGATTGATGCATCTAGTACCGCCTCGCGCTCGCCTCTGCCGGTGTTTTGAGATGAGGAGCCGACCGGTGTACGACGACGCCATGATGAGGCACCGCGAGTGTTGTCATGTACTGGTGTCGTGGCCTCCCTCCATGGGGAGAGGTCAGTTGGCGACAGGGAAGTTTTCGAGACCGTTCAGGACGAGAGTCGATGTTTGACCAGTCTCGATATCGACGACACGGATCGCGTGGTTATTGGTGTCGGCCACGTACAGCACCCCTCCGTCGATGGCGAGTCCCCCAGGTTCCCAGAACGCCGGCGTATCACCATCCTCGAAGCCCTGCTCACCGCCGAGCCATGTGGTGGTCAAGAATGTCTCGATGTTGATTGTCTTGAGCTTCGAGTTATACGAGTCAGCAATGATGAGTTGACTGTTTATTGTGTCCCAGACGAGGGCCATGGGGTGCTGGAGATGTGCCTCCGCCCCGATACCGTCGACGTCCCCGTAGTCCTGAAGGTCGTTGGGTGGCCCAGATACGGTCCCGGTACGTCCAGCATCGTTCCCGGTATCGGCCCAGCGGATCGCGCTCGACTGGCTGTCTGCGAAGTACAGGAGACCGTCGGGGGAGAACGTAACTCCAGACGGCTGGGCAAGCTGCGCTTGTGACAGGGGACCGTTGATGTTCCCTTGCTGAGATGATCCAACGGCAGGTAACGCAATGTTCTGTGTCGGGTCGAGGATCCAGATTTGGTCCATCCCCGCCATGGCGACGTAGAGGACACCGTCGAGGATGGTCAGTCCCCACGGGTATGACAGGCGAACTTCGTCGAGAAGGGCGAGGGCGGGGGTGGTGGCGATCTCGCCGGTACCCGCCAACGTGGTGACATCACCTGTCTCAAGGTTGATCGAACGAACGACATGATTGTTGGTATCGGCCACATAGAGGACGGTTCCGTCGTCGGAGGCAACGAGACCCTGGGGGCTGTCAAACTGTGCCTCTTGTGGTGAACCGTTTATCAATCCGGCAGTTCCGGTTCCGTAAACCGTGAGGACCTCACCGCTCGTTTTGTTGACGCGTACAATCCGATTGTTACCCGAATCCGCGATGAACAGGTCCGATCCGGAAACCGCGACACTCCCTGGGAAGGAGAGGGTTCCGACGGGTCGGGGTGGAATTGCTGGCGCCGCCCGAAGGGGGGTCCTGTCGATGGTGTCGGCGAATTGAGCGGCAAGCCCCGCAACTACCGGTTGCACAATGTCGTACGGGTTGCGACCTGTCTGGCCACCCACAATATTCCCCTCCGGGTCGATTAGTACCAGGCTTGCCCATTCCCTGATCCCCCAGTCCGACCAGATCGCGTATTCGCTGTCGTTGATGACGGGGTAGGTGATCCGGCTTCGTTCTACTGCCGCGACGATATTGTCGGTTTCTCGCTCATTTGTGAACTTGCCTGCGTGTACCGTGATGATGACAAGCTCCTCAGGGAACTCCTGTTGCAGGCGATCGAGGTCCGAGAATGCCTCAATGCAGGAAAGACAGCCATAGGACCAGAAGTCGAGCAGGACGATCTTGCCTTTCAGCGAGTCGAGTGTGAGCGGTTCGGGAACATTGATCCAGTCGAGGTCTGGAGGAAACTCGGGAGCGGGATCCGAACCGGCATAGTCGATGGGTTCGGTCGAGGTCGTGGCCGATGACGTCGTGGTGGTAGATCCGTTGCCGGTGGCCGAACATGCACTGGCGACGAGAGCCGTGGCGATGATGAGTGCTAGTAGTCCGGATCGTGGCCGCAAAGTGAAGGTTCTCACGAACTGTACGAGAAGAATGCGATGTCGAGCCCCATCTCGATCGCTCGGTGGAGATAGGAGTCACCGATATCGGCGGCACCTTGGCGACCCATGGGATACGCCCCCGAAGCTGCGGCCGCTGCGGCCGCAGCGAGCGAGAGAGCTTCGAGATGTGCGGCCTGATCCGAGACTCCGACAACCCGGGTCGATACTCCTTCGGTACCGGCTGTTGTTACGCGCGCCATTGCCGCTGCCCAGATTCCCTTTATGGGGACGATGGTCACCGACTGCCCCCAGGTATCTGTGTCGGTTCTTCCCCATCGAGCGCCGACCGGTTCGGGGAACGGGACAGCAGTTCCGCGGCGGAGCGGACGACCAGGTTCGGTCCACGCGATTTCGACATCGAGCACCTCACCACCGCGGGCAATTTCGTGACCGGCGAGTGCCGGGCCGATACCCTGTCCAAGGTTTGCGTTGATGACCAGGCTCCGGCCGGCAACCTCAAGCTCGTCGGAGAGCGAACTCGTGAAATACTCCGCCCCGCGCCATGCAACACAGTCGATGTTTGCATCGAGGGCATTCTCGAAGGCGGATCTCGGGTCGGCGGCGTCGGTCACAAGGACGTCGTAGGTAGCGAGATCGGTGGCTCGTTCAACTCGCTTGCCAGTTACCGTGTGGTGCTCGCTCACAAGACCAAGTCGCTGCAACGAGAATTCGTTGAGAAGGATTCGTGCAGCGCGTCGACCGACCTCGTCGGTGGCTTCGATAGCGATACGCATGTCAGCGCCGTTGTGGTGCGGACGCGACCGGCTGCCAGCTTCCGGATATTTCCGGCTGGCGCACTGGCCGCAGCGTATAGGCCGCCGCAAGCGCTGCCCCGACGACCGCTGCAACCACTATGAGTGATGGTCGTGCCTTCATGGTTGTAAGGCTAGCGGGTCCACGATGAGAAGCGACAGAACCGTATCTGGATACCGGGATCACGTGCGTGCCGGCGCAGGTTTGATCGGGGCCGGTGCGGACGGTCCGGTTGCGGGCTATCCTCGCGCTTGCTCCCGGGTTTACCCGGGCACGATATTTCGAGCGAAGTCCGGTGAGATTCCGGCACTGTCCCGCAACTGTGATGCCACCCGGCTAGTCAGGTCGCCTCGAAGCGTCGTGGTGGTGCTGCGTTTCGGAGGAGAAGGTCGCACCCGAGGCTAGTCACCGAAGATCCTCCACTGAAGGAGGATCTCTTTCCATGAAACGTCTCATACCCCTTATCGCCGTGTTTGCGCTTGTCGCTGCGGCCTGTGGGGGAGTCACCACCGACACTACCGCTGCGCCTGTGGTCTCAACCACGACGACGACAACCACGACGGTTGCACCATCTACCACCACAGCTGCGGTAACGACCACAACTGAAGCCCCCGACGACGGGTTCCCGATCACGGTGGCTGCGGCCAATGGGAGCGTCGTACTCGACGAACGTCCGATCAGGATCGTTTCGATCTCACCGACGGGGACCGAAATGCTTTTCGCGATCGGCGCCGGTGACCAGGTTGTCGCTGTCGATTCGTTCTCCTACTACCCGCCGCAGGCCCCTGTCACCGACCTGAGTGGGTGGCAGCCGAA
>UOEK01000455.1_pt1 | contig 24803 bp, 19 predicted proteins | sample 1989451 | NCBI WGS metagenome assembly UOEK01 (sample SAMEA4712198, study PRJEB27164) | hydrothermal vent metagenome | biome: marine basaltic hydrothermal vent biome; feature: marine hydrothermal vent; material: mineral | place: Pacific Ocean | collected 2011-06-14/2011-07-23 | depth 1691 m
GATACCTTCGCAATCTTGGCGGCGTCTTTATAAAACGTGGTTGCTTCGACGATCGCTTTGGCGCGAGCATCGGGGTCGCCGGACTTGAAGATTCCGGACCCTACAAAGATCCCGTCACAACCGAGCTGCATCATCAAGGCGGCGTCGGCCGGGGTTGCGATGCCGCCGGCGGCAAAGTTCACGACCGGAAGCTTGCCGGTGCTGGCAACTTCTTTGACAAGCGCATACGGTGCGGCCAGGTCCTTCGCTGCACTCATGATCTCATCTGATCCGAGCACCGTTAGGGCCCGAATCTGGGAGGTCATAGTGCGCATATGACGCACCGCTTCCACAACGTCGCCGGTTCCGGGTTCGCCCTTTGTCCGGATCATCGCGGCACCCTCACCGATTCGCCGAAGTGCCTCACCAAGATCCTTCGCCCCGCAAACAAACGGAACGTCGTACGACCACTTGTCGATATGGAACTCATCTACGGGAGACAGCACCTCGCTCTCGTCGATGTAGTCGACACCGAGCGATGCGAGAATCTGGGCTTCAACAAAGTGACCGATTCGCGATTTCGCCATGACGGGGATCTCGACCGCAGCGACGATCCCCTCGACAATGCTCGGATCCGCCATCCGGGCAACCCCACCGACCGCTCGAATATCTGCCGGGACTCTCTCAAGCGCCATCACGGCGACGGCTCCGGCTGCTTCGGCGATCTTCGCCTGCTCGACGTTGACGACGTCCATGATGACGCCACCCTTCAACATCTCAGCCAAACCACGCTTGACGGTGTCTGTGCCTCGTTCGGCAGCAGGGGTGTTCACAGGACGGTCTCCTTCACGAGCAAATTGCCCCCTTCAGAATACTTGAAATGACCCGCAGCCGAAACGCCGTGCTCGCGCGGTGGCCACTTCGCCCCGGTAAACGTAGCGGCCGACCCATCGCGATCAACGATCGAGGACACGCTCATAGGTAGCAAGGTACGCCATCCCAACACGATCGATCGCGAACTGTGACGCCCGTTCGATCGCTGCTGTCTGGTTCGTTCGCCGCAGGATGTCATCACCGATGATCCGGATCAACGCATCGGCAAGCGATCGCACATCACCGACCGGGACAAACATTCCGCTGTCACCGGCCACGTGAACGAACGCCGGGATAGCTGATGCAACGATGGCACAACCCGCCGCCATCCCCTCAGCCATTGCAATGCCGAAGGATTCCCCTCCCGTGTTCGGTGCACAGAAGATGTCGCTCTCGGTGTACATCTTCCGTTTCATCTCTGCAGACACGCGGCCGAGGTAGCTCACGCCAGGGGGCGGCGATTCGCCGTCGACGTTCACCAATAGCGATGCCTCGGGGTGTTCGGCGTGGACTGTCGGCCACGCTTCGAGCAGTACCTGTAGTCCCTTGCGCGGGTCGTTGCGACCCAGGAACATGACCTGGGAAGGGACCTTCGACCCGGTGGTGTAGAGCGACGTGTCGATTGCGTTCGGAACGATTTCGTAGGAGGCGAACGATTCGATCGCAGAGGCGGACACGGGACTTACAGTGGTCACAGCATCGGCACGGGCCGCGAGACGACGCGCGACCGGGGAACCGAACGAGTAGATCCGCCGGGTCCATCGTGCGGGATCCGCGTGAAAGGTTGCCACCACCGGATGAGCCGTACGTCTGAGTGCCGCGGTACCGACGCTTGGTACGAAGGGTTCATGAACATGCACGACATCGGCATCCGCGATCGCCGCGACCGTCCTCTTGGCAACTCCACGGCCCATGGCGAGGGGGACCATGGACCCGTTCAGGTTGACAGACCTAGACCCCCCGACGCTGCGATGCTCGAACTCGCCGAGGTCGCTAGCCAACTCTCCGGGACCAACCGTGTATGCGTCGTGACCGAACCGAGTGAGCCATCGTGCAAGCAATGCGACCTGGTCCTGCACACCCCCGGGTTTCCCCATGTCGTAAGGGGACACCAGGGCGACCCTCATGTCCGCTCCTTGGCGTCGCTCGGCCAGTTCTCCAAAAAGATGTGCCAGTCCTGAGGTTGCTGACGGATGAGGCCTTCGTAGGCGTTCGCGAGGCGTTGGGTGATTTCGGCGATACGCTCGGTCTTGTTCGCAATATCCGTCGGCATCGTGATGGGTGCACTCACCACGATTCGATGTCCCCGCCCATCCTTGAAAAAGTTGCCGACCGGTAGCAGTGCCGCACCTGTCTTGTCGGCGAGAGCCGCCGGGCCCGCCGGCATCGTGGTCTCTTCTCCGAAGAAGGTCACCGGAACTCCCCGTCCGGCAACATCCCGGTCCGAGACCAGCGCAATCATCCCTCCCTGTTTCAGTTTTTTGAGGAGATCCCGGGTGACCGAAGATCCCTTGTCGCGCACAACAACGTCGATACCCATGGACTCCCGGCACCACTTAAACCAGGCAACGATACGTTCGTTTTGCAGTCCTTCCACAACCGCAAGGGCCTTCAGACCAACCTCTTCAGCCATGCTCCCGGAAACTTCCCAGTTGCCGGAGTGGATGAGCCCCATGATCAAACCATTTCCTGCGTCGGCGGCGTCGCGGACGTGTTCCATGCCTTCGACAGTCGCCGAAGCAACGAATGCGGCCTTGCGTCGGGGACGCACCCAGAACACCTCCGCCCAGTAGCGGCCGTAACTCGCAAACGCGTCCCGAACCAAACTCGGTGGTGGTGGCTCGCCGAGGACTCGTGTCAGATGCAGGCGAATAAGACGCCGCCGCTCGCGCAACATGTAAGACGCCAATCGACCAGCACCACTTCCCAGATGCCGCATTGCGGGTTCCGGAAGCAACCCGAACAGACCCGAAAGCGTTCGGTAGGCGGCGTAACCGAGCCAGTTCTTCATTCGGGGAGCTGCACCCACGTGTTGCGGATTCTTTGGGCAACGGTGAAACCGGCAAGCACAACCATGATCCACAACATCGGACGAATGACGTCGTAACCAAGTCCCGAAATGAAGATCCCGCCGACAAGCAGGATCATCCGTTCGGCGCGGCCCATCCACCCACCGCGCCCTTCGGCATTCCAACTCTCGGCCTTGGCCCGCACGTAGGGAATGAGTAACGCAAACCCCAGCGAGAACACTGCCAACATCAGAGACAATTCGTCGCCCCGCAAAGCGAATATAAGACCACCCCACACCGCAAGCTCGCCAAAGCGGTCGGACATTGTGTCGATGAAAGCACCTCGTGTCGAAGCTGTCCCCTGAAATCTCGCCAGCGGGCCATCGAGCGCATCGAGCAGGGTTCCGACGGCGACTACCGCGGCCCCGATGACCCACTCGTCCATCGCAATAGCGACCGCACCCGCGATAGACACGACAAGGCCGACGATCGTGACGACCGTCGGGGTCAGCTTCGCCCTCGACAGCGCCTTCGCTATCGGGTCGAGTATTGGGGCGAGGGTGCTACGCCCTCTCAAATCGAGCAATTACGAACTCCTCATAAGGCCCGACAAGATAGCGCGGAATCGTACATCGAACCCTGTCGCTATGATTAGGGGGACTTCGGGGACTAAATAAACGTTACAGAATTCTAAGGGAGTGTGTCATACCGTGGCTGAGACAACAGCAAACCTACAGATCAACGGTACGGACTACCCCCTCGATATAGTGCCGCCGAGTGTCGGCAATATCGGGCTCGATATCCGTTCCCTGCGCGCCAAACACGGGGTCGTCACCTTCGACCCTGGTTTCGCCAACACCGCCGGCACAACATCCTCCCTGACCTACATCAACGGTGCCGAAGGCCAGCTCATGCATCGTGGTTACTCGATCGAGGACCTCGCCCTCAACTGCTCATTCCTGGAGGTCTCGTACCTCCTCCTCGAGGGTACCTTGCCGAGCGCGACGGAGCTGCAGACGTGGTCCGATGCGGTGCGGGTACACACCCTCCTCAACGAAGAGATGAAACGCTTCTTCGACGCATTTCCTCGCAGCGCCCATCCGATGGCGATCCTGTCTTCAGCCACGAATGCAATCTCGACGTTCTATGAGGAGTACCACAACCCGGGCGATGCAGCCGCGGTCCGCGAATCTGCGATTCGACTCGTGGCCAAGATGCCGACCATTGCTGCGTGGGCCTACAAGAAGTCGATCGGCCAGCCCTACATCTATCCCGACAACTCCAGGTCCTACGTCGAGAACTTCCTTGCAATGATGTTCGGTCTCCCCGTTCACCGGGCAGAAATCGACCCGGCAATAGTCAAGGCCCTGAATGTACTTCTCATCTTGCACGCCGACCATGGTCAAAACTGCTCGACCGCGACTGTGCGATTCGTCGGTTCCAGCCAGGCCAACCTTTTCGCATCCGTCGCCGCAGGCATGAACGCTCTGTGGGGACCGCTCCACGGCGGAGCGAACCAGGCCGTTATCGACATGTTGCGGTCCATCCACGACGATCCCGAAGCAACCACCGAGTCGTGCATCGCCCGCGCCAAGGACAAGGACGACCCGTTCCGTCTGATGGGCTTCGGCCACCGGGTCTACAAGAACTATGACCCACGTGCGAGGATTCTCAAACAATACGCCGACGATGTCCTAGAACGAGTCGCCGGCGACGACCCACTTCTTGAGATCGCCAAGGGTCTCGAAACAGCCGCACGAGAAGACGACTACTTCATCGAGCGCAACCTCTACCCGAACGTCGACTTCTACTCCGGCATCATTTTCCGAGCTCTGGGATTCCCACCCCGGATGTTCACGGTCCTCTTCGCCCTCGGCCGTCTCCCCGGCTGGATCGCCAACTGGAAAGAGATGTCCGAGGATCCGCTCACTCGTATCGCCCGACCACGCCAGGTATACACGGGTCCTGCCCCACTCGATTTCGTCCCGATTGGCGAGCGCTAGCGCCTGACCAGCCTCACCTCGGCTCGATTCAAGTTAGCTCGCCCTCCGGCACCGGCTCGGCGTAATGCTCGATGACCTCGGCATTGAGAGCGTTGATCCGCACCAACGCTCGTTGGGTTGGCGGCTCGTCGGCTGAAAACACAAGTACGTTCCAGATTGGTCTCGCCCTAAACCCTTGAAACGTGAGCTGCGCCGACGCATGGCCGACGCCGAACCCAACTACCTTGTTGGCGAGGTCCAGCGCCTCCCCCTCGCGGACTCTCAGGTCCCAACCCGAGGCAACGTGGTGGACACCAATCGCCAGGAACAGTCCTGCAATGAGCCACATCCCGCTCGGCAAACCTTGAGAAATACCCAGTGCGACACCCGCAGCCGCAACGAGGTACACCAGACCTGCCCACCTGCGGCGGTCCGTGTTGGGCACGGTGTACACACCCACCGCGTTTGCGTTGAGATCCTCGGGGATCGCGGCCGCCTCCGCAACGCTCGGGTCAATCTCGATGCCTCGCCTGTCTGTCATGGTGTGTCCTTGATCAAGAAAGCTCGCTCCGTCTAGCGCGGTTCGCCGACGGCACTGTCGCCACGGTTGCCGTGCCATCGGTCCCATAGGATAAGCATCGATGGCAGCACGAGAACTGATGCGAGTAGTGCAAACACTATTGCATAGACGGTCACGAGCCCGAGTTGGCGAAACGGCAGCAGCGAGGCAGTGACCAGAATCCCAAAACCGGCCGCGGTCGTGAACGCCGACCCTGCAAGCGCACCGCCGGTGTGTGTTGCGGTTTCGCGCATGGCCTCCTCAGCAGAGTCGGTCTTGCGGCGGTCGTCCTGATAACGATGCGTTATGTGGATCGTGTACGGCACCCCGATTCCAATGGCAATGTTGGCGATCATCGCTGTTACCGGGTTGAAGGGGATGCCGGTGAGCGACATCATGCCGAACACCCAGAGAACGATCAGGATCACCGGCAGGATCGTTATCACCCCGAGGAACGGCCGCCGGGTCTCGATCGCAAACGTGATCACCAGCAGGGTCATCGCTGCGATGATGGTAAGGAACAACGACGAGATCTGGGAGTCGCCGAGGGCTTTGATGACACCGTCGGAAACGATGTTTTGGTTCGTTGCCACCACGGTTGTACCCGGGAGGTCCTCGACGGGGTTGAAGGCTGTCCGAAGGTCGACGTTGAGTTGCCGGGCACCGGACTCCCCAGCTTGGGTCGATACCCCGACGTCCATGAAACGGTATGTACCGTCTACCTTGGCGAGCACCCGCGCCATGATCTGTGGCACCGCCTCGGTCGCTCGGTCATAGAGCGCAGCAACGTCCGTCCCGGGAGCGACCGTCAGGTCTTGTTGCAGACCGTTGGCAAACGCATACTGCATGAATTCTTCGTTCTGGATCTCGGTTGGAGAAACCAGCTGAGCGATGACCGAGACGGGACTGTCGGCGGCGGCCCGATCACCGAACTGGAGAACATTGTCGGTCGATGCAAGATTGCCGAGAGCAGCAACGAGGGCGTTGTGGGTGTCAACCGTGGCCACGTTATCCGACTCGATGATCACCTCGGTCTCTTCGCCGAACCCGCCACCGAACCTGTCGACGATCGTCTCAAACGTCACAAGGCGAGGGGAATCATCCGGCAGAAAGTCGGTGAAGCTGAACGTCGTGTCGAGCCGGGTTAACCCGTAGGCGCCGATCCCACCCAGCAGGGCAGCAACCAGCAGCGTCGGCACCGCCAACCGCTCGGCCAGGACCGCGGTGCGACCTATAAGCTTCGGTAAGAATCGGTTGCTCGAGGTGCCCAGCGATTCAGTTGGCAGCACCCCACGCTCTTCGGCACGGCGGTCAAGCAACACCCGAATGGACGGCACCACTGTCAGCATCAGCACGAAGGCGGACACGATGCCGATGGAGGCAACGATCCCGAAATCCTTGAGCGCAGTGACCGGGTTCGTAATGTTGGTGAGGAAACCCACGGCAGTTGTTGCCGTTGCCAGAACAAGCGCGATACCCACCGTGAGGGTTGCCTTGGTAGCCGCTCCGTCGACGGTTTCACCAGCGTGGAGTTCTTCTCGGTACCGCGCCGTGGTGTGGATCGCATAATCAACACCGAGCCCGATAAGCAGGATCGGCACGATCTGAAGCAGCGGAGAAAAGTTCCCGATGAGACCGAGATACTTGGGTCCAAACAACACCCCGATCCCGTTCATCCATGTGATCGACATGAGAATGACCAGCATCGTAAGTGCCATATCCGCCAGCGCCCGGCGCAACGACCACAGCGCCCTCCCCGGAGGTGGCGTGAACCAATACACAAATACCAGGATCGACATGATGATCAGAAATGCGAATCCGAACAGGCGGCCGATCTCTGCGGTGGTCTCGTCCTGATCCGAAAAGAGCAGCGCAAAGCTGAACGCCGATGCGTCGGTGGCCTCGGTCGGGAGCGCCTCGACCTTATCGGCCATGTCGACTTCGATCTCCTGAAGGATCGTCTGGTCGGGGTCGTCCAGCTCGCTCACATTCAGGAACATCACGATGAGCCCGGTGTCTGCGGTCGGGACCGTGAGGTCGGCCCCCTCACCGAAGAGCCGGGGAAACACACCGGCAACGTCAGCAGGAAGTTGGTCCATGGCGGCCGCAAAGGTCTGCCTCACCTCGTCGTCAGTGATATTCGCCAACAGCGTCTCAAACGGTATCCCGAGTTCGGAGGCCTTCCCCTGGAGCGCCTGCACGACGGGGGTGAAGAAACCGACAACGTCCCCACCGGGACGTCCGACCATGAGCTCCCCGGCGCGTGATTCCTGGATCGTCGTGATGGTCGCGACGTACTCCCGCAGTGCGGCGGCACTGAAAAGATCATTGCCCGGACGCGCCTGCACCACCACCTGCACCGGTTCTTCGGAGTTCTCGGAGAAGTATTCGGCGATGGTGTCAAACGCCCGAAACTCCGGAGAATCTGGCGAGAATCCCTCGTTACCTTCGGCCTGAACTTGTTGACCTGCGAACACCCCGAAAGCGACCGTGAGTAACAATGACCCCACAAGGATTGCTACCGGTGACTTTCGAACCAACATTGCGAGCAGTCGGACGAACCTACGCACTGTGTCTCCCTCTCAGACGATCGGCGCAATGCTAGTGGTGCACGGAGCCGGCGAAAGCCGGTCTGTTGTCGCCGCCTAGCGTGGGGCGGCGCAGAGGTCGCGCAAACGAGTAACTGTCTCCGCCAGAGCAACACCGCGCTCCTCGTTGTCCGAACCGCGTAGGCGCAAACCGGTGGTTGTGTTCTCAACGTCGTTGTCACCAACCACGATGACGGCCGGGTGTTTCTGCGTCACGGCGCGACGGATTTTCTCCCCGACTGTGTCGTCGGCGGCATCGACCGCGATGCGCAGCCCGGACTCCCGCAACTCGCCCGCCACCTTGTTGGCGTACTCAATGTGGCGATCGGCGACCGGGATGATGGTCGCCTGGACGGGTGATAACCAGCCGGGAAGTGCGCCCGCATAGTGCTCGATGAGGATGCCGATAAACCGCTCGATCGATCCGAGCAACGCCCGATGGATCATCACCGGTCGTGTCCGGCTGTTCTCCGGAGAGGTGTAACCAAGGTCGAAGTTGATTGGCTGCGCGAAGTCGACCTGGATGGTGGAGAGCTGCCAGCGCCGACCAATTGCATCGCGGACATGGATGTCGATCTTCGGACCGTAGAACGCTCCCTCACCTTCGGCGACCGTGTACTCCAGGTCGGCTTCGCGCAATGATTCTGCGAGCGCCTCTTCCGCCTTGTCCCAAAGGTCTTCTTCACCAACCCATTTCTCCGGCCGGGTCGAGAGGTCGGCTTCGAATTCATCGAAACCGAAATCGCGCAGCACGGAGAGGACGAACTCAAGGAGCGATGCCAACTCGCCACCGAGCTGGTCCTCGGTACAAAATATGTGGCTGTCGTCCTGCGTGAACCCACGCGCCCGCATCAACCCGTGCACCACACCCGATCGTTCGTAGCGATAGACGGTACCTAGCTCGAATAGCCGCATCGGCAGGTCACGATAACTCCGGCCCTTCCCATCAAAGATCATGATGTGGAACGGACAGTTCATGGGCTTCAGCCGATACTCGGTTTCTCCGTCGAGCTCCATCGGTGGATACATGCCGTCGGCATAAAACTCCAGGTGCCCGGACGTTTCCCATAGCTCCGCCTTGGCAACGTGCGGGCTGAAGACCATGTCGTACCCTCCCGCCAGGTGAGTGCGACGCGAGTAGTCCTCGATCTCCTTACGCAGCAGCGCCCCCTTCGGGTGCCACACCGCCAAACCGGGTCCAAGTCTGGGTGGAAAGGAGAACAGGTCGAGTTCAGCACCTAGTTTGCGGTGGTCACGGCGCTTGGCTTCCTCGACTCGGAAAAGGTAAGCATCAAGCTCCTTCTTGGACTCCCATGCAGTGCCATAGATTCTCTGGAGCTGGTCTCGCTTTTCGTCCCCACGCCAATACGACCCCGCTGAGCGCAGCAGTTTCTTCGCTTTGATCCGCCCCGTTGACGGCACATGGGGGCCGCGGCACAGGTCGACGAAGGAGAGATTACGATAAATCGACACCTCATCAGATCCGGCGCCTTGCGCTTCGTCGACCCCTTGAATGATCTCGACCTTGTATTGGTGGTCTTTGAACACGTCGAGAGCATCAGGGATCGTCAGGACACCACGCTCGAAGGGTTGATCCTCGGCAATGATTTCGTCCATTCTTCCCTCAAGAGCATCGAGGTCCTCGGGCGTGAACGGTCGGCCGATGTTGAAGTCGTAGTAGAACCCGTCCGTGATGGGTGGCCCGATGGCGAAGGTCGCGCCTTCGTGGAGATCGAGCACAGCCTGGGCCAACACGTGGGCGGTGGAATGTCGGACGATGAACCTGCCATCATCCGACGCCTCGGTGATCACCGAGAAACTTCCCCCGGTTTCGATCGGCCGATGCAGGTCGTAGGGGGCGTCATCGATCTTGACTGCGACCGCTGCCTTGGCAAGACGCGAGCCAATACTCATAGCAACGTCATACCCCGTCGTGCCGGAGTCGAACTCGTGAATAGAGCCATCCGGGTAGGTCAATCTCACTGACATTGCTGTCTTCCTTTGCGAAGCGAGACCCTACGATAACGCGCCCAGGGGCCATGTCGGTCCCCATCAATCCTGATGATGTGACACAATGGTGCAACGTAACGTTAGGACCACGGGTGGATGCACAACGAGTGGCAGAACAACTCGCTGGCGAAGCACAGCTTCAGCGATTGACTATGGGGGAACATCGCGCGGGGAAAAACCAGCTTTACCGGATCTACGATGAGACTGGCTCGCGTATCCTCAAGATCTACGGCACTCCGGCCCGTGACCGGCGCGAGGCTCACGCTCTCGATGCTTTGGATGGATGTCTCGGGGTCCCGAAGGTACTGAACCGCGGAATCGAAGGGGATACCCACTGGGCGATGATCGCCGATACTGGCCGTTGGGACCTCGCTACTTTGCCCGAGAACACTGGGCTGGCGCGTAGGGCCGGGGAGATCCTTCGCAACATTCACGACACCGCACCCGCTGAGATGTCGAACCTCTCACGGGGCATTGATCAGGAGTGGGTCGAGGTTGACTTCCAGTCAACGTTCCGGCGATTGGAACGATACCGTTCCCGCGTTGGCGTGAGCGTCGATCTGCTGCGTGCGGCCGCCCAAACCCCACCGCCCCACGCAAGCGAACCCCGCGCCGCGCATACCGACCCGTCTCCAAAGAACTTCCTCGTCGACGACGACGGTGAGATTACGCTCGTCAATTGGCAGTGGGCGACGCTGGCACCACCCGAGTGGGATCTCTCCAAGGCCGTCTGGCTTATCGGCACAACCCTGGGACCCGTCGCGGCCGAAGCGTTCATGGGTGGTTACGGGACAACGATGAGCGACGCCGCTCTTGATCGGTGGATCGTCTACCACACGGGGATGGCCCTGGTATTCGAAGCGGAGTCGATGACCCATGCAACACCGGCGGCTTACAGTCAGCTCGTGAGCGAGCTTCAGCGAGCCGTCAGCGGCGCCTCGGTGGGGTGATCCCGCGACTCGATCGCGGAAATACCCTATGTTGCTCGGGGACCGTCCTAGGCTTCCCGTATCCGTTGGAAAGGGAACATCTCCGTGGTTGAAACAATCATTGCCGGGGCAGTCGTAGCAAGCGGGATCGCCGCCGTATCGCGCCGACCGCGTATGATGACAAGACCTTCCGGCCGACCTGACAGCGGCCGACCTGAACTCCTGAACGCCGACCTCCCGTGCCCATGGTGCGGCGGTGGAACCAACGAGGGCGACCGGTCCTGTCGCTCATGTAGCCGGAGTTTCGGTTAACTCCCCACCGATCAAACATTCTCCTGTTTTGGCGTCCAAACGGCCACCTATAACGTCTTGCTAGGACGCCAGAATCTCACGTCGGAAGTTCCGGTGAGACAAATACGTAGGCGAAGTTCCGAAACACGACGTTGAATCCCATCGAACGATACATGCCAACCGCCCGCTTGTTGTCCTCGTCGGTCCAGAGACTGCCAGTCGTAACCCGATAGCGGTCGTATTGGTGCCGGAGGCCCTCCGAGACGAGCGCCTTCCCAAGACCAGACCCGACAAAGTCCGGGTCGACACCGATGATGTATATCTCCCCGATGTCGGGTGTTGCGTGTTTCGTCCAGCAGATCCCCGCAAGGCGGTCACCCCGCCATGCGGCGATTACGTCATCCTCGACGAACCACGGCAATCCGAACTTGACCGCCAGATCCGCCTGGCTGAGACCCCCCGCCTCGCGATGGTCGGCGAAAGCGCGGTTGATCACACCACGCAGTTCCTCGGAGTGATCGGCGACCCGGAAGTCGCGCAGCTCGAATTCGTCCGGCATGACAAACGATTGGCGCGGTGGCAGCGATGCCTGCATTTCAAGCAACGCCCTCTCCACGACGGCACCAGCCTTATCGAGAGCGGTCCTGAGTTCGGGTGTCCAGGCCCAGATCTGAACCGAACCCGGCAGTGCAGCGCACACGTCTTCGACACCGACAGAGACGAACTGTTCACGCCCGCTGAGGGTCACGATCTCGAGGTCAAACACCCCTGGAGAGTGTTCTGCTGCCTGGAAATACGCCACCCACTCCCCCGCTACGTCAATCACCCACTCGGTCACCGAAGGGGTGCCAGCGCGGATGGCCTTGTGCTCAGAGAGAACGGGGCGCACGTGGTCGCGTTGCGCCGTAACAAGAAACCGGGCTACGTCCACAGAATCCGTTTTGTTGAGCTTGTGGATCCGTGGCGTCATCGGTTCCATGTTAGCGCTCAGCGCTACCCGGGAACGAGGGCTGACGGCTCCCCGCGGGCGCCAATCGGTGACATACGACGCACATGACGTCCCGGGCGCTTAACCTTACGCCATGGTTTCTGTCGGACTTGTACTTGGCGGAGGCGGTGTTACTGGCGCCTCCTTTCATTTTGGAACGCTTCTCGCCCTGGAAATGGCGACGGGTTGGAGTCCAAAGTCAGCGGATGTGATCATCGGTACGTCGTGTGGTTCGTTTGTCGCCGCGATGATCCGCCACGGCCAACTCGACATAGAGACGTTCGTCGGAGAATCCCGTACACAAAGCGCCATGACCGATCGTCTGCGCTCAAAGGTCTACCGCAAGGCACGCCCGAGGGGCTTCGGACGGTGGATAAAGTCCGGCATTCTGCCAGCCTTGAAACATCGCCCCGATCTATCCCTCGTCCTCGGAAGCCCCGGGATCTACCGGACCGACGGCCTCGTGGAGTGGGTCGAGGACAGCATTGGAGATGCTGCGGACGGCTGGCCGGAAGCACCAACCGTCATCGTTGCTTACGACCTCAAGACTCGTCAGCGCGCCCCGTTCGGCACTACCGCCCTTCCAGACGTACCGATCAAGATGGCGGTCGCAGCTTCGAGTGCGGTTCCATTGGTCTTTGATCCCGTGGAGATCGATGGACGCTGGTACGTCGACGGCGGCGTCGCCTCGGGTACTAGCGCCGACCTGGTCCTGGCTCATCCCGACCCGCTCGATCTTGTGCTCGTCATCGCCCCACTCGCGTCGGAAACGAAACGTTCCGGGGCCCGCTTCTACGAGTCCATGTTCGATCGTGCCGGCAAGTCGGCATTGGAGGCAGAAATTGAGATGATTCATCACAACTGGCCAACGACAGATGTCCTGGTTTTACGACCCGATGAAGACGTTATGAAGGTCACCCGGCCGAACCCGATGGCCATCGGCAACGCGGTGCCGGCATTCCTCACGACACTGGGTTCCATGGATACCGAGCTGGCACGACCCGAGGTATGGTCGATCTTGCGCCGTCACCTCGTGACGGAACCCGTCGCGGACCGCTAGCCGCCGTTGCGGAGCTGAGCGAGGAGTTTGTCTACTGCATCGGGAAGTGCCGAGGCGTCTCCAGATCCGTCCATCATCGTTGTCATCTGCTCGACCAGGTCGCTGACGGGGTGTGCCGCCGACTCCTCAGCTACCACCGTGATATCGACCGCTATCTCATCATCCGGGGCCGGGACCTCCGCTGCTGATTCCAGGAGCCGGTCCGCTTGGGCCAGATCGCCGAGCGCCCCAGCCGCCATTCCCTTGAGCAGGGAGACCGTCTGCTGAACAATCCCCTTGAGGTGGTTTACCTCACGCTCCAGCGCATCTCGTTCCGAGGTAGTTTCCGCGAGCAGTTCATCGGCACCTGCTCGGGTTTCGTTCAGCATCTTGAACGCTGACCGACGTGCATCAGCGACAATGCGACCCGCTTGCTCATTCGCTGCTGCGAGGACGCCATCTTTGGCCTTTCCAGCAGCAAGGACCGCAGTGCGGAGCGCGTTTTCCTTTGCCTGGATTTCGGCGAGCCGTCCGGTGGATGCCTGGAGATCCTCGATCCGGGCTTCCAGTGTCGCAAATCGCTCCGAGGCCAGTTTGAGGAACTCGGTCACGGCCTCCGGATCAAATCCGCGGCGAACGAGTTCAAAGGACTGATCCCCCATTGATTCGGCGGTGATCTCGGACACGTTTGCACCTTTCAACGGTTCGCCGACCACTACCGTGAGTATACGCGACACCACTCTGGGTAGTCAACCCATGTGCGTACACCAGAATATTCATTGGGACGACCGACCTATTGTCCATCGACACAACACTCTGTAGATTGAGTGAAACATCGCAAAAGCACGGTCCGGTCGAAAGATCCATGGGAAGGGGACCTCGGAGGAGCACCATGATCGGCCTGATCGCACGCTGGCAAGCATTCACGGGGACCAATGAGCGGGGCGCAAGCCTCGTCGAATACGCATTGCTCATGGCATTCATCGCAGTGATCGCCGTCGCTGCGGTCACGTTCGTCGGGGAACAGAGCCTCTCGAACATCGAACCGCTCACCGAACAGAGCGTCTGGCGCCCCTAAAGCCGTCGTCGGTAACCTAGTGAGACTACGACTCACAGGACCGTCATATGAAAGTTCGTTCGTGCGACCTCTTGCTGGCTGGCGCCAGTGAGGTCGTTTCATCTCCGCCGCATGTGGGACCGCTACGGAACGAGGCCCTGGACCGACTCGTCGTCACTCCTTTCGCTTCCCTAGCGATCGAGTCTGACCGAATCGTTGGCATCGGACCTCACGAGGACATTGCCCGCCAGTTCACCTCAAGTGTCACAGTGGATGTCAGCGGCAAGGTGGTATCCGCCGGCCTCATCGACCCGCACACCCATCTGGTCCATGGAGGCGCCCGGGACGCCGAGTACGAGGCGATCGTGACCGGTGGCTCCCTTGCTGTGTCGCATCTTGGCGGAGGCATCAACAGTACCGTCGCCATGACTCGGTCCGCCTCGGATGCGGAACTGACATTCCGCGCGCTTGCGGACCTCGATACGATGCTTGCGCTCGGCACAACGACCATCGAGGCAAAGAGTGGGTACGGGCTGTCTCGAGACCAAGAACTTCGGCTGTTGCGCGTAGTGGCAAACCTCGACCATCCCGTATCGATCGAACGCACCTACCTTGGAGCCCACGTCGTTCCCACACAAACCGATCGGCGGATCTTTGTTGATCAAATAATCGCAACGCTTCCTGAGGCGCGCCTCCTCGCTGACTGGTGTGACGTTTTCTGCGACCCCGTGGGTTTCACTGTTCCCGAGACCCGTGCGATCGGCGTCGCGGCCCTCATGCTTGGGTTTCGCATGCGACTCCACGCAGACCAAACCGGGGACATCGCCGGTGCCGCGCTCGCTGCGGAACTCGGTGCAGGTTCGGCGGACCATCTCGACTACATCTCCGACGCGGGCATCGCCGCACTCGCCGCCTCTGACACCGTGGGAGTCGTGCTTCCCAGCGTGGCGCTCCACATGCTCGAGATCTTCCCGGGGCTACTCGACGGACGGACGATCGAACCATCCAAGCCCGACCTCGCAGAACGAGTCCATGCAATGTTGGATGCGGGGGTCGCCCTGGCGTTGTCCACCGACTACAACCCGGGCTCGTCTCCGTGTCTGTCCATGCAGCTCGTTATGCAGCTCGCCATGAGGTTCTTTCATCTTTCATACGCTCAGGTCTGGAACATGGCAACCGCCAACGCCGCCCACTCACTTGGCCTCGGGCACGACCGTGGAACTATCGCCCCCGGGATGCGGGCCGACCTTGTCGTGTGGAACGTACCGACTCACGGTCTCGTCATCAATCGCTTCGGCGCTTCCCACGTGGCGCATGTGGTCAAGGACGGCCGAATGGTCTACTCGGCTACCAGCGCCTGAGCTTCTCGTGCCAGCGCGACTCCGTCGCCGTGACGGACGTGGTTCCCGCCAAGCACCACTGCCTCACCACCGACGATGGTGTCCGTTACATCGGCGGCCGTCGCAGAGAAGACCGCCCGGCTAGCCACATTGTTCGGGTCGCCAGTTGTGCGCACAGATTCCATCGAGACCACCGTGATATCGGCGAGGGCACCGACCTCGATCCGTCCGGTATCCGGCCAGCCGAGGCTGCGAGCACCATTCTCCGTGCCCATACGGAGCAGATCCGCGGTGGAATGTGAACCACGTCGGTTCGTAACAAGGCGTTCATGCAGTTCAACAAGTCGCATCTCTTCCAGAATATCGATCGTCGCGTGGGAGTCGCTGCCGACAGCGATCGCAACACCCGCGGCAATCAACTCGGTGGACGGGCCAATGCCGTCCCCAAGATCCCGTTCTGTTGTGGGACACATACAAGCGGTCACACCCCCGGCGCCCAGAGTCGCAAGGTCGTCGGTTTCGAGGTGAGTTGCATGCACCGCCGTGAAGAGGTTTCCGATCGCACCGGCTCTGGCGAGGAGGGCGGTCGGGGTGAGGCCGGTGTGCTCGATACAGGCTGCGTTCTCACGCGGCTGTTCGGAAACGTGGGCGTGGAGAGGCATCGCACGTGAACGGGCGAACGACGCCACGGACGTGATGTCATGTTCGGCCACTGCGCGAACACTATGGATGGCGACCCCATGGCGAACCGTGGCGGACGCCTGTAGACCGGCAATGCGGTCTCGCCACGCACCGACCGAACCGTCGCTAAAGCGGCGTTGCACACCACTCACCGGGCGGTCGAACCACCCGCGTAGGTAACAGACGTCGATCAAGGTGAGACGTATTCCGCTTGCGGCGGCGGCCGTCATGAGAGCCTCACCCATCGCATTGCGGTCGGCATAAGGGGTCCCGTCCGCATCATGGTGGATGTAGTGGAACTCGCCAACCGTGGTGATGCCCGCAAGGACCATCTCGGTGAACACCGCGGTTGCGACCCGTTCGTAGTTCTGCGGCGTGAGGCATTCAGCGAGTCGGTACATTTCGCGTTGCCAGCTCCAGAACGAACCGATGCCGTCGTAACTCCTACCTCGCAACATCCGATGAAACGCGTGGGAATGTGCGTTTACCAGCCCCGGGATCGCAAACCCATTGCGAACCACGTCATCCACTTGGGGACCAACACCAGTTTGGATTTCTGTGATGCGGCCTTCACTCATGACGATGCGGACGTCTGCATGAAGTTCGCCGAGCCACGCCGTGCGCACCCACAAAGCGCCTAACGACATGCCAACTCCTCCAGGACGGCGGCTAGGGCCTCCACCCCGGCGACACAGTCCTCGCGAGAGGCGTGCTCCTGTGGTGCGTGGCTTACGCCAGTTGGGTTGCGCACATGCAGCATCGCGCTCGGTATTTGCAACCCAAGGACGGCCGCATCATGGCCTGCTGCGGTCGCCAGAGGGAGCGATTCGTGGCCGAGGCGGGCCAGCACACTTTGGGTACGTTCCGACAGACCACTATCGAACACGACAGCAGGCGACCACGATTCCTCTTGGAAACCCATACCAACGTTTCGGTCCGCTGCTCGATGTGCCGCTATCTCGCGAATCGCAGCAACCGCTGCATCAACCTCCTCCGCCACGGCACCTCGTGCGTCCAACCACGCCGATACGCCGCTAGCGATTGTGTTTGTCGAGTTCGGAGCGACCACGACCCGACCCACGGTGGTACGGACTCGGTCGCCGCCCGCCTCCTCGGCAGCACGGATCCATTCGGCGAGCACGAGCATCGGATCCGCGCGACCGTCCATGGTCGCGGCACCAGCGTGGTCTGCGATTCCGGTAAGTTCGATGCGGTAGCGTCCGTGTGGCCACACGTCACTGATGACACCAACCGCCGCCCCCTGGTCAACAAGACCGCGACCCTGTTCCACATGCAGCTCCACGTAGCACGACAGCTGGGCCATCCGTCCAGTGTCCGGACCGATCGCATCTGGATCGAATCCGGCGGCGGCCATGGCATCACCGAAGGTTGTTCCCCGAGAATCCGTCCGGGTAAGCACGTCCTGCGGATCTACCGCCCCACTCAACAGACGGGATCCCAGGGTCGGGAGTCCGAACCGGGCGCCCTCTTCGCCGGCGAAGGCGATGATGGCGATGGGTGCCAGCGGCTCCGAATACGTTTGTTGCAGATGCTCGACAGCCACGAGGGCCGCAACAACTCCAAGTGCGCCATCGAACGCTCCTCCCTTAACCACGGAGTCCAAGTGGCTCCCGGTACCGATGGCACCTGATCTTTCGCTACCCCACCACGCCCACATGTTTGTGTTGCCGTCGGTTTGAACATCGAGGTTGAGCCGTTGCGCCTGGTCACGGAACCACCGGCGGGCAGCCAGCTCCGCAGGGTTGAAAATCAGACGGTCATATCCGGAAACGGGACTCCCCCCGATCTCTCCCAGAGATCCGAACAGGTCCGAAAACCGTCGCTCCATGCCGCTACCGATCATTGCGCCGTCACTCGCATGGAGATGGAGCCGTGGCGCCCCGTGATCATCTCAGCCATGTGGCCGTTCGCTTTCGGTGCCGTCGCAGCCGACCCGAGATATCCGCATTCCCCTGGGAACCACTGATGTCTACTCCTTGGTTGCGCGTGGCTTTCACACGCCGGTAGGGTCACGGTAGCGTTGACTCAACACGTTCACCATCGAGGATGCCCATGACCACAAACCCTCGCCACGACACGACCCGAGTGATAACTGCGCCCACCGGGCCGCACCTCTCCTGCAAGAGTTGGCTTACCGAAGCCCCCTATCGGATGATCCAGAACAACCTCGATCCGGATGTCGCAGAACGTCCATCCGACCTTGTCGTGTATGGAGGCATCGGACGTGCCGCACGAACGTGGCAAGACTTTGATGCCATCCTCAACGCCCTGCGCGAGCTAGAAGCGGACGAGACGTTGCTCATCCAATCTGGAAAACCAGTCGGTGTGTTCCAAACTCACCCCGACGCCCCCCGGGTCCTTCTCGCCAATTCCAACCTTGTTCCCAAGTGGGCGACTTGGGACCACTTCAATGAGCTCGATCGAGCTGGTCTCATGATGTACGGCCAAATGACTGCGGGCAGCTGGATCTACATCGGAGCTCAGGGGATAGTCCAGGGCACCTATGAAACCTTCGTGGAGCTCGCCCGCCAACACTTCAGTGGGAACCCAGCGGGCAAATGGATACTCACCGCCGGTCTCGGTGGCATGGGAGCAGCCCAGCCGCTCGCCGCGACTATGGCCGGTTTCTCGATGCTTGCCATCGAGTGTGACGACTCACGTATCGACTTTCGCCTCAAGACCAAATACGTCGACCGCAAGACCACCGATCTCGACACTGCACTCTCGTGGATCAGGGAGTCATGTGCGGCACGGAAACCACTCTCGGTTGCCCTGCTCGGGAACGCGGCAGAGGTCCTCCCCCAGCTTCGATCCCTGGGTGTCCGTCCCGACCTTGTCACCGACCAAACGTCCGCTCATGATCCGCTCAACGGCTACCTACCTGCGGGTTGGTCCATCGAGGAATGGCGAGACGAAGCAAGCACGAACCCGGAGAAGGTCATCCACGATGCCCGCGAGTCGATAGCGACTCATGTGCGGACGATGCTCGAATGGCACCACGAGGGTGTTCCAACGATCGACTACGGGAACAATATTCGCCAGGAAGCGTTCAACGCCGGGGTGGAGAACGCCTTCGACTTTCCGGGGTTCGTACCGGCGGCGATACGACCACTATTTTGTCGGGGTGTCGGACCATTCCGCTGGGTGGCGCTCTCGGGCGACCCCGAGGACATCTACAAGACCGATGCCAAGGTAAAGGAGTTGATCCCCGATGATGAGCATCTTCATACCTGGCTCGATCTTGCCCGGGAGCGCATCAAGTTCCAGGGGCTTCCGGCCCGCATCTGCTGGGTCGGTCTGGGCGACCGTGACAGGCTCGGCCTCGCTTTCAACGAGATGGTTCGCTCCGGGGAGTTGGCCGCACCGATTGTCATTGGACGTGATCACCTCGATTCTGGTTCGGTAGCGAGTCCGAACCGCGAAACTGAATCCATGCGTGACGGATCTGATGCGGTCGCCGATTGGCCGCTCCTCAATGCACTCCTCAACACTGCCTCCGGTGCCACCTGGGTGTCGATTCACCACGGTGGGGGTGTTGGCATGGGGTACTCGATTCATGCCGGCCAGGTCATCGTGGCTGACGGCACCGACGACGCCGCACGCCGACTGGCGAAAGTGCTGTGGAATGATCCAGCCACCGGTGTGATGCGTCACGCCGACGCTGGTTACCCGATTGCAAAGTCGGCAGCACGAGAGGCCGACCTCAATCTTCCGGGAATCAAACTCGACTAGCGAAACACCCGCTCCCTTAGCGCAACGGCCCCGTCACGCCCTCGGCGGCATCGAGAATCGCTCCGGACAACACCAGCTGCTCGACCGCTGCAAGGTCGGGGGCGAGGAATCGGTCGGGGCCAGCCTCGGCAACATGGTCGCGGATGAGATCCACTGCCCTGGCGGTCGCGGCGGCCGGCCGGATCGGCCGTCGAAAGTCGATCGCGTGTGCGGCTGCGACGAGCTCAATCGCGATGACACGAGCGAGGTTGCCGATGACGGTGCGCAGCTTACGGGCTGCGGCCCAACCCATGGACACGTGATCTTCCTGGCTCGCCGAGGTCGGTAGTGTGTCGGCGGATGCCGGGACCGCGAGGCGCCTATTCACAGCAACGATCGCCGCCGCGGTGTAGTGAGCGATCATCAGTCCCGAGTTCACACCAGCATCCGGTGCCAGAAATGCGGGAAGACCCTCGGAGCGTGTCACATCCAACATGCGGTCAAGTCGGCGCTCTGCAAGTGCCGACACGTCGGCGAGCGCTATCGCGAGGAAGTCGCAGGCGTACCCAAGTGGTGCGCCATGGAAGTTACCGCACGACTCGATCCGACCGTCGTCGAGCACCACCGGATTATCTATTGCTGACAGCAACTCGCGTTCGGCGGTCGTGCGTGCAAACGCCAGCGTATCGCGCGCTGCTCCCATCACCTGTGGAGTACAGCGCACCGAGTACGCATCCTGAACCCGGGGGTCGTTGTGACGGTGTGATGCCACGATTGGCGAGTCCGCCAGCAGCGTCACGAGATTCGCCGCCGAATCGGATTGCCCAACCTGGGGACGCAGTACCTGGAGCTCTCTCGCAAATGGCCGGGTCGTGCCGAGCAAACCTTCGACTGTCATCGCGGCGGCGACTTCGCCAGTCTTGAGGAGCATTTCGATGTCTGTGATGGCCATCACCAGCATGCCGAGGATCCCATCCGTTCCATTGATCAACGCAAGACCGTCCTTGGCGCCGAGCTCGACCGGGCCGCGACCAATACGGCGGAGCGCGTCGGCCCCCGATTCCGTCCCTTCCGCTGTGTGCACAAGACCCTCACCGATCAGCACGGTTGCTGCATGAGCCAGTGGAGCAAGATCTCCGGACGCTCCGAGCGAGCCGTATTCCGGCACAACCGGGAACACGTCGGCATTCAGCAGGGCAACGATCTGCTCGACAACACCGAGACTCACTCCCGAGTATCCGCGGCACAAGGTACGTGCACGCAAGAACATCATCGCGCGAACAACCTCGCGTTCGACGGGAGCCCCCATACCCGCGGCATGCGACAACAGCAGGGATCTCTGGAGTTCGGCTCTCTTTTCGGCTGGGACGAGGGTGTGGGCGAGAGCGCCAAACCCGGTGGTGACACCGTAGACGGGCTCTCCCCGCTCGACCATGTCATCGATTCTCTGTCTTGATGCAACGATGGATGCGATGGCATCGTTGCTGAGTTCAACTGTTGCGTGGCCGCGCGCAACCCCCAGGACGTCGGCGAACGAAGCACCGCTGCTCGTGAGTTCGACTACCGATGCAGACATGGTCGCATCCTATCGCCTCTTGTAGCCGTCAATGCTCAACAACGGCTACCTCGTCAGCCTCGGCAACCCGTGGGGCAACGATCCTGAACAGGATTGGCGAAAGTGCTGCTGTCAGTGCGGCGAGGAGGATTATTCCGGCCGAGGTGCCCTCGTCGATGATCCCGAGCTCTCTCCCTACCTCCTCCACAGCAATGAGTAGACCGAGGCCGGGCCAAAGGAGGAAACCGGACGCCAACACCTCGCGCACGCCGAAACCGCGAAAGAACAAGACCGTTGATGCAAGCACCTTTACAAGGATCGACGCCGCGACGAGCCTTGCCGTATTGCCCCATACACCGGGCTCGCTCATCACTCCGAGGTTGAACTCGATGCCGATGTTGATAAAGAAAATCGGGATGAGGAAGCCATAGGAAAACCCAAAGAGCTTCTGATCCAGCGACCCCCGCTCTCGAAACACCATCGCAAACACGGCGCCAGCGAGAAAGGCTCCGAGGATCGCCTCGATCCCGAAAGCACCGGCTAGTCCGACGAATACCAACATCAGGGCCAGCGAAGCGCGGATCCCCATCTCCGCCGGGTCGTGCTCCCCGAAGAGTCTCTCGAATCTCTCCGGATACCACCAGGCGGCACGTTTAAGAATCAACAACGAGACCGCGGCAATGGCAAAGAACGTGGGCACATACAGCAGTTCCAGCCCGATACCCTGCTGCTTCACCAACGCGTAGATGGCGACCCCGGTGAGCGTCAATAGATCAGCGAGAAGCGCAGTGAGCAGTATCGTCTGCCCCAACTTCGATGGACCATGCCCCGTTTCGCGCAGTGTCGGCACGACAATCCCCACCGAGGTTGTCGCAAGTAGCAGCATCACGAACACCGGGTCGTCGAAACCAAGCAGCCGACCGACGATAAACGAAGTGACGAGGGTGGTCGCAAACACGCCAGCGGCCCAGAACACCTGGCGCGGGCCTTGCCGTTCGATCGCACCAACGTCGATCTCGAACCCGGACAAGAACATGAGCAGTAGGAAGCCGATCTCGCCGAGTTGCTGAATGAGTTCCGGTGACTCTCCCACGATCATGAGGAGGGGGCCGATTGCCAGGCCAAAGAGGATCTCGAGAACGACCGCAGGCATCCTGATGCGGCTGCCGATGAGCGGAATCACGAACGCGGCAGCGGCGATGAGGATCAGCGTTTGTGAACCGGTTGCTTGCACGAAGCAGTCTCCCGCATCGACAGATTGGCATGCAGACTGTGAGCAACCCTACCTGTCGGATCGCACCGTCGCAGCGTTCCCGATCAGCATGGTCATCGTCGCACCAGTGCAACTCCGTCATAACCACGGATCACGAATGTCGGATGACGGATGGGGCTGGCGGCGAGTTCCATGTCTGGAAAGTGACTCACCAGAGCTTCGAGGCCAACCTCGAGTTCGAGACGAGCGAGCGGCGCACCGATACATCGGTGGATTCCGCCACCGAACCCGATGTGCTGACTATCGCCGCGAGCCGCGACGAAGTCGTCGGGACGATCGAACCGTCGGGGGTCCCGATTCGCCGACCCAAAGAGAAGACCAACCTTGTCCCCGAGACCAAATGACGTACCGGCAATCTCCACGCCGTCCTCAAGTACCCACCGCTCGAAGAGGTGGAGCGGTGCATCCCAGCGAATCATTTCCTCGATCGCGACGCGCGCCGGAACCTCCCCGGTTACGACCCGCTGCCATTCCTCGGGATGTCGCAGAAAAGCAACGATGCCATTCCCCATCGTGTTGACCGTCGCCTCGTGTCCCGCATTGAGCAGAACGATGACAGTCGAAACCAGCTCCTCTTCGGTAAGCCGCTCCCCATCCACCTCCGCGAGAATCAGAGACGATATGAGGTCAGCGCGCGGCTCCGAAGCGCGACGCTCGATGAAATCGCGTACGTACGTGTCGAATTCGGCAGCGGCAGTGGATGCGGCCGCTGCCTGCTCGTCGCTCGTCGCCAACTCGTACATCTTCACCATGGCATGGGACCACTGGATCAGTTGGGGACCATCCTCGAGTGGGACCCCGAGCAGCGAGGCTATGAGCTGTACCGAATATGGCTGCGCAAAATCGGCAAGCAACTCCATCGTCCCCTGAGCAGCGAGCGGGGCGAGGATCTGGTCGGCGAGCCGTCTGGCCGGGTTACGGAGTTTCTCCACCGTCCGGCTCGTGAAAGCGTGGGTGATGAGCTTGCGAATACGCGTGTGGTCCGGGGGTTCGAGTTCAAGAAGGGACCACTTCTCGACATTCCAGAACGGACCCCAGCGATCGTCGCGGGGAGCCAGTCCGATTTCGGCCCGAGACACTACGTGGTCATGAACGCGGCCGAGGCCGCGATCAACGAGAGCGGCCCTGACATCATCAAAGCGGGTGACCAGGTGCAACTTCGAGCGGGCGTCATAGGAGATTCGAGTCGTTTCGCGCAGCAGATTCAGCGCTGGATAGGGGTCCGCAATGAAACCCGGGTCGGTGGGGTCGAAGCCAATCGTCATGATTGAGAGAGAGTACCGGTGCAACGGCGGGTCCGTCAGCGACACCCTTTCCTCAGTCGGTAAGGCCTGGGAACCAAGTCTTGGACCTGAAACGTCCAACGGATATGACACACACATCACGGTCCGGGCTGTCGGGCATCCTCGCAGCCCTTCTAATCGCAACAATTCTCTTGTTCCTTGGCACACCCCAGGCCCAGGCATGTTCATGTCTCGCACCCGACCCGGCGCGCGGTATTGCAACCGCCAACGCGGCGTTCGTTGGCGAGATCGTGGACGTAGCCACAATCGGCGAATCGGAGTTTGGCATCGTCAACGCATTCACGTTCTCGGTGATCGAGTGGGCGAAGGCTGACCTGGGCGATGTCGTGACTGTCACCAGCGCCGGCGACAGCGCGGCATGCGGTCTGGCCGGACGTCCCGGAGACATCATGGGAATCCTGACATCTCCCGGCGAGACCGGGCAGCTCACCACGGGTTTGTGCCAAACGGTCGACCCGGAAGCGCTGCTCGGAGTCATGAACGACAGTGACCCAACCACCTCGGTCCCCCCGATCACCGTGGACGAGCTGGAGGGTTTCGTCGCTGATGCCCCCCTCGGCGACGGCCCACTGTTCGAAGACCCTGAAGCCCCGCCGACAGCTTTCCCGCAGACA
>UOEK01000520.1_pt1 | contig 24034 bp, 22 predicted proteins | sample 1989451 | NCBI WGS metagenome assembly UOEK01 (sample SAMEA4712198, study PRJEB27164) | hydrothermal vent metagenome | biome: marine basaltic hydrothermal vent biome; feature: marine hydrothermal vent; material: mineral | place: Pacific Ocean | collected 2011-06-14/2011-07-23 | depth 1691 m
GAGCCCTACCTGAAGAAATTCACCAACAGTCCGTACCTGACCGGCCCCGATGGATTGTTCCTCCGAGCAGAAGTCCCGGCCGACGCAGAAGAGGGCACCGTTGGAAAGGCCCTGGTGTTCGACCTGACGACAGGCGCAACTGCACCATTCGACGAGGCGGATGATCCGGCACTCACCGGCGCCTATGTGATCGACGGGGTCACGGTGAAACCGTCGTTCCAACTGTTCATCGAACATGTCGAGAGCTACACACCCGAGTGGGCTGCAGACATCTGCGGCACAACCGCTGACAGGGTGCGCAGCATCGCCGAGGAGTTCGGTCGCCAGGCCCAAATCGGATCAACCAAGGTCGTTGACGGCGTTGAAATCCCCTACCGGCCGGTAGCCATCATGGCGTACCACATGGCACAACAGGAACTCGGCTTCCAGACGCTGCGGGCGATGATTTCCGTAGCCATGCTGGTCGGAGCTCCGGGCGCCGTCGGTGGCCAGCTCGTCGACTTCAAATGGAAGGTCCACAAGAACTACGCCAAGTTCGAAAATCTTTCAGTGGAAGAGGGCCCCTACGACTACACGCTCGGGAAGTCGAAATTCTTCCCGATCAACACCGGGTTCCCCGGCATCCTGACCAAGGTGATGCAGGACCCCGCCAAGTATGAAGTTGAGAAGCTCCCCAAGATCGCGATGCTGCACTATGTGAATCCACTCACGGCGTTCCCATCGCAAGCGGACTTCCTCAAAACGTACGGCATGTTCGAGTTTCTCTCGGTGCTCACACCGTGGCTCTCGGAGACGGCCGACTATTTTGCGGATGTGGTCCTTCCAGCGGCGACGATGGAGAAGTATGAGGGACCATCCTCGGCTTCGGATCAGTACATAGACGGTAAGACGATTCGTCTCCCGGTTATGGACCCGCTTTTCGAATCACGCGGCGAGATCGATATCTACATCGACCTGTGCGAGCGCCTCGGCGTTCTGTACGGCGAAGGCGGATACATCGACCAGGTCAACAAGAACCTCCCACTCAAGGACGAGTTCGCTCTGCCACTCGACGAGAAACCGGACGTGCGCGACATCTTCGACAGATGGTCTCGGATGGAAGGCCTCGAGGGCGGTATTGAGTTCTTCGAAAAGAACGGCGTGTGGATCAAGGGCCCCGTATCAGCCAAGAAACGGTATGGATACGTCACCGAAACACCATTCGGAGGCGCCGTCCACCGGCTCTACGGCGAAAGCCTTCTTGTTGCACAGAACAAGCAGAAGGAGCTCGGTGCCGACGAGGTCTACTACCGGGACTACACGGCCTTCCCGACGTGGCGTACGCCAACGTTCGAGCAGTCGCCCGCAGAGTACGACCTGACGCTCATCTCATACCACCTGGTAGTCCACAAACAGAGCCGAACGTCGATGATCCCGCTCCTCACCGAGTTGAGTGGCAAGCAGCGCCTCGACATGAACCCGCAGACGGCGGAACGCCTCGGGATCAAGGAAGGCGACGAGGTCATCGTTGAATCGCAAAACGCCATGACCGGCGAAACGCGGCAACTCAGGACTGTGGTCGCACTCTCGTCAGGGTTCCGCCCCGACGTGGTCGGCATGCCACACCACTTCGGTGGGTGGAGCCCTAAGAACAACAAGGGTCTTGGGCCCTCACCAAACGAGATCTTCTATACGGGAGAGGGCTACATGGCCTGTACCGCCGACCAGTCATACCACGTCAAGGTCCGAGTACTGAAGGGATAGCGAGATGGCAAAATATGCAATGGCTGTCGATCTCGGCCGGTGTCAGGGGTGCCGGGCCTGCATGGAGGCCTGCAAGATCGAAAACAACACACCCCAGGGCGTCTTCTGGATGTACGTGTTCCGAACTGAGACCGGGGAGTACCCGCACACGAAGCTGGACTTCATGCCACGTCCGTGTCAGCAGTGCAACAACCCGCCGTGCGCCAAGGTGTGCCCGGTTGGGGCTCGGTTCCAGCGTGAGGACGGCATCGTGCTCACGGACTACGACCGCTGCATCGGCTGTCGCTACTGCGAAGTAGCGTGCCCATACGGTGTGAACTACTACAACTGGAGAACCCCCGAAGAGGCATTTGCCGACTACGGGACGGACTACAGCGACCCTCAGGTTGCCGCGGTGACCGGTGGGCTCATCCCGCCGTATAAGAACCCGGACCTAGCCCGTCTCCAAGGTAAGGAACAACGTCTCACGGCCGGAAGTGCCCACAATGTTGGCGTGATGGAAAAGTGCACGTTCTGTGTGCAGCGTGTTGACAAGGGCCTTGAACCGGCCTGTGTCGATGTCTGCCCGGTCCATGCCCTCCACTTCGGTGACATCGAAGACGACAACAGCCCGATCTCGCAGTACATCAACCAGCGAACCGGATTCAAGCTCCTCGAGGAGCTCGGAACCGAACCGAGTGTGTTCTACCTCAACGGTACGCCACCCGGGCCGGATACTCGTGAGATCGAACGACCACTCACGGAGGTGGGATCATGACCGCCGGGACAATCCCGCAGACAGAGCCATCGAGCAACCACGAACCCCCTGAGGGCCTCCCTCAGAAGATCGGGCGACTCTCGTCCAGTTGGATCATCTTCTTCATTGCGATGTTGGTGGTCACCGCGGTTGGTGTCTACGCCTACCTACTCCAGGTCAACAATGGACTCATCGTCACGGGACTCCGCGGTCTCGGGACGATGGCTGGCGCGACCTGGGGTCTGTATGTGGCGTATTACGTGTACTTCATCGGCGTCAGCTTCGCAGGGATCACGATCGCTGCACTGATCCGGATCTTCCGGATCGAGAAGCTCGAGCCAGTGGCACGCATCGGTGAGTTACTCACCGTTGTATCACTGATCCTCGGCGCCCTGGCAATCATGGCCGACCTGGAACACCCGTGGAGAGCCATCGTGAACCTCGTCAAGTACGGCAGACCGCAGTCTCCGTTCTTCGGCACGTTCACGATGGTGATCGCGGGTTACCTCTTTGCAAGCCTCGTGTACTTGTATGTCACGAGTCGTCGCGATGCGGCAATCCTCGCCAAACGGGACTCCAGGTTCAAGGGCCTGTACCGGTTCCTCGCGGCTGGTTACCAAGACACCGAGAAACAGCGTCGTATCGACAGGCGGGTTACGTTCTGGCTGGCGATCACGATCCTCCCAATGCTGGTTATTGCACACTCGACCGTCGGGTTCGTGTTCGGCCTCCAGGCCGGCCGACCAGGGTGGTTCGGGACCTTGCAGGCGCCGGGATTCGTGGTCTTAGCCGGCGTGTCGGGTATCGGTAACCTGATCATGCTCTCAGCAATCGTGCGAATCGCAACCAGGACAAAGAGTCGCATCACAGTCGACGCTTTCGCCTGGCTGGGCAAGCTGTTACTGGGTCTCTTGATCACCTACCTGTACTTCACGGCGGTCGAGATCTTGACGATCACCTACCAACCTGGAGCATCCGAGCTCAGCCTCTCCGAGGCACTGCTCTCGGGCACCTACGCCTGGATCTTCTGGGGAGCGATCACATCACTTGTGGCAGCAGCGGCACTGCTTATCTGGCAGGCACTCACGCGCAAGTGGTCGATCACGCTCGTCGTCGCAACCGGTGTTCTTGTGAACATTGGGGCGGTCGCCAAGCGGTACCTGATCGTCGTACCGAGCCAAACCAATGGGCAGCTACTCCCGTATCCGACAGGAACGTACACGCCCAACTGGGTTGAATGGGCCATCGTGTTCGGGCTGTTCGCACTCGGAGCGCTCATGATCGGTGTGTTCATGAAGATATTCCCGATCGTCCCACTTGAGGAGACTGATACGCCATGAGAAAGCTTGTCACCACCATCATGATCGTGGCCGGTCTCGGCCTGATGATCCTGAGTTACACAGCGATGGCGACACCGCAATGCAATACGTCGGTAGCTTGCAGCGATCCGAAAGTTTCGTTTGCCGCAGGGATCTTCGTTGTTGGAATCGTTCTATCCTTCTCATCGGCCATCTTCTACAGCGTGTACAAGGGATCGAAGTGAACAAACTCCCCGAGACGTTCGAAGATCTTGCTCAGTTCCGGCAGGGCATGTACAAGGTCTTCAGTGCGGCATTCTTGCCGCCAGTCCCCGAACGTCTCGGGGATCTCATTGCGGGGGCCGACACCCTCGAAGGCATGGGACTTCCCTACCTCGCGTTCTATAACGAATGGCTCCCCTGGCGTCAGGCTCTCAACTCGGTTCATGACGTCATCGACGTTGAAGTCGAATACGTTCGTATGTTCGCGACTGGGGTTGCCGGCGCAATGAGCCCTCCCACGGAATCGTCGTACACGGCGGATCCGATCCGTGGCGAGGTAGGCGAAGTCCTCGCCAGACTGCGAGGTGTCTACAACGACTTCCGGCTCGAACCGACGGGAGCCGTTGCCGACACACTCGACCATATTTCGATCGAGCTCGAAGTCATGTCAGCCCTATGTGCGCGTGAGTCGGAGGCTCGGGGCAACGAAAATGAAGCTCAGACCGTCATCACCCTCAAACATCAACAGTCGTTCCTCGAGGACCACCTGATGGTGTGGCTCCCAAGATTTGTTGAACGCATCGCCGCTGCCGACTCCGTGCCGTTCTACGCGGCCCTTGGGCCAGCCGTCATGTCGTTCATCCACCACGACCTTGGTGTCGTGCGCTTCCTCGCGAAACCTGCGCCAGCAGAGAAGACCTCCTCATGACGCTCGTCATCTGCGCTGATCACGGCACGCCCGCGCCATCGTCCACCGACGGCGCCTACGACACTGTTGGCGTCAAGGGGTTGTGCTCGGACCCATCCGCCCTTGCCAAGGCCGGACTCACCAATCCCGAGGCATTCATACTTCACACCGGCGAATACGACCTCGGCTTCGTCCAGGGCGCAATTCGTAAAGCCGGAGTTGACCCCCTGGGTGTTCCGGTGGTCACCCTTGCAGACATGCCGAGCGAAACCGAGCTTCAGATTGTTGGCGCCGGGATCGTCGCACGTCGGAGAGCATTCCCAGGTGCCGGTCCAGAAAACGCAAAGTTGAGCTGGCCGGAACTGATCTCGCGCCGGAAGTTATTTGCATTGAAGGTGCCCCAATATATCGTTGCACCCTCGATCGACCCGACCCTATGCGCAGCGGGACACGGTTGTCGCCTGTGTGTGGAGTCATGCCCCGCCGAAGCTCTCACCCCGGTCGATGGAGCGATTTCCTACTCCGTTGATGCGTGTGTCTCGTGCGGTATCTGCACGACAACCTGCCCAACCGGAGCAACGACGAATCCCGCCGCAACGCCGGGACAGGTGGCCGCCCAAATTTCCGCGATGGTCGCAACCGCAGACGAACCGATCGGCGTGCGATTCCATTGCCGCGACGCTCAGCCAAAGGCGTTCGGCGACTCCTGGTATCCGATCGAGGTCCCATGCACCGGCATGCTCACTGTCGGCTGGCTTCTCGCTCCCCTCCTGCTTGGCGTCGGTGCAGTCACCGCGAGCCCGTGTACCGGATCGGGATGTGAACTCGGTAACGACGACCGGTTGAAGGACCATTGCTCCGAGGCCGCGGGTATTTGCACCGAGCTCGGGATTGGCGCCGACCGGGTACGACTCGCCCAACAAGGCCGAGTCCCGATCCCCGTCGGCCAGATTCCCGCGGAGGCTGTCGGCACGATGCGTGACACGGACGTCTTCATGGCACTGACCACCATGACATCGAGCAATGCTGTTTCTATCGGAACATCCGCTGGGGCCGCCGGAATCGTGACGTTGCACGAGGAATCGTGCACATTGTGCGAACAGTGCACCACCGTATGTCCGCCGAACGCCCTGAAGGTAAACCGCTCGGATGGCTCCATCGAGATCACCTTCGACCCGCGCCTATGTGTCGGATGTTCTATGTGTATCGCGACGTGTCCTGAGATCGAGAAGGGCGCACTCACTCTGGACCGACGGTTCGACTCCGACGCTCTCACCGTCGGACGCCACGTGGCCCGCACCGGATCGACAGCGACGTGCGAGAAGTGTGGAGACCCCATTGCGCCGTCTGCGATGCTGGGGAGAATCCAATCCATGCTCGGTCCCGAGCATGCCGGCACACTCGATCTGATCAGTAGGCGCTGCATTAGTTGTCGGTAGTTTGAACACCGCGAAGGAACCTCCGCAGCACACACCAAAGTGGGACCGGATGACGACTGCGGGACAGCCGTGAGACCGATGGGCGGGACCTGCGGCACCGTCAGTGCGACCAGGATCCAATAATCCTGAGAAAATGACTCAAGGTACAACCTCCGCCCAACCCTCCCGGGGAGGGGTTGTGAGCGACAGTCGCCAGTGTTAGTGTCCCCCGGAGGCATTCCTGTTATTGATCTGAAAAGCGCGCGCGACGGGCGATTCTTGACGGTGACAGCCATGCCCCAGAAAACGGAGACCAAGGGAATAATGTAGGCCGCAAGGCCTCGAGGAGACAATCCTATGAAGCGAATGGCGATTTTGTTCGCTGTGCTCGCCCTGGTGGCAGCAGCCTGTGGCGGGGGCAGCGGCGGCGACACCGAAGCGACGACAAGCACGGCAGCACCAGCAGCGACTGGCGGAGGCGACACAGTCACGACCAGCTCAGCTGCACCAACATCTGAGAGGCCTGGCGGCATTCTCACAGTCGGCCTCTTCCAGGAGCCCGACAACCTGAACCCATTCCTTGCGGTACAGACTGCAAGCCGAATCGTTCGAGACCTCGTTCTTGAGGGTCTTGTTGACGCCGATCCCGACGGCAACTTCATCCCCGAGCTTTCCGCAGTGCCTTCGGCCGCGGATGGAACCATTTCTGAAGATGGCCTCACGGTCACCTACAACCTGGTTGACGGAGTGACCTGGTCCGACGGACATCCGTTCACCTCTGCCGATGTGAAATTCACATGGGAAACAGTGATGAACGATGCCAACGCAGTGACCACGCAGAAGGGCTACGAGGTCATCGCGTCGATCGTCACACCGGACGATCAGACCGCTGTCGTTACGTACTCCGAGCTGTACTCACCTGCCTTGTCGTTGTTCAGCATCCCCGAGGCGATCCTCCCAGCACATGTGTTGGAAGGAGCCCCATTTGGCGAGGCGGAATTCAACCGTATCCCGGAGGGAACCGGCCCATTCATGGTGACCCAGTGGGACTCGGGTCAGTCGATCATTCTCGACGCCAACCCGAACTACCGCGATCCTTCGCGTCCATTGCTTGACCGCATTGTGTTCAAGATCATCCCTGATCAGAACGCGGGCATTGCCCAAATGCGTACGGGCGATATTGACGTGTTCTGGAACGTTGACTCGGGTGTCATCGAGCAGTTCCAAAACATGGACGGGGTAACCGTTCAGGTAACCCCATCATCCAACGTCGAGTATCTCGGACTCAACTTGAGTTCCGGTTCAGACCCAGCACAGCCACACTTCGCATTCGGTGACTCGAACGTGAGAAAAGCACTGGCGATGGCTATCGACCGTACCCCGATTATCGAGGACCTCCTCTTTGGCCTCTCTGAGGCGGCGACTTCGCCAATCGGTCTTGGTTGGGCATCACCACAAGGTCTGTCGAACCCGCCTTACGACCCGGATGGTGCTCGTGCACTGCTCGAGGCAGCAGGATGGGTTGATAGTGGCGACGGTATCCGTGAGAAGGATGGCCAGCGTCTCACCCTTGAGATCAGTACACCAACTGGTCAGCAAGTACGTGAGCTCACTGAGCAGGTGCTTCAGGAGCAGTTCAAGGCCGTTGGTATTGAACTCGTGATCAACAATGTGCCGGCGGCGACGCTGTTCGGCAACTGGGCAGAAAGCGGCAAACTCCAGCGTGGCGATTTCGATATCGCCATGGATACCTGGGGTCCGGATCTCGATCCTGCCGGTTTCTTGAGCATCCTGTTCGACTCAGCGTCGATCCCACAGGATCCAGGTGGCCAGGGATGGAACTTCTTCCGCTTGCAGAGCGATAGGCTCGACAAGGCAATTGCGGATGGTGCCAGCACCCTCGACATCGAGGCTCGCAAAGCGGCGTACCGCATCGCTGTTGAGGAAATCCTCGACGCCGGTGTGTACATTCCGCTCTACAAGCGCTCGAAGCTCGATGCATTCAATGACCGCGTTGTTGGATACTCCCCCAACCCATGGGGCGAGGTCACCTGGAACGCTGAAGAGTGGACCATCAACAACTAAACAGTCACACGACTAACACCTGATAGAGAATGGGTACGACTTGCTGAAATTCATACTGAAGAGAATTCTGCAGGCCGTACCCATTCTCATTGGGATATCGTTGGTGGCTTTCATCCTCCTCCAGCTCACACCCGGAGGACCAACCGCTGCATACCGCGGCATCGCAAATATTCGTGGCGAAGACCTGGCCCGCATCGAAGCGGAGCTCGGTTACGACCGCCCGATCATCATTCAGTACTTCTCCTGGCTCGGTCAGTTCATCACAGGAGACTGGGGAATCTCGTTCGTCGCACGCCGACCCGTCTTCGGCCTCATAATGGAACGACTCCCCGCAACGTTGCTTCTTATGGCCGCAGGGATCACCGTCTCACTCATCATCTCGATTCCCCTCGGCCTGCTCGCCGCCATCAAGCGAGACACCTGGGTTGACCACACCCTGACATTCACTAGCTTCGTCGGGCTGTCCATCCCGGTGTTCTGGCTCGGCCTGATGCTCATCATCGTCTTTTCTGTATGGCTTGGTTGGTTCCCGACGGGCGGAATGGGTCCACCCGGCGAGGAGGTTGGCATCCTTACCCGGCTTAAATATCTGACGCTACCGACCACCGCCGTATCCATGGTGTCTCTGTCGTTCTTCACGAGATATCTGCGCGCCTCAATGATCGAAACGATGGATGAGGAGTACATGCGGTTCAACAAGGCACGGGGACTGCCCCCGGTTCGCCGTTATATGCGCCACGCTTTCCGTAACGCCGGGATCCCATTCGTGACCGTAGTTGCCATCCATATCCCTGAGTTCCTTGTTGGTGCGCTCGTCGTCGAGACAATCTTCACATGGCCTGGGACTGGACGGCTCTTCTGGGACTCGGCGTTGCGGTTCGATTACCCGGTCCTCATGGGTGTCCTCGTACTGGGGTCGCTCATGGTGCTCCTGTCGAACCTGCTTGCCGACGTGTTATATGGCCAACTCGATCCGAGGGTACGTCTTGACTGATATCGCATCACACGGTGTTTCCGAACAGAACCTTATTGCCCTCCAGCACGACGAAGAGGTGGAGGAGATCTCCAATTGGCGTCGCAACTGGCATTCCTTTAGCCACAATCGGCCCGCCGTCATTGGACTCATCGTTCTGATCGGAATCCTCCTCGCAGCCATATTTGGACCGATCCTGAGTCCGTATGACACGTTGACTCAGGATCTAGGTAACCGTCTGCAGGCTCCATCGTGGGCACATCCCATGGGTACCGACGAGCTCGGCCGAGACTCCATGACCCGCATCCTTGCCGGAGGCCGGGTGTCACTCGGTGTTGCGGCGCTCGCCACGACGGTCGCACTCACAGTGGGGACCACGGTCGGATCGATCGCAGGTTTCTGGGGCGGTTGGGTGGACAACGTCCTCATGCGCTTCACCGACCTCGCCCTGTCGCTCCCCGACCTCTTTCTGTTGATCCTGGCAGCATCACTGCTCGGTCCGAGCTTCGTCACGATGGTGATCATCATTGGACTGGTTCGGTGGATGAACGTGGCCCGACTTGTACGAGGCTCGTTCTTGACGCTGCGCGAACGAGAGTTCGTCCTCTCCGCCCGGGCGTCGGGCACCCGATCACGCGGAATCATCTTCAAACATTTGCTCCCCAACTCGCTGAGCCCACTGATCGTGGCCGGCACACTCGGTGTTGCTTCGGCGATCATTGCTGAATCCACATTGAGCTTCCTCGGCCTCGGTCTCCAGCCACCAGCGTCTTCTTGGGGCACGATGTTGCGCAATGCCCAACGGGTGATCTTCTCGACGCCGTGGGCTGCGGTGTTCCCCGGGATCATGATCTTCCTCACCGTCGTATCGGTGAACTTCATCGGTGACGGGTTGCGCGACGTCTTTGACCCGCGCGGCACCACACTCAGCAAATCACGGTTCCAACGCCGTCTGCAACAGCTCCACGATCGATACCAGCCACCCCAGGTTGTTGGTCAAGGGAACCAGGTCAAACCAATCACGAGTGACCGACCCTCCGACTGAGCGGGCGAGTCGACACGCATCGAACGGTCAGCTTGGGAGATCCGTCCGCAGTGCGCAACCCCTAAGAGTTAGTGCGCGGCAACCAAGTTCGTGAGCCCATCGGGCTGCGGAAAGTGACACGCAAGCCAGTGACCGGGGGAATACTCCTTGAGCTCCGGCTCCTCTTCCGAACATGGTCCCGGAACCTGTGCGATGGGACACCTTGTCCTGAATCGGCACCCGGATGGCGGATTGACAGCTGAGGGAATATCGCTCTCAAGAATGATGCGTTGACGGTCCGCTTCAACGACCGGGTCCGGAATCGGCACGGCCGACATTAGGGCGTGGGTGTACGGGTGAAGCGGCGAGTTGAACAACTCATTCCGGTCCGCCTTCTCCACGATCTTCCCCAGGTACATGACCGCGATATCGGTGCTGACATGGCGCACGACGGCAAGGTCGTGTGCGATGAAGAGGTAGCTCAGACCGAGCTTCTTCTGAAGATCATCGAGGAGGTTCAGGACCTGAGCTTGGACGGAGACGTCAAGTGCAGAGACCGGCTCGTCGAGGATGATGAGCGACGGGTGCAGAGCAAGCGCCCGTGCAATTCCAATACGCTGACGCTGCCCTCCCGAGAACGACCGCGGATGGCGTGACGCATGCGACGGTTTCATCCCTACCAGTTCGAGAAGTTCCCTGACACGTGCGGACCGCTCGACCCGGTTCCCAACGCGGTGGGCAACGAGTGGCTCAGCGATGATCGAGTCGACTGTCATACGGGGGTTGAGCGAAGCAATCGGATCCTGAAAAACGATCTGAGCATGGCGACGAACTCGGCGCAGGTCCGCGGTGCTGGCCTTGGCGATGTCAACAGAGGTGGTGTCGCCAGTCTCTTCGTCCTGCATTCGGAAGATGACTTTCCCCGAGGTCGGCTCGACAAGACGCAAGACAGCCCTCGCAGTCGTCGACTTCCCGCACCCGGACTCCCCGACGAGACTCAACGTTTCGCCCGCACGGACATCGAACGATATCCCGGCAACGGCCTGGAGATACTGTGCCTTGCGTCTGATGCCGCGGCGCTGGACCAGGAAGTCCTTCGTCAGATCCTCGACACGGAGGATCACACCATCATCGCTTTGGACCGCAGCCGTGGCCTCTGTCTCCTGGGCAGTCATGCGTCCGCTCCTTCGCGTTCAAACCCGAGTTTGCCTGCGAAGTGACATGAGCACTCTTTGGCTCTCTCACCAGCGCACCGCTCGGGACGTTCGGTAACGCACCGGTCGGTCGCACTGTCACAACGTGGCCAGAAGCGGCAACCCTCGGGAGGGGTTGTCATCGACGGTGCAGAACCTCGGATGGAGTGGAGCTGTTTCTGATCCGTTTCATCAAGACGAGGGACCGATTCAAGAAGGCCCCGTGTGTATGGGTGCTCCGGATTGGCGTACAACGGGCCAGCCGGGCCGCGTTCAATAATCTCACCGGCGTACATGACTTGCACGTTCTCGCAGAATCCAGCGACAACACCGAGATCGTGGGTGATCAGCATGACCGCGGTCCCTCGATCGTCGGCGAGGCCGAGCATCAGGTCCATAACCTGGGCCTGGGATGTGACATCAAGCGCGGTCGTCGGTTCGTCTGCGATGAGCAGGGTGGGGTCACAGAGAAGCGCCATCGCGATCACAACTCGTTGCCGCATGCCTCCGGAGAACTGGTGTGGATAGTCAGCTATCCGCTTCTCAGGATTCGGAATGTGTACATCGGCAAGGGTGTCGATGGCGACGGTCCGGGCCTCACTTTTGGACATGTGGCGATGGATTCGAAGCGTCTCTGTCATCTGGCTCCCGATAGTGAATACCGGGTCCAGTGCCGTCATGGGGTCCTGAAAGATGATCGCTATTTCCCGACCCCGGATCTTCTGCATCTCGCGCTCGCGGAGTTTGAGCAGGTCCCGACCACGGAACATCACCTCGCCACCGACGACTGCGCCAGGAGGTTCGATGAGACCCATGATGGAGGCGGCCGTGACCGACTTACCGGATCCGGACTCCCCAACGACGCCGAGGCGTTCACCTTCGTTCATCGAAAAGGAGATACCGTCGACGGCGCGGACATCGCCCTGGTCGGTGAGGAAATAGGTGCGTAGATCGCGGACATCAAGCAGCGGTTCGGGGGCGTTCACGTGGCGATCTCCTTTCGTTCGAACATACTAGAAGGAGCGGACCCGCGATTTCTGAGAAGGTTGGTATCAAAACCACCGGTCGTGGCGCGTGAGATGATCGTGGTTGTGTCGGACTGCGATGTCACGGTGTCAACTACCGCTGCCCCCGCAGCACCCGGAGTTACTTGCGACGAGCTGCGGGCCATCGGCGATCTGTAGGCCGTGAGCTTCGTGCCCGGCGCCGTCGGCCTCGTGGTTGCAGCCGCACTTGCCGGCCACCGGTCCGGACGTTCCCAGCCGAGCGGGAAAGGCGTCGGGGTCCTTGAGGAATACGTTGCGACACCCTGGCGAGCAGAATGCAACATCGTCGTGGCCGGGCGCCTGGAGCGCCGTTTCGTCAACGGTCATGCCGCAGACGGGATCGAGAAGCTTGGCCATGTGGGGGCGTCCTCCGTGGGATCTGAGCGGATGGTCGGTCCACTATACCCCACCCCCTATGGGATGGGCGACGGGACCCTAGCCCTTCACCCGCTCCCCCGACCCAGGTGCCCGTTGTGTGGAACCGAACACCAGTATCTCGTCCACCTAGGGAGCTAGATACCGCATCGCAACCCCGGCGATATCGAGGTTTCCATAGTTCCCTGCGGCCATGCTGGCGTACACCGTGCCCGCCGTCTTCGAAATCGGGACCTCGGCCCCCAGGCCAGCTGCGGCTTCCCCCAGATACCTGAAGTCCTTGCTCACGAGAGGGATCGGGAAGTTCGGATCGAACTGCCGATCTCCAAAGAGACCGACGATCCTCTGGAGTGCGGGAGAGGTAATCGGCAATGACGCGAGGATCCCAAACGCGGTATCGGTATCAATGTCGGACCGTTCAAGAAAGCCCGCTATTTCCCCGTACGCAGCAACCTGGATACCAAACAAACCGTTGATTGCCAGTTTCATGATCGCTGCGCTGCCCATCGGTCCCACGAGCCGGATGCCTCCGGCATTGACCTCAAGAACCGAGCGAACCTCTTCGAGCACACTTGCGTCGCCACCGACGACATAGAACAACCCGCCGGCGTCGGCTTGCGGGCGAGATCCGACAACGGGTGCCTCGAGCATGGTGAGTCCACGCGCAAAGGCTTCCGCCGCGAGGTGACGTACCGTTGCGGGCGTCAGCGTCGACGACTCGATGCCTACCGCCGAAGAGGACATGGCGCTCATCGCTCCATTCTCCGGGTCAAGCCAAACAGCAGTAGCAGCCTCATCATCGGCCACCATGGAGACGACAGCTGCCGCTCCATTGACCGCCTCCCGGGGAGTTGTGGCGACTGAGAACCCATGTGCGTCGGCGAGTTCTCTCGCCGTCTCGGCTGTTCGGTTCCAAACCGTGACCTCGTGCCCGGCGTTTGCGAAATTGATAGCCATCCTGGATCCCATCGCCCCCATACCCAGAACCGCGATCGGTTCCTTGCCGCTCACTGGGCACCCGAAAGAGTCAGTTCGAATACGGTGGCTGCCATGGGAGCTCCTTGATACGGCGACACAATCTCATATTGAGAGACTATCGGTCTCGTTATTTAATAGCAAGACCGTCGGTATTGGAATACGAGTAGACAACCGGTAGAATGCCGTATGCCGCGTGGACGTACAAGAGACCAGGATGCTCGCCAGAGGGTCCTCAACGCCGCCTTCGATCTCGTTGGATCCGAGGAGTACCGCAAGGTCACGATCAACGATATCGCGGCATCGGCGAACGTTGCCAAGCAAACGATCTACCGATGGTGGCCCTCACGAACAGCCGTAGTCCTCGATGCACTCGTTGTTGGCTCGATGAAAGCGACACCATTCGGAGAGTCCGGTGACACACGTGCTGATTTTCGTGCCCACCTGCGGGGGGTTATCCGGGTGTTCAACTCCCCGACCGGGGCCCTCATCCGAGAACTCATCGCTGAGTCTCAGTCGGATCCAGCAATAGCGGAAGAATTCCGTCGACGGTTCTGGCGTCCGCGTCGCGAGCTCAGCCTTGCGCACCTGCATCGCGGGATCGACGTCGGCCACGTACGCCCGGACATCGAACCGGAGACGGTCCTTGACGCGATCTACGGACCGCTCTGGCTACGCCTCACGATTGGCCACCTCCCCCTTCGCCTCAAGGATGCCGATGACATCCTCGATGCAATCTGGCCCGGTGTCGCCGCACAGCGATAGGCTCCCCCGCCGGGTCGCCACCAGCATGCCGATCGACGTTGGTGGATCTTCGTTTACCCACCGCCTATTTGGGGGATAAAACTATATCACTAGACATATCGACACGATACAACTAGAATTATGGAATCATCCGACGAAAGGATACCCCCATGGATGTCGATACCCTCATGAGTGCACTGACCCCAGGCGAGCAGGATGAATTGCGCGAGCGACTCGCGGCCGCTGGAGAGAGCACTACAAGCACACCAGATGAACCCGCCGGTGGGTGCTGTGGCGGCGGTGGCCATGCCTCACAGCATCATGCAAAGAGGCGGGAAATGCGCAAGAGCTGCTGCGCAGGCGCATAGACAGAATCGAACCCGGACTCTCACCGTGCGATAAGCTCGGTGGGAGTCCCGAAAACCCACCAAAGGAGCACGATGGTCGACGACACCGGAACTGATCTGATCAGCCGCCTCGTTGGGGCTGCCATCGGTGACAGTGCATCAACCGAGAAGGCCGACATGGTTGTTCGACTTTTTGCGAGTCTGCCTGCGGAAAGCCAGGAGCGCCTCCTGCGCGAGGTGTTGGACCAACTCGGATCGAACCCCGCGGCCTCCGCATCGAAGCCTCCCACCGGATCAACCGAACCCTCTCATCGACATATTCCGTTGATGTGGGAACCCGGGGGAAGTCTCCCGGTTCGCAACATCGGTCCCTGGCAGATGTGCTGCCGCATGATGTCGAGTGTGGACCAGGCAGCGAGCGTCGACGAATTCGATCCGGGTCTCCCCGCCGAGGTGTTCGCAGCCCTCGGGGACGAAACCCGTATCAAAATCATCAGACTTCTCCAGGACAGCGAACGGCGCCTCGAGGACATTGCCCGAACACTTTCGGTCCCCCCGTCGACCCTGTCGCATCACCTACGCGTTCTACGAACCGCGGGCCTCATCCGTGTCGACAAGCGGGGCCGCTCCAGCTATTACTCCCTCGCCCAGCCCCAGGACTAAGTCCGACGCGTGTACTCGCAGAGGTCCTCATGGAGACGACTCATCGTCGCCGGCGAACCGAACGCCGTGGGGAGACCTGAGGCTGCGAATGTAAGCGGTCGGTGACAGCACCGCCCGCCGCGGGATTTCTTCAAACAACCACCGAGCGAACCACCGGGACACCCACGGCGTGATACCCATGAACCGGATGGCGCCTCGAGTCCAACGACTACTCCGCAACAGCCACAGCAGTATCCGAGACGTCCGATAGTCGGCGGTGAACTCCGACCGAGTCGTCTTGCGATAGGCATCGGCCGCAAGGTCCGGCCGATCGAAATGTTGAAAGATGGATTCAACGGCCAACCGTCCGCTGGTCAGAGCCTGCGCAATGCCCTCACCGGTCATCGGATCACACAGTCCGGCTGCATCCCCCAGTCGGAACAAACCAGCATCGGCCGGGTCGGGCAGGGGACGTATCGGGATCGGCCAGGATCGCAACGCTGCGCGTCGGGTCGCCGAATCTCCAAGCAGGCCAATAAGCCAGTCGGATTCGAGGACCCGCTCGGTCTCGGCGACGAGATCACTCGGCGAGCGGTTGGCGGTGTGGAGCGCCACCCCAACATTTGCGGTGTTCTTGCCGCTCGGAAACATCCACGCGTACCCGGGCAAGATATCGTCGTGGAACCAGATGTGAATCTGATCGTCCAGATCGAGAGTGTTGTCCAGGTACACCCGCGACGCTATCAACTCATCGCGACCAGCGGTCGCGGGCCGTGGGCGTCCAGTCTTGAAGGTAGGTAACCCGCGTGCGCCGCCGGCGTGTATGACGTATGCGGCCTCGACGGGCTCACCGCTGCTGGTAGCCACAACCCACCGGTCTCCGCGAGGAACGATGTCGGTGACGGTCGTCCCCAGGGATGTTTCTGCCCCAGCGTTTTGAGCCACCGTCAGCAACTGTTCGTCAAGCTCGCTCCGGGGCGCCGTTGCGATGTAACAAGTGCCGTCGGTGGGGAGGTCTAGTTGGGCAACACGCCCGCTCGGTGAGGTGATCCTGACTCCATCGATCGGGCGCCACGACGGGACTGACACGGGTTGTATACCGAGTGCGGCAAGTTCGCTCAGGGCCACAGTCGTAAGACCGTCACCGCAGGTCTTGTCGCGCGGGAAACTGGCACGATCGATGATACGAACGGAAAGTCCAACGGATCGTGCATGGATCGCCGCGGAGCATCCGGCGGGACCCGCACCCACAATCACAACGTCTCGGTACACGCCGATCACGATACACGGGTATCCGAGGCTGACCGCGGCTCACGCTGGGACCGCGCCACCAGCGACAATACTCGGGCCCTCTCCCGAGCATCATCGCTGGCAACGATGCGGTGTCAGTCAGCGAGACGCGCGGCAATCATTTCGAAAGCGCCTCGCGAATGGCGTCGAGCGATAACCGGGTGATGCTCTCGAACTCTCCGTTAGAGATGTAGAGCGTCGCCTCGGTCAGAACAGCAGGACCCCCGACCGGGTCCCCGGTGACCGTCTCTCCGACGGGTACCTCCAGCACGATATTGATTCCCTCGACGGTGAGCGGAACACGCGAGAACCTCCATACCGCCTCGGCCACTGATGACACGATCGGAAATAGTGCAGTGAAGTTCACGAAACCAGCCCCAAAGAATCCGACGCAATCCTGCTCGGCGCCACACTCGATCGCCACAAGCTCGCCTTCGGGTGTCAGACCGAAGAGTGATAGCACCATCTTCCCCTTGGGACCGGGCTGCAAGGGTTCATCGGTGAGTACGGCGATGGTGGCATCGCCCTCCGCCACGGAGACCCACACCGAGTCTGTGACCGTGCACTCATCAAGCCCGGCATCGTCGCCCATCGTCGTATCGCGACACTTGACATCCTCCGGCGGCACCTCGGCGGCTTGGACACACTCGACGTTGGCGTTCGCGTCCTGAACGGGACCCTGCACGGTCCAGGATGATCCTCTCACTGCCGGACCGAGGGCGGAGGCACCAGAGGATCGACCAACATACTCGATAATCGCGCGCCCCGAATAGGTCACCACACCTGGCCCGGCAGAAGCACAGAAAAGCGATTCGCGCGAGCTCCCGCTGATCGATCCTGACGCTGACCACGCTCCCTCGATGCCTTCGGATATTTCGAACAGCTCGGGACCGGAATAGCCCGCCGCCACCTGTTCGGCGGTGAATCCAACCTGGAGTCCCGCAAGCACAAAGGAATCGACATTCTCCGAGGCTGGCGCCTTCACGGTGATGTCGCGGTAGAAATCCCACCTGAGTTCAACGACGGTGAAGTGGTCGATCGTAGCGACCACAACCGGGCCGCCGGAGGACTCGATGGTGAAATCTAGAGGCTCAACAGAGCCATCGGAGGATCTCGCGGCGACAAGAACACCGCGCGCAAGCTCGTCGGCGTTCACCTGGAACCGCAGCTCTACCGGTGTGTCGAACGTTGAACCATCGGGTCCGAGTTCGTAGCTCCGCAACGACTGACCGAAATCTTCGAACTCGACTATTGGTCCGGCCTCGGCGATCGTGATATCGCCGGCCCCAGCCGGAGGAACAACCGTCAGCATCCCGTCCGGTGAAACAACGTTGCCCTTGGTCGGGGCGGCCGGGTCGGTTGAGTCAACACTCGGCGTAGCTCCCCCACCCCCACAGGCGGCTGCGATCATTGCGACCGCGACGAGCATCCACTTCAAGCGAACAACAGTCGTCATCGGTGCTCTCCTCTCGTGGCGACCGGACCGAGCCCTCGACCGTGCGCCGTCACCATTGGGTGACCTTACCAGCAGACCCAGCGTCTTTGCACTGTGTCGGTAGAAGTAATTCGACGCATGGCAGGTGGTCAACATCCGGGCATTGCCCCCGGTACGAGCACACAGTTCCGCAACGCCCACGAGACATTCCGTTGCGTGCCGCCACACTGGTCGCATTGACATCGTCGATATGACCCTCGCGGGAAATCGGTTCGCCGCAACTGCTTGGCGTCATTCCTCCGAAAGAGACCGACGAGGGGAAACACCGCTCGTAAACGATTGATGATGTCCAATGTGCCGGGGCGAGATTGGTGGCGCTGTCACGCTTACCGGTGGATTCGTTCTCACCTCCAAATGTCCCACACACCCACGGAGCGGAACTCTGAGTTCATCTCGGGTTGGTTGGTCTCGCACGGCAAGAAGCTGGCGCGAACATGGCGCCTGTGTGTCCTCTTGAGCGCAGGCTGGCCTCGCTTCATCTCGGCTGTGGACCCGCTTCGAAACAAACCACCAAACTTTTCTCTTGACCTTCCAGCCGAGGGGCAGGTATAGAGTTGCGACATCATGCAGTCGTTGGGTACAAGCAGCGCCGAAAACCTACTCCCGCCAAAGCCAGCCTTTCGCTCCCCGCTACGTATCGGCATCGTTTTCACCCTCCTGATCCTCGGCCTGAACCTGGGCACCAATCTCCTGATCGGCGGGTTCGATCCACAGATCCACCAGCTCCTCCTCCGAGATGTCTCGCCTGAAGCGCTCGTCACCAACGGCCCCCCACCCGCATTCGCCGAGATGCCGCCACCGAAGGACAAAGCAGACGTCGCCCATATGGCGTTCGAGGTCGTGCTCACCGACTTCTTCCCCCAGAGCCTCTACAACACCGTCTACGTCTTCTTGATCAGTCTCTTTGCGGCGAACACACCGATGATTGCCAACCGCGAGCTGCGGATCATTACGTGGATGGTGGGACTCGGCGGATTCACGTTCGCACTCGTGTTCCTCATTACCGCGTTGCTCACGCCCACCTTCGGACCGGCTGGTCACGCCATTGCCCGAACCTGGCTCTTCCCCATCCCGGCGCTGATGATCGCAATTGCGTTCACCTGGACGATCTTTGCCCATATCGCCGCCCTCTTCATCCCTGCACGCGAGGAAGTTGCCTGATATGAAACTTATCCAACGACGTCACATCCCGCTGCTGTCGGCTCACAAGGACCACACTGCTTCTGGCGCGATCACACCCCTCGCCGCACCGGAACTGGTGGTTATCCCGCTTCGTCAGCACATTGGCGAAGCGGGTGAGCCGGCCGTCGCAATCGGGGACCGGGTGCGCATTGGAGACGTCGTCGGGGAGTCCGCTGCCCGAGTTACCGCCACAGTGCACGCATCCGTCTCGGGCCGCATCCGCGACGTGAACGACTACCCCCATCCCCTAGGAGGCCTCGTCCCTGCGGTGGTGATCGAGAACGATGGGCGGGACGAATGGGTCGATCTGCCGGTGATCAGCGAACCCGAACACGCAACACCCGACGAACTTCGCAGTGCTATCCGCAGAGCAGGCGTCGTCGGGATGGCCGGTGCTGGTTTCCCCACGGCCGTCAAGCTGGACCCTCCTCCCGACTCCGACATCGATACGGTCATTATCAACGTGATGGAAGGTGAGCCATACCTTTCGGCAGATCACCGAATGGCCCTCGAGCATTCCGACGAAGTCATCGACGGCCTGCGCTGGATCATGAAGATGGTCGACGCCCCCCACGCCATCCTTGCGGTGGAATCGGACAAGGAGGATGCGGCGGCGGCACTCGAACGTGCTGTGGCGGCCGCTGGACTCGAATCACGGGCCGAGGTTCGGCTGCTGCCTCGGGACTATGCGGCAGGAGCAGAAAAGATCCTCGTCGAAGTCGTCCTAGGTCGGGAAATCCCGAGCGGGGGGTTTCCCTACGATGTCGGCGTCGAGAGCCAGAACGTGAGTACGACGGCAGCGATTTCGAGGGCCATACGTCTGGGTTCGCCACTCGTGGAGCGGGTCGTGACCGTGGCTGGCGACGGTGTGGAACGTCCCGGCAACTACCTGATCCGGATCGGGACATCTTTCGACCACGTTCTCGACGAGGTCGGCAGAACCGGGGATGTCGATCGGGTCATCATGGGTGGCCCCATGATGGGTATCGCACAGGCAGACCTTGCGGTCCCCGTCATCAAGACGACCACGGGGATCCTGGCCATGTCCGCCGAAGAATCCCGGCAGGGATCGGAAGTTCCCTGCATCCACTGCGCCTGGTGCGTCGAGGTCTGCCCCATCGGACTGATGCCGTATCTCCTCGTCGACCTGGTCCGTTTCCTTGACCCTCGCGACGCTGCCGCCTACAACATCCTCGACTGTTTCGAATGCGGTCTCTGCGACTTCGTATGCCCCGCCAACATCCCTCTGGTAGATGTGATCCGGGGCGGCAAACACACCCTCCGAGAGCGAACCGCATGAAGGTCACGTCCTCGCCACATGTTCGTCGACTCCTCTCGAAACCTCGTGTCATGTGGGAGGCGTTTGGGGCGTTACTTCCTGCTGCGATCTTCGGTATCTGGTATTTCGGTCCCATCGACACTCTCCCCCAGGTCGTCGCCGCGATCGCGGGTGCGGTCGCGGCCCAGGCCATCGTCGAACGATTCCGCCATCGACCAATCACCGTGATGGACGGAGCACCCTGGGTCACCGGCCTTATCCTTGGCATGAGCCTCCCCCCAGCGCTGAGTCCGTTGATCGCCCTGGCTGGCGGCGCAGTTGCGACCGGGGTGATCAAAGAGTTCGTCACCACCTCGACCGGGAGAACCCTGCTGAACCCCGCCATGGCCGCCCGCGTCTTGATCGTCTCGGAGTTTCTAGTTCCGATGACCACTTTCCCCGTCGATGGTGTATCGGGAGCAACCCCGCTGGCGTCGACGGTACGACCGGGCTACTTCGACATGTTCTTCGGAACCAGGGGAGGCTCGATCGGTGAAACCACTGCGGTCCTCCTACTGCTCGGTGGGGCCTACCTCATGTGGCGCGGGATCATTCGGTGGCATCTCCCGGCAGCGTATCTGGTCGGTGTTGCCGTGACGTCGCTGATACTCGGACGCGACCCGCTGTTCGATCTCCTCGCCGGTGCAACCATCATGACGGCGTTCTTCATCGTCACGGACCCGACGACATCACCGGCAACAGTTCCCGGCCGATTCGGGTTCGGGTTTGCGACCGCTGGCATCGCGACGTTCATCCGCATCACGACGTTGTTCCCAACCGGGGAGGCACTCGGTGTTGTCCTCGGCAATATCGCTACCCCATTCATAGACCGGGTCGTGACAAACCGCGTGTACGGGACGGGGAAACGTCGAGAGAGGAAGCCAGCATGATCTCACGACGGCGCTTCCTGAGAGACATGCTCGGTGTCGTGGTCGGAGCGGGGGTGGTCGGCCTGCCCGTGTGGAATTGGGTCGCCGAACGTCGACCTGTGAGCCGTTTCCGCCGACCGATGATGGGGACCGATGTCGAGATCGTCCTCGTTGATCTCGATCAGAAGACCGCCGCGGCTGCGGCCCAACGGGCGTTTGCCACGATGGAAACGACGGCTAACGGACTCACGATCTTCGATCCCGGCAGTGCCTTGAACGCCCTCACCGCATCCGCCGGTACTGGTCCCGTCCGAGTCGCCGGAGATGTGGAAGCCGTCCTGACCCAGGCAGTCACCATGCAGATCCGAACCGAGGGGGCGTTCACCCCCGCCATCGGTCCGCTCAGCAAGCTCTGGTCTCCATCTCGTTCCCAGGTACCGCAGCGGAACGTCATCGAGCGGGCCATGGCTGCCGTAAACCGGGCGGACGTGAAACTGCCGAAGAGTGGATACGCAGAGCTCGCGACCGCGACCGGACTTGATCTCGGAGGAATCGCCAAGGGTTATGCAGTGGATCAGGCGGTGCGCGTGTTACGGACGTCGGGGGTGAGCAGTGCGATGGTCAACGCCGGCGGGGACCTGCGGCTTCTCGGCAGCCGCGACGGTCAGCCGTGGCGGGTCGGCATCCCCGACCCTGCCCGTCCCGAACGGATTGCCAAGATTCTCTACCTCCGCGATGCCGCCGTCGCAACGTCGGGAGACTACGAACGTTTCTTCGTCGTTGACGGCGTTCGGTATCACCACATTGTTGATCCACGCACCGGGTACCCGGCGACCGGTACCCGTTCCTTCACAGTGGTGCTGCCCGATGGCGTCTCGGCCGATGCCGCCGCAACCGCCGGATTCGTGCTCGGACCTCGTGTTGGGCCCGAGTTCGTCACAAGAATCGGTGGTACCGCCCTCGCCGCCGACTCCTCCGGTGAGTGGATCCGAACCAACGGACTCGCCGACCGATCCGCTTAACCCACCCACAAAGCAAAACCTCCCGTTCTTGTGACGTTTCGACCCTATTATCACCCTCGAACGTCACAAGAACGGGAGGTGTGGTGATACGGGAGGGGCCGTCACACGGTGATGACGGTCTTGCCCTGGGTGTGACGCTGGCCGACGTGCTCCAATGCTTCGGCGGTGTCGGCGAACGAAAACGCTCGGTCGATGACGGGTATGACTGTTCCGGCTTCGAGGAGTTCTCTCAGAACCGCGAGATCCTTGCCAGTCGTCCTACTCATAAAAGGACGCAGACTCTGGCTGACGAAGATCGATAGAAACGCAGCCCCGATCGAGCGGCCAAAGCCCATCAGCCATTTGCCACCTGTACCACCGACGATGACCAGCGTCCCGGTCGAGGTCAGCAATCGGCGTAACTGCGATATGGGACGGTTCCCCGCAGTGTCGAGGATCACGTCGTAGCGCTCCCCCGTATCGCTGATGTCCTCTTTGGTGTAGTCGACGACGCGGTCTGCTCCGAGTGCTCGAACCATGTCGATGTTGCGCGTGCTGCATACGCCGGTTACCTCGGCACCGTACGACTTGGCGATCTGCACGGCGTAGGTGCCGACCCCGCCGGACGCGCCGATGATCAAGACTTTCTGGCCTCGTTTGACGCGACCCGAGTCGCGCAGGGCCTGAAGGGCGGTGAACCCTGAGATCGGTACCACCGCGGCCTGTTGGAAGGAGATGTTGGCAGGTTTGCGCATGAGCGAGTCCTGGGAGACGGACACATACTGGGCAAAGGCCTTGGTGCCCCAACCAAACACCGCGTCACCCGAGCGGAACATCTTGACGTTGTCGCCAACGGCTTCCACAACTCCCGCAAACTCCATGCCAGGAATTGCTGTCTTGGGTTTCCTCAGACCGTACCCAAGGCGGATGATGTATGGCAGTCCACTCCCGACCAGCCAATCACCGATATGCACACCCGCGGCCCGAACGGACACGAGCACATCGTCGGGACCGATCGCTGGTCGCTCAACGTCACGAAGAGTCAGCACGTCGAGCGGCGCGCCGTACGAGTCTTGAACGACTGCCTGCATGATGGTGGCCTTTTCTACCGAGGGCATTGGATGGTTGGTTTCGAGAGTGGTCGTGGAAGGGTTCTTCCGAGTGGTCGTCGTGTGCATGAGGAGTTCCTTTCGGGACGGTAGCCGCTCGCATAGTGGGATCTGACGGCAAAATTCTTACGTTGTAAGATAGTGTTGCTGTAAGGTACCATACAACGTAAGATTGTCAACTAGGATGACGTCGAACCGGGTTGGACCCCGTTCCGAGAACACCCCCAGCGAAGAGATCACATGTCGCCACCACCTGAGACA
>UOEK01000230.1_pt1 | contig 23668 bp, 23 predicted proteins | sample 1989451 | NCBI WGS metagenome assembly UOEK01 (sample SAMEA4712198, study PRJEB27164) | hydrothermal vent metagenome | biome: marine basaltic hydrothermal vent biome; feature: marine hydrothermal vent; material: mineral | place: Pacific Ocean | collected 2011-06-14/2011-07-23 | depth 1691 m
CGATCGCCGAATTCGTGGCCCTCATGGACCAGCTTGCCTTCGAGTCCGCCATGGGGCCCAAGGCAGCGTTCGAGGCCGTCCTGAACAACACCGGCTATCTCGACGCGATCCGGGCGGAACGTTCGATCGAAGCGATGGGTAGGGAGGAGAACCTGCGCGAGCTGGTTGCGGCGGCGGCGGAGTTCGAGGAGACCGGCCCCGCATCGCTTGGTGACATCGACTGGGACAAGCTCGATGGGCCGCGCAAGTTAGAGATGTTCCTGGAAACGATCGCCCTGGTGACCGATGTCGACTCGATGGATGAGACCGAATCGGTCACCCTGATGACACTCCACAACGCCAAGGGCCTGGAGTTCCCGGTGGTTTTCATGAGCGGGATGGAGGACGGCGTTTTCCCACACATGCGTGCGCTGGGAGATCCCGCGGAGCTTGAGGAGGAACGCCGCCTCTGTTACGTGGGTATCACCAGAGCCCGCCAACGTTTGTATATGACAGGCGCGTCGAGCAGGAACATGTTCGGTACGAACAACTACAACTCGCGGAGTCGGTTCTTCACGGAGATCCCCTCACACCTTCTTGAGGAGGCCCGGCGATCGCGGCGTCGGTCGACCTTGGAAGCCGCTCCCGCATCGGGACGGCGTGCGCTGGTACCAAACGCCGGTGCACTTTCGTCGGATGAGATCACGGCCGGGGATCGGGTGCATCACAAACAATGGGGCGCTGGCGTCGTTCGTGAGGTACGGGGGGTTGGGGACTCCGCCGAGGCCTACGTCGTGTTTGATGCCACCGGTACAAAGCGGCTGTTACTGGCGTGGGCCCCACTCGAAAAGGTATAGCTAGTGACACGCTGCCATCAGTTCTGAGGGGGGCGGCGGCGGGATGGGTAGATCGCTGTGGACGGGCTAACCTCCGTGGGTTATGCCAGCACGTGTTCTTATCGCAAAACCGGGTCTCGACGGTCACGACCGTGGAGCGAAGGTGGTGGCGAGGGCGTTGCGAGACGCCGGCTGCGAGGTGATCTATTCGGGTCTGCATCAGACACCGGAGCAGATCGTTGAAATCGCCATCCAGGAAGACGTAGACGGGATCGGATTATCGGTCCTTTCGGGTGCCCACCTCACGGTGTTCCCCCGAGTCATGGAAATCCTCAAAGAACGAGGAATCGATGACATTGTCGTATTCGGTGGCGGGGTTATCCCTGACCAGGACATCGAGACCCTTAAGCAGGCTGGCCTGGCTGAGATCTTTACCCCCGGGACATCGTTGAACGATATTGCCGAGTGGGTCCGTAACAACCTTCACAATGACGAATGACCAGCATGTCCGCCCGGTACGAGACCGTATCAAGCGAGAACGTGCCGAGGAGGCCTCTTGAAGATTCATGAGTACCAAGCCAAGGAGCTAATGAAGGCTCGTGGCATTGCTGTCCCAGTGGGAACGATGGCAACGACCGTCGAAGAGGCGGTCGCCGCGGTGCGCCCACTCATTGAGAGTTCTGGTAATCCCGTGGTTGTCGTCAAGTCGCAGATCCACGCCGGGGGGCGTGGCAAGGGCCGTTTCAAGGAGCACCCGGATCTTGGTGGCGTAACCGTGGTGCTCGACGGCATCAAGGGTGGCGTCGAAGCGACCGAGGCGAAGGTCCGTGAGCTTGCCGACAAGATGCTTGGCGCGACTCTGGTGACGATTCAGACCGGACCCGAGGGCAAACAGGTGAATCGGCTGTACGTGGAGCAGGGTATCGATATTGCGACCGAATTGTACGTGTCGGTCGTACTTGACCGGTCCAGTTCCCGCAATATCGTGATGGTGTCTACCGAGGGCGGCACCGAGATCGAAGAGGTGGCTGCCAACACCCCGGAGAAGATACTCAAAGAGGAGATCACCCCCGGGTTCGGCCTCCTGCCGTTCCAGGCTCGAGCCATTGCCTACGGTCTTGGTCTCGAAGGAGCGGCGTTCAAGAACGGTGTGAAATTCATGCACCTGCTCGCCGATGCGGCCGTCGAGCTCGACACGGACATGATCGAGATCAACCCGCTTGTCGTCACGACCGACGGTGACGTGATGGCGTTGGATGGCAAGATGAGTTTCGAATCGAATGCGCTGTTCCGCCATCCGGATGTCGTGGCGATGCGCGACGACTCCGAGGAGGACCCGGCGGAGCTAGAAGCGAGCGGGTATGACCTTTCCTTCATCAAGCTCGATGGATCTATCGGTTGCATGGTGAATGGTGCGGGGCTTGCGATGGCGACGATGGATATCATCAAGTACGTCGGTGGCGAGCCCGCCAACTTCCTCGATGTCGGTGGCGGCGCAACCGCAGAGAAGGTCACGGCCGCATTCAAGATCATCACTCGCGATCCCAGCGTCAAAGGCATTTTTGTCAACATCTTTGGCGGCATTATGAAGTGTGACACGATCGCCGAAGGGGTCGTGACCGCGGTGAAGGAAGTCGGACTTGAGGTGCCGCTCGTGGTGCGTCTTGAGGGCACCAATGTTGAGCTGGGTAAACAGATCATCAATGAATCCGGGTTGAACGTGGTGAGTGCCGAAGACATGTTGGATGGCGCAAAGAAGATAGTGGAGTTGACCGAATGAGTGTGTTGGTCTCGAAAGACACAAAGGTTCTCATCCAGGGCATGGGGAAGACCGGTCGGTTCCATACTGATAAGGCAATTGCCTACGGCACGCAGATGGTTGGGGCGGTGCATCCGTCACGCGCCGGACAGACGGAGGCGTTTTCCGGCGAAACCGACCACTCTGGTGTGCAGGGTCGCCCCGATACCTACGCCGCGGACATTCCGATCTTTCGAACGGTCACCGAGGCGATCGACGCCACCGGTGCGACCGTTTCGGTTGTGTATGTGCCACCGCCGTTTGCAGCCGACGCGATCATGGAGGCCGCCGACGCCGGTCTGGAGCTTGTGATTTGTGTGACCGAGGGCATCCCAGTCGCCGACATGGTGAAAGCAAAACAGTTCCTCGCTGGTACGAACACCCGTCTGGTGGGGCCGAACTGTCCGGGTGTCATCACGCCGCAGGAGTGCAAGATCGGCATCATGCCGGGGTACATTCACACGCCGGGGAAGATCGGCGTGATCTCGCGCTCGGGCACACTCACCTACGAAGCTGTGTTCCAACTCACCAACAATGGTCTCGGGCAGACAACTGCCATCGGGATCGGTGGTGACCCGGTCAATGGCACCAACTTTGTTGACTGTCTCGCACTGTTCAACGATGACCCCGATACCGAGGGTGTCATCATGATCGGAGAGATCGGAGGCACCGCGGAAGAGGAAGCTTGCGAGTGGATCAAGGCCAACATGACGAAACCGGTCGCTGGTTTCATTGCGGGGACAACGGCCCCTCCCGGCAAGCGCATGGGTCACGCCGGTGCAATCATTTCCGGAGGCAAGGGCACGGCCGCTGACAAAATTGCCGCGATGGAGGCTGCCGGCGTTGTGGTTGCTCCGACACCGACCGACATGGGTGCGGCCATGCTCCAGGCGTTAGATCGCTGAGTCTCGTTTCGGCACCATCGACCGATGACCGTGGAGACTGATCGTCATAACTTGACGTTTAGTTGACCGACCATCTAGTATGCTCGCATGGGTAGAACAAGTGACGCCAAGGAACGCCTCCTGAGAACCGGCGGTGAGCTGATTCATCAACGTGGTTACTCCGCGGTGAGCATCAGCGATGCTTGCGCCGAAGCGGGTGTCAAGAAGGGCAGCTTCTATCACTTCTTCCCGTCGAAAGTGGACTTCATGGCATCCGTCATTGCGGACTATTCGACGCGTACCGCCACCGCCTACGATGAGGTAGCCCACGGTGACGCCCCACCGCTGGACCGGCTGGCTTATTACCTCGACGGCATCAAGACCTATCACATCGAGCTGCAGGGCCTCTACGGCAAGGTTGTTGGGTGTCCGATCGGGAACCTTGCTCTTGAGATGAGCACGCTCGAGGCGGAGTTGCGTACCAGCGTCCGTGACGAGTTGTCCGCCAATCGGGCATCCTTTGAGATGTGTGTTCGAGATGCCATCGACAGGGGTGACATCCCGGCGATGGATCCCGGTGCGGCCGCAAGGGCGATCCAGGCACAGATTCAGGGAATGGTCATGCAGGCCAAGGTCGAGGACAATCCGGACGCGCTGGACGGCCTCCGTACGTCGGTGTTCCAACTTCTTGGTGTTGTCGGGTAAACCAGGATCATCGGGATCATCAACACCATCCCCTTTTTTTTCGAGATCAATAGACAACCGGTCAACTAAGACCACAATGAGAGGAAAACCAACCATGCAAACTAGAAAGATTTCGGATTCAGTGGCCTTTGTCACCGGCGCAAACCGAGGAATTGGGCGGGCCATCACCGAAGCACTGCTCGAGCGAGGGGTACAAAAGGTGTATGCCGCAGTTCGCGACACAGGGACGGTTGGCGATCTCGTCGGCCGCTATGGCGATCGGGTTGTACCGCTTGCTCTCGATGTCACCGATGCTGCCCAGGTTGCCGCAACGGCCGCTGTTGCACGCGATACGACGTTGCTCGTCAACAATGCGGGTGTAGCGCTCGGAGGCGACCTGGTGAGCGGTGATATCGTCGCAAACGCTCGTCAGGAGATGGAGGTGAACTACTTCGCTCCACTTGAGATCCTGCAGAGCTTCGCCCCAATTCTCAAGACCAACGGTGGGGGCGGAGTTGTGAACATGTCGTCAATCGCCGGTCTGAGCAACTTTGCCATCCTTGCAACGTACAGCGCCTCGAAGGCAGCCGTTCATTCTCTGACACAGGCGACTCGTGCGTTGCTTGCTGCCCAGAACACGGCCGTCTTCGGTGTGTACCCGGGTCCCGTCGACACGGACATGGCAAAGGGTATCGATATGGAAAAGACCTCACCGCAGCACGTCGCAAATGCGATTCTCGATGGTGTTGAGGCTGGTACGACCGATATCTATCCCGATCCGTTCGCCGAAGGATTCGGCGAACAGTTCGAGGATTCTCCGCGCGCCGTCGAAAAGCAACTCGCTGGGATGGTGCAGCAGGGCTGAACTAGTGGTGTTGTGCGGGCCTCGAACATACCGGGGCTCGCACGACACCGGTTCGCGCCGGTTGTGACAGGTGACTCCAATAGCGGGTATTCTGCTTGCGTCGTCGAGTGGAGACCTTCGAATGAGCGACCAGCATCAACGAACCTGGACCTTTCTCACGAATCATGCGCGGGTTCTCGTCCTCATTGCGGAAACACCCGGCATACGACTGCGTGATATTGCTGTCAGGGTTGGGATTACCGAACGAGCATCACAGCGTATTGTCGCGGAACTTGAGGCCGATGGGTACCTCTCCCACGAGAAGGTAGGTCGGCGCAACCACTACCACCTCCTGTCGTCGGCTCATCTCCGTCATCCTCTGGAGGATGGGATCGAGGTCGGGCAACTGCTCGATCTTTTTGTGGACCCGGACCGCTCTGAGTCGCCGCCGGTGACCACCTAACGCCGCTCATATTCCACCCGAGCCCCTGCATCACGACCGATACCGAGCTATGCACTACCGACTAACAAAGCATGATATCGTTAGCGCCTATTCGACGTGGTCGTTGGTTTCGGCGGCGAATAGCTTGGGAAACCTGTGGTGGGTTGACCCGGTTTACGGATAGGTAGCTCGGGCCGTATGGTCCGATTGCTCGATAGGCGGGGCTCGCGGCTTTCGGCGTGCGAGATAGATCACACCCGTTGAGAGGATCGTCGTGGGAGCGGCGCCGTCCCTCGGCCGGAACATAGAGGTACATGGCAATCTACGAGGAGTGGCACAGCCGGTGTTTGAAGACCCCATCATTCAACTAGGCGGGATCGCGGTCCTTGCGTTTGCGGTGACATGGTTCGGTGATCGGATCCGGGTGCCGGTGATTCTGCCGCTACTCGTGACGGGGTTCCTCGTTGGACCAGTATTTGGTCTCGTGAACCCCGATGTTCTGATTGGTGATCTGCTCACGCCCGCAGTTTCCATTGCAGTCGGCCTCATTCTCTTCGAGGGTGGGTTGAGTCTCAAAATGCGCGAGATGGCCGGCCAGCAACGCGTGTTGTGGTTACTAGTGACGGTGGGCATGCTGATCACCTGGGCGGTTGGTGCCGCGACCGTGATGGCATTCACGGACCTGCGGCCGGGGCTTGCAGTACTTCTCGGATCGATTCTCGTGGTGTCCGGTCCGACGGTGGTCGGACCTCTTCTCGCTCATGTGCGCCCCAAGCGCTCGGTCGGTTCGATTCTGAAGTGGGAAAGTATCTTCATTGATCCGATTGGTGCCCTGGTAGCCGTTCTGGCGTTCGAGGTATTCCTCGTGGGCCGTGTCGGCGCCACACCCGTCGAGGTCATCAGCCAGGTCGCCCAGTTCATGTTCGCCGGTGTGGCGGTCGGTGGCATTGTCGCCGCCGGGGCGATTCCTGCGTTACGACGGCACTGGGTGCCCGAGCACCTCCTTTCGCTCTTTGGGATAAGCGTTGCGTTGCTCGCCTTCATCGTCGCCGACTCGATTGCGGCCGAGTCCGGCCTGCTGTCGACGACCGTTGTCGGACTTATCCTCGCCAACCACAAAACGATTCGTACGGAACAGATCGTCCAGTTCTCCGAAGTCGTCAGGGTCCTGCTGATCGGCGTGTTGTTCATTGTGCTCAGCGCCCGTTTGACGACCGACCAACTTCAGGTCGATCTTGGAGCTGCGGCCGCAATCGTTGCTGCCTTGGTCCTGGTGGCACGGCCACTTGCTGTGGCTGTATCGACCTGGCGATCGAAACTCTCCTGGCAGGAGAAGGTGTTGCTCGCGGCGGTTGCCCCGCGGGGGATCGTCGCGGCCTCCATTGCGTCCGTGTTCGCCCTGGAACTCCAGCATGCCGGGATTCCGGGTGCCGACGAACTTATACCTCTGGTGTTTGCAGTGATCGTCGCCACCGTCACGATCTATGGCCTCGGAATGGGTCCACTTGCCCGCTGGTTGAAGCTGGCCGAACGCCACCAAGAGGGGGTTCTGGTTCTCGGAGCCGGAAGAGTGGAGCGGGCGATCGCTGACGCCCTCGCCGATGCGGGCGTCGAGGTTGTTCTCGCAACGACCAACCGTGATGACTATTACGATGCCAGAGCCGCCGGTCGACGAACCTACTTCGGCAACATCCTCGCTCGTGATGTGGATCTTGAGCTCGACCTGTCGGGAATCGGAAGGCTGCTCGCGCTAACGCCGAATGACGATGTCAACACGCTGGCGGCGAGCCGTTATGCAGCGACATTCGGCGGCGGATCGACGTTCCAGCTCGTACCTCGGCGCCGCGACGGGGGAGTTGCCTCGATCCCGGCTTCCGAATTTGGCGGACGGTTGTTGTTTGGAAGCGAGTGGGACTACAACACCGTTCTCGAGTCCCTGGAGAATGGTGGGCAGGTACTCACTAGCACTGTCTCGGATCCGGTCGAGGGTGAGGGTCTTGGTCCTGTCGAGAATGGCGCAACACCGCTGTTTGTTGTCAAGTCAGATGGCAAGGTGGTCATCGTCGAAAGCGGATCAAGTGGGGTCTTGGACGGCCTTGGATCTGGCGATACCGTCATCTCGCTCAGCAACGATTAGACCGTCGTGCAGATGCATCGCACGAGCAATATGATGTCCGGATGATGTCCGAAGCAACCCGAGACTCAGCCGACACCGCACACCGCATCGCCGATGAGCTGTTCAGCGTTTACCCGACGGAGTTCGGTGCGCAGCGGGCCGCTTACCACGGTCATGTGCACCGGGGCATCGATCTTGTCGCTCACCAGATGGATCTTGACGAAGCGACCGGGAAGCTGTTGGGGGTGGCAGGCTTTTTTCACGATGCGGGGATCTGGCTCGACAACACCTTCGACTACCTAGGTCCGTCGATCCGGCGGGCTCTTGATCATCTGCATGACGTCGATGCGGGGGGTGAAGATCTGGTGCGGCTGGTTATCTTTGAGCACCATCGGTTGCGGAGGGCGAGGTCCGAGCATCCGCTCGTGGAAGCGTTTCGGCGTGCCGATCTCACGGACCTCACCGGCGGCCTTGTTCCGAGCCCCGGGGTGTCGTTTCGGGAGTATCGGCAGATCGGTGGGCGGTACCCGTCTCATGGGTTCCGCTGGAGGCTCACGGTGATCTTCTTGCGGTGGACGCTGCGGCACCCGCTGCGACCGCTCCCCATGATGAAGTGGTAACCCCGCCCCCATCTCCCCGTTTTGGCGTCCCACCACGCACTGATTCGTGCACAAATGGACGCCAGAATGAGGATGATCGTGCTCGTTGAGTTGATCAACTGCTCCGTAGCTGCGTGATCCGCGACTCTCGCCACCACACAGAAACTTCTTGACATTCCTGTTGACTGGAATGTGTACGGTAGCTGCGTGTAACCAGATGAAACGTTCGGGAGCATCGAAACGATGGAGCATGCAGGAATAGCAGTACAGGCGGAGCGCCCCCGCGGGCGTCCCGCAAAGAGGTTCATGCCGGGGAGAATCTGTATCGAACCGGAGTGTGTGACCCTCCTCAGTACGTACAATCCGAACGATATGTGTTTCCGGCACAGTCCGATCCGTTTCCCGCGGACCCGCGGTCGGGTGGATGTAGAGTGACCGATTTCTTGACGGCCGTCACGGCGATGCGGGGCGATGAGACTCGCTCGGATCATGATCATCCACGTTCGGCAGCTACCAAAACGAAACGCCGAACGGTGCGTGGCTCGTTGGATGAATTGCACACATCGACGTTCGGCAGCCAGATTCGGCAGGGGCAAACGCCGTTCATATTCCTGCACGGGCTTGGCGGGACCCAGGTGTACTGGACTGCAGCCGACAGTGACAGGTACCTGCCGCCACAGTCGACTCTCGTCGATCTTCTCGGGTTTGGCCAGTCACCCAGACCGTTCAAGAAGTACACCCTCGACACGCATCTCGCCGCATTGGAAGCTGCGTTGGCCGGGCAACCTCCAGCGATCCTTGTCGGTCATTCCCTCGGGGCCGCTCTCGCATTGGCCTATGCCGTGCGCAATCCCGAAAGTGTGAAGGGACTGGTGCTGATCAGCCTCCCGTCGTACGGCGGCACTCAGGGGGCGATCCGTTGGCATCGTCGACGGCTCAGCGGCTGGTTTCTCACCAACATGGTGCTTACTGGCCTGGCGTGTGTGACATCACGTCGACTGTTGGGGCCTCTGCTTCCCTTGATACTGCGCGACATACCCCGGGAGGTGGCTCGTGACCTTGTCGAACACAACGTCATGTCGTCGACTACGTCGCTGTGGAATGTGTTGTATCGCCGTGACGCGGTCGACGACCTCGATAGGCTCGCTCCCGACCTTCCGGTTACGTTCATCCACGGGACCAAGGACGGCACCGCTCCGATCGACTCGATTCGTGCCGTCACCGACGGGTACGAGAATCGGAAGCTGATCGAACTCGAAGGAGTCGACCACCACCCCTGGTTACGAGCCCCTGGCGCATGCGCTGCGGCCATCGCCGACGCCGGGCGCACCATCCAGACAGCACCACCAAAAGCATGACAGGTGCTCGGCGCCGGTCGAGAGTTGTGGACTACTCGGGTGGGCGGAACCCGATCGCCGCGCGCTCGGTTCGTGATCTCTTGAGTTCCCAGAAACCCGGTGTGGACCCGGCGGCGTGAACGCCATCCCACAAGCGCAGGGCTGCATCGAGTTCGAGTTCGCGAGAAATCACCGGTCCGAAGATGGCCACCGGTTCGCCCTCAGCGTCATCAAATCCGATGATTGGTGTTCCGACGTCTTCACCGGTCAGTGCAAGAGCTTCGGCCATGCTTGCCGAGATCGTGTCGTCCCACGAAACATCGTCGGCCGCGAGCGCAAACTTACTGTCCAGACCGACGGCATCGAGGGCTTGCGCTGGATCGAAGTCGATATCCTGACCGAGGTGGATATGGCGGCCGTACTCGGTGTAGAGGTCGCCGATGACCGCATCGCCCTTTTCGGAGCGAACGGCCTCAAGGACTCGCAGCAGCCGATGACTCTTGGTGTAGATGCCGGTGAAGGGGTGGTCCGGGTTGTCACCGTTCTTCAACTTGAGACTGATTGACCGCCATCGAACGTCCAGGTCGCGGTGCGGCGCCACGTTGACGATCCAGCGCGATGTCATCCAACACCATGGACAGATCGGGTCGAGCCAATAGTTCACTCTCACGTGGTTCTCCTGATTGTTGTTGATAGGGGATACAAATTTGGTCGGGTCTCATGCACTGACACCGCAGTTTGCTCGAAGAAATAGTATCAACGAATCAGCCACTCTGTTCCGGTTGGGTTGTTGTCCTGGTTCTGCCCGAGTAACGCCTGTCCGTGGTGGTGAATATCAATGAGAGGGACATCGATGAGATCGTTTCGCACTGCCCTCGGCCTGTCTCTAGGGTATCTGCGTGATCGCTGGCACGACAGCGCGGACGCGTATAGCTGTCCTGGTATCTGGGAGCGGGTCAAACCTGCAGGCCCTTATTGACGCATCTGTCGACCCTGATTTTGGTGCCGAGATTGCTGTCGTTGTTGCTGACCGGCCGAACGCCGGGGCACTCAGACGTGCGGCGGATGCCGGGATTGCTCATGTGGTGGTTTCGTGGTCCGATTACTCCGACCGGGAGACATTCACGACCGCTATCTGTGATGCAACCCGCACCCATGACGTCACCGGGCTGGTCCTTGCCGGCTTCATGCGGATCCTTTCACCGGTGGCGATGAGACGGTATCCGGATGCGATCATCAACGTTCACCCGGCCCTGCTGCCAGCGTTCCCGGGAGCCGATGCCGTTGGCCAGGCGCTCGCCCACGGGGCGACAGTGACGGGTGTGACGGTTCACTTTGTCGACGAGCAGGTCGACCACGGGCCGATTATCTTGCAAGAGTCGGCTGCGGTCCATCCCGACGACACTATCGATATCCTTCATCGTCGAATCCAGCAGATCGAACACACGGTGCTCCCGCTTGCGGTCGACGCTTTTGGCAAGGGTCTCCTCAGGGTCGTGGGTCGGCGCGTCGAGTGGTCTTCGTTATGAATCTATGCCACGTTGAGGGGGCACCAAGATGGGAGCCAACATGACCAGACAACCGGTTCGGCAAGCACTGATATCCGTCTTTGATAAAACGGGTGTCGTAGATCTCGCTACCCGCCTCGTGGCCGGGGGAGTTGTGATCATCTCCTCTGGTGGGACCGCGCAACATCTTCGGTCCCACGGTGTGTCGGTGGTCGACGTTGCCGACCTAACCGGAGCCAAGGAGATGCTCGGAGGTCGGGTGAAGACGCTGCACCCGACTATCCATGGTGCGATTTTGGCGGACCGTTCCCTGGCGAGCCATGTTGATGAGCTGTCCGATCGCGGGATTTCCCCTATCGACCTCGTCGTCGTAAATCTCTACCCGTTCGAGGCGACCGTGGCCGATCCGAACGCGACCGTATCGGAGATCATTGAGAAGATCGACATAGGGGGCCCCACGATGATCCGGGCTGCGGCAAAAAATCACGCCCACGTGGCCGTGGCCACCGACCCGGACGACTACCCGGGAATTGCCGCAGCAGTCGAACAGGGGGGAACATTGCCGGAGGAACGCCAGGTACTTGCTCGCAAGGCCTTCGCCCACACGGCCGGATACGATGCGGCGATTGTCCGGTGGTTTGATCGAGACGATTCGCTACCTGGGTTGCTTCCTCTCACTCTTGAACGCGTCGAGTCCCTGCGTTACGGGGAGAATCCGCACCAACCCGCAGCAATCTATACCGAGCGTGGAGCCCAAGGGTGGTGGCGTGAGGCGACGATTCATCAGGGTAAGGCGATGTCTTTCAACAACTACGCCGATACCGAGGCTGCGTGGCGTCTCGTAGGCGACCTCTCGCGCCCCGGTGTTGTTGTCATGAAACACATGAACGCCTGTGGCGCAGCGGAAGGGGCAACACTCTCAGAAGCGTTCGGCACTGCCTGGGAGTGTGACCCAAAGTCTGGTTTTGGTGGCATCGTGGCCCTCAACGAGGAGTTGGACGAAGACACAGCCCGAAGGATTATTGCCAACTTTGTCGAGGTGGTGATCGCACCGGGTCTCACCGAGGCCGCTGCCAACCTCCTTGCAAGCAAGAAGAATCTTCGTGTCGTTACCGCACGGTTCCCCGAAATGGGAGGTCTCGACATGCGACGCGTCGAGGGGGGCATGTTGGTCCAATATCGAGACTCGCTTGCCACCGCTGGAGGAGATGTCCCCGCAGAGTGGCGTGTCGTCTCCGAGCGCACGCCGACAGATGAGGACATGGCCGCATTGCGTTTCGCTTGGACGGTGGCCGGGCACACCAAATCCAACGCAATCGTCATCGCCAACGGTCGTGCCGCTGTCGGTGTGGGCGCCGGTGACCAGAGCCGGGTTGGTGCCGCCGAGAGAGCGATCGTGAAGGCCGGTGATCGCACGGTTGGAGCTGTTGCTGCCAGCGATGCTTTTTTACCATTCCGAGACACCCTCGACATCCTCGCTTATGCGGGTGTGCGTGCGGTTGTTGAACCGGGGGGATCAAAACGCGACGATGAGGTCATCGCCGCTGCCGACGAGAGCGGCGTTTCGCTCGTATTCACCAACAAAAGGCATTTCCGACATTGAGTGCACAAATACTTTCAGGACGTGATGTAGCCGCCGTCGTGCGGGCAGAGGTGGCCGAACAGGTTGCCGCTCTCAACGGGCGTGGCAAAACAGTGGGTCTGGCGACGGTCCTCGTCGGCGATGATCCGGCGTCGCACGTGTACGTGCGTAACAAACACCGTGCTGCCGAAAAAGCAGGGATGATCTCGATTGATGTGAATCTGCCAGCCGATGTCTCCCAGGAGGAGGTGATCGCTGCGGTTCACACCCTCAATGGTGATGATCGTGTCGACGGCATGATTGTGCAGCTTCCGCTCCCCAGCGGATTAGACGGCAACGCCGCGGTTGAGGCAGTACTCCCGGCGAAGGACGCCGATGGGTTACATCCCTACAACCTAGGGTTGCTCATCCTTGATCGTCCGGGTCCACGACCGGCGACACCATCGGGTGTTCTCCGGATCCTGGAGCACTATGGCATCACTACCTCCGGTAAGCGGGCTGTCGTGATCGGCCGATCGTTTCTCGTCGGACGCCCCATGGCCATCATGCTGGGTGCGAAGGGTGTGGATGCAACGGTTGTCCAGGCCCACTCGCGGACGCCCGATCTCGGGGCTGTCACCCTTGAAGCCGACATCATTGTTGTTGCCGCCGGTCGACCCAACCTGTTGCGTCGTGAACATGTGAAACCCGGAGCCATCGTGATCGACGTCGGGACCAACAGGGTCGATGACAAGCTTGTTGGAGATGTCGATTTCGAGGGGGTCTCAAGTGTCGCCGGCGGGATCACTCCAGTCCCCGGGGGCGTTGGACCTATGACGATTGCATCGCTGCTCGTGAACACCGTACAGGCTGCACAGAGGACGGCCACGCTCGATTAGGGGTTCCAGTTATCGGCGGGTGAACCGGCCCCACGCCACAGCGATCTGTTCCAGTTCATCGACATCGACGTCGACACCAATTCCAACCGCAGGGCGTGGCAAGATCGCCCCGCTCTTCGTCTCCCACGACGGGTGGGCGCTGTCAGTTTCGAGATAGAACGATGTCGGGGCGAGGTCCGTCGGTCCCATCTCGCCGAGCGTGGCGAGGGCAAGCGTGTGCGCGCGACCGATGCTCGACTCGATGAGGCCCGAGAGGCGTACTGCCATGTCGGTTGCGCGGAGCTGTTGATTTACCTCAAGCACCCCAGCAATTCCAATGATGCCGGGCTTCACCGTGAGCAGGTCCGCAGCTCGCAACTCGATCGCCTGTGCGATGCCTGAGCCTGAGTGAAGCGATTCGTCGAGTGCGATTGGCACATCGAGACGCTCACGTAACTTTGCGTGGCCGCGGAGGTCATCTCGGGGGAGGGGTTGCTCGAAGAAATCGAGATCGAGTGCGTCGAACGCATCGAAGATGTCGACGGCGGTATGGTCAAATGACGCGTTGGCGTCGATGGCGACGCCGAGATGTGGGTAGGTGTCAACGACAGCCTTCACGAATGCAACATCGCGTCCGGGCATCACCTTCACCTTGACCGCGGGGATTCCGCATGCAACTGCACGTTCGACCTTCCCAAGGAGGTCGTCAATCGTCGCCCCGGACACCGCCACGCGGCAGGGTATTGGACGTGCGATCCCTCCGATCGCCGCCCACAGCGGTTCCTCGGAGAGACGTGCCGCGAGATCCCATCGAGCCTGGTCGACCGCCGCTGACGCAGTCAGAGGGATGTTTGGGATCGCACCGCCGAGGATGTCATCCGCATGATTGCCGAGAGCCTCCCAGACATCATCGATCGTCTCCGACGAATAGTTCGGGTAGGGGGCGGCCTCGCCCCAGCCGACAACTCCCTTCTCCTCAATGCCGACAAGCGCGACGTCGCGACTCCTGACGACTCCGGTCGCCGTGACAATCGGATCGACGAGTCGCAGTTTCAGCCGGGCGAGAATCAGTGATGAGAACACGACAAAAGGGTACCCATGGCGGCGCCGATTTGGGCGTACCGGTCTCGCACGGGTTCTCGAGTCGGGACATACGGAGAGCAGCTGAAGCCGTACTACTCTTGGGTACGAATCCGACATCGCTGACTTTTTCAGGAGAATGCACATGGCCGCGCCAATCACGATGGGTCCCGAGGGCCTCCAGGTACCCGAGAATCCGATCATTCCGTTTATTGAGGGCGACGGTATCGGTCCTGATATTTGGGCTGCAGCCAAGAATGTGTTCGATAGTGCGGTCGCCAAGGCGTACGGTGGCGAGCGGCAGGTTGAGTGGACCGAGGTCCTGGCCGGCCAGAAAGCCTTTGATCAGACCGGGCAGTGGCTTCCGGATGAGACGATCGACATGTTTAGGACTCACCTCGTCGGCATCAAGGGGCCGTTGACGACACCGGTCGGTGGTGGTATTCGCAGCCTCAACGTCGCCCTTCGTCAGATTCTCGACCTCTACGTCTGTCTGCGACCCGTCACCTGGTACGCCGGTGTGCCGAGCCCGGTGAAACATCCCGAGCTTGTCGACATGGTGATTTTCCGTGAGAACACCGAGGACGTCTACGCCGGCAAAGAGGTCGAAGCAGGGAGCGAAGGCGCCAAGGCCCTGCTGGCTTTCCTCGACGAAGAGTTCGGATGGGATATTCGTCCCGACTCCGGTCTCGGTATTAAACCCATCTCGGAAACCGGATCGAAGCGGCTCGTCCGAGCAGCAATCGAGTACGCCCTGGCCAACAACCGCAAGTCCCTGACCCTGGTCCACAAGGGCAACATCATGAAGTTCACCGAGGGTGCCTTCCGCACCTGGGGTTACGAAGTCGTTCGTGACGAGTTCTCCGATGTCGCCGTTGGGTGGGACGATTGCAATGGTGAGCCCGGCGATCGGCTGCTGGTCAAGGACGTGATTGCCGACGCCTTCCTCCAGCAGATTCTCACCCGCCCGGCCGAATACGATGTTGTCGCAACGATGAACCTCAACGGTGATTACATGTCTGATGCGCTGGCGGCCCAAGTTGGCGGCATTGGGATCGCCCCCGGCGGCAACATCAACTATGTGACCGGCACAGCGATTTTCGAAGCGACTCACGGCACGGCGCCCAAGTACACCGGCATGGACAAAGTGAACCCTGGTTCGGTGATTCTGTCCGGCGAGATGATGTTTCGTTATCTCGGCTGGGACGAAGCGGCCGACCTGATCGTGAAGGGTCTCGAGGCCGCAATCACCGACAAGGTTGTCACGTACGACTTCGCACGTCTTATGGATGACGCCACCGAGGTCAAGTGTTCTGAGTTCGCCCAGGCAGTCGTCGACCGGATGTAATCACGGTTCCAAAAGTCGGACCGTGACAGCAGCAAGCGGGCGATGATCGCTGACGAAGCCGTGACCCATCTCAGCGAGCCGGCCGAGTTGGCGTCAGGTCGGATGTCGTCAGTCTTTATTGACGGCAAACACGGTCTCGCCGACCCGTCCGAACTGGAGACCGCGTGCCGGACAATCATCGAGATGGCACAAGGTGCAGGCTGCAGTTTCGATCATGTCGGGGGGCCGACGCTTGGTGCTGACCACCTGGCGGCTGGTGTTGCCCTGTTTGGGTCAAAACGGTGGTTCATTGTCCGCAAGGAACGTAAGAATCGAGGGACCGGTCGGCTCATTGAGGGGCCCGAGTTGGTTCGGGCGTCTCGGCTCTCTTGGTGGAGGACACTTGTTCCACTGGTGGTTCGTTGCTGAAGGCTCTGCGCGCAGTACGTGCGGCGGGTGCTGTTGTTACTCACGCTGCGACACTCGTGGATTGCGAGGCGGTTGCTCCTGGGGCCCTTGCAGATGAGGGTGTCGAGCTGCTGGCGGTAACGACGTGGGCAGATCTCGGGATTGACCCCATCGAAGGCTCCCCGTAACGACCAGATCAGCCGTTGACGACGTACGCGAGCAGCGGTTTATCGGGTCCGCCGGAGATGTTCGTTCCGCGGGGAAAGTCCCAGATCTCTACCCACATTGTGCGACCCCCGATGGAGAACAGCCCGGCGACCCGGGGAATGGACGGGTCGTCTATGGCCGTGAAGGTCCCCGACCATCCGTGGGTTGCAAGTCCCTGACGCACCAGCCCTGCCATGTGCTCGATCGAGGTGCTGTCGGTGTTCCACACGTAGTACACCGGTGCGGGACTGTTGATGCCGGCTTGGCTTGCCAACTCGACCGCAAAGAGCGGATCCGTTGAACTGCTGTTCTCGCTCGCCGCTGGAATCCAGGGTGTCCCCCGTGTCAAGGTTGTGAGGTCGGTATCCAACCAGTTCGTAATCCAGTCGATTCGCGAGCGTGAGATCGTGTCCTCGGCCCCGGTTGTGATCGCCGCAACGGAGTCCGCCATGTCTTCCACCGGGTCACTGCGTCCGTAGGCAGTTGTTCCTTTCGGGTCGGCGAGCGTCCAGGTCAACGTGTCGTCGTCAATGAATGAACTCCACCCCGCGGCCGCGGCAAAGTCACCGACAAGACCGGATCGTTCCATGGCATTGTCCGTGACAACAAAACTTGCCTCCTTGGACTCGTCGACGAGTGCCGCAAACTGGGCGACATGGATGAGTTCGTGGGTAAGGATCGACTGCATCACAACCGGGGTATCCGCGACCTCAAACGTGTGATCAATCAGGTAGATGTCGAGTCCCTTGGAATACGCGGAGGCGAGTGACGAGACCTGACCGCCCTCGGCCACGCGGAACAGGGCGTCCGGTGATACTTTGTCGAGCAGCGGCTGGGGGATGAGGTCGAATCCTGCGGTAATCAGATCGAGCTCTTCGAGGTTGATGGCGCGACCCGACCCCGAGATTGGGTAACCCGCAACGGTGCGAGTCCAATCGATCTGTGCCGGTCGTTCCGCCACGAACTGAACGTTCGATTCACCCAGCGGGGTACCAATAGAGCATGCGGAGAGCACGATTGCGGTGGTCAAGGTAAGAGCGAGAAGGCGGCGCATGGATGCCATTGAACCACGTCTTGGGAGGCAATCGGTCGGTGGGGGAAACGCACTACCATTGGCGTTGATCCCAGGGGTGACGTACCCCGCCGTGAAAAGGAGCATGCGATGAGCAAGGTAACGGTCGTTGGTGCAGGCAAGTACGGTTCAACAACTGTCCAACGGATCGCCGAGGCGGACATTGTTGACGAGGTCGTGATGATCGACATCGTTGAAGGTTTGCCACAGGGTTTGGCGCTCGATATGAACCAGAGTCGTCCGGTTCAGCGGTATCGCACAAAGGTTGTCGGAACCAATGATTATGTGGACACCGCCGGATCCGACGTTGTTGTAATCACGGCTGGTCTTCCCCGAAAACCCGGCATGAGTCGAATGGATCTGCTCCAGGTGAATGCGGGGATCGTCAAGCAGGTCACGGAACAGATCGTTGCGAACTCACCCGATGCCGTCATCGTGGTTGTTACGAATCCGCTCGATCAGATGACCACGCTTTGTGCCGATGTATCCGGGTTCCCGAAGAATCGCGTACTCGGTCAAGCCGGCATGTTGGACAGTGCCAGGTTCGCCCACTTTATTTCCGAATCCGCCGGAGTCGATATCCTCGATGTTGAGGCGGTCACGCTCGGCTCCCACGGTGCCACGATGGTTCCGGTGCCTTCACTGTGCCGGGCCGGTGGCCGACCGCTCGAGGACGTTCTCGATAGTCACACGATTGATGGGCTTGTTGAGCGTACCCGCAACGGTGGAGCCGAAATCGTCGGTCTGCTCAAGACCGGGTCGGCGTACTACGCCCCTTCTGCGGCCGCGGCAGCGATGGTCAAGGCGATCATCACGGACGCTGGAACCGAGATGCCGGTGTGCGCATGGATGACCGGCGAGTACGACATATCGGATGTCTACCTTGGGGTTATCGCCAAGATCGGCGCTAGTGGTGTGCAGGAGGTCGTGCAAAAGGACCTCACCGACACCGAACTCGCCGGGCTGCGGGAAGCCGCGGCTGCCGTGAAGGAAAAGGTCGCGGACCTCAACGCCCTCTAGGACGTTGTCAGCATTGCCGGATCTGCCCGTCGGGTCCGTCGATGAGTTGTGGGAGTGAGCCGAGGATTCGGTTTGCGGTCCCTCACCGGCACCCGCTGTTGTTAGCCGCGGTTCATCGCGGCTTCGAGCTCCCGCTTGGACTTTTCTGCTGCCTCGCGCTGCTTGCGAATTCGACGGCCATTCACGATGACGTCGCGACGTTTCGCCCACATCGAGATTGCACCAAGGAGGACAAGCGCCGAACCAGCGACCGCAAACAGCCACCCGCTGGTGACCTGCGTGTCCTTGTACTGTGCGGCGAGAGTGGTGAGTTCAACCTGCTCGCTCAGCAGGTTCGAGCGCAACGCTCCGGCCGAGAACGCCAGCACGCTGAACGCACCGAGTGATCCAAGTATCAGCGTCCGGTTGGCGGCTAGCTCGATGGGGTCCTTCACCACTGAGGCGATGACGATCGCCCCTCCGATGACGGCCGTCATGGCGGCAGCGGAAAGCTGCAGGTCAGCGGCAACGAGTGCGAAGTACACACCACCGATACTGGCAATGACGACCACACGATGTTTCCAGACGTCCACTGTCGAGCGTTCCGACTGATCCTCATTCATGAAGCCCGTGTACCGTGCAACGAGGCGCGTGATGGCGCGTCCGATGAGAATGGCTATAAGGGCGGCGCCGATTCCCCCGAGACCCTTGGTGCGTGAGGGATCTCCGACGGCGGCTGCGATGACGACTGCCAGGACAACAATCCCAACCGAAATCATTGGTCCCCACTTGGAATCCTCCGACCCTTTCCACATCACAGCAACTGACGAGACAAGAAGGAGGGCTCCGATGGCGACAAAAATGACAGCGTGGTTGGATTCCGTTCCGCGCATCGCCCACGGTTCAACAAGGAAACCGTAGGCAGGCTTCATCCGGGCAAACTCCCAGAAAATAGATTGGATCACGAACAGCGATCCAATTATTGGTAGGGCCTCGAACAGTCTCTTTTTCACGGTTGCTACCTCCAGCGCCCGCATTGTAGTGCTCTGCCTCGCGAGTTCGTACTGAACGGGTACCGGTGGCATCACTGGGCGCGGGCATTGCCGCGTATACGTTTTTGATGAACGCCACCGGCAGGGTTAGGGTTACACGCGTGTAATTCGCCTCGACAATTTTCCACAGAAAAGGAACGAGACTTCATGAACAAGAGTGAACTCATTGACAGCGTCGCGAACGCGACGGGAGAGTCCAAGGCTGCCGTTGGCGCGGTGCTCGATGCAACGCTCGGTGCAATCACCGGTGCGGTCAAGAATGGTGACAAGGTCCAGCTGACAGGTTTCGGAACGTTTGAACGCCGTCACCGTAAGGCGCGTGTCGGGCGCAATCCGCAGACCGGAGCCGAGGTACAGATCAAGGCAGCGAACGTGCCGGCGTTCAAGGCTGGCAAGGCATTCAAGGACACGGTCAACTCGTAACCGATTCGCCCACTCCCCGTTCTTGTGACGATTCGCTTGAATAGTCCTATTCAAGCGTCACAAGAACGGGGGTTTTCTTGTTCTAGGCGGCGTACTCGACGTCCATCGTCTTGAGAGCGTTTGCGAACTCCACAAAAACATTCTGATGCATGATCAGTTTGGAAGGGTTCCCACCGATCTTGATCTTTCCCGTCATGAACGCCATCTGCGTATTGAGCTCGCCGCGTGAGATGCTGGTTGCGGTCTCGTAGGCACTCGTGATGGAGGCATCAAAGTCGGGAAGTGTCGTGAGACTCATCTCGGCATTTCCGTCGGCAATGGTGAGCGCATAGTTGATCGTATCGCCGTCCGGTACGTCGGTGACGATGAACTGCACATCGAGTGAGAGACCGGAAATAGCGGTCTTGAACGCGTCGCTGCTATTGAGTTGCGCGGTCGCTTGTGTCATGAATTCGTCACTGAGGAATTGAACGGCCACGCCGTCTCCTTTGCTGAGTAGGTCGATTCAACAAGGTTAGTCGACCGTCGGCGCAAAATTTGAGTCCCCGATCAAAAAGAACCTTGCCGCGGTCCTTCATCGAAGTGCGAACTACCGTTGACCAGCGAGACGGCCCTGTTGGAACTTCGACCTGATGTAGTCCCGGTTCATCAATGCAATAAAGTCGATGCTGATGCTCTTGGGGCAGGCGGTTTCGCATTCACCATGATTGCTACATGCACCGAACCACTTCTCCATCTCGTCGACCATGTCCGCCACCCGCGAGAACCGCTCGGCCTGACCCTGCGGGAGCAGGTTCAGGTGGGAAACCTTTGCCGAAGTAAACAGCTGGGCCGCAGAGTTAGGGCACGCCGCTACGCAGGCACCACAGCCGATACAGGCAGCCGCGTCCATCGCTGCTTCCGCCGCTAGTTTTGGCACGGGTATCAGGTTTGCGTCCGGTGCCGATCCGGTCGACACCGTGATGTACCCGCCCGCTTCGATGATCCGGTCGAATGCCGACCGATCGACCGTTAGGTCTCTGACGACCGGGAACCCCTCGGCGCGCCACGGCTCGATACGAATCGTGTCACCGTCTTTGAACTTGCGCATGTGGAGTTGGCAGGTCGCGGTACCGAGCTGGGGACCGTGCGCCTGACCGTTGATCATCATGCCGCACATGCCGCAGATGCCCTCACGGCAGTCGTGGTCGAAGGCTATTGGTTCTTCGTTGTTGGTGTTGAGGTTCTCGTTGACAATGTCGAGCATTTCAAGGAAGGAGGCATGATCAGGGATGTCGTTCGCTTCATACCGAACGAACTCACCTTCGGCATCGGGACCGGCCTGGCGCCACACGCTGAGGATGACATCCATTACTTGTAGCTCCTTGTCGCGAGTTTGACGTTTTCAAAGACGAGCTGTTCCTTGTGTTTCGTCTGCGGCTGGTTGGGTCCGTTCCACGCCCAGGCCGAGACGTGGGTGAAGTCCTCGTCGTTGCGCCGGGCCTCACCTTCCTCGGTCTGGTGCTCAACCCGGAAATGACCGCCGCATGACTCCTCGCGGTCGAGGGCGTCCCGACACATGAGTTCGGCGAGTTCGAAGAAGTCGGCAACCCGTCCGACCCTTTCAAGGGATTGGTTAAAGGACTCGTTGGTGCCGAGCACCTTTACATCGGTTTCGAACTCTTCCCGTAGATGTGGGATCTCGCGAATGGCTTTCTCGAGTCCCTCACGTGATCGTTCCATTCCGCATTCCGCGAGCATGATCTTGCCAAGTTCGCGGTGGAACCAGTCAGCGGACCGTGTGCCCTTGGTCGCCAAGAACTTGGCTGTTCGATCCTGCACCTGCGTGATGGCCTGGCGGAATACATCGTGGTCGGTCGGAACCGGGTCGACGTTGAGGAAGTCGGCGAGGTAGTCGCCAATGGTGTAGGGCAGCACGAAGTATCCGTCTGCAAGACCCTGCATCAGCGCCGAAGCACCAAGACGGTTCGCACCATGGTCCGAGAAGTTTGCCTCTCCGATCGCGTACAACCCGGGGATCGAGGTCATGAGGTTGTAATCCACCCACGCTCCACCCATCGTGTAGTGCGGTGCCGGGTAGATGCGCATGGGTGTCTCGTACGGGTTGTCGTCGGTGATGCGCTCGTACATCTCGAACAGGTTGCCGTACCGTTCGCGGATCGTGTCTTCACCGAGACGTGCGATCGCATGTTTGAAGTCGAGGTAGACACCGTTGTTGAGGGGACCGACACCGTGGCCCGAATCCACCTGAGTTTTCGCGTTGCGCGACGCCACGTCACGAGGCACGAGGTTGCCAAATGCCGGATAGATCCGTTCCAGGTAGTAATCCCGCTCGCTCTCGAGGATCTCCCCGGCCGGACGGTTGTCCCCGACGGTCTTGGGTACCCAGATCCGGCCGTCGTTGCGTAGCGACTCCGACATCAATGTGAGCTTCGATTGCGACTCATCGGACTGGGGAATACACGTTGGGTGGATCTGGGTGTAACAGGGGTTTGCGAAATGGGCACCCTTGCGGTGGGCACGCCAGATGGCCGTCGTGTTGCAGGCCATGGCGTTGGTCGAGAGGAAGAAGACATTCGAGTAACCACCGGTTGCGAGAACGACCGCATGGGCAGAGTGAGCGGTGACCTCTCCGGTGACGAGATCACGCACAACAACGCCGGCAGCTTGTCCTTCGTGGGTAACGACCTCGAGAAGTTCCGACCGGTTGATCATTTCGACCGATCCCTTTGCGATTTCCTTCGCCAACGCCTGGTACGCACCGAGCAGCAGCTGTTGTCCGGTCTGTCCACGTGCGTAGAACGTTCGAGAAACCTGGGCGCCACCAAAGGAGCGGTTGTCGAGAAGACCGCCATATTCACGTGCGAAGGGCACTCCCTGGGCCGTCGCCTGGTCGATGATGTCGTTCGAAACCTCTGCGAGGCGGTATACGTTTGCCTCGCGAGAGCGGTAGTCGCCTCCCTTGACGGTGTCGTAGAACAGCCGGTACACGCTGTCCCCGTCGCTGTGGTAGTTCTTTGCCGCGTTGATGCCGCCCTGGGCTGCAATCGAGTGGGCTCGTCGCGGTGAATCGTGGTAGGTGATGACCTTGACGTTGTAGCCGAGCTCGCCAAGTGTTGCCGCGGCCGACGCTCCCGCCAGTCCGGATCCGATAACGATGATCGAGTATTTGCGTTTATTGGCGGGGTTGACCAGGCGAATGGAGAACTTGTGGTTGTTCCACTTGTCCTCGATGGATCCGGCGGGAACCTTGCTGTCGAGTGTTGTCATGAGAGACCCCTACAACTTCAGAATGCCGAACTGAACGGCAAGTGGAATGCTGATATTTCCGAGAACAATGAAGGCCGTGAGACCGTAGGCGAGTTTGTTGCGCCATTTGTTGAACTTTGCATTGTTGATACCAATGCTCTGGAACAGGCTCCAGGCTCCGTGGCGAACGTGTGCGCCGAGTGCCAGGATCGCAACGATGTACAGGATTGCCACCGGAACCCGTTCGAAGGTTGCAACGATGTTTGCGTACACGTCACCGTAGACAAAGTCCGGGTTGGCTGGACCCCAGGTCAGATCTGACAAGTGGAACAGGATGAAGAGAAACACTGTGATCCCGGTATACGCCATGAACCGGCTTGCGTAG
>UOEK01000311.1_pt1 | contig 22556 bp, 21 predicted proteins | sample 1989451 | NCBI WGS metagenome assembly UOEK01 (sample SAMEA4712198, study PRJEB27164) | hydrothermal vent metagenome | biome: marine basaltic hydrothermal vent biome; feature: marine hydrothermal vent; material: mineral | place: Pacific Ocean | collected 2011-06-14/2011-07-23 | depth 1691 m
ACACTGCGGTCGCAATTAACGGCATCTCGCTGTTCACCGCAACGATCCGACGGCCACCACCCGACACGCTTGATCAGAAGCTGAACAGTCACTCCAAATTGCATGAGGTCGTCGCGTTGATCCAAGCAACCCACGCCGGAGCCGACGAGGCACTCATGCTGGACACCAACGGCGCCGTTGCCACCTGCAACGCGACAAACTTCTTCATCGTGAAGAACGGTGCGGTGTACACGTCCACCGGTCAGCACAACCTGCACGGCATCACACGGGCGAAAGTTATCGAGGTCGCCCGGGCCGCGGACATCCCCATCGACCAACGCGACTTCTCTCTCGTCGATGTGTACTCGGCGGATGAAGCCTTCGTCACCGGCACATTCGGCGCCCTCACACCGGTACACACGATTGATGGACGTTCGATCGGCGATGGTCGGCGGACCATGACCGATGTGCTCCAATCTCTCTACGCGATCGAAGTGGAACGCAACGTCCAAGAGTTCGCCCGATGAGGATCTCGATGTGGTCGGGACCGCGCAACATCTCGACCGCAATCATGTATTCATTCCGTGAACGCTCCGACATGGAGGTGTTCGACGAACCCCTGTACGGCCACTACTTGGTGCACACCGGTATCAACCACCCCCTGCGTGACGCGACCATCGCTGACATGGACTGCGATGCGGACTCCGTCATCAACGACCTACTCCACACCCGTGGCGCAACCCCACATCGCTTCTACAAGAACATGGCCCACCATCTCGCCGGACTCGACAGGGAGTTCCTCGGGGGTCTCACGAACATCATTCTTACTCGCGACCCACGCGAGATGCTGCCATCACTCGTCGCAGGGTTCCCCGCCGCGAATCTCGACAGTACGGGCCTCGTGATCCAGGTAGAACTCCTTGAAGCGATGCAGCGAGCCGGCGAAGCCCCGATCGTGCTCGATGCTCAGCAGGTTCTGACGAACCCGAAAACCGTGCTCACCAAACTCTGCGCCAGCCTCGGCCTGCCGTGGGACGAGGCGATGTTGTCCTGGCAGCCTGGACCGAAACCCGAAGACGGTGTCTGGGCCTCCCACTGGTACACCAACGTGCATGCATCCACCGGATTCGGAGAGTACCGACCAAAGTCGGTCGCGTTCCCCACCGAACTCGTCCCCCTTTTGGAACAGTGCGAGCCGCTCTACGCCAGACTTCGGGAGTTCGCCATCACGGCCTAGGTGTGCGGGTCGATCACACCCCATATGTCGGCCTGGCTCACCAGCCATTCGCTGACCTCATGACAGCGGTCCAGGGTGTGACACAGCTTCTCGGCACCGCTCATCACGTTGAGAAGCGAAACCTGTACCTTGCCGACAATGGAGAGGCGCAGCTCGGGGCCATCAGAGAGAGCCCCAAACGTCTCCACCGCTGATACTTCGATCGGCAGATCCGGACCACCGATACCGGCAAGTTCGGCGGCGACGACGACGAGATCGGGTTGGGTCTTCAGTGGCGGCAACGCCCAATTGAACAACAGCGGCAACCGGAACTCCCCTTCCGCATCCATACTCACGTCATCGAGCTCCGCAACGCGATCTTCGAGAGCAAGCAGCACCCGTGGCTCAACGTCAAAGGCCAGGTTCAAGTCAAGTGGGCCGTTACATGCGGATTCAGGATGAACATCGACCTCCCACGCCTGGCGGAGGGAAAAAGTCTCAAGAAAGTGACGTTCATCGTGGACGTGGAAACCATGCTCCATGGCATGGTCCTTGAGATATGTGATAAAACCGGCAATATCAATAGCCACTGGGTCTCCGTGGGTCCTAAGCGGTGAGGTACAACGCTACACGGATTTGGGAATCTACCCACCTCCACCGACGTTGCATAGGGCATTGATCTCGAAGGGACACTGACATGGCAGCCACACGACCAAAGATGCAGATCGAACCCGCGTTCCAGCGAATACGCGCGATCGCCGGACCTCACACCATTGCGGACTCAACGAACGTGAAACTCGTCTGGGAGACAAAGTATTACCCAACCTTCTTCTTCCCCGTCGACGACGTCGCGCTGGACCTCATGGTCGGCACCGATGAGGTCGACCACAGCCCGCGTAAGGGCGACGCTCAGCTCTACGACCTCACGATCGGCGATGGCGTTCGCACCGCCGCCGCCCGGGTCTACCACGAATCACCGGTCGAAGACCTCGTCGGTTATGTAGCCCTCCGTTGGGGTGCGATGGATACGTGGTACGAAGAAGACGAAGAGATGTTCGTCCATGCCCGTGACCCATATACCCGTATCGACATCCTGCAGAGCTCGCGCAACATACGAGTCGAAATCGACGGCGTCACCGTCGCGGATTCCAACATGCCGAGGGTGCTGCTCGAGACCCGGCTGCCGCGTCGTTTCTATTTGCCGCAAACGGATGTCCGGATGGATCTGCTGACACCGTCGGACCTCCACACCGAATGCCCCTACAAGGGGATCGCGAGCTACTGGAACGTCACGATCGACGGCACAGTGCACGAGAATGTCGTGTGGGGCTACCCGTTCCCCACACTCGAAAGCGCAACAATCGCTGGCTACGTCGCGTTCTGGGATGAGAAGCTCGATGTGTATGTCGACGGCGTCCTCCAGGGTAAACCGAAGACCGTGTTCTCCTAGGGAGATCTGCCGCGCAACGCTAGAACCGTTGCCCCGATATCGGAGAAGCGAAATCTGCCTCCCCGTACGATGGTTTGAGTGGCACGCGCGTGCCCCGAGCCACCGTACGGGTGCATGAAGGATGCAACCCGCATGCGGTTGCACCACAATGGGGTCGGAAGGCATCGGCTGGTATGGGCGGAGACAATGCACGACGACCGAACAACCCAAGAAAACCGTCATCCCGTATATGCGTTGAGCAACGAACTGCTCGACGGGTTAGCGGAGCTCTATCCCGTGGCTGCGACCGCGGTAGGGATCAAGGGCCACGATCACGATTGGGGAGACCTCAGTCCGCGAGGCGTCGACAACGCGCAACGGACCCTGCGAGCTTGGTTGCGTCGAGTCGAAGCACTACCACCTGGCAACGACGAGTGGGACACGCTCGCAATCATGGTCGCTACCGACGCTCTCGAAATACCGATCCGTGAGATCGACGAGGGCAAGCACTTTCGGGACCTCAACTCCATTGCCTCACCGTTCCAGGAGTTTCGAGAGATCTTTGAACACATGCCCAAGGACTCGGTCGAGGCCTGGGAGAACATCGCTTCTCGACTGGTATCTCTGCCGGAGGCGCTTTCGCACTACCAGGAAACCCTCGACGCGGGACGAAACCGTGGGGTGACGGTTGCGCTGCGCCAGGTCGAAAGTGTCATGGAGCAGGCGCGTGTCAGTGCATCAGATGATTCGCCGACGCTGCGAGTCGTGGAGCAAGCTCGTGCGGCAGATCATGTCGACCCTGAACTTCTCGCCCGTATCCAAGGCGCTGCGACTGCTGGGCTAGAGGCATTCGCTGCTTTTGGCGAATGGCTCGCGACAACATATCGGCGCGCAGCAACGGCTGATGACGCCGTCGGCGAAGAACGCTACCTCAGCGAATCGCGTCAGTTTCTGGGAACGACGATCGACCTCTTCGAGACCTACGCCTGGGGATGGCAACAAGTCGATGAACTTCGATCCCGAATGGAGTCACTCGCCACGACCATCACTGAGGAAGGTACCTTGGCCGCCGCGCTGCACAGCCTCAACAACGACGCCAAGTGGGGAATCGCCCCGGACCATGCGTCATTCGTGACCGAGATGCAACGCCGACTCGACGACGCACTTGCGCGGCTCGACGGCGCCTACTTTGACGTGCCCGAATCGATCCGGAAGGTCGATGTGAAGATCGCACCACCGGGCGGGTCCCTCGGGGCCTACTACGTTGGCCCATCGGAAGATTTTTCCCGCCCCGGGAGTGTGTGGTGGTCGTTCAGCGGTGAAGCCGCGGTACCGCTGTGGGCAGAAGTAACCACTGCCTATCACGAGGGGTTCCCCGGCCACCATCTTCAGGTAGGGATGCAGTCCTCATTCATGGAGCGACTGAGTCGTATCCACCGACTCTGGACCTGGCTACCCGGCATGGGAGAGGGCTGGGCACTGTATGCCGAGACGTTGATGGACGAACTGGGCTACTTCGATGAACCCGGCATCGAGTTCGGGTACCTGGCTTCACAGATGCTGCGAGCGAGCCGCGTTGTCATAGACATCGGCATCCACCTCCGACTGACGATCCCCGACGACCAGCCACTGCTCGGAGGACAACCATGGTCATTCGATGCTGCCGTTCAGTATCTCGAGCACTACGCGGGACTCGATCGCGACTATGCCCAAAGCGAAGCAACGCGCTACTCCGGATGGCCGGGGCAGGCCATTGCCTACAAGGTTGGCGAGAGGGTGATCCTCGAACTTCGAGACGAACTCCGACACCGCGACGGTGAGGACTTCGATCTCAAGGCCTTCCACCACAGACTGCTCGAAATAGGACCCGTGGGGATCGATACTGTTCGGTCGCTCATGCGCGGCTGATGCAACCATCGCGCTCGATACGGTGTTCATACTCGTGATGGCAACCCGAGACTCACACCCATGACTCCGACACGCAACACGATCGCGAAAGCGCTGGCGACCGATCTCGACCGTGCATTCCCCCACCTCGTGACGCTGTACCAACGGGAACTATTCAGCGGAATCCGAACGATGGTCCCCTCCCACTCCGACGCGGAGGACACCATGCAGGACGTCTTCCTCAAGGCCTATCAGTCGCTTACCGGATGGGGTACCGAACGACGGGCAAGTCTCTCCGTACGACCGTGGTTATGGATGATCGCAACGAACACATGCCGCAACCGAGCGCGCACCAAAGGACGACGACCCACCGAAGTCGAGCTGCTGATCGGTGTCCAGGATCCCACAGAATCCCAACCGGAACCCAACCTCGAACTCGATGAATGGGCAGACCGGCTCGCAGCCCTCACCATGCCAGCACGGACCGCAGTCGTGCTCCGCCACGTCGTCGGTCTACGGATCGATGAGATCGCCGAGATCGTCAAACGACCCGAAGGAACCGTCAAAGCGGACATCCACCGCGGTCTCAAGAAACTTCGAACGATGCTTGAGGAGGTATCACTGTGACATCACTCATAACAAACCAGCTCGAACACCTTCAGACCGATGCGCCGCCCGCCACCATCGAACGGGTACTCGTCAGCACGGGTGTTGTCGACTACTTCGCTCCCATGCCTTGGAAGCACGGCACCCTCTGGGTGTCATGGAATGGCCACGGCGTGTCGTGCGTTGCCCCGGGTGATGATCCGGAGCCTTTCATCGACCGACACGCTGCCAAAGTCGGCCGGCACGTCGCACGATCCCGCGGTGTGCCGTTGCGGCTCAGGGATCTGATCTCCCAGACGATCAGCTCCGGTCGACTCGGTACATTGCGTATCGACCTACGCGGCGTTGGTCCGTTCCAGCTCGATGTGCTCACCACCATTCAGGATATCCCGCCCGGCGAACTCCGGACGTACGCTTGGGTCGCCGAACACATGGGCCGCCCGAGGGCAGTGCGGGCGGTCGGTAGCGCACTCAACCGCAACCCGGTACCGATCCTCATCCCTTGTCATCGGGTTGGCACGTCAGATGGGTCCGTTGGAAACTACGCATTCGGTGCGACGATGAAACGTACCCTTCTCGCCGACGAGGGGCTTGATATGCAGACACTCGACGGTTACGTCGCGGCCGGATTTCGCTTCATGGGATCTGTCAACAACACCGTGTACTGCTTCCCATCTTGTGTACGGGCACGATCCATCCACCCAACGAACCGCGTCATGTTCAAGAGCCACGATGCGGCGAGCGATGCCGGATACCGACCGTGCACAGTGTGTACGCCACACGGATCACCGTCCTAGACCCAGGCGTGGGGGTAGATCACCGGCCGGACTCCTAGACTGATCGCATGAGTTCAGAACAGTTGATCGAAACCATCCGTCGGTCCGTGATCGGTGACGATGACGTCGTTGACGGACCGTATGGACCGCGTCGGGTGACCTATGCCGACTACACAGCGTCTGGTCGATCTCTCGGTTTCCTCGAGGACTACATCCGCGACGCGGTCCTCCCTCTCTATGCGAATACCCACACCGAATCATCGGGGACGGGGCTGCAAACGAGCCGTTTTCGTGAGGAGGCCAGAGCGGTCATTCGTGAGTGTGTTTCTGCAGATGAAAACCATGCGATTGTGTTCTGCGGGTCTGGGACAACCGCCGCGATCAATCGGCTCGTTGATATCCTCGGGATTCGGATCCCCAGCCAACTTGATGACGCCTATCACTTCTCCGACCAGTTATCACCCGAAAGTCGGCCGGTCGTGTTCATCGGTCCGTACGAGCACCACTCAAACGAACTCCCGTGGCGCGAATCCGTGGCCGACGTCATCCGAATATCCGAAAACGATGACGGACATATCGACCTCGCCCACCTCGAAAGGGCACTCGTCGAGTACGCCGACCGCCCGCTCAAGATCGGCTCGTTCTCTGCTGCGTCAAACGTCACCGGCATCATCTCCGATGTTCGTTCGATCACCATCCTGCTGCACAAACACAACGCCCTGTCATTTTGGGATTTCGCTGCTGCCGCACCGTACGTTGACGTAGAAATGACGCCACACGACACCAGCGACGATGCCCCACTCAACTACAAGGATGCGGTGTTCATATCGCCACATAAGTTCATCGGAGGCCCCGGCACACCGGGTCTCCTCATCGCCCGAAAGGAACTCTTCCGCAACCGTGTTCCGGCTCTTCCCGGCGGCGGTACCGTGACCTTCGTCAACTCGGAGGAGCATCGCTACGTCGACGACATCGAACACCGCGAGGAGGGTGGCACACCCGCAATCGTCGAATCGATTCGAGCTGGTCTGGTGTTCCAGCTCAAGGACGCCGTCGGTGTCGAAGCCATCCGCAACCATGAGGAAGATTTCATCAAGCGGGCCATCGCGTCCTGGTCGACGAACCCGAATATCCAGATCCTCGGCAACCCCGACGCCGACCGACTCTCCATAGTCTCATTCATTGTCAGGTACGGGGATCGTTTCCTGCATCACAACTTCGTCGTAGCGGTGCTCAACGACCTCTTCGGTATCCAGTCGCGCGGGGGTTGCTCATGTGCGGGACCATATGGACACACGTTGCTCGGTATCAATATCGAGGAGTCAACAGAGTTCGAGCACGAAATCTCCCTCGGATGCGAAGGAATCAAACCCGGTTGGGTGCGCGTCAACTTCAACTATTTCCTGTCGGAAACGGTGTTCCAGTTCATCCTCGATGCGGTCCACCTGGTCGCAAACCGGTCGGCCGACCTGCTTCCCTACTACCGATTCAATGCCGAGTCGGGCCTGTGGCTTCACACCGCCCCGCTCGCAGACCCCCCACTCAGCCTCCACGACATCGACTACTCCTCCGGTGTCATGACCTACCGTCAGCGTCGTCGACAGGGTCATCAGTCCGAGTTGGCGGGTTATCTCACCGAGGCTGTACGCATTCTCGATGAGGCGGCCGCCTCGTCACCCCCCGCACCGCCTCCGCTCCACACAACCGAGGGATTCGAGGGACTCCGCTGGTTCCCGCTCCCCAAAGATGTGATCGGTATCAGCCGTGATTCCTAACGAAACACCGACCTGGTTCACGCGGGCCATTGGTCATCGACCGGCGTCGGGTCACGTCGAGGTCGATGGTGCCGACATCCACTATCTAACGTGGGGACACGTTGGTCAACCCGGACTCGTGTTCGTCCACGGTGGCGCGGCACACGCCCAGTGGTGGAGTTTCCTCGCCCCATTCTTCGCATCCGAGTGGCGCATTGCCGCTCTCGACCTCTCGGGTCATGGGGATTCGGGGCGACGCGAGCAGTACTCACACACGACCTGGGCAGACGAAGTTATGGCAGTCGCCGGTGCCGCTGGCATGACCGAGCCGCCGATCATCGTTGGTCACTCACTGGGTGGCATGGTCACTATCCAGGTAGGACACGCCTACGGGGACCGCATCGCGGGAGTCGTGATCGTCGATTCGCCAGTGCGCAGACCAGATCCGGAGTCGGAGGCTGGCTCCACCGGGAGGACCTTTCGCAGCCCGGGAACGTACCCGACTCTCGAGGCTGCCATGCAGCGATTCCGACTGATCCCTCACCAGCCGTGTGAGAACCACTACATCATTGAACACATCGCGCGGAATTCTCTGGTCGAAACAGACGCCGGCTGGACATGGAAGTTCGATCCGCGGGTGTTTGTGCGAACGATCGTCGGACTCAGAGATCAACTTGCTGCGATCGACACACGCATCGCTCTCATCCGGGGCGACCTTTCGGTGATTGTGCCACCTGACACCGCGGCGTATATGTATCAACTCATGGGTGGGCGAGCTCCCGTAATCTCGATCCCGGAGGCGCATCACCACCTGATTCTTGATCAGCCGCTGGCCTTCGTTTCGTCCCTGCGAACACTCCTCGCCGACTGGGGACATTCTGTTCCGATCTGACGCTATCCCTTTACCTAGGGGCTCTGCACGCCGATAACTCGTGGAACCGACCGCCCACGAGGACCATGACGACAGTGCAGCAAGCGTTGGGTTTCACTGAGGTGTACCACGCCGTCACCCAGTGGCTTTCCCATATCGAAGCGACACCTGAGAGCCTATCCGAACCCGCCGACGGAATCGTCGAGATGCGGGCACAGTCTCTCATTGCGCGCATCAAATACACCAAACGGCCCGTCGGCCAGGGTGCCGTGCTGAGCCTGTTGCGGGCCGACACCGACGAGGGATCGGATCGACTGCTATTTGCGGTGACAAGCTATTCAGATGGTGCCGTTGCATTGGCAAACTCTCATGTCGTCGCGCTGTATCTTGTTGGCCCCGACGGACTCATCACACCGCAAACATCAGAGGCCCATGCCCTCATGCCGAGACGACCGGTGCCTCCCCCATTCTCGATTCAAGAGAGGCGAAAGGGTCCCGAGGTGGAGCTTGATGCCCCGAATTGGACCGAGGACACCACCGAGTGGCTCACCTGTCCCCATTGCGGTGCGGCACACCATCCGCATGCCACCGAGTGTGGCCGTTGCAATGTTGCCTTGGCTGACAAGGGCGCTTCCGAAGCGGTCGAGGATACCGGCCCTGAGGTCGCGGTACACACCAGAGGCCGCAAGGGCACCGGCAGTATCCAGCTGTCGGATCCATCGATGATCCGGCCGGTTCCGGTCGCCGAACCGGGAAGGCCGCATCTCCAATGTCGGACCTGTGGGTCAAGCGATATCGAGCTAGTCGACCCGATCAGTTGACCGTTCCGGGTTCGAGACCGGTTCGTTTGCGGCGTTGACATCAACCATTACCTCAGCAAGGGACTTCCGCCTGAGGACGGGGACAACCGCATCCTTCGCCGGATAGCCGATGGGGAACAAGATGAAAGGCCTCTCGTTGCGTGGTCTCCCCAACAGTGCCGTAAGAAATGCCATGGGTGACGGAGTGTGTGTAAGGGTGACAAGACCCATGGTGTGGAGTGCGGTGATGAACATGCCTGCCGCGATCCCGACGCTCTCCTTAACGTAGTAGTTCTTCCCTCGCTCACCGTCACCGAGTTCGCGATAGCGTTCCTCGAAAAGGACCACGATCCAGGGCGCGGTTTCGAGATACGGTTTACGCCACCCGGTCCCGAGACGGGCAATGTCGCTTTGCCAGCCCTCGGGCATCCTGCCATCGACGTAGTTCACCTTCTCCTCCTGCTCCGCTGCCTGGCGAATGGCGCGCTTCACCGCGGCATCCTGGGTAACGATGAACTTCCACGGCTGCAGGTGAGCGCCCGAGGGTGCGGTAGACGCCGCTGCTATGGCAAGTTCGATCGCCTCCCTACTGACCGGTTCGTCCGAGAACTGGCGTATCGATCGTCGACCATCCATGAGTGCAAGAAATTCACGACCCCGCTTGAGCGTCTCCGATGGGCTGAGACGAGGCTGCCTGTACTCGGCGTATTCACCGATCCCGGTGTATGGATACTCGCCGTCGAACATGTCGTCAGACATGGTCTCTCCTCTCGTCCCCTGCTCGATGTACCACGACGATAGGGTGGAACATTTCTTGTGACCAACAGGGGCCACGGCGCGTCAAACATTACAAGAACCTAAAAAGGGAGATCGGTATGAAACAGAATGAAGCCACCTGGGAACGCATAACCCGAGTAGTTATCGGCGTTGCCCTGATTGGATTCGGGTTCGCCTCGCTTGGCGGCATTGGTGGGGCGGTGCTTGGTGCAATCGGCCTCGTACTTCTCGCAACCGGCGTTGTCGGAACCTGCCCCATCTATGCAGCTCTCAAGTTCAGCACGAAACCGACGACCTGACCCCATGACGACCGGGCACCTGTCCTACTTCTGGGCGCCGTGGTGCACACGTTGCACCGCGGTGTCGCCCGTCGTTTCCTCCGTAGCGCAGTCCAATGACCTCACCGTGGAAATGATCGACGTTGAACAATCCCCCGACGAGGCACGGCGTCGACGGGTGTTCGGAGTCCCCACGATCATCGCGACCGCACCAGATGGCAGCACCTACCGACGCTCGGGTTCCCTCACCGACACCGACCTCCAGCGGCTCGCCGACTTCGCAATCGGCGACGGGTCGGGCCGCCCGCCGATAAATCTCGACGAGGGACTTCGGCTTGCAGCGGGCGTTGCTCTTGCCGGAATTGGACTCGTTAGCTCGACGATCGGGCTCACGGCACTCGGTGTGTTGTTGGCATTTGCCAGTGTGGCCAATAGGCTGCGACGAGACCGCGACCCCTCATCATGATGACCCTTCCTAAAACCAAGAATCAACCGATCGTCGAACTCTTTGATCGACACGCCGACGCGGTGTTCACACTCGCCTACCGCATCGTCTACGATCGGAACCTCGCCGAGGACATCGTCCAGGAAACATTTCTGGCGGCAATGCAGAATCTTCATACGTGGCGCGGTGACGGCCCGATCGCTGCCTGGCTGTATCGCATCGGCTATCGAAACGCCATCGCCCAGCTGCGCAAACGCCACGACACACCCGTCGACGACGAAACACTGCAACGGTCGATCCAGCCAACCATGGACACTCCAGAGCATCGGACTGTCGCCAACGAACTGGCCGCGACCATCGACAGCGCCATACTCGGACTCCCGCCGCTCCTGCGGGCAGTCCTTGTCCTCCGAGACGTGGAGGAACTCTCGACTCGCGACGTTGCCTCTGCCCTCGGTCTCTCCGAGTCGGCAGTAAAGATGCGACTGACCCGGGCGCGAATGGCGCTCCGAGCCGACCTTCGGAGGTATCTCTCGTGACTCTCACCTGTGCTCAACTCGAAACACTGCTCCCCGAGTTCTTCGATGGTTCGCTGCCGACGACGCTTGCTGACGCAGCCGGCGAACATCTGGCGACCTGCACGTCCTGCACTGCAACGGTCAGCGAACTCGGACAGGTCCGAAGACTTATCCGTGATCGATCCGCACTCCGACTCGACCAAGAGGTCAAGGAAAGAATCAGGCAGTCTCTTCAGTAGGTCTGACGACCGGTATGCTCTGATCTCCCACAGCCACGGGCCGTGCGCGATGTGACATCCCCGCAGGACCGATCACACGTCTCCGCTCAGATACGCTGCCGAATGCATCACCAGCTCTGATTTGCGCGGGTTCAGACGTCCCGGTCTTCGGGAGTCTCGTCGTACCGATCAAGTCGATCGACCGGTGCAACAAGTGCGGTCAGCAGGTTCATGCAGTGAGCGGTGATCCGCTTCAAGAACCGGAAGTACAGGGCGCGCGCAACCGCCTCGGAGGCGACACCGTCGGAGCGATACGCCTTCTTGACCAGGGCATCGTACTCGCTGAGGAATCCATCGGCCTTGTCGATCAGTCGCTGAGCTGCCTCGCCGTCACGATTCCCGAAGACCGCAGCAACATCGTCAATGAGCTGACCAACGGCGTCGCGATAGCCAGCAAGGTCATCCACATCGTCGAAGGTTGAGAAGTCCGCACCATACTTCGCCAGGTCGTAGAGGTTCTTGGCGTAGTCCCCCACTCGTTCGGCATCCTTCACGACGCTCATGTAACTGAGGACGAGAGCAAGATCGAATGCCGGATTGGCGGCAGCGTGCAACACCAGCAACCGACGTACTTCGGCCTGAAGTGCATTGATCTCCTGATCGGTACCACGCACCTCTCGTTTCGCGGCCTTCGATTTTCCCCCTCCAAACACCGCAGCATTCGCCGCATCAAACACCTGACGCCCGAAATGCAGCATCTCGACCAGCTTCAACTCGACCTCGTCGAGCGAGCTCTGTGGTTGTGATCGGAAGAAATCGAGAACCATGGGCACCTCCTACAGCACCAGAATACCGACGATCGGCACGACAAGAAACAGTCCGACCACATAGACGACAGCGACCGCTTTGCGCTCGACAACCATCGACGCCAACCATTCGGCACCGCGAACGGGAAGATACCGAATACTCGCAAAAGGGTACACCGCCGCTATTGCGACGAGGTTGAACAGAGTGTGGACTAGTGCGATCGACAACCCGCTGACCTCACCGGCGGCGGTGGCCGCAAGCAAGGCTGTGATCGTGGTGCCGACGTTCGCACCCAGCGTGATCGGATAAGCGGAACGAACCGCAAGGATGCCCGACCCGACGAGCGGAATGAGTATCGAGGTGGTGATGCTTGACGACTGCACCGCGATCGTGACGACGATCCCGATGGCGATGCCAACGATGCCCGATTTCTGCAGTGCCGCGTTGAGGGAGTGTTCAATCCGGCTCGCCACCAACAGTCGCATGTTCTTGGTGATGAAGGTCAGGGTGAAGAGGATCAGTGCGATGCCCAGAACCAGGAACAGGACACCGAGAACGGTCGCGTTATCCGTGAACGCCTCGGCTGGTGCCTGCAGGCCTTGAGCGAGCCACTTCACGGCCCCCTTCACGGGTGACTTGAACGTACCGCCGAGATCGTTACTTCCAGCAAGCGTCGTAGCAAGCCATGTCGCCGACCTCGAGAACACTCCGGTGACGATTTCTATGGGCAGGAAGACCGCGACGGCCATGACGTTGAAGAAGTCGTGCATCGTGGCAGCAGCAAATGCTCGGCGGAACTCGTCGCTGCGCCGCGCGTGCCCCAACGACACCAACGTGTTCGTGACCGTCGTACCAATATTGGCTCCCATGATCATCGGGACCGCAGCGTCAACTGACAGCACACCGCTCGCAACCAACGCAACAATCGTTGACGTGGAAACGGACGACGACTGGACCAGGACCGTGCCAAGAACACCGACAAAGAGCGCGGCGAGGGGATTACCGACGGAGGAGAACAATGCGTCGGTGAAGTCACTACCGAACGACTTGATCCCCGATTCGAGAAGCTTCACTCCCCCAAGGAACAGATAGAGAAGTGCGACGACTAAGAACGCACGCGCAGGACCTGGTATGCGGCGGGACACGGGCCGGACTCCTCCTCAAAGGGATCACGTCGCGTATTCAAGCTCGCACACCCGGGGCTGCCAAATCGCGCACATCCGGGTGCGAAAACCCATCGAATTGAGAGGGGTGATACCCGGAAAACCATGATCCCATGGACGGCACCGGGAACTGGCACCGTGCGGCTCCTTCAATGCTACCGGTTCACTGCTACCGGTCAGAGATACCCGTAGTGACGCATCACAGGGTAGGTGACAACAGTGACGACCAGCCTCTTCCACCACGGCAACAACGTTCTCCAGTCCTCCGAGGCATGGAGTTTGGTAGACCCGGCGGCAAAACGATCGGGGTTCCCGGCCACCGAATGGGCACCCCCAACCATGACCCGACCATCCGGAGAGACGAGACTTGCAGTTGCATCAACCCCTGCGAACCCGCGTATCGCCTCCAACGTGGTTGTCGGGTCATCGACAAGATCCTCGAGCCGGACCACCATCGTTGGGAAACGCCGCCGAAGGTATCTCAGCCCTATCGTGTTGAAGAATATCCACTCACGAAGGACGTGCCCGAGGCTGCGTGCCTCAAGTGACTCCGGATGTTCAACACCGCGAGATTGCTTCTGGCGCGACCAGCTTGCCACAACGGCACGGGGATCACGCACAAGGTGGACGATGCGCATCGAGACTTCGGGGCTCGACCCGACGAGCATTGCAAAGGCCGGTGTCTTGGACGAGTCGACCAGCGTCGCACACTCTGCATGCAACGCCAGTGTCCGGTAGATTCTCACCGCCGCATCGGTGAACATGCGAAGCTCCGGACTGTCACGCCTGCTCCGCCCACCGATACGCCAAATCTGCCGAATGCGACCGACAGAAAGACGCAAACCCTCCATCTCGCAAATAATATCCGGGGACGGATAGTCCTCGATCACCGGACTCCACAGAGGACAATCCGCGAGCAACTCGCGACAGCCGCACCGATGATCGACATCTTGAACGACCTTCCAAAAGTGCCACACCTCGCCGAACGCGGATACACCGTTGAGAGTGTCAAGGATGCCGTTTAGCACCGTTGTGCCGGACCGTCCCGCCCCGGAAATATAGAGAACGCGCGTTGGGTCTGTGTGCATGGGTGGGGGATCGAGAATCGGTTGTCAGGGGAACGGTACGCTCGCGACACCTCATGGAGGTCGGCGCCGGGTACGAGGCACCAGCCTAACAACACCCGCGGGGATGACCGCCGCAGGTACTGTTCTTGATCAAGATGAGTTGACAACCCCAGGCAACACCTGGCAGGGTATGGGTCGTGCCGATGCATCTATGTGATGCCACGGCCGTAATTGTGAACGGCATGACACATGCCAGGACGTCGAGAGAAGGGACCGCAAAATGGTGACATTAGACACACCGCTGACGCTTATTGCCGGTACCTTCGAGTCAACGCGACTCTAAAGCTCCGTCTTCTGTGCGGCCCATCGGCCGCCAACGTGTCACCCCCTGATCGAGATCGTTGACGATCTCACACCAGAAAGCCTCTCATGATTCCGATCCGTTCCTACGTTTCTTTGCTGTCCCGTTACCTTCGCCGCGTCAAAGCCCGCATGACGGTCCTTGCCGGTTTCGCACTCGGCGGCATCGCTCTTCAGCTCCTCCTGCCCCAGCTCATTGGAAGGTTCATTGACGACGCTATCGGTGGCGCAGCTACCGATCAGTTGATCCCTCTCGCTCTTTGGTTTCTGGTTGTCGCGCTCACGAGGCAAGCGTTAGCGATCGCAACGACTTGGCTCGCCGAGGATGTCGGCTGGCGATCAACGAACGAACTCCGGTCGGATCTGACACGTCACGTACTGGACCTAGACATGGGTTTCCACAAGGAACATACGCCTGGCGAACTGATCGAACGCGTCGACGGCGACGTTACGGCCCTGTCGGAATTTTTCTCTGCGTTCGTGGTGAAGGTCGTCGGCAACGGTCTTCTCGTCATGGGTATCTTGATACTGATTACGTTCGAACATGCACTCGTTGGACTCGTCCTGTCGGTATTCACCCTCGCCACGCTTGCGTTAATGATGGCGGTGCAGACAGTGGCGATCCCCTGGTGGAAGACACAACGCGCCAGCTCGGCGGAACTCATGGGTTTCCTCGGCGAACAGCTCTCCGGAACCGAGGATATTCGTGCGAACGGAGGTGTCGGGTTCATGGTGCACACGTTCACCGACATTCTGCGCAGGTGGCTGCCCAGGCGGGTCCGGTCGCGCCTTGGGTTCGCAATGTTGTGGGGAACCGGCATTGTCCACTTCGTCGTCGGGGCCACTCTCGTCATGTGGCTCGGGACTCGCTACCTCGGTCCGGGTGGTCTCACGCTCGGTGGTGTCTACCTCATCTTCCACTACACCGAAATGACTCGTAACCCCATGGATGAGATCCGCAGCCAGATGGAGGTATTCCAGAAGGCGGGAGCTGGGATCGACCGTGTCACGGAGCTCATGGAACGCCGGTCGAATCTCGACACATCGGGGACTACGGCAATTCCATCCGGTGCTCTCAGCGTCGTGTTCGACCATATGTCATTCGCCTATGCCGACGACGAAGCTTCGACGGTTCTCCACGACATCGATGTCTCCATCGCCCCCGGGCGGGTGGTCGGGGTTCTGGGCCGTTCAGGATCCGGGAAGTCGACGATGGCGAAGGTTCTCACCCGCCTCTATGACCCAACGCAGGGCCGCGTTCTCCTAGGCGGGGTGGATCCGCGCGAAGCGTCGCTCCACGACCTCCGCCGCAGTGTGGGCATGGTGACCCAAGACGTCCAATTGTTTCGAACGACGGTACGCAACAACCTCACCTTCTTCGACGCAGCAATCAACGATGAACGTCTCATGTCGGTACTCGCTGACCTCGGCCTCAGCAACTGGTTGGATTCGCTCCCTAACGGGCTGGATACGATGCTCGAATCTGGTGCTGGGGGCCTCTCTGCCGGCCAGGCACAACTGCTGGCCTTTACACGGATTTTCCTCAAAAATCCCGGGTTGGTGATCCTTGATGAGGCATCGTCACGTCTCGATCCGGCCACCGAAGCCATGATTGAGAGTGCCGTCGCCGCCGTCATCATGGATCGAACGGCATTCGTCATTGCCCACCACCTCGGGACGGTCGCCCGCGCCGACGACATCATGATTATTGAAAACGGGACAGTCATTGAATTTGGGGAACGCACCACCCTGCAGGCCGACCCCACCTCAAGGTTCTCACGGCTCCTTGCGTCCGGCATGGAGGAGGTCCTCGCATGAGCAACCCGCAGACAGTCCCGACCCGAAAGCTGATGGTCCGGCTCGCCAACAGATTCAGATTTAGATATCTGATGAACCTGGCCATTTGGACCTCAATGTGGGCGCTGCCGATCATTCCGGGTCTCTTGACACGTCGTTTCTTCGATTCTCTTGAGGCCGGTACTGCCGGGGCCAACGTCGCCACGATCATCGTGATCTTTCTGGCGTACGGAGTTGCGCGCCTTGCCATGATGTTGATGGGGATGTGGAACGACGCACACATGGGTTTTCGTTTGGAGTCGTTGCTTCGGCGCAACATGATCGAGCGTCTGTATGCACTGCCCGGCGCCCAATCGGTCGAACACTCCCCCGGTGAAAGCATTTCGCGCTTCCGGGAGGATATCGAGCATGTGGAGGAGGCCCACGGATGGACCGCAGACACTGCTGGTGCGATCGTATTCTCGGCTGTCGCCGTTGTCGTGCTATCGAGTATCGATTTGCGGATGACACTCATCGTGTTCACACCGCTCGTCATTGTCATCGTCATCGCCGAACGGTTCGGTACCAGGATCAAACGCTATCGCCTCGCGGCGCGCGAAGCGACCGGTGCCGTGACCGGTGCGATCGGTGAGCTGTTTGCGAGCGCTCAGTCCGTAAAAGTGGCTGGTGCGGAAGCATCCATGGTCGCCCACATCGATGGTCTCTCCGAACACCGCCGGGTGCTCATGGTGAAGGACCGTGCCCTCGGTGCTGCTCTGGAATCGGTTTTCTGGAACGTGCTCTACATAGGGACTGCAATCATCCTGATTCTGTCGGCAGGCTCCATGACCTCGGGTGATCTTTCACTCGGCGAGTTTGCGCTATTTATTTACTTCCTCGACTACGTCACCGACGCCGTGTATTTCATAGGGTTGTTCATAACCCGGATGAAACAGGCGGGAGTGTCGTTTGACCGAATGATCGGCTTCATGCGTGGTTCGCACTGGAGCGAGCTAGTACAAGATCGCGACCTGGCGCTGCGTGGGAGTCATCCTCTCCCGGAGATCTCGACTGCCCGCACTGCCCCTGCGTTGGAGACCCTCGTGGTTTCGGGTCTCGGCTATCACTATCCCGGCACCAGCCTTGGAGTCACCAACGTCGATCTGACGGTGCATCGTGGCGACTTCGTTGTCATCACCGGGAAGATCGGCTCCGGGAAGACGACGCTTCTTCGCGCCATCCTCGGTTTGGTCGACGCCACCGAGGGAGAAGTCCGCTGGAATGGGATGCTCGTACGGGACCGCGCCGCGTTCTTCACACCTCCGGTGTCGGCATACACACCCCAGGTGCCGCATCTGTTCTCGATGTCCCTGCGGGACAACCTGCTGCTTGGTCTCCAGCTCGGCGACGGTGATCTCGCACGCGCCGCATACGCGGCAGCTCTGGAGGATGACATCCTCGAGATGCCAAACCGCCTCGACACTCCGGTGGGACCGCGCGGCATGCGGCTCTCGGGTGGTCAGGTGCAACGCGCCGCCGCAGCCCGCATGTTTCTCCGGGAACCCGATTTATTGATATTCGACGATCTGTCCAGTGCACTGGATATCCGCACCGAACTCACGCTTTGGGACCGTCTGAGATCGGGCAATACCGAGACGACGTCCTTGGTCGTATCGCACCGTAAACCAGCGTTGAAGATGGCAACCACCATCGTCTTGCTCGACGAAGGATCAATCAGTGCTGTCGGAACCGTCGATGAGCTGCTTAAATCCTCACGGCTCTTTCGCGACCTGTGGCACGGCACAACATCGACGTAGTCCTTCACCTCGTGCGTCAGGTGCCGATCTTTCTTACAGGAAGTTCCTCATGTGAAGTCCGGTATAACGAGGAGTACGGATGCAAGCCCGGCGAACATCACAAATCGCTACGGTCGCTCTTGCGATCGTCTTTGTCGTGTCCGCTGTTGCTGGGTGGTCGGTCTGGATAACGGTTCTCGTGGGACTTGGTGCGATAGTTGCCGCCCTCGGTGTCTCCCGGAGCGAAGACACCCAACCTGACATAGAGAACCAAATCGCCCAGGTTGCACACGAGTTGCGCACACCGCTCACCTCAGTGCGGGCGGCACTCGACCTCCTCGTTGATCCTTCGGCGGGACTCGAACTGACGGAGCGGACGGAGATTCTCGAACTCGCTGGCTCCGAAGCGGGGCAGATGCTGCACCTCGTAGACAACCTGACACTCGCTGCGAAGATGGCTCAAGAGACCATCCAGCCTGAGGCCATCGGATTCTCGCTGTCGGCAACCATTCGCCAGGCAATCCGCAGAAACCCTTCGGTGGCCGAACGCACTTCGCATGCCGAAAGCGTCCCGACCGGTGTCGTTGCAGATCCGCAGCTCGTTACCCAGATCGTCGGCAACCTCGTACAAAACATTGCCCGGTACGCCCCGTACGGCCGCATCGACGTGGAATACGAGTTGGTCGACGGCAATGTGGTCGCCTGTTTTGCGGATGGCGGCCCGGGTATCGAACCAGATGCTGCGGAGAAGATCTTCGAGGGAAACAAGTCCCGCATGGGCTTGGGAGTTGGGCTGAAGCTCAGCCGTACGCTGGCCCGAGCCATGGGGGGTGACCTGACGCTTCGCCAACATGATGATCCGGAAGCCTCCGGCTGTGTGTTCGCCCTGACCCTCCCGGCGGTACCCGCCGGCATCAACCCCGACCCGCTTCCCTCCGACATTGGGCCTGCCGATCCTGTGGCACTGTCACCGCGGTCTCGTTTACTTATCGATATCGCTTCGGTACTTTCCGAGTCCTCGCTCGACATTCTCGTATCCCGCCTGCACGGTTGGTACACGGATCTGCTGGGTGCCCATGGCGGAATCTTGATGGTTCCCAAACCCGAGGGTAGGTGGGACCCAGCGGGTTCGTTCGGATCGGTAAACATTGTCGGGCCAGGCATCACCAGTGAGGGCCTCGACTTGGCGCTGACGACACAGATGCCACTCACGGAGCGCTCGTTGCCAGACCGGTCACCTTCGTGGGCGAAACGACTCAACTCGGAGGGCGCGATCTTCTTCCCCTTGAAACACCACGGTTCCGTACTCGCGGTTCTCGTGATCGGGTGGGAGTACGCATCGGAGATGCCCGAGGGAACCGGCGTCCTCGTCGCCGAGGCACTCGCAACATTGACCGGTGTGGCATTCCGGGACACCGAGGAGGTCGTCGACGGACGCTCGGACCGGGTACTGAGGTCGAGTGTGATGGAGTCGCTCCCACTGGCAATCTCGGTGTTTGAGGGCAACCCGCCGCGGGTGGTGGACTGGAACCAGGCTGAGCGCGACATGCTCGGTATGAAACACGACACCGATCGACCCCGTGAGGGCCTCGACTCAATGCAGAAGTACCAACTCCGCTACGAGGACGGTACGTTGTTGCAAACCAAGGACTCCCAAGTCATGCTCGCAATAACGACGGGGCGTTCCACCGGACCGACAACACTCTTCCTGACCAGACCCGACGGGGCGGTCGTCAAAACGATATCAACCTGTTACCCGGTCAGGAACAATCGGGGCGACGTGACAGGTGCAGTTGTCCTCTCGGAGGTCGCCGAAATCGTCACACCCACCGTTAAGGGTTCGGACGCTCAATAGCCATCATCTCGATCTCGAAGATCAGGGTCTCACCAGCGAGCCGGTTGTTCGCATCGACCGTGATCATGGTTTCCGAAATTGCGATCACCACCGCTGACTGGCCGTTCCCGACAATGACCTGGTCCCCGACGTTGAATTCACCCTCTGCCTGATCCCGCGGAATCTCGACAATGAGCTCGTCGTTCTTGAGACCGTATGCCTGTTCGGGCGGAATCGTCACCGTCTTTGTGTCACCGACGGCCATGCCGACAACCCCGGCGTCGAAACCCGCAATCATCTGACCGGCACCGACCGTGAAGTCAAGAGTCGAGCCCCGCGGACGAGAGGCATCGAACTCGGTACCGTCGGTGAGAGTCCCGATGTAGTGCACCGACACAAGGTCGCCAGCCTGCACGACCGTACCGGCGGGCAGTGACTGTTCCGACTGTGACTGGTCTGGCTGGGTAGAGGACACGGATGCTCCCGAAGTCGTAGAGGTCTCGCCGACAGTGGTCGTTGTGGCCGTATCTCCACCCCCGCATGCAGCGGCAATGAGGGCGAAGACAACGATGACAATAGCGCTGCGCTTCATGAGTTGGATTTGCTCCTTGGGGAAAGACAGAACACTAGACGACTCACAAGACTAGATGACCTGCCAGGCCAAAGAGATTCGACGGACCCGAGTCGCGGTTACGGAGTGACGATGACGGTGATCTTCGTCTCGGCGACCGCACCAAACTCGTCAGTCACCCGCATCGTGAGAATGTGAATAGTTCGATTCCCCCCAACGAACAGGAGTTGAACCGTGGCCGTCTCCCCGATCGCGAGACGCTGAGATTGCTGGTCGGAAAACCATTCGTAAACCAGCAGAGATGGGTTCTCATCGCTGGCGGTTCCGCCAACGGTCCCCTGCCACACCATGGCACTCTTGGTGATCGTTAGGTTTACGGCGAGTTGGGCCCCGTCCTTGGGCGTCTTGATGATCAGGTTGGACGGCGGGTTGTTGGGCGCCAACGTTGTCGTAGTCGTAGTCGTCGTTGGCGGTGGCAGTGTCGTTGTTGTAGTCGTGGTTGGCGGTGGCAGTGTCGTTGTTGTAGTCGTGGTTGGCGGTGGCAGTGTCGTCACTGGGTCAGCTGGCGCTGCGGTCGATGAGGTTGTGGCTCCGGCCGCGTCCGCAACGGTGCCGTTCGTTGACGGGACGACTGTGTCACCAGGAACGGGGGACGTAACACCGGCGATAGTGCTCGTCGTTGCGGCACTGGCGATCGCTGCCACCCCAACATCGTTAGTCGTTGTCGTCGTCCCCACCGGCAAATACTCGGCGGCGACTGTGCCTGCCCCGAGACCGACCAGGATGACCGCCGCAACGATGATCGCCTTCCTGACGCGACGGCCAAAACGGGACCGGTTGTTGCTCGGTAGCGAGTCCCAGATGACGTCAGCAAGACCATCGGGCGCAGGCACTGCGGCCAGGGCGGCGAGGACCTGGTGGGGTGCAAGCATTCGCCTCTTGCGGTCGTCGCACTCATCGCAGCCCTCAACATGACGGTCGATCTGCTTGCGGAGTTGATCATCCACGGGTGGCATCTCGGCACGGGTAACGACCAACGCGAGCTCGCGACAATGTTTGCTGCCCTTGCGGACTAGAAGATACGTGCCGATCTGCTCGCCGAGCCGCGTCCGCATGCGCGACAACATCGTGTAGGCATTGCCTTTTGTCACACCAAGGACTTCGGCAATTTCGGTGGAATCGAGACCCTGCCGGACACTGAGATCCAACAGCATGTACTGTTTCTCGGGAAGAGCCGCCGCGGCCTCCCAGACGAGATCCGCCAACTCGGCCACGGCCGACGCATGGACCGGATCGTCGATCCTGGACACGTCCACGGCGGTGAGCAGCGGATTCAGCGGTCGATCGTCGGTCGCCAACGGAGCCATGGACTGGGCCTTCTTGCGATCCCGTATGCGATTCAGCGACTGGCGCCGAGCAATCGAGAAGATCCAGCCTCGGAATGCTGCCGGCTCGCGCAGCTGTACGAGCTTCGTGTCGACAAGCACAAAGACGTCCTGGGCAACGTCGGCCGCATCGGCGTCGTTGCGCAACGTCCGCGCTGCAAAGTCGTAGATGCGACTGAAATAGCGGCGATACAGCACTGCAAAGGCATCTCGGTCGCCGTTTTGGACCGCGACGACAAGGTC
>UOEK01000461.1_pt1 | contig 22284 bp, 23 predicted proteins | sample 1989451 | NCBI WGS metagenome assembly UOEK01 (sample SAMEA4712198, study PRJEB27164) | hydrothermal vent metagenome | biome: marine basaltic hydrothermal vent biome; feature: marine hydrothermal vent; material: mineral | place: Pacific Ocean | collected 2011-06-14/2011-07-23 | depth 1691 m
ATCGCCTCCCAGATGTTGCCCTCGTCGAGCTCGGCGTCGCCGGCGACCGAGATGAACCGGGCAGGTGGGCGTGGTCCCATGTGATTGTCGACATAGCGCCGCGTCGCCGCAGCAAACAGCGGAGCAACCGCACCGAGCCCGACGGAGCCGGTCGAAAAATCGCTGACGTCTGGATCCTTCGTGCGCGACGGGTACGCCTGGAGACCGCCCCGCTCGCGGAGACGGGTCAGATATGAGGCGTCCAGCTCACCCGTCAGATACTTGATCGCGTGATACACCGGGGAGGCGTGTGGTTTCACCGCGACCTTGTCCTCACCGCCGATGTGACCGAACCACAGCGCAGTCATGATCGACACCATCGACGCACACGACGCCTGATGACCACCGACTTTGATGCCGCCCGCATCCTGACGGTTCGCGTGATCGATCATCCGAGTCGACAACCACAACACGCGCCGCTGGATCTCCTCAAGCACCTCAATGCTCGGACTCGTCACCGCCGCACTTCCTTCCATGCTCTCGCATCCGCAGAGTGCGCCAGCGTAGGCGATCGGAGGGCCGCAGCCGTACGGAACATCTCGTCACGCCGTCTTAGCTGTCACGAGAATCCCCCCGGCACGCTACCAACTATCATCCAGTCCTCAGGTCACAAGCCGCAGCGTCGGTATGTGACCAACCTGGAGGGATGGCCGAGCGGACGAAGGCGGCAGTCTCGAAAACTGTTGAGCTGGTTTCACCAGTTCCGAGGGTTCAAATCCCTCTCCCTCCGCCAAAGAAAACTCAAGAATCCGAAGGATTCTTACAAGGAATGCCAAAGGCATTCCCGGTCTCCCCGACAACCTTCGACGCCCTGGCGGGCCTCGAAACGTCTACCCGTCCCTGGTTTGCTTCGATCCCGCGTCCCGGGTTCGAAGTTGGGGACGAGCTCGGCCTGATCTGGACGCAAGTTCTTAGGTTCAAATCCCTCTCCCTCCGCCAAAGAAAACGGGACCACACAACCACGTGCCACACAACGACGCGACGTCACTTCAAGATCAAGTGTCGCCCATCTTCCCCGTCGGGAACCGCGGTCCAGCTCTGCTGGACCGGCGCAACCCTTTCTCCTCCTATTCGTCGGCGACGGATTGCTTCTCAGTATCGGCTACGCCGATGCCTTGTGGGTAGGTTCAAATCCCTCTCCCTCCGCCAAGAAAACTCAAGAATCCGAAGGATTCTTGCAAGGAATGCCAAAGGCATTCCCGGTCTCCCCGTTCCCTTACGACCCTCTTTCGAGGCTCGACGGGACTACCCGTCTCCGGTGCTATCCGATCACGCGTCCCGGGTTCGAAACGAGAAACGGGTTCAGTGCCTACGTCGTTCAAGTTCCTAGGTTCAAATCCCTCACCCTCCGCCAAGAACACTCAAGAATCCGAAGGACTCTTGCAAGGAATGCCAACGGCATTCCCGGTCTCCCCGTTCCCTTACGACCCTCTCCCGAGGCTCGACGGGACTACCCGTCTCCGGTGCTATCCGATCACGCGTCCCGGGTTCGAAACGAGAAACGGGTTCAGTGCCTACATCGCGCAAGTTCTTAGGTTCAAATCCCTCTCCCTCCGCCAAAGAAAACGGTTACCGGCCGACACTCAAGAATCCGAAGGACTCTTGCAAGGAATGCCAGCAGCATTCCCGACTCCCAGTTACGGAAGAAGCCTGGGCGCGAAAGCGGGGCGGGCTGATGGGCCCGCCCCGCTTTGGCGTGGGGGTCTATTTGAACGTGTCGGCTGAGTAGAATTCCACCCCTGTCCATTCACCATTCTTGACGCCAACAATGGCGTACGAACCCGTAACGCTTCCCGTCTCATCGATGTCGACGGGACCAGAAGCACCGTTGTAGTCGATGTCCGTACCGTCGGCCAATGCCTTGGCGCCTTCTTCATAGGAGGACACCACGGTGCCACCGGAAGACACGCTGCGGAGGGCATCGTTGATCGCTGACCCGGTGCAACCGTCGGCAGCATTCATGGCCAGGGCGATTAGGTTCATCATGTCCCAGCTGTTAGCCGAGAACGGACCTGCCTCTGTGCCGAGCTTCTCCTGATGGAGAGCCGCGAACGCCGTGTACGTCGGCAGGTCGGTATCAGCCGATGCCAGCTCGGCGAAGGCGATACCTTCCATCAGGTCGGCGCCGACGCCTTCAATGACCTCAGGAACGGCCATATCAGCTGCGAGCAGCCATTCACCCTCGTATCCGAGTGCGGTGGCTTCCTTAAGGATCGTCACACCCGACTGCTGCCCACCGGCGAGGAAGATTCCGTCCGGTTTCGACGCGAGAACCGAACTCAGCTCTGCCTGATAAGACGTCTGACCCGGCGCGAATGACGCATCGGCGACTATTTCCACACCTTGTGCACGAGCGGAATCTGCAGCAGCAGTCCCAATCGAGATTGTGGACTCTTCATTCTGCGTCAGGACCGCAACCCGCTTGTACCCGCGGTCAACGAGCCACAACCCGGCGGCTTTGCCGTCGTCCAGGTCAGAAGCAACCGTCCGATAGACAAAGTTGCCACCGAGAGAGTTAAGGCTGATCGAACCCGCGTAGGGCGAGAAGAGCACAACTTCGTTGGTGATGGCACTATCCACAAGGGCAACCATCGTCTCGGACGTCGGTCCGACGATGGCAACAACACCCACGCTGTCCATCAGCCGATTCCCTTCTCGAATCCCCTGTTCAGGGTTGGTCTGGGTATCGGCTATCACTAGGTTGATCTGTCCACATGGGTTAAGTCCCGATGCGTTTATCTCGTCAACCGCTAACTGTGCAGTATCGGCAACAATTTGGCCGAACGCACCCGCTTCTCCTGTTAGCGGCACAAGTACCCCGATCGTAACTCCATCGCCGTCTCCTCCAGCCCCGTCAGACGGTGTACCTGTAGAGGCACACGCTGCTGCGACTAGGGAGAACGCCGCGATGAGAATTACTAGCGCTGAATGTCTTCGCATAATCTCTTTCCTTCTCTTTGTTGCTTTCAGGCGCCGTTTTGGTGCCCTTCGCGTTGGTCTCCGAGGAAGACCTTTCGTAGCTCCTCGGGATCAAGGAGCTCGGAGCTCGGGATCTCACGAGAGATCTGACCTCCATCCATGACATAGGTGCGATCGCTCACCCGAAGAATCGTCTCCGGACTCTGCTCCACCACCCACACAACGGCCGTACCTTCTTCCGCCACGTCTGCAATCCAGTCCACAATGTCCTGGACAAACAATGGCGCCAGCCCGGAAGTTGGCTCATCAAGAAGCAACACCCGCGGTCGCCCCGCCAGCGCTGCACTGATCGCCAGGATCTGACGCTCGCCTCCGGAGAGGGTGTCCGCACGCTGGTTCTTCCGTTCCTCCAAGAACGGAAACTTTTCGAACATTGCATCGATGGTGTTCATCGCCTCGCGAGCGGCGTTCGCAGTTACTCGTAGGTTCTCTATAACGGAGAGCTCCTCGAACACGTTGCGCTCCTGCGGGACGTAACCCACCCCGGCCGCCGCGGCCTTGGAGGCACCCGATCCGTCGATCCGGACCCCATCAAGATCGATCTTGCCCTCCGATGTCGGAAGATGCCCCGCGATCGCCTTCATGAGCGTGCTCTTGCCAGCGCCGTTAGGACCGAGCACCGTGACGATCTCTCCGCGGGCGACGGACATACTGACGCCGTGGAGGATTGTGATCTTGCCGTAGCCGGACTGCACATCGCTAAGTTCAAGAATCACTGCTGCCTCCCAGGTAGGCACTCACGACTCGCTCATCGGAGCGAATCTTGTCCGGGCTTCCTTCGGCGAGCAGGGTCCCGTGATCGAGAACCAGAACGGTTTCGGCGAGAGACAACAAGAACCCGAGATTGTGTTCAACCACGAGCAGCGTCACGCCGGATGCCTTTAGTTCAAGAAGCACCTCAGCGAGACGATCCTGCAGGCTTGGGCTTACCCCAGCCGTTGGTTCGTCCAAGAGCAGAATCTGTGGATCGCGAACGAGTTGTCGTGCGATCTCTAGAAGCCGCAGCTCACCTCCCGACAGTTCCTCGGACGGTTGGTGGGGATTCCCACCAAGTCCCACCATGTCAAGGAGTTCCATCGCTCGAGCCTCGATCACCGCCTCCTCGTCGCGGTAGCCGCCAATGATGGCCCTCCACAGACTCTCCCCAGGAGAGTCAGCGGTCGCGAGCACATTGTCGAGCACGGACATTCCGAGAAACGCCCGAGGCGCCTGGAAGGTCCGCCCGACACCCGCACGCGCGATGTGGTCGGGGGTACTGCCGACGAGTTCGGTATCCCCAAGCTTGATACTGCCGCCGTCGGGGGCAAAGATTCCGGATATTAGGTTGAAAACAGTGGACTTTCCTGCACCGTTCGGTCCGATGAGACCGGTGATCTTGCCTCGGCCAACGCTGAAGGTCAGGTCGTCAACCGCCTTCAGGCCACCGAAGTGCTTAGAGACTCCGTTCAATATGAGATGGTCACTCATTGTGCCGACGCCCTTGCTTTCTTGATCCGGTCACCGAGTCGAAGAACCGGTTGCCATCGGAGGAAAACGATGAGCAAGAGTCCAAGCCCGGATAGACGCAGACTCGTCGCGATCTGAGCGCTGCGTACTGTTGAGTAAGGAACCAGCCGCACCAACTCCTCAAAGAGGACAATGATCGTTATGCCGAACACAGCCCTCCACGTCGAACCGATGCCGCCGACGATGAGAGCGATCCAAATGAGGAAGGTGACTCCCGCGGTGAACAGCGTAGGAGTGACCAGGGTCGTGAACCAGACGTAGAGTCCGCCGGAGATACCCATAACGAAGGCCGCCAGAAGAAACACCTGCAGTCGGTAGCGGGCGACCGGCTTCCCGCTCGTCAGAGCACCGACCTCGTCGTCACGCAGCATGCGCAGCGTCCGCCCGTACGGGGATTTGATAATCCGTTGGGCGCCGATTACGACAACGATGAGCAACGCAAGTGAGACAAGCGCAAGGAACACATCGTATTCAATGCCGATGATCTCTCTATAGGGTCGTTTCAGGCCAACGAGACCGACCGTACCGTTCCCGAACCTTGGTTCATTCACTAGGAACGATCCGAAGACTTCCGCGAACGCGAAGGTAGTCAGCGCGAAATACTCCCCTCGTAACCGCAAAGTCAAGCTGCCGGTAAGAAGGGCAAAGAGCGATGCCGCCAGCCCACCGGCAAGGAGCCCTATCCAGATGGGTAACTCAAGGCCCCAGAGATATTGCTGAAGAGCCGTCGGCGGAGGTTGGGTAAAGATCGCGTAGACGAATGCTCCCGCCGCAAAGAAAGCTACGAGACCGAAGTCAATCATTCCGGCTTCGCCGAGCTCAAGGTTCAATGCAACCGTGAGCACTCCGAAGATCCCGACAAGCGTGACAACGGTAATAAGGAATTGGGGAGTGAACATCAGCCGGCCGTCCTTGCTAGTCCGCTCGGTCGTACTGCCAGCACGATGATCACGACAGCAAACGCAACCATCGGTCGATACCCGCCGGGTAGCCAGAGCACCGAAAGGTCCATTGCGAAGCCCACAAGGAAAGCCGCCGCGATCACCCCGTAGAGCGAACCGAGTCCACCAACGATGGCGACCGTGAGGATGATAAGTATCTGCTGAAACGCGAGGTCTGTGGTCAGGGTCGCTTGTACTCCCAGGAGTACACCAGCCAATCCCGCAAGCCCCGACGCAATCAACCACGTTGCCCGCGAAGTGGCTCGGATATCAATGCCGCGCGACGCCGCAAGATCGCGGTTGATCGCCATGGCACGGATGTCCATACCGGTTCGAGTTCGATTCATGAACAGGGTCAACCCGACAGCGGTGACAATCGCGATGCCAACAATCGCCAGCTGATAGGTGGTGATCCTCAGCTCGCCGAGAGATAGCACGGTCGGCGTCGGAATGTCGAACACCCGGATACCGGTTCCAATCGAACCCTCCGCGATCCCGTGGAGGAAGAACGTCACGCCGACCGATGTAATCAAGAGAACCGACGACCCCAAGTGTTTGATCGGGTCGTAGAACAATCTGGCGACAACCAGTCCAAGCAGACTGGTGCCGACGACCGCTATTCCACCGGCGAGAAAGAAGTTCCATCCGAGCTCCCGATTCATGAACCACGTTCCGAACGCCGACACAGTGATCAACTCGGCATGGGCGATGTTCAGGAACCCCTCCACCCGTCTCGTCAAAGCGAAACCGATCGTGCCAACGAGCAGAAAACTACCCGTCACCACACCAAAGAGAATAAGCTGGAGCACCCTCATGTCGGTCGCTCCATGTTGCGAACCTCAAAGGTCACACAGCCGTACGGGGAAACCCACGGTCCGTGGGCCATTCCCGGCGGACGACACGCATACATGCCAGCCGTGAAGGTCTTGTCCAACGTGAGGTCGATAATGGCGCCCTCGACAATCCAGATCTCTTCCCAATGGGGATGCCGCTGGACACCCGCAGGCGATGTGTCCGTGCCGGGCTCAAACTTGAGAAGTCGGGTATACGAACCACCCTCGGGATCTACGGCAAGATTCTTGGCGTACAGCCCATCGATTCCAGCCTCGGGCTCCCACGGTGTTAGATCAGGATCGAAAAACTCCAATTCAGGTTTAGCCATCAGGCTCCTTTCTCAAGTACGTTGACGATTTGGTATCGAGCCACAAGCGAGTCGCCGGTGACGGGGTCGTAGATTTCTCCCTTGAAACTGTGTGCGAACGTGAAACCTCCACTGATACTGGAGAAGGACCCACCGAAAATGACGGTGCCCACAAGATCACTGCCAAACTTGTCTCGAACAAGTGTGAGCAGATCGTCCGGGTGAAGCAGTGCGTCCGCTCCCGCCTGCTGATACGCGTCCTCGGAATTTGCCGGCGTGTAAGAACGCAAGATGAGGGCATCCCAGTGTTCACGTACGTCGGCGTACCGCCAGACACGGCGTGAAATCAGTTTCGGGCATGCCTGTTTCGCAGCGGGAATCGACACCTTTTCAAGATCCCGATCGGTGTGATCCGACCCCGCTGCAATGTAGATTTCGCCGTCACCTGCGATGAGCATCACGAACTCGACCTCTCCACAGGTCTCTGCCCCGGCAACATCAACAGACGGCATAGTGGTCACGAGTCCGGAACCGACGGTGAAGAACACCGGTACTTCATCCGGCGCCGGAATGCCCTCTTCTTCGAGCTTCTCGATGTATCGGCGTACCGCCACCTCGTCACGGCCGGTGTATCCGGCGAGGAGAACCTGTTCGATCTCAAACCGGAGCGGAGGTTCATCGGTGCGCTCAAGGAGTAGCGTCGGCTTGGGCTCCGATAACAAACGACGGTCAGCGAGGGCCGGGAAAGAGGTGCGGGCCTCGGCAACCTCGCTCATATCAATGTCAGCTGAAACGGTGCCAGCAGTATCGCCCGCGGACGCAACGGTAACTCCCCAGGGATCGACAATCGTCGAGCGACCGCACAGGACGCCGCCCGATGCAACTCCGACGCCGTTCGTTGCGAGCATGAACGCCTGATTCTCAATCGCCCGCGCTCGAAGCAACGTGTTCCATGCTTCGACACGGGGGTGTGGCCAGGCCGATGCCACAAGAAAGACCTCTGCACCGCGCTCGGCGAGCGTGCGGAACAACTCCGGGAAACGCAGGTCATAACACACCGCAAGCCCGACCCTCCCAAAGTCCGTGTCGACTACGACCGGAGTTTCGCCGGGTGTCAAGAGTTCCTGCTCGCGCGACCCGTATCCAAAAAGATGAATCTTGCGATACTGAGCGATCAGACGGCCAGTCCGGTCGAAGAGGACCGAGCAGTTGAACAATTCGCCGTCACGCTCGTGCAATATGCTGCCGCCGTGGAGGTAGGCACCGGTCGTACGAGCAACTTCTGACAGGGAATTGATCACTGCCTCAAAGTCGTCCGCCGCTCGTGAGTAGTCATCGAAGGCAAAGTATCCAGGTGTCCACAGCTCCGGCAGCAGATACAGGTCGGCCTCACCGACCTGGTCGATCAGTCGAGTCACCTCGGCGAACGACTCTTCGAGGGGACGGCCATCCTGGGCTGCCATTTGGAGAAGCGTGACTCTTGTCATCGTCCGTTACTCCTCGCGCGGTCCGCGTATCGCAAGACCCGTTCCGGACTCAGTGGGAGGCGATCAACGACGACGGGACCTAGGGGCAAGAGGGCGTCCTCAACGGCGGCAGCAAGAACAGCACCTGGAGCGATGGCTCCTCCCTCACCCATCCCCCGAACTCCGGCCACGGTGTCTGATGGGGTCTCGATGTGGCGAATCCGAACCCGTGGGACATCGGTCGCGGTGGGCATGAGATAGTCCATGAGCGTTGTCGTCATGAGGTTGCCCTGGTCGTCATAGACAAATTCCTCGAGCATGGCCGACCCAATACCCTGGGCAACACCGCCGGTGATCTGCCCCTCAACAATCATCGGGTTGATCATGCGGCCGCAATCCTCCACAACGGCGTAGTCGTCAATCTGGACTCGTCCAGTCTCCGCATCGACCTCAACGACAGCCAGGTGGGCCGCACTCGTATAGGTCCCCGTCCCCGGAGGGGCGTCGTAGGTCGTGCTGACCTCAAGGGAAGGGGTCTCGCCTGGTGGAATCTGCTCTGGTCGTTGATAGACGATGCGACACAGCTCACTGAGCTGCATAGCGCGAGTCGGCGTTCCCCTCACCGAAACATGGCCGTCGCTGAACACAATGTCCTCTGCCGCCGCCTCAAAGATGTACGCCGCGATACGAGCAAGCTTGTCACGCAATTCGAGCGAAGCGAGCCGTGCGGCCCCGCCAGCAAGTACCGCTGAGCGGCTCGCAAAGGTTCCTGACCCGTACGGGACCTGGTCGGTATCCCCGAACTCGACTCGGATATCTGCCAAACCGATCCCAAGCGCATCCGCGGCCATTTGGGCAAGGGTGGTTTCTAACCCCTGTCCGTGAGAATGGATCGAAGCCGAAATGATCAACCGCCCGTCGGGGGTGAGACGGAGTTTCGACGTCTCGTACCCGAAAACGATCGGTACACCGCGCTGCAAGAACTCCTGTGAGGTGTGGGCGGTCTGCTCGATAAAGGGAACCACGCCGATTCCCATGAGTCGACCATCGGCCCGTTTGCGCTCCTGGTCGATGCGGAGGTCCTCGTAGTTGGTCCACTCCACGAGAAGCTCAAGACACTCCCTCACCGTCCCGGAGTCATAGACGAGTCCGCCGATCGAGCGATGCGGAAAGTCCTCCGATTGGAGGAGGTTTCGCCGGCGAACCTCAAGTGGGTCGAGTCCACGTTCCCGGGCAACCTGATCGAGCATTCTTTCGGTCGTGAAACAAGCGGCGGGTCGAGACACACCACGGTACGCCCCAAACGGAGCCTTGTTTGTCGCGACGGGGAAGCCGGAAGCCGAATACTCCCCAACCCGGTAGGGCCCCGGGAGAATGCCCATCGCCATTCCGGTATCCATGGTCGCGGTCCACGGGAACACCGAGTACGGACCCATGTTGACACGAACTTCCACACCGTACGCAAGGATGCGACCGTCATCATCGTACGCCATGGTCGCCTCGTGCATGTGCTCACGAGAGTGATGTGCCGTCAGAAGATGCTCGCGGCGGTCCTCCACCCAACGGATGGGCTTGTGCAAAGCAATCGCAGCTTGTGCACACGCCACCTCCTCGGGATAGAGCTGAGCTTTGACACCGAAACCACCACCAACGTCCGGAGACACAACCCTGATGCCATCCTCGCTTCGGCCGAGCGCCGCTGCGAGGCCGCTCTTGATCAGGTGTGGGATCTGTGTCGATGTCCAGACCGTGAGGTGATCGCGACCCGGCTCGTAGGTGGCAACAACGGCACGACACTCAATCGGTGTCCCGGAATGGCGGGCCATCTCCCACTTTTGCGTAACCACGTGAGGCGCCGCGTCGAGCGCATCTTGGAAGCCGTCAGAGACGAACTGCCGTTTCACAAAGACGTTGTTCTCCCAGCCCTCATGGATACGGGGAGCGCCGTCGGCCAATGCATCCGCAATGTCAACCAGGGGTTCGAGTGGCTCGTAGTCGACGAACACCATGCGGGCTGCGTCTTCGGCTACATACTCATCATCCGCAAGGACCATGGCAACCGCTTCACCGTTGTAGCGCACCGTGTCCCCAGCAAGGATCGGCATCCTGGATGACTGGAATCCCGGGTAGGACGAAACACAAGTGATACCGATATCGGCCCAGTCGGATCCGGTGAAGACAGCGAGGACACCTGGAGTCGCTAGGGCCTCGCTGGTCTCCACGGATATCACTTTGGCGTGTGCGAAGGGAGAGCGCACAAACCGAGCGTGAACCGTTCCAACGTTCGTGAGATCAGCGACGTACCGACCCTGCCCGGTCAGGAATCGCGGATCTTCAGACCGCGCTGCGCGAGATCCGAAATGCCTCGGGTTCGTCTCGCGAATGGTCACGGCGTCTCCCTAACAACAGAACCAACGGCAAGGATTGCGTCAACGATCTGGCTGTATCCGGTACAGCGGCACAAGTTTCCGGCGATTTGCTCACGAACTTCTTCTTCGGTCGGGGTGGCGTTGTCGGCAAGGAGCGCCTTTGCCGTCATGAGCATCCCCGGCGTACAGAAACCACATTGCAGACCATGGTTGTCCTGGAATGCCTGCTGAATCTCGTGCAACGCGTCGGGCGAGGGGGCGAGAGATTCGACAGTCTCCAACTGGAGTCCATCAGCCTGAACCGCAAGCATGAGACATGCCCGTGCTGGCTCGCCATCGACAAGAATTGTGCACGCCCCGCAATATCCATGCTCGCAGCCGACGTGGGTCCCCGTGTAACCAAGGTCCTCACGTATGAAGTCAGACAGGAGCCGCCGTGGTGTCGTCGAGCGAGAGACCGTGGTCCCGTTGATTGTGAGGGTAACGTCAACCATTGTCCCTCCCCCGCCGTGTGGCATCGAGTACGGCCGCCCGTACGATCGGAATGAGAAGGCGTCGTTTGAAGTCTGGCGAAGCGTGAATGTCTCCCAAGGGGTCCACCGCCTCAGCGGCGGCCTCGGCGGCTGCCTGAGCGAGGGTCTGGTCGACGTCCTGGTCACGAAGAACTTCCTCCGCAGATGTGCAGCGCAGCGGTCTATCAGCGATGCCACCGAGAGCGATTCGGTACTCCCCCGACGTCTCTACCGCGACCGCGGCTGCGACGATTGCGAAATCTCCGGTGCGTCTCCGAAACTCTGCGAAACCCCAACCCTTGAACCGGTTCGGGAACAGGACATCCACGACAAGTTCGCTCGGCTGTCGCTGGGTCGTGAAGTAGGAGATGAAAAAGTCATCTGCTGAGACGGTGCGCTCACGATCCCGACTTACGAGACGTAGTTTTGCATCGAGAGCAAGCGCAACCATCGGCAGCTCGGCCGCCGGATCGGCGTGGGTCAGACTTCCCACGACTGTTCCCCGGGTTCGAGTCGGGCGAAAACCCACCATGGTCAACGCATCTGCGACCAGCGGAGCCCCGGCCTTGACAGCTTCGGATGTTTCGACCTGTCGCTGGGTCGCCATGGCGCGGATCACAAGCCCATCACCGGTGGTGTCGAAGCCGTTGAGCGGAGCAATGCGACGCAGGTCGATCACGTTGTTGGGGCGGGCCAGGCCGAGGTTCATCAGCGGGATAAGGCTCTGGCCGCCGGCCAACAACGTCGCGTCATCTCCAAGCTCTGCAAGCATTCCTGTCGCCTCGTCGATTGTCGAAGGTGTGTGGTAGGCGAACGGTGCTGGCTTCATGTTTAGGCCTCAGCTGCAGTCCGAGTGTGCTCAGACGACGACTGGAACCTTCCCATTGCCACAGTGCCCGACTTACTTGCTTTCTTCACCGCAGCGAATATAATATTTATTATTGAACAATGTCAAACAAATATCATGTAGACGGGGACAAAACGATGACACCACCGAACCGGGCGGCCGCGCGAGTAAGCGACAACAGCGACGCAGGTCGTCCGCCGAGCATGCAGGAATGGGTAGTGACGAGCGTGCGACGCCTCCTCCTGCAAGGTGAGCTCAGGCCGGGACAGCGCGTCAATCAAGGGGACCTCGCCACTCGCCTAGGGGTGAGTCCTGTCCCGGTACGCGAGGCTCTCCAAGTACTCAGCAGCAGCGGTTTGTTGAAGTCCGAACCTGGTCGTGGGTTCTGGGTTCCGGAACCCAACCGCAGCGATGTCGCCGAAATCGATCTCCTTGCGCGACTACTCGAACACGAGGCGCTAACGAGGGGCATCCCGGTCATCACCGATGACGAAATCGCCCTCATGCAGGACCTCTATGCCGAACTCGTCTCCCTAGAGAATTCGGATGATATGGTCCGCAAGGCACAGGTCCACCGGGAGTTGCACTTCGTACCCTTCCGGTCCGCTGGTCTCCACATCCTCGAGGCCGATCTCGCCCGGTACTGGGATCACATTGACCACCATCGTGTTCTCTACATGTTCAAAGACGGTGATAGGGCCCGCGAGGCGCTCCACCAACACGAATCGGTTATCGCCGCATGCCAGACCGGAGATCCCGAGGAAGTGATCCGTGTAATGGACATTCATCGCAACTTCGCAATGAAATACATGCTCGAACAAGTGTCAGACACACATATTAGCCAAATCAAGGAGATGTGATGAGAGTCGGGGCCTGGATACCGTCCTACACCTACAAGGGGTTGACATATGAAAGGGTCCACGAGGGAGTAGACCTCTTCTCGCGAAAGGCCAACGAGTACGGCATCGATCTTTGGACGATCGACCACCTTCTGGATGCTGGCGGTCTCTATGGCATGTCTTGGCTTGAACCCCTCACAGTGACCACCTGGGCGGCCGCGGTCGCACCAGACGTATGGGTCGGTACCGGTATTCTCGTGTTGCCTTTACGGAATCCCGTTGTACTCGCAAAGGAAATTGCGACGATCGATTTCTTGACCGGGGGCCGCTACCAGTTCGGGGTCGGACCGGGATGGTATCCACCGGAGTTCACGTCGACAGGTACCGATGTGAGTGAGCGTGGCCGGCGTACCGACGAGATCCTGGATGCCATCGACGTGCTGCTCACGAACGAGGTTGCCAGCTACTCGGGCGAGTTCTATCAGTTTGAGAACATCACGATCGAACCGCGTCCGAAGAAACTGCCGGATCTTTGGGTCGCGGGTGGTGCCCGGGTGCCTGACGATGAATTCAACGATGTGCCCAGAATGGCGAAAACCGTCCTCAACCGGATCATGCGGGCACAGTGGTGGATCTCGCGATGCTCGGGATCCCAAGAATGGGTCAAAAGGGACTGGAAGATCATTCAGGACAGGGCAGCCGAGCTTGGCACTCCAACACCACGGTTCTCGCATACAAACTTCACGTACATCGTCGATACTTCCGACGGTGAAAAGGCCCGCGAAATCCAACACAAGCATTTCCGGGACGTGATGGGCACGCACCGCACACCAGAACATCTGGAGAAGTGTTACCTATTCGGGTCTGTCGACGAGATCGTCGCGCGGCTCAACGACCTCGGTTCCGCAGGGTGCGAGTACGTCGTCCTCGGACCAACACATGACGATCCCGCTCAGCTCGACCTCATCAACAATCTGATCATCCCGCAGCTCGACTGAGCGGCTCGGGTACACAGCGAATCGGCGAGACAACGTTCGGGAGCGCCACGGGCATTCCCGAACGTTTCGTCGCTACGCTTCGCATCACATGAGTGCGAGGCGGTTCGATGAGTGACATATGGCGGTTTGGAGCGTTCAACACCTATGCGGGGGTTCCCGCGGTCGCGTTGGAAGACCTGAGCGAGGGTGATGCAGATGTCGTGATCGTCGGGGCACCCATCGACTGGGGAACCACCTACCGATCCGGCACCCGCTTCGGGCCAAAGGCGATCCGCGAGGCCGACTACCTCGACTCGAACGCCCGTCGGCCCCACCTCCCCACCGGGATAGACCCATTCGAGCACTTCAGGGTCGTCGATATCGGCGACCTCGCTCTGCCACCGGGTTTCACCGAAAAGTCCCTCGACCGACTCGCCGATGCCGTCGCTGAGATCTCGGCAAAAGGCGCGATCCCGATCGTGCTCGGCGGCGACCACTCCATCACCTACGGGAACGGCACAGGTCTCGCCCGCACCCACGGAGCCGGCAGTTTCGGTCTTGTCCACTTCGATGCTCATGCCGATACCGGAACCGACCACTACGGCGAACTTCACGGCCACGGCACCCCCATGCGCCGACTCATCGAATCGGGTGCAGTGCCCGGAAACCGCTTCGTCCAGATCGGTCTCCGGGGCTACTGGCCAAACCCGGACGTCGTTGCCTGGATGGGTGAACAGAACATGCGCACTTTCCTCATGTCCGAGATCGCCGAACGCGGTCTTCGACCGGTCGTCGACGACGCCGTCCAGGCGTGTACGGATGCCGAAACAAAAGGCATCTTCATCTCGGTGGATGTCGACGTTGTTGACCCGGGTTTCGCACCGGGGACAGGCACACCAGAGCCCGGAGGCATCACGTCGCGCGAACTGCTCGACACTGTCCGAAGGTTGGCGACCGAGCTTCCGGTGCTCGGTGTTGACATAGTCGAGGTTTCGCCGCCGTATGACGGACCGGGGCAGATCACAGCGTTCATGGCAAACCGAGTCGTACTCGAAGTCCTCAATGGCATGGCCCAACGCAAGCTCGCAAACCAGGGCTGATACTCGGCTGTTATCGAGAGATCTGGATATTGCAGGTCACTGCTGCAGTCCAGATTGTGACCCCCGCGGTGTCTATGAGCGAAAGCGACGAATCGCTCATCACCAGGGCACTGCGACCGTCACCGGCAAGACGCAGGTCCTCCGAGTCGACGGTAGCGAACGTGTCGAACGGCTCGGTCTCGGCGGCGAATGGACGACCCACGACGCGAAGGCCGGTAGCGACATCTTCGATGACAACCGTCTCGCTATCCTGCCAGCCCAAGATCGTCGAGCCTTCCCGGGGCCAGGCTGTATCCGAGCCAACAACGGTGCCATCGGTCTCGACAAGTGTCAGCGAAGCATATTGTCCGGTGGGGGTCGCCTCGGTCACACCCACGATGATCATCATCGTCTCGATCGCATTCACAAGGACGTAGGACGGCCGCACCGGTGGCACGTCCTCTTGTGAGATACCCGTGGTAACAACCCACGCAAGCACCCCGTCCAACGATACGGCGCCGACGCCCGCCGTGTTCTGGCCCGTTTCGGTATCGGTCTTTTCAAGAGCGACCAGGACCCTCTCATCGAACGACCCGAGAATCGGAGTCAACCCATCTTGGGGTAGCGTCCATCCCGCAAGGTCCAGGCCGACAGATGTCGTGGACACGTAGTCAATCAAGACATTCTGTTGGGACGCGATTCCGTACACCGCAGAGCGAATGGGAGCAAGGCTCGGACGATCGGCAATCTCGGAACCACGATCTGGAACTTCGATCTTGGTGCTCACTCCGGTTCGCAGCGAGAGGGTATACAAACCCCCGTCCGCAGAGAGGATTCGATATCCCATGACCGCATCGGCGGCGCTGCCTCGAGGAGACTGGACACAAGCCGGAATCGCTGGAGTCGCGCTCGTGGTTGTGGTGTTCTTGGGGAGAAGGTCAGCCGGAATCTGATATGGCTCGTTCGCAAAAGTACACGCAGACGCCGTAAATACAAGGAGTGCGACCGCACCCACCCGTGCCCTTCCTGCGTATCGTCTAAACCCCCGCATATAGGGTGAGACGACGGGCTGTCGCGGAAAGTTCCCGAAATCAATAGATTTTCGTCGTTACGACGGGAAGGACATCCGGAAGGTCGTTGGCCCGTCGTAATTCGGCCGCAGTACGGTCGGATCAATAACCAGCCCGCGCCGAACCGCCTCGTCCGGGTCGACCCATTCCCACCGCACGACCTCACCGTCGTGAGCGGTAAGTTCTCCGTCGAGTGCGTGACACCGAAATACCGTCACCGTGTAGTCGACGGAGTCACCGTTGGGGTAGGCGACGTGATGGAGATGGGTCGAGAGAACACGCTCGGGTACGACTGTGAGACCGACTTCTTCGAACACTTCGCGAACCACCGCGTCGGCGGGCTGCTCACCCGGGTCAACACCACCACCTGGTGTTCCCCACATCTCATCTGTTGTATAAACGATGAGCATCTGGCCCTCATCGTTATGAATGACAGCTCCCACCGCTGGCATGAGCAACAGCTCACTCCCGACCTTGGAGCGGACCGATTTGAGATAGTCGGAGATGGGCATGGGGAGTCTCTACTCGGGGCGGGCCGCCAAGCCTATCCCGAATCACACGACATAGGTGGACCGATAGCTACTTGGTATCGCGAAGCCTCTCTACAACGGCGCGCACGTCGGGCGGGAGAGGGAGCCCGGACCGGTTGTCGAGGTCGACGAATACGGCAACCATCTCAGCCGTCGCGGCAACGTTACCGGTCCCGATGTTGGTCATCGTGTGAAGGATTCGAATGGTCTTTTCAGTAAGACCAAGGACGTCTGTCGTGACAATAACCCGGTCGCCCGCAACCAGTTCGGCCCGGTACTTGATGTGCTGATCGACCGCCATCATGCCTCGATGGTGCTCGACCATCCACGCGGCATCCATACCGATTTCCCCAAAGAACCCCCACGAACCGTGGTCAAACTTGTCGACGTAATACGCGACATTCATGTGTCCCATTTGGTCTATCTCGTTCGGCCGAACGATGCCTCTGAATGTCTCCACTGTTACTCCTTCTTGCTGGCCCCGAGACTACCGTCACGATCCGGGACGGCGCACGGCAGCGTTGCCCGGCTATTTGTAGTCGCACAACATCGCCCGGACCGCACGCGGTCCTGCCTTCAGCAGTCTTGTCTTCGGGGTGAGATCGGACGAGCGGATTTCGAAGGCCACACCGCCGACCATGCCAACCACTGCGACAATGAAACCCTGACGCGCCGGATCGCCTAACGGACGTTCCGCTGCCCCGAGAGGGTTGCGGGCACTCGATTCCACACAGCTAGCCACTTCACCTACCATGCAGCCTCGTGCTAGGCGGGGCGCTAGGGGTGCCCTATTCTCGAAACCCTCTTCATGCGAGGCCGAATCCCCGCCCGAGGGCGTAGCTGTTCGGGCAGCACGGCGTGACGTGGTGTTGAGCATCGGGTCCCGCCACGGCGAGGCGCTGTGAATTGGGTCAGATCCGGAAGGAAGCAGCCCTAAGCAGTCAGTCTCGGGTGTGGTGGGAGCGCTCGGTGGGAGCCAGGAAGCGCCGAAAGCGCCGGACACGTTACGTTCGACGGCGGGGGCGCACATAACGTCGCCGATTCGCCGCACCGGCGACGGGTCACTGCGGCTTTCGTAAAATGATTCCGTATACGAAACCGAGCGGCCCCATCCTCCACACCCGCTCAATTGTCAGGGGTAGGTCGGCGTACAGAACTTCGGGCCGGGGCAACTTGTCGAGACTGCGATGCAAGTATGCGTATTCACTATGTGCCCCGACGAGGAACCCGACCGTGTGCAGGGTGACGGCCGAACCCATCCGGTGAATAGTTGCGGCGGCTTTGTTCTGGGGACGGCCAAGGTCAACGATGCCAGCCGCTCCCCCTGGTTTCAGGACACGAGCGATCTCGATGACGGTCGCGGCAACCGATGCCAGGTTCCTGACAACGTACGCCGAGAACACCGCATCGAAGGTAGCGTCGGCGAAAGGCAGATACTCACCGAATCCGACAACTCGGTGATCGGCCCTGTTGAGGGCCAGCATTTCTGGCGCGGGGTCCAGCCCGACAACTGAACGGGAACCAAAGATCTCATTGGCGGCACCGGTACCTGCACCGAGATCGAGAATACGCCCCGAGGGGAGTTCGTCGACCACCCTGCGACGCCAGTTCTGATCTTGGCCAAGCGACAGAATCCTATTGATACGGTCATAACTGCCCGCAATACCGGAGAACACTTCAGCCGACATGGGTCGCCACTATCCCGTGATGGTTTCGAGTCCGCAGTACGGGCGAAGAACCTCGGGAACGGAGAATGTGCCATCGGGAAGCTGGTTGTTCTCCATAATCGCAATCAACACACGAGCCATGGCGATCGCGGTGCCGTTGAGTGTATGCACGAGCCGGTTGCCCGTATCACCCTTGAAACGAATCTTGAGTCGGCGAGATTGGTAGTCGGTCGTGTTCGACGTTGAAGTGATTTCACGGTACCTGCCCTGCCCCGGGAACCAGGCCTCGATGTCATACTTTTTCGCTGCCGACGCTCCGAGATCTCCGGCGGCGACGTTTACGACCCGGTACGGCAGGTTGAGTTGCTGGACGAGATTTTCTTCGCGCTCAAGCAAGAAGTCGTGTTCGGCCTGAGATTTGTCGGGGTGACAGAAGGAGAACATTTCGACCTTGTCGAACTGGTGGACGCGAAAAATGCCTCGAGTGTCCTTACCGTAGGTTCCGGCTTCGACCCGGAAGCAGGTGGAGAACCCGGCGTATCGGATTGGTAGATCCTCCTCTGGGAAGATCTCGTCACCGTGCATTGCCGCTAGCGGTACCTCCGATGTCCCCACAAGAAAGAGGTCGGCTTCGTTGACGGAGTACACCTGCTCCTTGTCGCCGGGGAAGAATCCGGTTCCGTACAACGCATGTTCGCGCACCAGGACGGGTGGTATCACGGGCCGGAATCCATACGGTTCGAGTTCGTCAAACACCCACTGCACGAGCGCTAACTCGAGCCGGACCAACCCACCCTTGATATATCCGAATCGGCTTCCCGATACCTTGGCGGCACGCTCCACATCAACAATATCGAGTGCCTCACCGATGGCGAGGTGGTCAAGCGTTGGCTCGAACACGGGGATCGTCCCCCAGGTCTTGATCTCTTCGTTGTCATCCTCGGTGAGGCCATCTGCGGCGGTCTCGTCCGTCAGGTTCGGCAATGTGACCCACACGGCGTTGAACTCATCGTCGAGAGTGTCGGCCTCACCCAACGCTGCCTTGTACTTTTCGGAGATCTTGCTGGCACTCTCGATCGCGGCCACCCGTTCGTCACCCTGAAGCCGGGAGATCTCTTTCCCGGATGCCTTCTGTTGTGCGCGTAGTTCTTCGGCACGCACTCGCGCCGAGCGACGGCTCCGATCGAGGCTTGCGAGCTCATCGAGATCAATTTCGATGCCGCGCCGGGCAAGCGAGGCAGCTAGCCGATCGGGTTCGTTACGGAGGTGGGCTACATCAAGCATGGTGCGATTCTACTCGCCGCGTGGCGTCCGGAGATGATCTCCACCGTTGCCACCATCACCCTCGTCGCGATCGCTACCGGCGTGCAATTGCAGTGGCGATGGCCTGGCTTTCCTCATCCGATAGTGTCTCGGTCCCCTTGCCGTTTCGCACTTGTTTTGTAAAGAACCGTGTTTCGGTTCGTCCAACGAGAAGTGTGATGACCAGTCCCGTTGCACTCTCGTCGAGCAGGGCAACGACACGCGAAAGGTTGCCACCGATATCCCCGTAGGCGTTGAACTCGATAACGGCGGTTCGAGCGATCGCAAGCGGGAGTCGGGCCTCCACGGAGCGGAGCCGGGGATCAAGATCGTCGAGGCGGGAGGTCACCGACCCAATCTCGTTGTCCACTCGCTTCAAGAACGTGGTGATGCCTTCATCGTCCGGCACTCCATCGATCCTGCGGGTCGTTATGACACTTTGCACGAACGCAGCGATCCCAACTGCTAACGCTACGATCGCGATTGTGAGTTCGATCGTCATTCGCCAGCATTCCTTCGAAAGAACAACCGCCATTCGTTGGAGGCTGGATCGTTGTCGTTCGCGACGGGTGCCTCGATGACCAATTCATAGAGTTGTCCCGCAAGAAGTGGCAGGTCGTTGAACACAACAGTCGATGAAACGTCGGGAAGCAGTTGATCGATCGTCTGCGACACTGGCAGCACGAACTCTCCAGCGATCTCGGTGATCGTGAGGGTTACGACGATGTTGTTTTCGATGAGGTTGCCGTTGTTACTCACGACCACGGAAGCAGAGAACGTCTCGCCAAACGGGATAACGGCTACGCCGTTTTGCTCGGCAACAGGGAGCGGGTCGAGGGTGACGCTGAGTTTCACGTCCCGATACTCGGCAAGCTGGCGGAACTGACGGAGTCGAATAGCGGTCAGTTTGGCGTCGTAGGTATTGATCTGCTCGGGGTTGATATACGTGAACAGGGGGAACTCATTCACCGAGTATTCGTCGGAGATAGGAATGAGGCGCTGTGCGACGTTCGCATACGCCCTGTCACCGACCTTGAGTTCTTCGAATGCTGCCGCCAGCAGCCGCTCACCTACCAGGACGTCCTGAGCATCGTCAACAGATGCAAGGAACGCCTCATCGAGGGCACCGACCGCAGTTGTCCACGATGACGTAGCCACCGTTACGTAACCACTGAGCACTGCCACCTCGGGTGCGATCGGAACCGCAGCAAGCTTTGCATCGGCTGCGAGCGCACGTTCGTACAGGCTCTGGACCTTGTCGAGTACGACCTGGCGTTCCAATCCGTCAATATCGACAAGAAGCGTCGAGACCTGTGCCGCGATCTCCCGGTGCTCAACAAGCGTCTCGCGGGCCACCGATACATACTCCAACACGTCGCGTTGTTCCGAGCGTGACCGCACGGCGAGGGAGAACAGGCCAATCAGGGTCGCAAAGATGACCAGCAACAGTATTCGGCGACGACGCCGTTCGCCGCGATAGGGGGTGTAACCGTTGTACGCCATGGAGCCTTGTTTCTGACGGGACATTCGGGTGGACGGGGATCGTGGGGAATCCGCTGCAACCCGCTGCGAGTCTACGGGAAACCCGTTCGGATGCGAAGAGCGACAGGATCTGGGGCATCCTCCCATAACACGGAGAAAACAGACCACGCACAGATCGAGCGGTCTATTGTGGGAACGATAAGTTAGGAGTATCGCTGTTGTGATTGACACCGCCTGGGAGCCGATAGAGACGGCGGGGGTCGACGAGCTACACGCCCTCCAACTTGAGAGGCTGCGCTGGTCCCTGCAACATGCCTACGACAACGTCGACTTCTACCGCACAAGTTTCGACAACCATGGTGTCCATCCAAGCGAGGTCACATCACTGGCAGATCTCAGCAAGTTTCCGTTCACAGCAAAAGCTGACCTGCGAGATAACTATCCCTTTGGCATGTTTGCAGTTCCGCGTGATCAGATAGTCAGGATTCACGCGTCGAGTGGCACGACGGGTAAACCGACCGTCGTTGGTTACACCCAGGGCGACATCGATATGTGGGCGACACTGGTTGCCCGGTCCATATTCGCCGCCGGCGGGCGTCCGGGAGATATCTGCCACATCGCCTACGGTTACGGCCTCTTCACGGGAGGTCTCGGTGCCCACTATGGCGCCGAACGGCTCGGGTGCACAGTTATCCCGGTGTCGGGTGGCCAGACCGAGAAGCAGGTCCAACTCATCCAGGACTTCAAGCCGCGTATCATCATGGTCACACCCTCATATTGTCTCAATCTCGCAGACGAATTCGAGCGTCAGGGTCTCGATCCACAGGCGAGTTCCCTGGAGATCGGGATCTTCGGTGCCGAACCGTGGACCAATGCCATGCGGTCCGAGATCGAGGGCCGGCTCGGGATCGACGCTGTCGACCTCTACGGCCTGTCCGAAGTCATCGGGCCGGGGGTCGCACAAGAATGCCTCGAAACCAAGGACGGCCCGACCATCTGGGAGGACCATTTTTTTCCCGAGATCGTCAATCCGGTTACCGGTGAAGTGCTACCCGACGGTGAGGAGGGCGAACTCGTCTTCACGTCGTTGACCAAGGAGGCTTTCCCGGTGATCCGATACCGCACTCGTGATCTCACGACGTTGCTCCCCGGTACGGCACGAACCATGCGACGTATGAAGAAGATCACCGGCCGCAGCGACGACATGTTGATTATTCGCGGGGTGAATGTCTTCCCCACACAGATCGAGGAGCAGGTTCTCAAGATTGAAGCGTTGGCGCCGCACTATCAGATCGAGGTCACCCGAGACAACAATCTCGACGTCGTGAAGGTCCTCGTCGAGATCACTACGGAGGCACGTGATCTCTGTGAAGATTCTCGTACACAGATCGCGCAGAGGCTTCGCCATCACATCAAGTCGCTGGTTGGGGTTTCGACAATCATCGACGTCGGTGATGTCGGTGCTATCCCCCGCTCCCAGGGCAAGGCCCAGCGCGTCATTGACCGACGCGGTTGACAACGATCGCCGGGTCCGAGAT
>UOEK01000315.1_pt1 | contig 21910 bp, 20 predicted proteins | sample 1989451 | NCBI WGS metagenome assembly UOEK01 (sample SAMEA4712198, study PRJEB27164) | hydrothermal vent metagenome | biome: marine basaltic hydrothermal vent biome; feature: marine hydrothermal vent; material: mineral | place: Pacific Ocean | collected 2011-06-14/2011-07-23 | depth 1691 m
GTACGAAACAGGACGGAGTGGGTATGAAGATCGTCGTCGGATTCATCGACAGTCCCGAGGGCAACGCTGCGATTGACAAAGCAATCGAGGAAGCGACGCTGCGCAACGCAAGTCTCGTCGTTGTCCATTCGAAGCTCGGTGGACGTCACGACAAGGCCGAGGACTATATCGCGATGAACAACGCGCTTGAGGACCTTGCCCGGAGGCTGGTTAGTGCCGGTGTCGAGCACGAAATCCACGAGTATGTGCGGGGCGACAAACCTGCCGAAGACCTCATCCAGGCCGTGGAAGACTACGACGCGGGGCTGATCGTTATTGGTATTCGAGAACGGTCCGCCACCGGAAAAATGCTTCTCGGGTCGAACGCCCTCGATATCCTCCACTACTCGCCTGTTCCGGTTCTTTGCGTGAAAGCGAAGTAACGGACCCGAGGGGCCGGGGTTACGGGGCGGCTTTGCGACTCGCCCGCAGTTGATTGAGCCGCAAGCCAAGCGCACGGATCACCCCTTGTGGAAACGCGAGGAACAGCACGATGAGCAGAATCCCATCAGCGATAAGGCGTAGCTGGCTATACGACGCGAGAACTTCGCCGAGGTAGGTAAACACGGCGGCGCCGAGCACGGGACCCAGCACCGTCCCGATGCCGCCGAATACCAGCATGACGAGCGCGGGGACGTCAACGTGGACGAACGTAAACGTGGCCGGGCTGATGAACCCTTCGACGTGGGCCCACAGCGCACCAGCGAACCCGAGCATCCCGCCCCCGATTGCCCCGGCGTAGATTCGGTACCTTGCAACGTTGATTCCCGTGAGTTCGGCGGCGATTTCGTCGTCCCTGAGCGCTCGAAACGCCCAACCTATGTGCGATCGGTGCAGTAGCACGTACCCAATGAGATAGATCAGGACGAGGATCAGAAACACGTAGTACGGGGGGATCTGGTTGCGGAGGAAAGTACCCGAGCCGGCATCGACCACGATTCCTGTCTCACCGCCGGTGAGACCCCGCTGACCAAGCAGCAGATTGTCGAACGCCAGCGAGAACGTCAGCGTGATGATCCCGGTGAAAATGATTCCCAGGGATCGCCGTACCGCGATCCAGCTGAACGCACCACCGATGAACATCGACAATCCGCTTGCCAGCACCATCGTGAGCGGGAATGGCACACCGAGGCGGTCGCTGATGATGGCCGACGTGTAGGCACCGACGCCCGCAAGGGCGCCGACAGCAAGGAAGAGTTGATTGGTGCTTCCAAAGATCAGGTTGAACGCGATCGCATACGAAGCAAAGAGCAAACCGGTGATGGCGACACCCATGAGGGTCCGAGAGTCACCGATCCAAATTGGCACAAGGGCGAGGGCCAGGCCGGCAGCGGCGATCGCAAGAAAGGTTCGTCGACTGGATTCCCTGCTGATCGTCCCCGGTGGTGGGTGGTTCGTGGACCGTTCGCCCACCGGACGTTCGTCGGCCGTCATGCCTTCGCTCCGAACAGTCCCGATGGGCGCACCACGATGGTGAGTGCGGCGGCCGCCAGCAGGATGATCGTCGTGACGTAGGAGCCGATGTAGAACGAACTCATGGCATTGACCACTCCCAAGATAAGACCGGCGAGGAACGCTCCGCGGATGCTACCGAGGCCTCCGACGACGGTGACCAGCAGTGCGGTGATCGTGAAGTCGAACCCGGCGCTAATCGGCACCGGGCTGGTCATTGCCTGGGTGGTGGCGAAGAGGCCCGCAAGTACGCCGCTCAACGCAAAGATCAATGTGCGCACTGCTGCCGGGTTCACACCGCACAGCCGTGCACCGACCTCGTCTTGGATTACCGACCGCACGGCCTTGCCGGTTGTCGTGGTGCGGAAAAAGAAGATCAACGCACCGCCAGCCAGGAGCGTTATCGCCGAGGCAAGCAGGCTCCCGGCCCGCATTCTCACACCCAATATGGAGACCGGGTCCCAATCGATGTTGAGACTCAGGGCCTCGATGGGGTACCGCCAGACGAGAAACCCGTCGATGATGAAAGCAACACCGATCGTCAGGAGCAGACTGAGGAGCACACGGTCTTCGTCGTCGCGTTTGTAGACGGGTTTGAGGATCGTAAAGTTGAGCAGGAGGGCGATCGCGACCGCTGCGGAGATACCAGCGAGCACCGCCGGTCCAGTTGCCAGCCCCGACCGCATCGTGAGCGACATCACGATTGCCGCAACGACGGCCAACTGCCCGTACGCAAGGTTGAGGACGCCGCCGATCCCGTACACGACCGTCAGTCCGACACCGAGGAGCCCGAATTGGAGTCCGAGCACTATGCCGTCGAGGATCACCGCCGTCATACAACCCCCAGGTAGGCGCGTTGGACAGTGGGGTTCCCTCGTAGGTCGCTTGCCAGACCTTCGAGCTGTATCTCACCGTTCTCCAATACATATCCTCGGTCGGCGATACCAAGGACGAGGGGGACCTGCTGTTCGGCGACGAGAATCGTCATGCCCTGTCCGCGGAGCGCGGCGAGGGACTCGTAGGCTTGGGCGGCGAGTCTCGGAGCAAGCCCCGTCGTTGGTTCGTCGAGGATGAGAAGTTGCGGGTTTGCCATCAACGCCCGGCCAACGGCGAGCATTTGCTGCTCCCCGCCGCTCATCGTTCCTGCTGCCTGATGGCGTCTCTCGGCAAGCCGGGGAAAGAGGTCGAGCACCAACGCATGCTGATCTGGGTCGGGACGGTGCGGAAAGGCACCAAGTGCGAGGTTCTCTGCGACAGTCATTTCCGGGAAAAGGTGTCGTTGTGCAGGTACAAACGCGATGCCAGATCGGGCGATCTCATGGACCGCCAGGTTCGTGATCGATGTGCCCGCATATTGAACGTCGCCGGAGGACACCGGTAGAAGGCCACAGATCGCCCTGAGGAGGGTGGTCTTGCCGGCCCCGTTTGATCCGATAATCGCAACTGCCTCGCCCTCTCGTACGTTGACCGACACATCCAGGACGACGGCCTTGGCGTCATATCCCGCCGACAGGTTTGAGACCTCAAGCATCCTTGTGCGCCTCCTTGCCGAGGTATGCCTCGATCACGGCCGCGTCGCGCATCACCATTTCGGGCTCACCATCGGCGAGCAGTCTTCCGAAGTCCAGGACGGCGATCCGCTCCGCAAGGCTCATCACCGCCTTCATCACATGTTCCACCCAGATGACGGTCACACCGAAGCGATCGCGGGCGGTACGGATCATGTCGATGGAGGAGTGTGTCTCCGTATCGTTCAGACCGGCCATAACCTCGTCGAGGAGGAGTAGTCGTGGTCGACCGGCGAGCGCACGAGCGAGGTCGACATACCGTTGCTCGTGGAGGTTCAACTCGTCGATTGCACAACCGGCCTTGCCGATGAGGCCCACAAACTCCAACATCGTGCTCGCTTCAGCGAAGGCTTCGGCCTCTGGTTTTCGTTCGGTTCTGTTGCCAAACATGGCACCCACCATGACGTTCTCGTGAACGGTGAGTGAATGGAATACCCTCGGGGTTTGTAGAACCATTGCGACACCCATCTGGCGGATCCGATGTGTCGACAGGCGCGTGATGTCGGTGTCTTCCCATGTGATCGAACCGCTGGTTGGCTGCAACAGTCCGCTGATCGACTTGAGCAGTGTGCTCTTGCCCGCACCGTTGGGGCCGACGATGGCGAGAATCTCACCATCGTCGACCCGAAACGTCACTCCATCGAGGGCCGGGAGGCCACCGAAGTGTTTGTGTAGGTCGTCGAGTTCAAGCAGTGCCACCCGCTTTACTATGGCACATACGGGGTGAGCGGATCTGACAAGAGCAGCAGTTCCGGATACCAGTTCGCACCCGGATTCACCCCGTCGGGTGGTTCTTGTTCGCGGATCACCACGAACGTGACCTGGGCGGCGGCTAGCTCACCCCATTCGGTCCACTGCAAGGGGAACGAGTAGCCGGGAATGTCAAACGTATTGGCGTGCATGTACTTTGCGACCTCTACCGGGTCGTCGCCGACGGCGCCAACTGCCTCGGCCACCGCTTGCACGATTCCGTACCCTGCAACTGCATCATCCTCCATGAACGTGTTCTCGGAGAACGCCAGGTAACGACGAGCGAGATCCTGGTATTCGGCGCTGTCATAGTTCACACAAGCAAAGTCGGCGTAGCGATCAAAGGCCTGGTCGCCAACAGCACCGACGATCAGTCCCAAGGGGTTCCACGAACCCGTCACCGGGACATCCATCCCGAAGTCATCGGACTGCTTTGTGATCGACACGCCTCCTGGTGGGTGGCCGGTCGCCACGACGATTTGTGCACCAAAGTCCTGGAGTCGTCGCAGATACGCCGCAAAGTCCTTCTCCGGCACCGGGGCTACCTCGATTTGGAGTTCGACACCGTCGACGCCGGCGAATTCGGTTTCCAGAGCGGACTTCACCGCCTGTCCCCAGGCATAGTCAGCAACGATGGCGCCTACCTTGGTGACCCCGGTGGCGGCCACATACTGTGCGACTGGACCGGCGATCATAGGAGCAGCGGGAAGACAGGTGCGGAACGTGTACCGGCTATCCGTCGTGAGGATGGCATCAGAACCGGCCTTGATGAGGAAGAGCGGTACCTTGAGCTCTTCCGCGAGGCGCGATGTCGAGAGTCCGACATCGCTCGAGATTGTGCCACCGATGGCAACGACCCCGTCTTCTACGAGGCGCTCAAAACCACTCGCACCCTCTTCCGGGTTCGACTGGTCGTCGCGCTCGATGAGTTCGATCATGCGGCCGTCGACGCCGCCGGCTGCATTAATTTCCTCAACCGCGAGCCGCATTCCGTCGCGGGCCGATACACCCCAAGGGGCGAATGTGGCGGTCAGCGATGTGAGTAGCCCAATTTTGATGGGACCAGTATCCGCTGTTGTTGCAGTCGGTGCCTCTGTACTGCCGGCAGTTGTGTTAGTGGTTTCGTTTCCTGCACTGCATGCGCTGACGACGAGTGCTAGTGCCAGGGTAAAGCTCAGTGTCTTGAGCCAGGAACGTTTCATAGTCTTGCCCTCCCGTACCTCGATGGACGCTTAACGGCGAAACCGCGAGGCCCCGCCGGATCCCCAACCTACCGGTGGGACGGAGGTCGGGGGCACAGCCACCATAGCAATCAACATTGAGCGATGTAGGGGGACAATTGCCGTCGGCGCCCGCCTAGGGCAGTAGCGTCCGCAGTTTGAATCGCTGAATCTTGCCCGTCGCGGTCTTCGGCAGGTCGTCCACAAATTCGATCCATCGGGGATACTTGTATGGGGCAAGACCCTTCTTGCACAACGTCCGAAGTTCGTTCTCCAGGTCCTCGTTTGCTGTCGCTGGATCGGTGAGGACGACAATCGCCGACGGTTTCAGCAGACCAGCATCGTCGAGGCGACCGACAATTGCGGCCTCCAGAACGAGGGGATGTTCCATGAGCTTCGCCTCGATCTCGAACGGCGATGTCCAGATCCCGCCGACCTTCATCATGTCGTCACTGCGACCCTGGTAGTAGTAGTACCCATTCTCGTCGCTGACGTAGGTGTCGCCGGTGTCGAGCCAATCATCACCGTGCATCGTCGCTTCGGTCTTCTCCGGGTTGTTCCAGTAGGCCCGGGCCGCCGATTGGCCGCGAACCAGCAGACGACCCGCCGTGCCAGTCGACACCTCATTTCCGCTTTCATCGACGATGCGAGCCTCGTAGCCCGGAACCGGTTTCCCCGTGGCCCCGGGGCGGATGTCGTCTGGCAGGTTGGAGATAAAGATGTGGAGGAGTTCTGTTGAGCCAATCCCATCAAGAATGTCGAGACCGGTGCGTTCCTTCCAGCGGTGCAGAATGTCAGGGGGGAGTGCCTCGCCGGCGGAGACGCACTGTCTGACTGAGGACATATCGGGGTTCAGCCCGTCGTATCCGGCGAGCTGGGCGGCGTAGAGGGTGGGGACTCCGAAGTAGAGCGTCGGTCGGAACCGACCAATGACATCGAACGTGGTCTCCGGCGTCGGGCGACCGTCGAACAGAACCGCAGTGCCGCCCACCCAGAGGGGAAATGTCATGCCGTTCCCGAGACCGTAGGCGAAAAACAGCTTGGCCGCCGAGAAGAAGACATCCTCGTTGGTCACACCCAGAGTTTCGATACCGTAGCGCTGTGATGTCACCACCATGTCGCGGTGGAGATGGATCGTTCCTTTGGGATTTCCTGTCGATCCGGATGAGTACAGCCAGAAGCAGTCATCGAGAGCCGTACTGGGTGCAGGCTCAAGTTCGGGAGATGCCGCGTTGAGAAGTGACCGTAGTGTCTTCCCGTCGCCCTCGGTAGGAATCCGATGGGCGGGGCCGGGTGCCACCGCCTCCAATGCCGGGAGAATCTCGCTGTCGTATTCGGGCGACCAAACCACGGCCGCCGCCGCTGAGTCCGCAATGACGAACTCGTAGTCCTTCGAACGCAGGAGCGTATTGAGCGGTACTGGGATAAACCCAGCCTTGATCGCTCCCCAGAACACATAGACAAACCAAGGGTCGTCCTTGACCACCATGAGCACTCGGTCACCCGGGGTGAGCCCCAGGTCTTTGAGTACGTTGCCGGCCCTGTTCACACCTTGGACGAGCTCTCGGTATGTGACCTCTTCTCCCTGGGTAGTCCGTATGGCGACCTTGTCGGCGCGTCCCTCGGTGATGTGCCGGTCGATGAACGGCACGGCAACGTTGAAGGTTGGGGCGAAGGTCAGACCCTCCGCTGTCACAGCCACGGTGTGCTCCATCAGGACTCCTGTCTCTTTACGCCCTACACAGGTGGGTTCAACCGCCACCGTAGCAGTACGTCCGCATGGTGGTTGCTTGTTTGCCGGCCCAGATCCGTTCCGGTACGTGACGCACCCGAGAGCAGCATCGCAGCGGGTCCGCAGGGGTGTCAGGCGGTTAGGGTCCCGTGGTTCGTCGCGATCTGGGTTTCGAGATCTCGCAGGTTGCGTTCCCAGATTCGAGTAATTATCGGACGTGCAAGGATCTCCCCCAGGCGACCACCGAGGCGGTGGGCCAACCCAATCGACTCTTGCCACGTCACGGTTGTGAGTGACGGACCCATCTCGTCGAGCATGAAGGTGCCGGTTCCTGAGACGACCCCGGAATGCCGAACCGCAAGGTCGCTTGGTTCGTTCCATGCTGTGAACTCGATGCGGTCGGTTGTGGCAAACGGACCGACTCGCGTCGGGACATCAACGATCGTGCCGACACCGGTGTGTTGGCTCGTCATGAACTCGATCGACGTGGCCTCTTTCATCCACGACGCATGCGAGGCAATGTCGGCGAGGCGTTCCCAAACGACCTGTCGCGGGAAGGCCATAGAACGAACGACGGTGATGGTGGTTGGCATCATGTCAGTTTATGCGGGGTGCGTGTTTAGCGGAGGTTCAGAGGGTTCCCGCGATGGATTCATGTTGGGAACCCGCGGGACTCCGCAGTCGATTCTGCGCACTACTATTTTCGCCATGGATCCGAACCCCTGGCCACGACGGTACAAAGTCATCGTTCTCGTATCACTGGCCGTCACGGTCCTTGTTCTCGGTACCAAGGTTGTGCAGTTCAGCCAGAAAATTGGGACGGACATGTTCAGCCAGCACATCATCGAGGTGAGCTACGACATAGATGTGCTCGGTGTCGGAGGGGGACGAATCACGCTGCCACGTACCGCGGCAACGGAGAGGGTTGGGTTGTGGAGCATCGAGTCGGAGTCTGCCCAGGGCCAGGTCGCTGAGATCATTTCGATCACTGACTCCGAGGTGGAACGGGTTTTCATGGCGACGGAGGGCGAGTTCTCCGCCGGCGACAAGGTTCGGCTGCTCGGTGACGTCTACTTTGGTGACCCGAAGGAAGCGCTCAACATCACCTTCGAGACGGTGCGCGCAATCTCGCCCCTTGGTATCAATCCGGCATGGTACGTCGACGGCGACGGAGAGACCTGGGTGATCTATGTCCATGGTCGCACCGGAAGTGGCCGCGGCGAGGCCCTGAGGTTCCTGCCCGCACTGAAGGAAGAGCGGCTTCCCGTTCTCGTGATCTCCTATCGATCAGATGGTCTGGCACCCGAGGCTCCCGCCGCTTCGGTGGGGTGGGGATACGACGAATGGCTCGATATCAAGGCCGCGGTGCGTTTCGCCGAGTCCGAAGGGGCCAAGCGTGTGGTTCTTTTCGGTTCGGACCTTGGGGCGAACGCAATCATGACGTACCTGCACGAGGCCGGCGACCTCACACCTGTCGCCGGTGTTGTCCTTGAGGGCCCCGTGCTCGATGTCCAGGCAACCGTTGACCGTGCTGCCGCGGAGTTCGGGATTCCCGGCATCCTCCGACCGTTCACATCGGGTTTGGTGCGCGTGCGGTACGGGATCGACTGGCCCGATGTTGATCAGATTGATCGGGCGAGCCAGTTTGATGTCCCAATCTTGCTACTGGCCGGTACCGAAGATCCTCTCACTCCCATGTCCGCGGTGGAGCAGTTCGCTGCGGCGGTGCCGGACGATCTGGTGACCCTGGTGACGTTCGAGGGCGGTTTGCCGGGGACGTTGTGGAACGTGGATCCCGATGTTTACGAAGCCGCGGTGTTGGAGTTCGTCACTCGGCTCATTGCGAGCTGACAGGTCCCGTCCGTAGGGCTGTCTGGACCTGGTCCACTGAGGGATTCACCAGTGCGGTATCACCGATCACGACGGTGGGGACGGTTTCGCTGCCGTGTGCAAACGAACGTACTGTTGCTGCCGCATCGGGGTCCTCCCAGATGTTTACTCGACGGTGGGGTACCCCTGCCTGATCGAGCTGCGCGAAGAGCCTGGCACAAAACCCGCATCCGGGTCGCCAGTACACGATAGGTTCTTGGGTAGTCATACTCGCATCCGATCCGGCAATGCTGGTTGGGAAAGCTGGCAGAATAGCTGCAATGTTGTACCTCGATCATGCTGCGACAACGGTCATGCGGGCCGAGGTCCGTGACGCCATGGCCCCGTTCCTCGACGATGTCTATGGGAACCCATCGGGCATCCATGGTATTTCACGTCGCGTCAAGAATGCGATTGAAGAGGCGCGCGAGGAGATTGCGGGGATTCTCGGAGCTACTCGGCCGCTCGAAATCGTGTTTACCGCCGGAGGTACCGAGGCCGACAACCTGGCGGTCGCAGGGATGGTGTTCGGACCCGATCGTCGATCGAAGACGGTGACCGTCGCAACCGAGCATGAGGCGGTGCTGGAGACCGTCGGTTTTCTCCACCGTCTTGGGCACGCGGTGGACATCGTCGGAGTTGACGCGTTGGGCCGGGTTGACCTCGATGGGTTGGCCGGGGTGATCGACACCGATACCGCGGTCGTCTCGGTGATGGCGGCGAACAACGAAACCGGTGTCATCCATCCGATAGCGGCGATCTCGGAGACCGCACATGCCGCTGGTGCCGTCATGCACACCGACGCGGTGCAGGCGTTCATCTCTGAGGAGGTCACCGTTGCCGCGACCGGTGCGGACCTGATCTCCCTTGCTGCGCACAAGTTTGGCGGGCCGATGGGAGTCGGTCTGTTGTACGTGAGGAACGGCGTGGTCCTGGAGCCGGTACTACACGGTGGCGGCCAGGAACTTGGGCGCCGTTCCGGAACCCTGAACGCGGCCGGGATCGTCGGCCTGGCGACCGCCATGCGATCGACGGTCGATGACCGGGAGAACTTCCGGCACCGGGTTGGGGATGCCCGCGACGCGTTTGAGGATGTTCTTATCGAGGCCTTCCCCGACATTCGGCGTAACGCCCCAACGGACACGAGGCTCGTGCAGCACGCCCACCTCAGAATTCCTGGTGTTCGTGCGGAGACACTACTCATCCGGCTCGACCAGAACGGTCTTGCCGCGGCTGCTGGTTCGGCGTGCCAGTCGGGGGCTCTTGACATGTCGCATGTTCTCCAGGCGATGGGGATGGCCGGAGCAGAGGCGGACGAGTGTGTGCGATTCACCTTCGGATGGGTGAACTCGAAGGCTGACGGTTTGGAGGCTGCCCGTCGGGTTATCGAGACGGTTCGAGGGTTGCAATGAAGGCCCTTGTTGCGATGTCCGGTGGAGTCGATTCGTCGGTTGCCGCGGCACTGATGCTCGAGGCGGGTTATGACGTCATCGGTGTGACCCTCAAACAATGGGAGGGTGCCGATGGTGAAATGCCGACGGCGGGATGCTGCACGGTTGGTGATGCCGAAGACGCTCGGCGTGCCGCCGCACAGCTCGATATCCCGTATTACGTACTCGACTATGTGGATGAGTTCACCGAAAAGGTTGTGCGTCGGTTCGGCGAAATCTATATGCAGGGCCGGACGCCGAACCCCTGTATCGAGTGCAACCGAACGGTGCGTTTCCATGCTCTTCTGGACCGGACGACGGAGCTTGGCTGTGACATTCTTGTTACCGGTCATCATGCCCGGGTAACCCATGACGCCGACGGGTATCACTTGCGTCGGGGACATGACGATGGCAAGGACCAGAGTTATGTTCTACATATGCTCGGCCAGGACGAATTGTCCCGGATCCAACTCCCGATCGGGGAGATCACAAAAACCGAAGTTCGGGATCGGGCGCGTCGTCTTGGACTCAGAACCGCCGACAAACCGGACAGTCAGGACCTGTGTTTCGTCGGAGATGGGGACTACCGCAGCTTTTTGAGAGAATATTTCCCCGAGACCGTAATCCCGGGAAAAGTTGTGACCACCGAGGGAGAGGTCGTCGGAGACCATGCCGGTACGATCGATTTCACGATAGGTCAGCGCAAGGGACTTGGTGTTGCCGTCGGAGAGCCTCGTTACGTCGTGGACATTGAACCGCAAACCGCGGTCGTCACTATCGGCCGTAGGGAGGATCTTCTCGCCGGGGGCTGTCTGGTTGAGGAACTGACCTTCGTCTCCGGGAGTCCGCCGACCGACGCCGCGGTTGCAGTGAAGATCCGCTATCGGTCGAACCCGATTGATGCCACCCTTGAACTCTCAGGAGACCGGTCTGCACTACGGTTCGCATCGCCCCAGATCGGGGTCGCTCCCGGGCAGGCAGCGGTGCTCTACAGGGACGATGAAGTACTTGGCGGTGGGACGATTTCCGCAGCGATTCCGTGTCGATAGAAGTTACCGGGGTGGGGTCGCTGCCGCACACCGACATTGTCGATGCCGGCACCTTCGTGAGGTCCACCACGACGGTGCCGTATGTGCCACAGCTTCCCAATCGGCACACGTCCGAGGGCATGTTGGTGCAGTGGGGCGACGGTCTCGTCGGTTGCGGTGCGGCCGGGGCCTATGCACTGTCATACGGTGAGCCGCCCGGAGACCGCGACGAAGCAACTCTCACTGCGCGGGAGTTTCTCGAGACAACCGAGGCACCGGTCATCAAGACGCAGGCGACCGGGCCGATCACGCTCGGATTGGCAATGCTTGCGGGTGGTGTTGACTCGACGACACTGTGGGACGCTCTGGTGCCGAGTCTGATCGGCCGCATCGATGAGCACATCGCGTTGATTCGTGCACTCGCCCCCAACGCGGCGATTGTTCTCATTCTCGACGAACCTTCGCTGATTGCGTGGGGGTCCGAGCGGGGTGCGGATGCCGATCTTGGTTTGGTACGCGATGTGCTGGGTGCGGTGATGGACGGTGTCTCCATCCGCCCCGGGATTCACTGCTGTGGCGATCCGGATTGGGGGCTCATCGCGGAGTTGGAACCGCGATGGTTCTCGTGGGATATCGCGGCGCTTGGAGTCGGTTTTTCCGACCGTGTGGAACAGGTTGCCGCCGCGATTGCCGGGGGCAGTCGTGTGATGTGGGGGGTCACCCCAACCGTTCTGATGCCCATGCCAAGCCTTGATGCCATGCTCGGCCGATATCGGCTTGCAATGGCACGCCTCGTCGTGGAGGGCGCCCCACTGGGGCCGATGCATGACAATGCCTGGTACACCCCTGCGTGTGGTCTTGCTGGTGGCACGATTGGAAACGCCGAGCATGTCATGGAGCTCGTCAACCAGGTCGTCAACGAAATCCATCACGCCGACGTGCTGTAGCTTGATGGGGTGGTCACAACACGTCAGAGCGGCGACCCCGGGGCGTCATGCCCGGGATACGCGCAGCCCGAACGTTTTGTACCGGTGTGAGCCTCGGGATTGGTTAGCGGTATTCGATTTCCTGGGAACAATCCCGAAGTGATGGGTGTAGTTGATGGTATGAAACGTTTTCGTCTTGCCGGTGTTGTTGTCGTATTTGTTGTGATCGTTGCTGCCTGTACAACCGAGACGAAGGATGCGCCGCTTGTGATCCTGGATAAGGAGGGCGCTGTCGCAATCGTTGCCCCCGATGGTGAGGAGGTCGGGCGTTTTGAGCCGCAGGATGGGGCGCAGTACTTCCAACCCATCTGGGCTTCTGCGGACACGGTCGTTCGGGCACAGATCGCCCCCGGGGATAACCGCCTGATCGCGACCCGGGTCGGTGGGGAAGAGGTCTGGAGTGTTCAGTTTGCTACCGCACCCTTCTTCTACCTTGCGTCACCCGACCCCGCGATAACCGCGGTCGTTTCGCTGCGCAACAACGATCAAGCCGCCGGACTTATTGCCGAAGTGGTCGACGGCTCCCTACCGGTAGAGGTCGTCGGCGAGGAAGCACCGTTTTACATGACGTGGGCACCCGATGGTGCCGGGCTGGCGACCCACGCCGGGGGCAGCCGGCTGGATGTTCGTACCACTACGATCGAAACGATTGGCGACCCCACCGGGGGGTTCCAGGCACCGGTGTGGCTCAACGATGGTCTCGTTACCCTTCGTACCGAGGGTGTTCGCACGTTCCTTGCCGTCTGGGACGGTGAGTCCTTCACCGATGTTGCCAGGGTCCGTGGTTCGACACGCTTTGTAGGTGCCGGTCATCGGGTTGCAATTCAATCGACCGTTGTTGGAAACGAGAATGGGATCGCCGCTGGCGCACATGTCATTCCCGCGGTGCGCCCCGGGCCTTTGAACGTTGTTGACCTTGAGGACGGTTCGGTCACGGTGATAGTGTCGGAGCCGATTCCGGTGTTTCAATGGGACTCGACCGGTACCCGGCTGTTGTACCTGACGCTGGTCGATGGCCCCGATCCGTCCGTTGCGTGGCGGGTGTGGGAGGACGGAGAAATTACCGAGTTCGAGCCGTTCAGCCCGGAGTTGTCATGGCTTCAGGTATTCGGTCCGTTTGCGGACCAGTACGCACAGTCGGTGTCGCTGTGGTCCCCGGACGGATCGGCATTCGCCTATCCGGCAGCCGTTGATGGCGCTTCCCGGATCCTCGTTCAAGACATGGGTGAAGAGCTACCCCGTGACATAGCTGCCGGTGTGTGGGTTGCCTGGGCACCCCGGGAGTGAGCCGATCCAGGCTGGCGCAATCCGTGGGTGATGTCGCATCCTTGTTGTAGGTTATGGGAACTATCGACCCAGGAACCTGGCCAGTGAGTCCATCGACCGATCCCACACAGCGTGCAGCCGAACTCCGCGAGGAGATCCGTTCGCACAACTACGGCTACTACGTGCTCGGAGAACCGTCGATTCCCGACGCCGACTGGGACGACCTCATGCGAGAACTCAAGGAGATAGAGACAGCTCATCCCGATCTCGTAACTCTCGATTCGCCAACCCAGCGTGTCGGTGCCGAGGTCGAGACAACATTTGCACCGGTGACACACCTGCAACGGATGTTTTCCCTCGACAATGTGGAGTCCGAGGACGAACTTCGAGCCTGGGAATCCCGCCTTGTGCGTGCCCTCGGTGAACCACCTTGCGCGTACATGTGCGAACTGAAGATCGATGGTCTGGCAGTTTCGCTGACCTACGAAGACGGTGTGCTTGTGCGGGGTGCTACCCGGGGTGATGGCGTGACCGGCGAAGATGTGACGGCCAACGTCAGGACTATCCGATCTATCCCGTTGCGGCTTTGCGGCGACGTTCCCGACGTGCTTGAGGTACGGGGCGAGATCTATCTACCGGTTGCCGAGTTTGCAGCACTCAACCGCCGCCAGGAAGAGCTCGGTCGCAAGCCGTATGTGAATCCCCGCAATACTGCTGCCGGATCAGTGCGGCAGAAGGATCCAACGAAGACTGCCGCACGAAACCTTGCGGTGTGGCTCTATCAGGTCGGGTATGTGGCGGGTGGTCCCAGCTTCGCCACTCACTCCGAGACGATGCGCTGGCTCGCGGACCTTGGTTTTCCGGTTAACCCGGAGAACCGTGTTGTTGTTTCCATTGACGAGGTCGTGGACTACGTCGAGAACGCAACCAGGCATCGACACGACCACGAGTACGAAACCGATGGCATCGTTATAAAGGTCGACGATCTGACGTTGCAGGAAAAGGCAGGGTTCACAGCAAAGAGTCCACGATGGGCAACGGCTTACAAACTTCCACCGGAGGAGAAGTCGACGATTCTCAAGGCGATTGAGATCAACGTTGGACGCACGGGTGCGGTCACCCCATATGCGGTGCTGGAACCGGTGTTCGTTGGGGGAGTCACGGTCGAACACGCCACCCTCCACAATGAGGGAGAGGTTCATCGCAAGGACGTTCGTCCCGGTGATACGGTGATTGTCCGCCGCGCCGGCGATGTGATTCCCGAGGTCGTCGGTCCGATACTCACCAAGCGCCCCACGGACCTGCCGGAGTGGCATATGCCCGAGCTATGTCCGTTCTGTGACAACCCGATCGTCCTAACCGATGGGCAAGCGAAGGCGAAATGCACCGGAGGTTTCGCCTGTCCCAGCCGCATTCGCGAATACCTTTTCCACTTTGCGTCGCGAGGAGCGATGGATATTGAGGGACTCGGGTACAAAACAGTGGACACGTTGCTCCGCAAGGGAATCATTGCGGACCCGGCCGATGTCTTCGTCCTGGATCGTGCCCGGCTTCTCGAACTCGACGGGTGGGGGGAGATATCAGTGGATAATTTGCTGGCTGCGATCGAGCGGGCAAAAGATGCCGGTGTTGGTCGCCTGCTGACAGGGCTTGGAGTTCCCCTCATCGGAGGTACCGTCGCCCGGGCGATGGCGCATGAGTTCCGATCGTTGCCAACGTTGATGTCGGTGACCGAGGACGAGCTCGGCGCCATCGATGGGATCGGCCCGGAGATCGTGGCATCGTGGATCGGATGGGCCTCGGACCCCGACAACATTCACCTTGTGGAGCGTCTTGGCGAGGCAGGGGTCCGGCTCGAGGACCCCGAACCGGACACACCGACGAGTGATCGTCTTGCGGGCAAAGTATTTGTGATCACCGGCACGCTAGAGGGGTTCACTCGCCCCGAGGCCAAGGCCGCGATCGAAGCCCGTGGAGGGAAAGTCACCGGATCGGTATCCAGCAAGACCGACTATCTCGTTGCCGGCGCATCCGCCGGATCGAAACTCACCAAAGCGGAACAACTTGGCGTTCCTGTGCTCGACGAGGCCGCATTCAACAACTTGTTGTTTGGTGAGTAACCCGGCGAGTGCCGCCACCGATCAACCCGGAATCTCATTCGATCCGTGATGAGCCAGTGGGCTGGATCTTCCCCGGCGACGCTCGGAGCGTATCCCCCGTGATCGCTCGCTGGCGACGATCGCGGCAACGATGAGGTCATCGCTTCTGACGCGGCGATGTTCCGTGAGCGCCGGTTGCAACAGTTCCGTGAGTTGACTCCGAACCGTGTTTCGAGCCGCGGAACTTAGCGTAGTTCGTCGGTTCACATACTCCTTTGCCACCCGGTAGCTGGCATCGGTCACCAGGGCCGAGTCGACGTGGCGCACGAGTCGCATCGCTCCCGACGTGACGATCGGGCGTTGGGGGCGTGGGAGCCGGACGACGACCGTACCCGCAACCGTGTCGCCGAGCCGTTGGTTCAGCGGTGACATCAGCATGGCCCAGAGGCCGATCGGTGGAAACATGTCGAGGAACCGCATGAGCGTACGGATCGTCGTTGCTTGTACCGTCGGGGGGCGCGCCTCCAGGGAAATTACCTGGAGGCTGCATAGCTTGCGACCGGGGGTCTGGCCCTCACGTTTGATGTCGAAGTACGCCCAGTAGCCGAACAGAATGGCGATCGCGACCGAAGAAAGAACGACCAGCACGACGGTGCTACCCCCACCAACAAAGAGTATCGACGCGAGCACGGCGAACACTGCGACCTCTATCAAGTAGACCACGCCGAGGTCGATCAAGGCAGCAATGAGCCGCGAGCCGACGCCCGCGATCTGGAGCGGGAACGTGAAGCCTTCGGGTGTCGTAACCGAGTGTGTAGTGTGCAACATGTGTCCGGGCCAACAGTACCTCCAACCATCACTGAAAACCACGACAGTGTCGAGCGTGAGCTCATTGGTCGAGTCGAACGGGTCAAGGCGTCGCGCAAAGACAGCTTTGACAACGCCATCGAGATTGGCCGCCTCTACCGGGGCGTAACCGCCGAAGCCGCTGCGCTGGCGGATCCCAATTCGGGGGACTCCGATCGGCTCCGATCTGCCATCACCGAGGGTTACCGCTATGTGTACGGCGCACAGCCGTTCACCGACGGGTTCAAGACGTTCTTCGGGTCGACGTTCTGGCTCGCCATTGCACGTCGGCGAAAGTTGATCAAGTGGATCATGATCGCGCTCTTCGTTTTTGCGGGACTCGGGGCCCTGTGGGCGGCTCTCGACCCGAGCGCCGCAGCGACGCTCGTACCCGATATCTTCGGAAGCGCTCTCGACCCGGGTTCGACAGGGACGGCCACGCAGATGTCACCGGGTGAGCAAGTGCAGTTCGCACAGGAGCTGTTTGTCAACAATTTCCGGGTGACGCTGATGGCGTTTGTCGCGGGGATCGCTTTCGGTTTGCCATCGATATATCTGCTGGCGTACAACTCGGTGCTGCTCGGTGTGGTTGGCCAGCTCCTCGTGGCGCAGGGCGACGGAGCCTTCTTTCTCGAACTTGTCGCTGGCCACGGCCCCATCGAACTCACGTCGATCGCGTTGGGAGTCGCCGCTGGATTTGCGATGGGTTGGGCACTCGTCGATCCCGGACTCAGGTCACGCGGTCAGGCTCTGCGTGAGGAGGCTTCGTATGCCATCGTGATAGCCGTTGGCACTGCACCGTGGTTGTTGCTCGCCGCGGTGATCGAGTCGTTTGTGTCACGAGTCGGACTATCTGCGGCACCGGTTGTGGCCGTCGGGTTGACGACCGTGGTCATCTTTTGGCGGCTGGTGTGGACCCGCGGGATCATACCCTTGCGCGATCTTTCAGATCTAAGTAGTGCTTGACACACGCGATCGGCAGGTCCGCGGCACGCAGCACAATCGGTTGGGCACCAAGATTCCTGAGCTGGTCAACGACTTCGAGCTGTTGGTTGAGTGCTTCGTGGGCAGCGACGCTGACGAACGCATCGAAGGTTGTCTCGGGATCGGTCAGCGTTGCATCCTCCAGCTCCGGGTCTATGGAGGACACGACGGCAACAGAGTGATGACGAGTGAGAAGGGGCACCGCCCTCAGCAGAGCTTGTGAGGCGGCGGCGTCGAGGAGATCGGTGAAGATCAGCACAAAGGACCGCTTGGCTCTGATTGCGATTTGGAGGGGCTCATCGAACCGAGTGTTGTTGGTTGTGGGTTCGAGAGCATGCAGTCCGCGCATCAGGGCCTCGCCACCGCGGCGACGGGGTGCGAGATGGTGGGTTAGCGACCGATCGAACGTCATGAATCCAACACGATCGCCAATGGTATCGGCGACATAGCCGACGGCGACTGCCGCGTCGATAGCGGCATCCAGACGGGTCTTGCCACCGAGGTCGCCGCCCATCAGCCTGCCCTGGTCGATGAGACACAGCACGTTGCGGTCCTGTTCGAAGTTGAAGACGTTCGTCATTGGCTGCCCGGTGCGCAGCATGGCGCGCCAATTGATGTGGCGAAAGTCGTCGCCCGGCACGTATTCGCGAACCGAGTCGAAGGCGGTTCCGAGCCCGATGCGGCGGGTAACCCGCTCTCCTTGACGCAGCGAGCCTCTCGCTACGGCATGCGCAATCCGACGTGCGGTGATGACGTCCGGGAATACGGTGATCGTCACTGCGGCCCGTGGCTGGTGGGTCCACGCACCCAGGCCCCAGCGTCCGAACGAACGCACAACAACCGACGGAAGTCGATGTGCGCCCCGTCGGGTCGCTACGAGCGTGAACGTGGTTGCTGAGGTAGGCCCCTGTGGGCGAACCGTAATGTCCGGAGTGCCGGGCTGGCGGAGCTGAAAGCGGTGCTGGGTCGCGACCGTGTATTCGACCTTCGCTTCATACCCCCGGGCGAGGTGCTGCGGGATCTCCCCCGTGATGAGCGGGGGGTTGCGTACCTCGAGAGCGTCGACGACCGTGAGGGTTATGACGAGGAGAACGGCGATAGTCCCTGCGATCCCACCGAACGGGATCGCGAGGAGTGCGGCGCCAGCGGTCGCCAATGCGGATCGGGCTGTGGGCATCACTTTGGGACGGGGACCTTGTCGAGGGTTTCGCTCACCGCGCTTGTCGCGCTGTATCGGTCTAGCTCGGCTTCGGGTCTGATAATTATTCGATGTGCGAGCACGATGTTCGCCACGGCCTTGACGTCGTCGGGTGTCACGAAGTCCCGCCCGATTAGGCGTGCCGCGGCCTTGGCCGCCGCCAGCAGGTGGACACCGGCACGCGGCGAGGCCCCGACCTCGACGTTTGCTAGCTGGCGAGAGAACCGCACGACCGACGCGACGTATTCGATCACCTCCGGCGAAACCCTGGTGGTTGCTACTGACGTGCGCATCGATGCGATGTCTTGCGAGGTCGCGACCGCCTTGACGTGGGAAACGGACGTGTCCTTCACGCCGCTGCGTGGCAGTGCGAGCAGGGCGCGCTCAGCTTCTTCGGACGGGTACGAAAGGACGAGCTTGAAGAGGAACCGATCAAGCTGTGCTTCGGGCAGGGGATAGGTGCCCTCGTACTCGATCGGGTTCTGTGTCGCTACTACGAGGAACGGATCGGGTAGCGGATGGCGTACACCGTCGACGGTGACATGCCCCTCCTGCATGCCTTCCAAGAGTGCACTCTGGGTCTTTGGGGGAGTTCGGTTGATCTCGTCGGCGAGCACAGCGTTGTGGAAAATTGGGCCCTTTCGGAATGAAAGCTTGGCACCGTCGAGTGCCAAGGTCCCGGTGATATCTGACGGCAACATGTCGGGGGTGAATTGGATTCGTCCAAAATCGAGTCCCAATGCTGCTGCGACGGTGCGAGCAACAAGTGTCTTCGCTACTCCCGGCGGTCCCTCGATGAGTACATGGCCTTCGACGCTCAGCGCCATCAGCAAGACATCGACCGTCGCCGACGCCTCGACAACGACCTGCTCAACTGCCTCGATGACACGGGTACGTAGTTGGTTCATCCTCGGTCCTTCCTCATGGTTCTTTTTGATCTCAAGACTTGTGCGAGGGCTTGCGCAGTGGGGAGAAGTGGCGAAACCGAACTCAGGGCAAGGTTTATTTTCTGGTCCGGGACACCGGCCCGACGCCCGGCCTCGCGTAGGTCGGCGGGATCGTTGCTTGCTGCTCGCCGTTGGAGTTCGCGCCGCAGCCGCATCCCAAGATAAGCGCCTGCGGGTCGGCGGGCATCTTCGATGCGTGCGAGGCGGGTTCCAAGCGCCGTTGCGTATTGAGATCGCGAAGGTTCAAGAGTGCGTTTGTTGCGCTCGATTGGTCCGAAGCGTGAGGTCGCCGACACGGCATACACGAATGCGGCGACACCGAGTAGCAGCAGCGTAGTTTTGATGTTCCGCGGGAGCGTTGCGAAACCGGTGGTTGGGCTCGGCGGTGTGACCGGTTCGTAGAAGAAGATCGGCTGGTCGGGTGCTCCGGCAACGAGCAGTGGGAGGCTGGCGTTATCAGCGTTGTACAGCCATCGGTTTGTGAGCAGGTCCGGATCTGCGAGAAACCAGGCAATCCCCTTCCCGATGGCGTCGGCGGCAACCGACGCACCGTCCGCGGTCACAACGACCGGGAGGGCGTCGCCAAGATCCGTGAACTGGCGGATGCCGGCTACAGGGCCACGGAGCATCGCGAGTTCGGTACGTTCATCCAGCAGGCCATCAACTGTGACTTGAACCTGTGCCTGGACCGTCGTTGGTGAGGTTATCCGCGGTGCGACGGTGAGTGGTGGTGGTGCTCCAGCGAGGGCGAACACAACGTTGACGCCCGAACCGATGAGCTCCTCGAGTTGAGTTATCTCGTCGGCGTCGAACGCGTGGATGCCGGCGATGAACACCGTGGATCCCGGCGACACCGCAAGTGTGGATGTTGAAGGAAGGTCGGGTAGGCGGCGTATTGGGTGATCCTGTTCAAGGAGTGCATAGAGGTTGTCGAGCCCCGCGAGGGATGTGTCGTACGTTGACCACGGCACTGACTGTGTCGTTGGGGTCGGTGTTGGGGGGAAGAGTGTGATGTAGAGGCCCGCAAACAGTACGAAACCAACGGGAACCGTCCACACGACGTTCCAAAAGCCCTCCCGGCGGCGCTTCATGACGGCTCCTCCGCAAGGATCTCGGCCCACACTTGTTCAAGATCGTCGGTCATGGTCTTGGTTGCTGGACGTTCGGCGTAGACAACGGTGTCGAAGTCCTGCGCAACCCGACTGGCGAGCGGATGATGGCTCGTTCGCCGAAGAGTGTCCGCGGTGGCTGTGGTGTGGTCGACGATCTTTCCCCGCTTCTCCATTGCGGCGAGTCCCCATCGGAACCAGAGTCGGACGGCGCTGGCGTAATCACCGCTGTCTGCGGCCTCTTGCGCATCGTCGGCGTAGGTGCGGCGCTGCACATCCAGATTTGGGGCCGCGTCGGGCGACGCGAGTACGACCGCTGGTTTCTTGCGGCCCTTGCGGGTTCGTACGAAGACGACCACAAGGGCGATCCCGAGGGCGGCGATCAGGAAGTAGGCGAGGAACGTGCCATCGCCCGCCGCAGGCGGCCGTGCGGGGGACTCGAAGTTGTTGGGTTCTTGCTGGGTTGTTCCGGCAACTTCGAGTCGCGTCAGCGTGTCGATGCGCTCCACGGCTGCCTCGGGGGATGCCTCTCCCAGGATCGTATCCATGTCTACCGAGCGACCGTCAACTTCCGTCACCGCCCGCAGTTGATCGAACGCGCCGGGGTCTGTCTGTGCGTTCTCGGCCAGGTTGACAAGTTCTTCGCTGGTAATCATGGCGTCGGTGGGCTGGGTTGGGCGGCCGTCCGAGCCGTGTTGACCCTCTCCAGGAGGTCGAGGCCATCTCTTCTTGCGATACCGTCCGATACAAGCGATACCGAAATAGCGCCGATGGTTCCCAGTGCTGTTGAAGCAACCAGGATGAACACCGGAGCGATGATGGCCAGCACCGGAGTCGGTGGAGGATTCTGGGTGATCCATGCAAATGCCACACCGTAGGTCCCGACACCGAGACCGACGATCACGAGCGCGGTTATGAGGACGACCCAGAGGACCTTGAACACTCGACGGGTTGCGAGGTGGAACGACCGGGTCAGCGTTGCAACGTACCCCTTGTCCTCTCGGACGAGGATGCCGGGGATATGCAGCACGACCGGTAGGGGCAGCAACAGGACCGTACCGACAGCCATCGTTACGGCCAGAAGTAAGTCCTTGATGGGGATTGCGAGGCCTAGGGTTCCGAATAGCTCCCGTGCTGAGCGGCGGCGACCCGTACGAACATCGTCGGCGACGTATGCAGCACCAATGATTTGGAAAGCGAACACGAGTGCAAGCAGGGAGAAGTCGACGACGTCAGGGTGTAGTCGTCCTGTTTGAACCGCCCCTTGGAGATTGATGCCTGTGGCAGGTCCGGACCAATTACGGATGATCGCAACCATCGTGTACACCGATCCGATCGCTAACGTCACGCGTGTCATCGTGCCTAGTGATCGACGCCACAGGGCGAA
>UOEK01000376.1_pt1 | contig 21673 bp, 17 predicted proteins | sample 1989451 | NCBI WGS metagenome assembly UOEK01 (sample SAMEA4712198, study PRJEB27164) | hydrothermal vent metagenome | biome: marine basaltic hydrothermal vent biome; feature: marine hydrothermal vent; material: mineral | place: Pacific Ocean | collected 2011-06-14/2011-07-23 | depth 1691 m
GCGTACGGTGACTTCTTCGGCGACTATGACGTCGAGCTGTCACCGGTCTTGTCTACCCCACCGGTGCACACAGGAGAGATCGATCAAACCAAACCGATGGGCGAACTCACCGACCAACTTGCGAAATATGTGGGTTTCACACCGATAGCGAACTTCGCCGGACTCCCCGCCATGTCGGTGCCCCTCTACTGGACCGACGACGAAGTCCCCATCGGGGCTCATTTCACATCTGCGCACGGTAACGATGCCCTGTTAATCCAGCTTGCCAGACAGCTCGAACAGGCAAGGCCATGGAGAGACAAACGACCACCCACCACCGCCACCTCGAAACCATCCGCCGACAAATGACCGACGCACAGAGACATCCCGGGATTCGTACCGACCGTGCGGGGGTGGCGGATGAGGGACGGACACACCAGATGGTCGATTCGCTCGGAATCGCGTTGTTGCGATCGGACCGGACCGGAACAATCACGTACGCAAACTCGAACGCGGCGAAACTCCTTGGTTACGCGTTGGCGGACCTCGTCGGGGGCGACGGATCCGACCTGTGGGGGAATGCCACGGTCGGTGGCGCACCGATCCGGACGAACGGCTACCCGATCGCTGTTCGTACGAAGGACGGATCGACCCTTTGGTGCCATGCATTCGTCTCGGAGCTACCAGACGCGAGCGGAGTGGACATCGGCCTCGTCGACGTCACCGAGGGACACGAGCACCGTTGCGAGATCGAAGCGAGCGAAGCCCTGTTCCGCAGCGCCTTCGAGAACGGGCCGATCGGGATGTACATCACCGACGGCAACGTCGACGGCATCCTCTCCAACCAGGCCCTCCAGACAATGCTTGGACGGACCGCGGAGCAACTGAATGCGGTGAGTTTCACAGATCTGTTCCCCGTAGACATAGCGATGGAAGCTGCCAATGTCGCCCGACGATTCGTCGACGGCACACAGGACGCAGGACACATCACGACGAAGGCGTTCCGATCAGACGGCAGCGAGATCGACGTTCACGTCGTTGCATCGAGCGTGAGAGATAGCGCCGGGGACCTCATCTTTGCGGTCTCCTATTGGATCGATCTCACGACAAGCCATCACCTTGCCGACCGGTTGGCTAGATCGGAGGCGACGTTCGAGTCCGCGTTCTTTGACAGCCCGGCAGGCATGTCTATGCGCGGTTCCGACTTCACCGCAATGCGGACGAACCCGGCCATGCATCGAATCCTCGGCCATTCCGATGAGTCCTCACTCGACCCGTTTTCGGTTTCGGCGCAGGACCGCGACTTTTGGGATGCGGTTCAAAGCGTCCGCGACAACCGTTCGTCGTCGTTCTCTCGCGAGCTCAAACTACAGCGAACAAACGGGGAGACGGTCTGGGGTCTGGCGACGGTCTCGGGTCTAAAATCGAACGACGGGTTCGTAGGATTCCTTGTCCATTTCGTCGATGTCACCGAACAGCGCCTCGCACGACTGAGACTCACCGAACTGGTCGCATCGAAGGACGACCTCGTCCGTTCGGTGAGCCATGAGCTGCGCACCCCGCTCACAACAATTGTCGGTCTCTCTTCCGAGCTCCGTGACCGCCCTATTGACTTTCCACCGACCGAGCGAGACGATTTCATACACCTGATCGCAGGCCAAGCATCAGAGATGGCGGACCTTGTCGAGGATCTCCTCTCGGTGGCCCACTCGGACATCGGTGTCGTACAGGTGGAGGTCGGCGAAATCGATGTGGTCGATACCGCACGGAAGGTCGTCTCCACGTGGGGGGCCGAGGAAATCGTAGTTATCGCACAAACGACACCGCGTGCGGCGGGAGATAGTTTCCGAGTGCGCCAGATCATCCGCAACCTGTTGGCAAACGCCGTGAAGTACGGACGGCCTCCCTTCGTCATCGAGGTTTCGGCGACCGACGAGCATGCAAAGCTACGGGTTGTCGACCACGGTGCCGGTGTACCGTCGGGTGAGGGTGACGCTGTCTTCCAACGGTACTACCGGGCACACGACCCGATCGGACAGCCGGGTAGTCTCGGAATCGGCTTGTCCCTGTCGCGTCAACTCGCCGAGCTAATGGACGGCACGCTCACCTACTACCGGGACGGCAACCGGTCTGTGTTCGAACTGCGCCTCCACAGGATCAAGTAGTCGACCGGGACCGCACAGGTACGGACGGGACGTCACCTACTCCGCGTAATCCTCCATCGGAGGACACGAGCACATGACGTTGCGGTCGCCGTACTGGTTGTCGACACGGCTCACCGGCGGCCAGTACTTGTTCGCCCTGAGTCCGGGAACCGGATACGCGGCGACCTCCCGCGTGTACGGATGGGTCCACTCCTCCACGAGCAAGTTCTCGGCTGGATGAGGTGCATTGTGCAGGGGAGAATCGTCGACCGGGTAGGTGCCGTCGGCTACCAAGTCGACCTCGGCCTTTATGGCGATCATGGCATCACAGAACCGGTCAAGTTCCTCGAGGCTCTCGCTCTCGGTTGGCTCGATCATCAAAGTACCGGCAACCGGGAACGACATCGTGGGTGCGTGAAATCCATAGTCAACGAGCCGCTTTGCAAAGTCATCGACGGTCACCCCGGTGGTGTCCTTGATCGGCCGGACGTCAACGATGCATTCGTGGGCAACGAGGCCTCCATTGCCGCTGAACAGCAATGGGTAGTGCTCGCTGAGGCGCTTGGCGATGTAATTGGCGTTCAGAATCGCCACCCTGGTCGACTCGGTAAGCCCACTGGCACCGAGCAGTGCCATGTACGCCCACGATATCGAAAGAATACCGGCACTCCCCCACGGCGCCGAGGCGACCGCACCGATACCATCTCGAAACCCATCCTGGTCGGGAACGAGACCGTGGCCAGGCAGGAACGGTGCGAGATGTGCCCGAACACCGATCGGCCCAACACCGGGCCCACCGCCACCGTGAGGAATCGCAAACGTCTTGTGCAGATTCAGGTGTGACACGTCACCACCAAATTTGCCGGGCCGCGCAATTCCGACCATGGCATTGAGGTTCGCTCCATCGAGGTAAACCTGCCCACCGCTGTTGTGGATGATGTCACAGGCTTCCACGATGCTTTCTTCGAACACCCCATGGGTCGATGGGTAGGTCACCATGAGAGCGGCAAGGCGGTCTGCATGCTCGACCGCCTTGGTACGCAGATCGTCAATATCAATATTGCCGTCGTCGTCCGTCGCAACCACGATGACGGTCATACCCGCCATCGTTGCCGAAGCCGGGTTCGTGCCATGCGCCGAAGCGGGAATGAGACAGACATTTCGCTCATGGTCGCCGCGCGACTGGTGATAGGCCCGGATCGCGAGCAGCCCCGCAAGTTCCCCCTGGGATCCGGCGTTCGGTTGAACGGATACGGCGTCGTAGCCGGTAATTTCCGCCAGCCAGGACTCGACCTCGCCGAACAGCTCAAGGTACCCGGCGGCTTGTTCAAGCGGAGCAAAAGGATGCAGGTCGGCAAACTCCGGCCACGTCACAGCCGCCATTTCGGTTGCCGCGTTGAGCTTCATTGTGCACGAACCAAGCGGGATCATCGCACGGTCGAGCGCGATGTCCTTGTCTTGGAGGCGGCGGAGATAACGCATCATTGACGTCTCCGACCGATGGAGGTGAAACACCGGATGTGTCATGAAGGTCGAGGTGCGAACCAACTCCGTCGGGATGCCACTCACTCCCGGGGCGACACCCGACGCTTCAAACACCTCAAGAACGGCGTCGACAAACGGCTGAGTGGTGGTTTCGTCAAACGAGATCCCGATGGTGTCGACATCGATCATGCGGAGGTTGATCCTTCGGTGAGCCGCTTTGGCGAGAATCTCCTCCGCCTGACCGGGGACACTCACGGTGATGGTGTCAAAGAAGGACTCGTTGACGACACCGATGCCCGCGGCGCGCAGACCTGCGACAAGCGTCGACATGTGTCCGTGTACTCGCCGAGCGATCGCAACGATGCCTTCCGGGCCGTGATACACCCCATACAGACCAGCCATGACGGCAAGCAGCACCTGGGCTGTGCAGATGTTCGACGTCGCCTTCTCACGGCGAATGTGCTGCTCACGCGTCGCCAGCGTCAACCGGTAGCCAACCCGGCCATCCGCATCCTTGGAAACACCAACGAGACGGCCCGGCATGGCACGTTTGAACGCATCCCGAGTCGCCATGTACCCGGCGTGCGGCCCACCGAACATCATCGGAACACCAAACCGCTGCGAGGTCCCGACCGCAACGTCGGCCCCCATTTCACCAGGTGACTTCAGCAGGGTTAAGGCCAGGAGGTCGGCGGCGACCGCAACCTTGATGCCACGCTCCTGGCATGACGCAACTATCTCAGCGATATTGGCAATCGCACCCGAGACGCCGGGATACTGGAGTAAAACGCCAAACGGCTCAACATCGGCTAAATCGGTCGCAGGGTCACCAACAACGAGTGTGAGCCCGAGCGGCTCGGCCCGGGTGTGGAGTACCTCGATGGTCTGGGGAAGTGTGTCCTGGTCCACGAAAAACGTGTCGCCCTGTTTGCCTTTTGACAACCGGTGGAGCATCGACATGGCCTCGGCCGCTGCGGTGCCCTCGTCGAGTAACGATGCGTTGGCGATCTCCATGCCGGTGAGATCCATCACCATTGTCTGGAAGTTGATAACGGCCTCCAGGCGTCCCTGCGAGATCTCGGGTTGATACGGCGTGTACGCCGTGTACCAACCCGGGTTCTCGAGAACGTTGCGTTGAATGACGGCCGGAGTAATCGTGTCGTAATACCCCATGCCAATCATGGAAACAAACACCTGGTTCTTGTCAGCGAGCTCACGCAGCCGGGCAAGGACGACGCGCTCGGTCCTGGGGCCGTCGAGATCGAGGGGACCTTCGGAGCGGATTACATCGGGTACGGCGACATCGATGAGCTCGTCGAGAGTATCGAAACCGATCCGGGCCAACATGCTTTCGATGTCGGCGGCTCGCGGTCCGAGATGGCGCCCGAGAAACTCTGCGTTCGGGTCGGTGGTTAATGACATAGTGTGGATCTCCTGGTGAGTGACATGAGACGCGCGATGCTTCTCGCCCCGTTCTGTCGCTCGAACCTGAGAGTTTTCGCCGGCTGTCCGGCTTTCCCCTTCGGTGAGACGCATGCGCGCCTGCTCTCCAGAGATGTTTCTGTGCTGCGGTACCTGGTGCCTGAGAGTTTCCCGGGGCGGTTGCTCCTTCGGCGCCGACATATGCGGACTCTCCCGCAGCACGTCATCAACTCGCCAATCGTACCAGTCGATAGTCCCGAGCACCACCACAATATTGCTGGGGTTCTAAGGGTTGCGGACCTGGACAGTGAGAGTGCGCGGGCACCGGTCAGTTGGAGTCGCCGTACTTTTCGGCGTGTAACGATGCCGCAGATCCGACCCAGTCGTCGCGCTCGATGCGACCGGGGAAACTATCCAACGCCTCGGTGATATAGCTGAGGTCGTCCGGTGTTAATGAAGCGATCTGGCGGAAGCTCGAAAACCCCATCTCCCGCAGCATGGTGTTGATCTTCGGACCGACACCGCGAATCGCCTGGAGATCATCATCAACCGAAACGCCGTCCATGGTCCGGCGGGCAATGTTGGCGACCTGCGAACGCAGGTTGGATTCATGAGAGTTGAGATCGCCAGACGGGGGCTCGATGTCTGGAGTCGGCGGCGGCGGTTGGATGACTTCGGGCATGCCACCGTTGAGTGCCATCACAGAGTCCGTGAGGTCGACGGTCAACCCCATCTTGAATGTCTCGTATTGTTCTACCAAACGGGCGTGGTCACCGATCAGGCTCTGGTGGGCGGTGCGTTCCTCGGCGAGACGAACCTCCGCCAACGTTGCCCGTCGCGCCGCATCGATGAGGTCTTCATTGGAACGTTCGGTTTCCACCGCAAAAAATGCCCGCGCCAAAACCCATCCTGCGATGCCGCCTACCAGGGCGGCGCCGATGAGTGCTGCTATCGACCCCAACGTCTCCCTCGTCTCATAGCCAGTCTCAATATTGATGTACTACGCATCAGTGTAGGACGCCCTACGAGGATATTCCCAAGTTTACGGAATATGACAATGGTTGACTCAAGTTATACTATCGACATACACTCAACATTGTAGTATACTCACCAAATAGCATTCTTTTCAGGAGGAACGATCATGGGACGAGCCGTAGGTATCGACCTAGGAACCACAAACAGTGTGATCTCAGTTCTCGAAGGCGGCGAGCCAAAGGTCATCGCCAACGCCGAGGGCCACCGCACAACACCATCTGTCGTCGCGTTCGCAAAGAACGGCGATGTTCTCGTCGGCGACCAGGCGAAGCGCCAGGCGATTACCAACCCCGACCGGACAATCCGCTCGGTAAAGCGCCACATGGGCGAGGACTGGTCCGTAACCATCGACGGCAAGGACTACACCGCACAGGAGATTTCCGCACGCATTCTTCAAAAGCTCAAGCGGGACGCGGAACAATTCCTTGGTGATGACGTCACCGAGGCGGTCATTACGGTGCCCGCATACTTCGGCGACGCCCAGCGTCAGGCGACCAAGGAAGCTGGCCAAATCGCAGGCCTCGAAGTCCTCCGTATTGTCAACGAGCCGACGGCCGCCGCACTCGCCTACGGCATGGATAAGGATAAGGACCACCAAATACTCGTCTTCGACCTCGGTGGCGGCACGTTTGACGTGTCGGTTCTCGAGATCGGTGAGGGCGTGTTCGAGGTTAAATCGACCTCCGGCGACACGGACCTCGGTGGCGACGACTGGGACCAGGCAGTCATGGACTGGCTTGTCACGGATTTCAAGAACGATCACGGTGTCGATCTCGGGGCGGACCCGATGGCGCTCACCCGTATCAAGGAAGCCGCTGAGAAAGCGAAGATTGACCTGTCATCGGTTACCGAGACCGAGATCAATCTGCCGTTCATCACGGCAACCGCCGATGGGCCGATCCACCTGTTGAAGAGCCTCACGCGGGCCGAGTTCAACAAGATGACTGAACCACTCGTCGAGCGTACCCGCAAACCATTCGAACAAGCGATCAAGGACGCTGGTGTCACGATGGACGACATCGAGGATGTCATCCTCGTCGGTGGTTCAACGCGCATCCCGGCGGTCCTCGAGTTCGTTGAGAAACTATCGGGCAAGAAGGCTCACCAGGGCGTGAACCCGGACGAGGTCGTCGCGCTCGGTGCGGCAGTGCAGGCCGGGGTCCTCAAGGGTGATGTGAGCGGCATCCTGTTGCTCGATGTCACACCGCTTTCTCTCGGTGTAGAAACCGAAGGCGGCGTCACCAACGTCATGATCGAGCGCAATACGACGATCCCGACGCGACGCTCCGAGATCTACACCACCGCGGCTGACAACCAGCCCGAGGTAGAGATTCACGTCCTTCAGGGCGAACGGTCAATGGCGGCTGACAACAACTCGCTAGGGCGCTTCAAGTTGCCCGGCATCGTCCCGGCCCCGCGCGGTGTCCCTCAGATTGAGGTGACGTTCGATATCGATGCAAACGGCATTGTTTCGGTGTCCGCCAAGGATCTCGGTACGGGCAAGAGTCAGTCGGTCACGATCACCGGTGGCACGGCACTATCCAAAGACGAGATCGAATCCATGGTGGCCAACGCCGAGGCACACGCCAACGAGGACAAGGAACGTCGCGAGGCGGCCGAGGCTCGAAACCAGGCGGATCAGCTTGTACACAGTATCGGCAAGCAGCTCGAAGAACACGGCGACAAGCTCAACGACGAAGAGCGTTCGCCTATTGACGAGGCACTTGAGAACTTGAAGTCACTCCTTGAGGACGAAGAGGCGGCTACGGACAAGCTCAAGACAACTACCGAGACGCTCATGACAGCCAGCCAAGTCCTTGGTCAGAAGATCTACGAAGCATCCCAGGCCGAGGCGGAAGCCGAAGCTTCGGGTGACTCGGGTGACGACGATGTTGTCGAAGCCGAAATCGTCGAGGAAGACGAGGGCGATGAGGGCGACGGACAAGAAGGCGACGAGGCATAACGGTGAACGACCCTATTCCTCCCGTGGATGGTGCAGCCGACGAGGTTGCGCCATCCACGCCGCCCCAGGCGCAAGCCCCGGTTGTCGAGATCGAAATCGTCGAGCCCGATTCCACGACTGCGGATACCGAGTACGTGGCGTTCAACGCCCCCCGGGGTGACGGCGACACGCTTGACGAACTGCGAGCAGCTCGTGAAGAAGTGGTCGATCTGCGCGACAAACTGCACCGCATGACGGCCGATTTCGACAACTATCGCAAACGTGTCGAACGCGACCAGCTGCGGATTATCACATCGGCGAGCGAGCGGGTCGTCAAGGAGCTCCTGCCAACACTCGACGCTTTTGACGCTGCCCTGGCATATTCGCCAACCACCGAAAGTGAGACGAATCTCCTCAACGGCATGGCGAGCACACGCGCACAGCTTCTGGACACACTGAGCAAGGAAGGGTTGGAGCCAACACCGGGGGCCGGTGTCCCGTTCGACCCGACAATTCATGAGGCGGTCACCGGGCCGACCGACGGGGACGGCGACCTCGTCGTCACCCAAGAACTCCGACGAGGATATACGATGCACGGCAAGGTCGTGCGGCCAGCGCTTGTCGCGCTCGACAACAAGTAAGAAGAAACAGGCGATGCGTAAAGAATGGATTGGAACGGACTTCTACTCCGTACTCGGGGTCCAACGCACCGCGTCCGCCAAGGAGATCAAAAAGGCGTACCGGAAGCTTGCGCAGGAGTTCCACCCTGACACCAACGCCGGTGATGACACTGCGGAGACTCGGTTCAAGGAAGTATCCGAGGCGTATGAGGTCCTGGGAGACGACAAGAAGCGGGCCGAGTACGACCAACTCCAGCGCATGGGCCCGACGGCTGGTGGTTTTGGTGGCCCAACACGATCCGGTACAACATCGTTTGAGGATCTCTTCCACCAGACGGGAGCGGGGGGAGCATCGTTCGACGTCATGGGTGGTCTCGGGGACCTCTTCGGGGGTGGTCGACCACGCAATCGCCCCGGTCAAGATGTCACGACATCAATCGCGATCAGTTTCCACGAGGGGATTTCGGGTACGACGAAACAGATCAATGTCGACGGCGAAATGATCAAGGTGCGCCTCCCCAAGGGCACCGAAGACGGAACGAAACTACGACTACGCGGCAAGGGTGGTCGCGGATCTACGTCGAGCAGCCCCCGCGGCGACCTCTACGTCACAGTCCAGGTTGGCTCCCATCCGATCTTTGAACGACGGGGCCTAGATCTACTCTTGACCGCTCCGATTACGTTCGTCGAAGCGACACTCGGGGCGAAGATCACCGTCCCAACGCTCGACGGCAAGGTGACCCTCAAGATCCCCGCCGGTACCCAACCCGGCAGGACGTTCAGCGTCAAGGGTCGTGGAGTGGACCCGGAGAAGGGTGACCCTGGCAACCTCCTCGTGACCGTCGAGGTCGTCATCCCAACCAAGATCACCCCCGAACAGCGCGCCCTGCTTGAGAAGTTCCAAGACAACGACGAGGGCCCCAACCCTCGCGAGCACCTAGGAGTCTGAGATGAACGATCAACGACAAGCCGTCTACATCATCTCCGTCGCCGCCGAACTTGCCGGTGTGCATCCCCAGACATTGCGCATCTATGAGCGGAAGGGGCTCATCGAACCCTTCCGCACCCCGGGAGGGACACGGCGCTACTCGGATGGAGACATTGAGCGCCTTGCGCTCATCCAGGAACTCACCCAGGCTGGTGTGAACCTTGAGGGTGTCGCACGAATCCTGGCACTACGCGAAGAGTCCAAACGGTTGCGGAACCAGGTGGACCGCTTGCGGCGTCTCCTCGAGGAGGCCGACCGTCGTGTCGGTGGGCGTACGAGTCCGGTGGCACGCGAGGTTTCGGTGCGTACCCTCCGCCAACTCCCCCGCTCTCCGCGGGATCTCCAGTAACGGGTGTAACGCCTGTCACCCGCGCACGTGTGGCGGGACACACCCGTCGCGGCGTAGACTCTGCCTAATTCGGGCACGCACCGACTATCGGTGCGTGCTAGGAGTCGCTTAGGAGAGATAGGCAGATGAAAAAAACGAGAATGTTTGGGTTCGGCCTGGTGTTCGCAATGATTGCTGCCGCTTGCGGTGGTGGTGCGGACTTCACAGCCGGTCCACTCGGAGCTGTCGAGGTGGGACCTGGGGAACAAATCCAGATCCGTTCGTTACAAGCCATTACCGGCGATGTCGCGTTCCTCGGTGTTCCTAATCAAAGAGGTATTGAACTAGCTATCAAGGACTACGGGGATATCGACGGGTTCAGCGTCACGATCGGGACGGGTCTTGATGACCTTTGCTCGGCTGAGGGTGGCCAGGCCGCTGCTCAGACGATCGTGGCAGATGACAAGGTCGTCGGTGTTATCGGAACCTCATGTTCTGGTGCTGCGGCAGCTGCTTCACCACTGATCAGTGACGCTGGCATGGTCATGATTTCCCCATCAAACACATCACCGAGCCTGACATCGGACCTCAAAGGTAACGCAGGCAAGGACTACAATCCCGGTTACTACCGCACCGCCCACAACGACCTGTTCCAGGGTCAGGCTGTGGCGGAGTTTGCGTACAACGAACTCGGTATCCGTAAGGCAGCAGCCATCCATGACGGCGATCCTTACACCGACGGTTTGGCAACGGCGTTCTCGGATGCCTTCCAAAAGCTCGGTGGCGAGATTGTCGTCTATACGGCAGTCAACAAGGGTGACACCGACATGAGCGCCGTGCTCACAGAGGTCGCAGCCGGTTCGCCGGAGATGCTGTTCTTCCCAATCTTCCCGCCAGAGGGCAACTTCATTGCGGAACAGATCGGGAGCATCCCAGGCCTTGAGAACGTGACGCTGATCGCTGCCGATGGCCTCCTTGTGGATAACTTCATGGAGATCCCCGCGGCCAAGGGTGTCTATCACTCGGGTCCGGACCTTCGTTTCGGTTCCAACAAATCGTCAACCGGCGTCGACGCTGAGGCGTTCCTAGCGGAGTACCAGGCGGCCTATGGTGAAGCTCCATCGGCCCCGTTCTGGGCTCACTCGTACGATGCAACGGTCCTGTTGCTGACCGCAATCGAGAAGGTCGCCGTTGTACAGGGCGATTCACTGTTCATCGATCGTCAGGCACTGCGTGACGAACTCGATAAGACGTCTGGCTTCCCGGGCATCATCGGGACCCTCACTTGTGACAAGTTCGGAGACTGCGGTGCACAGCGCATCTCAATAATCCTGAACGATTCACCGGATGACCTTGAGAAGGCGAAGAGCAACGTGGTGTTCGACTTCGCTCCCTGAGCGAATTTTCGAAACTAAGTAAACGGAGTGGCGCCGCCGGATGGCGGCGCCACTCTTGATTCACCGAGAGGACGAGACGTACGTGGTCTCCGAAACAGTTTCAAAGAGTCGTAGCAGCAAGTTCCGTGACGGCTGGGTCGATGGATTCCTGTGGTTCATTCGGATCGCGGCGATCCTGGTTGTCGGTTTCGGGATCTTCAGATCGGTCGTAATGACGCTCAACGGCGAGGGCACGAGCGTCGATGCCTGGGAGAACCTCATCGTATCCGGCGTTGCTCAGGGGGCCATGTACGGCATGCTGGCTCTCGGTTATTCAATGGTCTATGGCGTGCTCGGGTTTATCAACTTCGCCCATGGTGAAGTATTCATGGGCGGCGCGATGGTGTCGTTCTTCGTTGCCCAGGCCTTGTTCGATAACGGTGTCTGGGAGAGCAACTTTGCTCTGTCTCTCTTCATCATCTTGATCGTCGCTGTGCTCACATCGACGCTGATCGCGGTGATCGTTGAACGAGTAGCGTACCGGCCGCTACGCGACGCCCCTCGAATAATTCCGCTGATCACATCGATCGGAATCTCGTTCTTCCTCCAGTACACCTTCGCCGGCCTCTTTGGTGAGGGTGTGAAAACCTACCCGACTCCACCCGACTATCTTCGGAATAAGGTGACCGTCCTGGGGTTTCTCCCGATCGAGGGCACCAAGATACTCGTCATGGTCGTCGCGACCATCTCGATGATCGGGCTGTACTTTTATGTGCAGAAGACCCGGGCGGGCCGGGCCATGCGAGCCGTGGCCGAAGACAAGGAAATAGCGGCGCTCATGGGTATCAACGTCGAGCGCACCATCGTCTCCACCTTTGCGGTCGGAGGGGCCATGGCCGGAGTTGCTGGCATCCTTTGGGCGCTGCTGTTCCGGAGCATCTCATTCGTCACAGGGTTCCTCCCCGGCATTAAGGCCTTCACCGCTGCGGTCCTCGGCGGCATCGGAAACCTTGCCGGGGCGATGGTCGGTGGCGTGGTACTCGGTCTGTTTGAAAACGTCGGAACCATCGTCGTCCTCGGCGGGTTGGGCATCCCGGGAGCAGGCACGCTGAAGGATGTCATTTCGTTCAGCGCCCTGGTGCTCGTTCTCGTCTTTAGGCCACGCGGTCTATTCGGTGAACGCCTTTCCCATGAGGATCGACCATGAGTACGACACGATCTATCACCGACTTCGAGACCAAAGATGTACTCGTCCAGAGTGCGCTCGCCGCACTAGCAATTTCCTTCATTGCCGCCATTGGCATGCTAGAGGAGTTCAACAACCGGATCTTGATCACGTCACTTCTAAGCCTCGGGTATCTCGCAATAGGGTGGGTCCCAATCCTGTTTGGATACCGGGCGAGTACGGAGGTGGTGATCGAGGGTGTCGACCCTCCCGTCAAGGGTCCTCGCGATCTATTTGTTGGGGGAACGGTCGGGGTTATCGCCGGAGTCGTCGTGTCGGCGTTTGCGTGGCTCGCTTCGTCAGTCGACCTCACCGGCATATTCATCCATACCGGGCCGGGTATGCAGTCAGTGTTGACATTCGGCCAGGGCATCGGTTTCGGATCGTTGTTGATGATCATTTTTTGTACGGTGCTCGGCATCTTCGGAGCTTCCCTCCACGTTATGAGCCCCACGCTGCGGTCCATCATTGGAGTCGCACTCGGGACAACGATCGTCATCGCCATTTTTGAGGCCGACGTAAAGGAACTGTTCAAGGGGTTCCGCGTTCGCGGAGCCACCTCCCTTCTATACACACCGACCGGTGGGTTGACGATTGTTTCCGCGGCCGCCATTGCCGCACTCGTCACAACGATCAAGGTATACGGAAAGGGCCACGGCCCCAACGCGGTGTACGAACGCGTCAAACAACATCACACAAACCAGTCGCCAGAGATACGGAGAAGGAACTCCTGGCTCTGGGGTGCTGCCGGAGTTGCGGCATACCTGGTGACTCCGCAGATTCTCGGGAAATCGCTGAGTGAGACAGCCGTCACTGTGGGGCTCTTCCTCGTGCTCGGCCTCGGCCTCAACATTGTCGTCGGGCAGGCAGGAATGCTCGACCTTGGATATGTGGCGTTCTTCGCCGTCGGGGCCTACGGGATCGCGATGCTCACCTCACCGTTTCGACCAGCGCAGTGGATCCCACAACTCGACTTCTGGGTCGCCCTCCCGATTGTGGTCATTGTCGCCGCCTTTGTCGGCATCCTCGTTGGAACTCCCGTCATCCGAATGCGTGGCGACTACCTGGCAATTGTGACACTGGGATTCGGGGAGATCATCCAGAAACTATTCCTCTCCGACTGGTGGAAGCCCGTTGTCGGGGGCGCACAGGGAATCACCAACGTGCCATCGGTGAGCATCGGGCCGGTCGAGTTTGCGGGGGCGAATTCCAAGATGGTGTTCTATCTCGTTGCCGTTCTTGTCGCCGGAGTGTTTGTGCTCTCCCATCGCCTGCAGTATTCGCGTGTCGGGCGATCCTGGGCAGCGTTGCGCGAGGATGAACAGATCGCCGAGGCGATGGGAATCAACACCGTCACCTCTAAGTTGCTGGCATTCTCGATCGGTGCGGTCATCGCCGCCCTGGGTGGAGCACTATTTGCCGCAAAGGTCGGATCGGTGTTCCCGTCCAGCTTCAAGCTACTCGTATCGTTGGTGATCCTCGTTGTCATCATCGTCGGGGGTTTGGGAAGCCTGCGGGGCATTGCCGTCGGAGCGGTCGTCCTGATCGGCCTGCTCGGTGGTCCGACACTTCCCGGTCTACTTCGAGAGTTCGGTCGCTTCAAACTATTGATCTACGGCATCATCCTCATCTACATGATGTTGAAACGGCCCGAAGGACTCCTGCCGAGTGTGACCAGATCGCGCGAACTGCACCACTCGGAGATGACCCAGGACGCCTGGCTCGACAAAGCAGGCGACTTCGAAGAAGAAGAGGGGGTGACGACATAATGGCGATGCTGGAGATCAAGAATCTCAAGAAGTCCTTCGGTGGCATTCAGGCACTCGGTGGTGTCGACTTCCATGTCAACGAGGGTGAAATCGTTTCGGTAATCGGTCCAAACGGTGCCGGCAAGACGTCGTTTTTCAACGTCATCACCGGCATTTTCTCACCCGACGAAGGGGATATCATCTTTGAAGGTGAGAGCATCGCCGGGTTGACACCGTCGACAATTACCCATCGCGGTGTTGCCCGTACGTTCCAGAATGTTCGCCTGTTCCCCAACCTCACCATCATCGAGAACGTCATGGTGGGACGGCACTGTCGAACGAGCCAGGGTGTGTTCGGCGCTTTGTTCAAGACAAAGGCATTTATTGAAGAAGAGCAGGCCATCGAGGACCACGCCCGTGATGTCCTGGCCTTTTTCGGATCGAGGCTGCGGGGATACCGTGAGAACCAGCCCGCATTTGCGCTGTCGTATGCGAATCGTCGCCGACTCGAGATCGCCCGAGCGATGGCGACGGAACCAAGGCTGCTACTGCTCGACGAACCGACCGCGGGGATGAATCCAAAGGAGACAATCGAGCTCACGGGCCTGATCGGCAAACTCCGAGATGAGCGTGGGTACACCATTGTGATGATCGAACATGACATGAGGGTCGTCGGACAGGTCTCCGATCGGGTGGTCGTCCTTGACCATGGGGTGAAGATTGCCGAGGGTGACTACGAGTCGGTCGCCAGCAACGAAAACGTCATCGAGGCCTACCTCGGACGGCCGGCCGAAGATGGAGCGCACACATGACGGTTCCCGCAACGACTCCGGTGCTCGAATTCCAGAACGTGAACACCCACTACGGTCCCGTGCAAATCCTCAAGGATGTCGATATCACGATCGGGCAGGGCGAGATGGTCTGTCTGCTCGGCGGCAATGCGTCGGGCAAAACGACCACTCTCAAGACGATCCTTGGCATGGTCGTTCCCACCTCAGGGAAGGTACTGCTCGACGGAGAAGTTATCTCTGGATTGACCACCACCGAGATCGTCGAGCGCGGAATCTCGATGGTGCCCGAGAACCGCCGGCTGTTCGCAAGAATGACCGTGCTGGAGAACCTTGAGATTGGGGCGTACCTGCGCAGCGATGACCTCACCGATGACCTCGATCATATCTTCGAGTTGTTTCCGCGGGTGAAGGAGCGACTCGCTCAAAAGGCTGGCACTCTGTCGGGTGGTGAGCAGCAGATGGTTGCTGTTGGCCGGGCGATGATGAGTCGGCCCAAAGTCCTCCTCATGGACGAACCGTCCATGGGACTCGCACCAGTTCTCGTAGCGCAAAACTTTGACATCATCGAACGTATCAACAAGGCCGGCACGACCGTGTTCATGGTCGAGCAGAACGCCAATATGGCGCTCTCGATTGCGGATCGTGGGTATGTGCTGCAAACCGGTGAGATCGTCCTGAACGACACCGCTGAGAATCTGCTGGCGAACCCACAAATGCGAGCCGCCTACCTAGGTCACACCGAGTAGCTCTTCTCATTCTGGCGTCCACAACTGGACAAGTACGGTCGCCCCTGGACGCCACAACGGGAGAATCAAGCCACGAAGGTGTCACCACCGGCTTCTTGGACCACAAACGAGATCACAAGATTGTCCCCACTCCAGCCCGCCAGCAACTCACCGGCACGAGTATTCGCTGCCCCGCTGAAGATTTCCCATGGCATTGCCTTCTCCACGCGAGTCGTCATCTGGAGATCAAGACGCTGACGAATCTCACCGCGGACGAAATCGAGACCCTCCATTTCAACCACCGCAAGCCCCAGCTCCGCACACCGATCGATAAACGTTTCGGCGACCTCCTTGGAGAAGAACCCCTCTCCCTCATCGGCTCGATGGGTGACCTGGGGATCAAACTCCTCGACAAGGGCAAGCGTGGCGGGATCTTCACCTTCCCAGGTCGCAGTCTGGGGTTCTCCGAGCGGACCGACCTGATCGTCGTCCTCATAGAGATCCTCGGGGGTGACGATTCTCTCCGAGAGTTCGAGCACCTGGAGTAGATATCCGAGGTCAAGGTCGAGCGCGTCGCCATCGGCGTCCGGGTACACCTGGGCAATAGCCGCGGTGCCGTCCCAGAAGACCATGCCAACGAACTCCGAGTCACGCCAGATTTCGACGACGGGCTCGTCAAAGTCTTCGCGTTCAGTTTCAACGATTCTAAGTGGAAGCATCTAGAGATTCTACGCACAACCAGCTCAGTGTGCGCCAGCTCCACCCGGGTCAACCACAACGAGAACGAACATCACTATTTCCGACGACCTATTGCTAAACGCATGCGGGCGATCGGCCTCGTACGACACCGAATCTCCAACCTGGACCAAATGATCTCGTCCCGACACGGTGAGCGTCAACTCACCTGCGGTAACGGTGATCAACTCGCGCGACTCTGGTCCGTGTGCCCTACCCTCATACTGCTCGCCCGACGCAAGCGACCATTCCCACATCTCGAGCAGGTCCGGGGTGTGCGAACCGATGAGGAGGCGGGCCTCGCTGCCCGGTTTGCCCTGCCAGAGAACAGGAGCATTCGCCGACTCGACGATACGAACCGCGGGCGCTTCACCGACCGCAATTAGATCTGACACCGACAATCCCAACGCCTCACCAAGCTTCGAGAGCGTCGCCAGCGAGGGGTTCGCCCGGGCCTGCTCGACCTGCACAACGATTCCCTTTGAAAGGCCGGCCCGCGACGCCAAGGTGTCGAGGGTCCAGGTGAGTCGTTTGCGCTGCTCGCGCACGTTCACCGCAACTGCCTGGGTCACGGCGCTCAGATCGCTTGCGGGGTGCTCATCAACCATCCGATCATGGTACTCGGCTGACACTGATCATCAATAGTCAGTATGATGTACTGTATAGGTCATCATACTTACCAACCGGTTGGGAGGAGTACTCAATGCAATGGGGTATGCGGTATCTCATGTGTCCGCCGGAGTACTTCGACGTGACCTATTCGATCAATCCGTGGATGGATGTGAGCGAACCCGTCGATCGTGACCTTGCCGCTCGTCAATGGGGGACGCTCAAGACGGCATTGGAGGCTGCTGGAGCGTCGGTCGAAGTACTGCCTCCACAACCAGGACTTCCGGACATGGTGTTCACCGCCAACCACGGTGTCGTCGCAAATAGGCAGTTCGTGCCGGCTCGCCTTTCCTTCGACCAGCGTCAAGGGGAACCTACCCACACCGGTCGTTGGATGGAGGAACACGCGTTCGGCATCGTCCAGGTGGCGACACCCGGACCCCACGAGGGTGCGGGCGACTGCCTGCCATGGCGCCAAGATCTCTTTGCCGGATACGGCCAGCGGAGCGATCGGCGATCTTGGGAGGACGTTGCCATCAAGACGGGATGGACGATTCATACAATCCACCTCACGGATCCGCGGTTCTATCACATCGACCTCGTGCTGTGCCCCCTCGATGACGAACATGCGATCATCGCACCAAGCGGCATCGCTCGTGAAGATCTTCCACGGCTGCTTGATCTCATCCCACAGCCACTCATTCTCACCCCACGCGAAGAACTCCAGTTCATGATGAACTCGGTAGTCGTCGGCTCTACGGTGGTCATGCCGGCATGTTCAGACCGTGTGCGCCACACGCTGAGGGAGTGGGGATTCACGGTCGTCGTCGTCGATGTCTCGGAGTTCCTCAAGGCCGGCGGCGCCGTGCGATGCCTCACCCTGGCACTCGACGTGGAACTCCGCCTGCCATAGGATCCCACAGCCCCCAACTCGGAAGACCCTACGAACTGCGAACCTCGACACCGCGCCAGAACGCAACGTAGTCGGTAATGTCCGCCGCGGCCTTCTTCGGACTTGGGTAAAACCACCCAGCATCTGGGTTGGTGAGTCCATCGACCTCAATGTTCAGATAGGACGCCTTGCCCTTCCATGGGCACCGTGTGTGTTTGCGTGAGTCGGACACGAACTCGCGGTTTATCGACGTTGCCGGAAAGTAGTGGTTCCCCTCCACAACGATCGTCTCATCGCTCTGGGCGATAACGACGCCATTCCAGGTTGCTTGCACCATGTCTGTCCTCCTCGTTCGTAGTTACGAGGCACAACGGTCAGGATGCCGACCCTATTCCAATACTCGATACCACCAAATCGGGGCACCCACCGCGGGCGCCCCGATTCATCAACGAATTACCAACGACGTTACTTAACCAGGGCGTCGCGGATCTCGGTCAACAGCACCGTCTGCTCATCCGGCTCAGGAGCTTCCTCGTCGCCACTGGCCTGGCGTTTCTTATACGCCTCGTATGGTTTGACGACAAACACGTACAGCGCAAATGCGGTCGCCAGGAAGGAAATACCCGTCGTCAATACCCACCCGTAGAAGATCTCAGCCCCATTTTCGCCAAGCTTGATCGTCATCCGGTCGAAACTGGGTTGACCAAAGATGGCACCAACGATTGGCATCAGCACACCCTCGACAAGCGAATCGATAATTGGCTTGAAGGCAATAGCCAGCACAAAGGCGATGGCAACCTCGATAACGCTGCCCTGCATCGCAAACTTCTTGAACCCGTCGATAAAGTCCTTCACTCCCACACTCCTCAATAGATCTGCCACTTGCCGTGCGTACGCACGGCAACCGCCTCTGGGCGGTTCTCCTCAATAGGGTACTGTTTTGACAAGACCCGCACCCGAAAGGTTTCAACAAACACTGACTGCAACCAAACTTGATAGTCTAAGACTCAGATTTTCTGGCATAGAATGCGCCTATCTGCGTTATACTTACTGACAGACCAGATTCGATGGGAGTGCATCATGGACCCACAACGGTTTACTACATCCGCACATCAAGCAGTTCTCGGCGCCCAAACGCTCGCCGAGCAACGCAACCACGCATCCATCACCCCGATGCACCTTCTCGGTGCACTCCTCACGCAGTCCGATACCACCGTTCTGCCAACCCTCCAGGCAGCCAAGGTCGATCTCGGATCACTGCAGCGGGCGGTAGAGGATGCACTCGGCGCCATGCCATCCGTGTTTGGCGACAAGAGCGCAATCATGGCCGATGCCCAGCTCGCAGCCGTTCTCGAAGCGGCCGACGCCGAACGTCTCACCCTCAAGGACGACTACGTCGCCGTCGAACATCTTCTCCTTGCCTTGACCAAGAGTCCCCTCAGCGGCCTCTTGAGCGATGTCGGAGCCGACCATGCCTCGGTGCTCACCGCCCTGATCTCGGTGCGAGGGTCTCAGCGAGTGACCTCCACAGACCCCGAGGCGACGTTGAATCCGCTCGACAAGTATGGGCGCGATCTCGTCGCCATTGCACGCCAGGGAAAGCTCGATCCCGTCATCGGACGCGACGAAGAAATCCGACGCGTCATCCAGGTCCTGTCGCGCCGCACCAAGAACAACCCGGTCCTGATCGGTGAGCCTGGTGTCGGCAAGACCGCGATCGCCGAGGGCCTCGCCCAGCGTATCGCCGACGGCGATGTACCAGCCGGCTTGAAAGACAAGAAAATCTTTGCCCTGGACCTCGGTCTCCTGGTTGCCGGTGCTAAGTATCGGGGTGAGTTTGAGGAACGCCTCCAGGCCGTGCTGAAGGAAATCACCGGCTCGGATGGGGAGATCATCACATTTCTCGACGAGATGCACACGCTCGTTGGCGCTGGTGCAGCCGAGGGTTCCATGGACGCCTCAAATATGCTGAAACCACTGCTCGCCCGTGGTGAGCTCCGCATGATCGGTGCGACCACACTCGATGAGTTCCGTAAATACATCGAAAAGGATGCCGCGCTCGAACGTCGGTTCCAGCCGGTCCTGGTTGACGCACCCTCGGTGGCTGACACGGTGGGGATCTTGCGTGGGCTCAAGGAGAAATACGAAGTGCACCACGGTGTGCGGATCACCGACGCCGCCCTCGTCGCCGCGGCGACGCTTTCGGACCGCTACATCACCGCTCGTCAGCTCCCCGACAAGGCGATCGACCTGATCGACGAAGCGGCAAGCCGTCTTCGTATCGAGATCGATTCGATGCCCGAGGAGATCGACGAACTCGAACGCAGCCGTCGCCAGATCGAGATCGAAATAGCCGCCCTGGAGAAAGAGACCGACGAGAGCTCGCTCGCACGGCTTGAAACCCTGCGATCAGAACTCGAAACAGTTGAAGCGGACCTCGAGAGACTCACCGAACACTGGGACAAGGAACGGGCGGCTATCGAGCAGATCCGTGAGGCGAAACAATCGATCGAGAGTCTAAGAACCGAGGCCGAACGAGCAGAGCGAGCGGGTGATCTCCAGCGTGCCGCGGAAATCCGGTACGGCTCGCTGCCCGCAGCAGAGTCCGCACTCGGTGAGCTCCAGTCGAACTTCGAGGAACTCCAGTCCGAACTCACGATGCTCAAGGAAGAGGTCGACGAGGAGGATATCGCTGAGGTCGTCGGCAAGTGGACCGGCATTCCGGTGTCCAAATTGATCGAGGGCGAGTCGGCAAAGCTTCTCAACCTCGAGGCCCACCTCCACGAGCGCGTGATTGGCCAGGATCGTGCGGTGACGGTGGTTGCCGCTGCTGTGCGCCGGTCTCGCGCCGGACTGGCAGATCCCAACCGTCCAATCGGCTCGTTCCTGTTCCTTGGACCCACCGGTGTCGGCAAGACCGAACTTGCTCGGACACTCGCCGAGGACCTGTTCGATGACGAGCAGGCCATGGTGCGCATTGACATGTCGGAGTACATGGAGAAACATTCCGTTAGCCGACTTCTGGGTGCCCCTCCCGGGTATGTCGGATACGACGAGGGTGGTCAGCTCACCGAAGCTGTGCGCCGCCGCCCGTATTCCGTAGTCCTCCTTGACGAGGTAGAGAAGGCGCACCCGGATGTGTTCAACGCATTGCTCCAGGTGCTCGACGACGGGCGTCTAACCGACGGCCAGGGTCGAACCGTCGACTTCACCAATACCGTGTTGATCATGACCTCCAACCTGGGTTCCGAGTTCATCACAGCAGAGGATGATCCCGACATTATCCAAACCCGGGTCATGGACGTCGTCACCAGTCATTTCCGGCCGGAGTTTCTCAATCGGATCGACGATGTCGTCGTCTTTGACAAACTCACCAAGGAGGATCTCAGCGCGATTGTACGGATTCAGTTCCGCCTGATCCAGAAACGCGTGGATTCCCGGCGCATGACCATCGAGCTCAGCGACGAGGCCGTTACATGGCTCGTCGAGCACGGCTTCGACCCGGCGTATGGTGCTCGGCCACTCAAGCGGTTGATGCAACGTGAGATCACGGACCGCCTCGCTACCGAAATCCTCGACGGGACCTGGGTGGATGGAGATTCCGTACTGGTTACGGTGTCCGACGACGA
>UOEK01000416.1_pt1 | contig 21047 bp, 21 predicted proteins | sample 1989451 | NCBI WGS metagenome assembly UOEK01 (sample SAMEA4712198, study PRJEB27164) | hydrothermal vent metagenome | biome: marine basaltic hydrothermal vent biome; feature: marine hydrothermal vent; material: mineral | place: Pacific Ocean | collected 2011-06-14/2011-07-23 | depth 1691 m
AGTGCCAACGCTCCCGCCAGCGACCCGTCGCCGCCGATGACGACGATGCCGTCGATCTCAGCCTCTGCGATTCTCTGAGCCGCCACCCGGGGGCCGTCGTCCGTCATCATGGCCGCACATCGTGCGGTCTGGAGGAACGTGCCGCCGCGATGCAGAATGTCACCAACGTCCCGGGCCTTGAGTTCGTGACATCTGCCGTCAAGAAGTCCCGCATAACCCTCAGGGATTCCGTACGTCTCGAGGCCGTGGGCGAGAGCGGTGCGAACGACGGCGCGAATTGCGGTGTTCATTCCGGGGGCGTCGCCTCCAGAGGTCAAGACGCCGATTCGCTTCATCGTCACTGGGAACTGCCCGTCGTAGCCGTCGATTCATGTCGTAGCCGCCGATAGTAGCCTGGCCCTACTGAGTGTCCGAATGCCGATTTCTCGTCTTTGGGGAGATGCGATGCACAAGGTCACCCAGCATGCTTACATTGGTGTAATTCGTTCGAGACCATCCGGAGCCGGTGCGGCCGTGAGCCAGCAATTTGCCCATCTTCATCTTCATACCGAGTTTTCGATGCTCGACGGCGCGGCCCGCATCAGCGATGTCATCGCCGCAGCGGTAGCGGACAATCAGCCAGCGGTTGGTATTACTGACCATGGGGTGCTCTACGGGGTGCTGGACTTCTATCAGGCCGCAACGAGCGCGGGTATTAAGCCGGTGATTGGGCTGGAGGCCTACACCACGCCGGGCAACCGACGAGACCGGCCGCCGCGTCGCGACGACGTTCGGCACCACATGCTGCTCTACGCATTGAACGATGTTGGATATCGCAACCTGATCAAGCTTGCCTCACAGGCGTACCTTGACGGGTACTACTACAAACCGCGCATGGACATGGAACTTCTCGCGCAGTACTCCGAGGGCATCGCGGCAACGTCCGGGTGCCTCGGAGGTCACGTTCCCCAGCTGCTCGCGCCAGATGCAGACTCCGAGGAGGGCAATACCCAACAGGTGCGTGACTATCAGGGCGCAGTGCAGGCCGCGGCCCAGTATCAGGACATCTTTGGTAAAGATAACTACTTCATTGAACTCCAGGACCATGGAATTCCTGCACAACGGCGCATCCTCGAAGATTTGACCCGTATCGCGAAGGATATCGGGGCACCGCTACTCGCAACCAACGATGTGCACTACACCCATGCCCACGAGTACGACACCCACGATGTGTTGTTATGTATCCAGACGGGTGCAAACAAGTCCGATGAGAAGCGTTTCAAGTTCGGGTCTGACGAGTTCTACATGAAGTCTGCCGAGGAAATGTATCGTCTCTTCCCGGACGACCAGTACCCGGATGCGTGCAAGAACAGTCTCGTCATCGCGGAACGCTCCGAGATACAGCTGGAGTTTGGCAAGATTCTATTGCCCCACTTCCCGGTCCCTGGTGGGCAGACCGAGGAGTCGTATCTCCGCGAACTCGTGTACGAGGGCGCCCGGCGTCGTTACCCCGAGATGAATCAGACAACGATTGATCGCATCGAGTACGAGCTCGGTGTCATCCACGACATGGGGTTCGATGCGTACTTCCTCATCGTCTGGGACCTGATCCGCTATGCCAATGAAGCCAACATCCGGACCGGACCAGGGCGTGGATCGGCGGCCGGGTCGATCATTGCTTACTGTCTTGGTATCACCAAGATCGATCCGATCGAGTTTGGGCTTATCTTCGAGAGGTTCCTGAATCCGGGTCGTCGGTCGATGCCCGATATCGATATGGACTTCGACGAGCGGTATCGCGGCGATGTCATCCAATACTCCGCGCAGAAGTACGGCTCCGATCACGTGGCGCAGATTGTGACGTTCTCCACCATCAAGGGCCGCCAGTCGTTGCGTGACGCCGCCCGTGTCCTCGGCCACCCCTACGGACTCGGCGACAGGCTCGCCAAGGCGATGCCCCCGGCGATTCTGGGGCGTGATGCCAAGCTGGCGCAATGTCTAGACCCCCCGGGACCCGACTCCACGGCCGAAGAGCGTGATCACTACACGGCTGCGGCCGGTCTGCGAGAGCTCTATGAGGCCGATCCCGATGCCCGCGAGGTCGTCGACGCGGCACGAGGCCTTGAGGGGCTGCGGCGCCAGGACGGGATCCACGCTGCGGCGGTAGTCATCTCACCGGTGCCGCTCACCGATATCGTTCCCATCCAGCGCAAGGGTGAGGAGGCGGAGGTCGTCACCCAGTACGAGATGGGTGGTGTCGAAGCGCTCGGGCTGCTCAAGATGGACTTTCTCGGGCTGCGAACGCTGGCCACCATTGAACGTGCCCTCGAACAGATCGACCGCAACACTGGTGAGCGAATCGATATCGACAATATCGCGATCGATGACCCTGCGGTGTATGAGATGTTCCAAAGGGGCGAATCGCTGGGAATCTTCCAGTTCGAGGGCGGGCCGATGCGCGCCCTGATGCGCAACCTTGGGCCCGAGGAGTTCGAACACCTCATTACCCTCAACGCGCTCTATCGGCCGGGGCCGCTGGGTGCCGGTGTCCATCTCGACTACGCCGATCGCAAGAATGGCCGCGCCGAGATCACCTATCTCCACCCGCTGCTCGAGGAGGTGATGGGGGACACATTCGGGATCATGGCCTACCAGGAACAGGTGATGCAGACGGCCCAGCTCATCGCCGGTTTCACCATGATCGAGGCCGACAGCCTACGTAAGGCCATGGGTAAGAAAATCCCATCGGTCATGAAGGAGCAGGAAGAGAAGTTCGTCGCCGGCTGTATCGCCAACGGGCATGGCGAAGAGAAGGGCCGCGAATTATTTGGTTTCATCGAGCACTTTGCCGGATACGGGTTCAACAAGTCACACTCGGCCGCATATGCGTTGATTGCCTACCAAACCGCTTGGCTGAAGGTGCACTATCCCGCCGAATACATGGCTGCGCTGCTGACCTCCGTTAAGAGCGACAAGGACAAGACTGCGGTCTACCTGCACGAATGTCGCCACATGGGCATCACGGTGACTGTCCCGGACGTGAACCGGTCCGAAGTGGAATTCGTGGCATCTGACGGCGACATCATCTTCGGCCTATCAGCGGTGCGTAACGTCGGTGAGGCCGTTGTTGTGATGATCGCGCAAGAACGCGAGAAGAACGGACCCTACGCCGACTTCCATGACTTCCTCAACCGTGTCGATATCCAGGTGTTGAACAAACGAGTCGTTGATTCACTGATCAAGTCGGGTGCATTCGACTCGCTCGGGCATACCCGGCGCGGGATTTTCGAACGGTACCTAGACATGATGGACGCAACGGTTACGCGGCGGCGCAACGAGGACATGGGACAATTCAGCTTGTTTGGCGGCGAGACGAGCGGTGTCGTGGAGACCAGGATCGAGATCGGCTCCGATGAGTGGCCCAAGAAGCTCCGCCTCGGTTTCGAGAAGGAAATGCTTGGTCTGTACGTGTCGGATCACCCGTTGCTCGGCGTGGAACGTGCGCTCGCCCGCATGTGTACAACGACGGTCCCCGGTCTGTGGGATCAGCCAGACAAGGCGCAAGTGACGATTGGTGGCATTGTTGGCAGCGTGACGACTCGTTACACCAAGGCCGGGGCACCGATGTATTTCTTTAGCCTCGAGGATCTCCAGGGCAGCGTCGAGGTTGTGTGTTTCCCGAGAACGGTTGCGGAATATGGTGGATTCGTGCGTGAGGACGCCATCGTGATGATCACCGGGCGCGTCGACCATCGCGGCGACGAGGTGAAGTTCATTGGGCAAAAGGTGAGCGAACCAGAGCTTTCGGAGGATAAGGCGGTCCGTTTGCGGATTCCGGCGTCGCGGTTATCTCGCAACATGGTTGACCGTCTCCGCGTCGCACTGTTGAACCATCCCGGATCTGCCCCCGTTTTTCTCCACATGGTTGCGGAAGAGGGAGAGCGTGTGTTGAAACTCGGCGACGACCACCGAGTCGAACCCCGCTCCGCACTGTTTGCGGAACTCCGAGAGTTGCTCGGTCCAAGTGTTGTTGTCTAGGGACACACAGATGGGAATGAAACGAAGTCCGTTATCCTTGCTAGCGAAACAGAGATGAGGAGTCGGCGATGGCTGAGTTGGATGTAGACGCGTTCCTGGAACGGTTCGACGAGCGAGCCAGGGCCGTCAAGGAGCGCGGGGTTCCACCGATCGAGGGTGATGCGCGTCGGGTCTTTATCGAACGGATGAAGCTGGACTACATGGACTATGCCCTTGTTGGCGCGGCCGCTTGGTCCCTCGAAGATGGGCACCTGGTCCTGCGAATTCCGCTATCTGACTAAGGCTGCCACGCCGAGTGGCGTCCTAGTCGGAATGTGGTGTCAATCCCGCGGATGATCGACGAGCATCGGCGCGGCGTTCGCCCTCGAGGCGTGCCAGGGCGTAGTCGTTGTAGTCAACGTACTCCATGGCATCCGCGACGAGGGCGTGTCCCGCCTGTTCACGAATCAAGGTGTGCATGGTTTGACATACCCTGCGGTAATCGGGGTGACCCCCCTGGGCGGTTCGCAGTTCGAGCAGGTGAAACGCCTCCCGAGCGTTCATCTGTAGGAAGAACCGGATCTTGTACGCAAACGGAACAACGTACTGTGCGGCATCTTTTCCGTGGGCCACCAGAACCTGTTCGTAGAGCGTTGCGGTCTTCTCCATGGCCTCGATCCATACTGCGGTAGCACCGACATCGGCGATGGAATCAGGGGTTACAAACCCATGGTGTGGTGTCAAGCGCTGCCAATCGAGAGAGAGCAGCCGATGGCGCTGGAGATCGCGGAAGATGCCGTAGTCACACAGGATGTCAAAACGATAGTCGGCTCGCTCGAAACCACGACCCGGCTTGTGGCGCCGGTTCGCACGGGTTCCGACCCCAGCAGCAAATAGTGCAGCACGTTCGTCCGCCCCAAGCCCCCGCACATGGTCGAGGATCTGGTCATCCGGCAGAGACGCGTAACGATACAACACCGCGGCCGCGATCTTCGTCTCGGCGTCAGGATCGAAGTCGACCAGCGTTACCTCGGGTCGGGCTTCGGGAGTGGGCAGCAGTTCGGCTCTGTCATCGAGGTCCCGGGCAATCGCTGCGAAGTACGCGGACCAGGCGTTGCCACGGTCTGGAACGTCGACACGTTTCATGAACGCTGGGATCATCTTGCGTAGTTCACCCAACATGAGGTCGCTGTACGTTCGAGCCTCTGCCAACGGGTGGGCGCGCATCCGCATGAGAAGTGCCTCGTACGCCTGCCCGGACGCAAATATGCCGACGTTGGAAAGCGCTGATGCAGGTAGCAGCCCCCGTGCGTCGTCACACGCCTTCGCTCGGATGGTTGACTTCCATACAAAATTGGAGTCTTCGGGCGACTTGGGGAATCGCTCCTCGTAGTACCCAACCAGGCGGGCAACAACGTCGGTGTAGGTTCGGAAGAGCCACTCCATCGTGTCAACATACGTCTTGTCGAGACCCCCCTCGGAAAACTCCGGTGGTGTCATGTATCGATAGCGTTCTCCGAGGCGTTCATCGTAGAAGATGTAGCGTGTCGACTGTTCCAGGTACGAGGCCAGGCGGCCCCGTTCGAGGATCTTCGTCAGCACGTTCGACGCCTGCTCACATGCGAGATGTGCCCCGCCGAGTTGGGCGACCGAATCGTCGCCATACTCGGAAAATACTCGTTGGTATAGACCCTCGGCCTTGTCACGGGCGGCTTCGCCGCCGAGGTGGTTGGCAACGAGCTCAACCCCCAACTCGGGCTGGGTGTAGAACTCATCGAGGAACAGACGACGGACCGATTTCGGCGAGCGGCTATACCGGGCGAAGAGCGCTCCCTTCACTACTTCGGGCAGGTTGATGAGCCCAAACACAGGGGAGTCCAGATTCGTGAAGAATTGGCCAAGGACTGCGGCCTCGGTGTCGGTAAAGGTTTCCTCGGAAAACTCGAGCATCGCGTGTCTGCCCATCGCTCGTAATCACACCCGTGTGGTTTACGGTAGCCGTTCGTTGAATCGTTGTGCAAAAACGTCCACCCGTTAGGCTGTGCGGGTGAAATACGTACTCCAAGCGATACGAGCAGCACTGCTCCTGGCCATGATCGGTGTCGCCTTTGTGCCCGTCCTCGCCCTCGGAGATCTCACCGACGGCGGCACCGGCCTCGGGCTGTGCTCTGCGGGTCTGCGATGGTGCGACAATTCCTATTTCATCGGTCCCGAGATCCTCGCCATGCTCACGATCGTCATCGCGTTTCTACTCGCCCTCTTCCACTACGCCGGCAAGGGAATCTGGCTCCTGGAACGCCGGAAGCAGGACGAACTGCGGCGTCGCGGACTGCTCTAGGTCCGCTGCCCCTCACGCGGGAGACTCGGAGCCTCGGCGTTGAGGATCGGGTCCTCGTCGCAGCCATACCACGCAGCACGAAGAATATTGCACCGCACACCGCTCCGGTTTGCCGCTCCCGGCGGTACACTTTCGCCCATGCGACCCGACAGACACATCGACGCGAGCGACTTTCCCCATGAACCGCTCGCCACGCGAATGCCTCGGTATCTCAAGAACTATGCCGTGTTGGTGGCAGGTGCTACCGCCGTCGGGATCGTCTTCGGGTTGCTGTCCGACGCCGGTGTGGTTCGCGCCGTCGGCGGGACGCTTGCGATCGTAGGAATGCTGCTTGCCGGCGTTGCTGCATTCTTCGGTGGCGGTTACGACTCCCTAGGACGCGGGACGACCGGCTTGCTTTTTGGCGGACGAGGTCCAGATAACCCGAAGAGGGATGCGACCTACTTCCAGGATCGGCTGCGCGAAGGTCTGCGCCCGGAAGCTAACCCGAGTGCCTTTTGGAGCGTTCTCGGCGGAATCGGCTTGATTGTTGCGGGCCTGGGAATACTCGAGGCCCTTGTCAGTTAGCGGTCTGGGGGGTCGCCGGTTGAGGTATACCGAGTGCGACCAGGGTGGCGGCTACAAGTGCCACCCACGTGAGTCCCGCGACCCCGACATGGGCTGCAACAACAAAGCTCGAATCGACTTTTGTGAAGACATGCAACGCACCGAGGGCGGCGTTTGTCACTAGCGCCGCCAACCCCGCATCGAGCAATCGGCGTTCCGCATCGGGCCGGTTGTCGGTGCGGGCACGCACGACAAGGAAGATGAGCAGCACGAACACGGCGCCGGTCATGACCCTGTGGGCGAAATGGATCGCGACGAAGCGGTTCGCCAGGTCCGGAATCAAAACGTTGTTGACAAGGGGCCAACCGGGAAAATACATGTTGTGGACAATGGACCCGAGAATCATTACCGCGTACACCGACACCGCGCTTAAACCTACGAGGGCAGTCCACGATCGTGGCGCTGCGGGACTCGGTCGCGGAGCGCCCGTGGCGACCGCTATCACGACGAAGTGTGCGACCACGATGAGTGAGATTCCGAGATGCAGGCTTACGAGGTCACGCGCCAGGTCACCCTTGACGATCATCCGGCCGAGCCATGCCTGACCGCTCACGACCACGAGGGCCGAAATCGCCGGTCCGACCACCCACCGCCTGGAATGGTTCCCGCGGAGTGCGCCAACGACGAGGATGATCGCAACGACTCCGACAAGCATGGCAATCCAGCGGTGGGTCCATTCGATCATCATCTCCGCTTCGAAGCGCGGAAGATAGCCACCCAACGCCCCGCCCTCACAGAGAGGCCACCGATCCTTACAACCGTATCCGCTGCCACTTCCTCTGGTAAATGCTCCAAACGCAATCAGGACAAGCGTGGACCACATGGCGAGGAGGGCGATGCGGTGTAGTCGGATCCGTTCCATCGCAAGGATCGTAGACCGTCGAACCCCCGTCACCGATTCGGGGCTCAGGAAACGTTGGGGATTCTCGTTCCTATGAGGCGATTCGGCGGCTTGTCGACCACAGCGACCCAACTACTGTCACGGCAATTCCGCTTGCGAGAACCCAAATACCGATCCCAATAGATGCGGTGTGTCCACTAAGGCGAAGGGTATCGACCGCCTTGGAGGCATCGATATACTTGCCGACAAGGAGAAGCGCAGCCGTCGAAACGAAAACGATCGATACGACGGAACCGGCCGGTGTGAACCCCTCTGCGCGGTGACCGACCATCCCGAGTATTGCGATGGCCCCAATGAGTGCTGCACCAGGCCATGCGTCGGCGGTGACCATGGACCAGCTAGATGTTGATGTGGATTGGACGGCGTCGAACCCAAGCGATGCAGCGCCGAGGGCTGCACCGATGAGGACGAGAAGTCTCGAAGGATGCATCGAAGCCATGATACCGGGTTCCCAGCGGCTGTTACATGGGAGGCAGGTTGATGATGGCCCGCAACGCCCGCTGGGAGTCGTCGGCGTGCACAACTACCTGGTGGGTGGTTCCGCAGCGCACACACTGATACACGATCGTGTCATCACCGTGGGACCGGTTGAGCCCAATGGGATGCATGTCACCACCGCATTCAGCGGCCCGGTCGCCCGGGACAACATCGACGTGGAGGGAGCGTAGACAGTGGGGGCAGTGGTCGCGCACCCGGGAGCCCCCGGGAGCGACATCGGACCTGCAGTGCCAGCATTGAAACGGCTCGTCCCTTGCGATCGGGTTGCTGCGTTGGCGAGCGACGGCTTCTCGGCCCATGGCCCGGCGCAGGATGCGTTTCGCGGGCCAGGTTTCGGCATCCGCGGGCAGGTCGATGCCGATGCTGCGCGCATGGTCCACTATGTCGCTCTTGATGCTTGGATCCCCGGTGTCGATAGCCGCAGCGATCCGCTTGAGCGCTGGCCGATTGGTGGCCGCCTCGGCTACGAGTTCGGCGGCTGATAAACCGGCCAAAGGACGGTTCTCAGGCGAGCGTGATGACGCCATTGCTGATGTCCGCGATCTTGACGAGTGCGTCCACATCCCACGACCGCGCCTCAAGGCGCTCGCGACCACCGGTGAACGTTTTTTCGATGACAAAAATAAACTTCACGAGTTCGCAACCCGCCTCTTCCACGATCTCCCCTAGTGCCTCTGCGGTGCGACCGCCGGACAGAAAATCGTCGACGACGGCGACTCGTAGGCCAGGGCGAAGTTGCCGGCGCGCCACCTCCACCCGATATTCCACACCCTTGGTAGGCGATACCACCTCGCGGCCAAACGAGTGCCTCTGTGCGGTGCCAATATATTTCTTGGCATAGACACAAGGAATGTCGGTGACGAACGAAGTTGCCAGCGCCGGGGGAATACCGGATGCTTCGGCTGTGAGAATGAGGTCGACGGATTCACCCTCAAGTAGTGCGGCGATCTGGATACCTGTTTGGCGCATGATGGCTGGGTCGACCCGGTGGTTGAGGAAGTCGTCAACTTTGACGAGGTTTCCTTCGACGCGCGCCTGGGCGACGACTATTGCAGGGATGTCCACGGCCATGAGTGTAGAGGGTAGAGTCGCGTCCATGGCCAGCACCCCCGTGATCCCAAATCCCTCGCCCGACGAGCGCCGCAACGCACGCACAATTTACCGACGGATTAAGAAACGTTACCCGGCGATGCGGACCGCATTGGAGTACCGCGATGCGTGGCAACTCCTGGTTTCGACGGTCCTATCCGCCCAGACCACGGACGAGACTGTCAACAAGGTCGCGCCAAAACTGTTCCAGGAGTGGCCGACCCCCGAAGACCTTGCCAATGCCCCGCTTGAGGCTGTTGAACAGGTGGTGTACTCCACCGGGTACTACCGACAGAAGGCAAAGTCCGTCGTATCGCTTGCCGCAGATGTCGTCGACAAGTTCGGTGGCGAGGTACCCGACGATCTCGATGCGCTGGTGACACTACGAGGCGTTGGCCGCAAGACGGCGAGCGTCGTTCTTGCTGAGGTTTGGGACCGACCGGCTATCGCAGTGGATACCCATGTCAAACGGGTGACGAACAGACTCGGTATCACTTCGTTCTCCGATCCTGTGAAGATTGAGTTCCATCTCAAGGCGTTGCTCCCCGAAAGCGAGTGGTCCGGTGTTTCGATGCGGATTATCCAGTTTGGGAGGGATGTTTGCGACGCAAAGAAGCCGCGGTGCTGGGCGTGCCCGCTGTTCGACCGATGTGCATACGATCTGAAAGCGACTGATCCGGGGTGATCCAGCCGTGGCGTTCGACCGAGTTCGATCGCACCATCGGTCAGATTGCCTGGCCGGCGCTGGGTGCGCTCGCCGCTGACCCCCTCATCAGCATCGTCGATACCGCGTTCGTGGGACGGTTAGGGACCCAGGAGTTAGCGGCCCTCGGCGTCTCGGCGGCAGTGTTTCTCTTTGCGTTCAGCCTCTTTAACTTTCTGGCATACGGCACGACGCCGCTGATCGCCCATGCGCTCGGCCGGGGACAAACCGGGGAGGCGGCGCGCTACGCCGGGCAGGCGGTGGCGCTGGCGGTCGCGCTCGGAATCGTGGCCATGGTGGGTCTGCGCGGTCTCGCCACCGAGGTCGTCGGCCTGATCGGCGGTGGTGGTGATACCGTCGGTATGGCAGCGCAGTACGTGACGATTCGGGCCCTGGCACTCCCCGCCATGCTTGTCATCACCGCTGGGCACGGGATCTTTCGCGGTCACGGGGACACCCGGACGCCGCTGTGGATCACCATCGCATTCAACGTCATCAACGTCGTGCTTGATCCGCTTCTCATCTTCGGTGCGGGTTGGGGACTTGGTGGAGCCGCGGTCGCGACCGTTGTCGCCCAGAACGTGGGTGCGGTCCTTTTCTTGGTGGTCTTACTCCGACCCCGTGGTTCCTTGACCCTCGTTGATTTCGCTCGCCCGACGGTTGCCTCGATCAGGGTGTTTCTCTCCGTCGGGGGAGCAATTGTGGTGCGAACGACATCGCTGCTAGTCGTTTTCACGGTCGCGACTTCGGTCGCGGCACGGGTGTCATCCGCCGCCGTTGCGGGGCACCAGGTCGTGGGACAGATTTGGTTCTTCCTCGGGTTTGCGATCGATGCCCTTGCTATCGCGGCCCAAACGATGGTGGCCAGGGTCCGGGCCGAATCGGGTATCGCGGCGGCAAAACTTCTGACGTTCCGATTGTTGTGGATGGGATTAGTGGTTGGAGGCGCATTCTCGGTGATGCTTATCGCACTGCGACCGTGGATCGCGGGGTGGTTTACCCAGTCCGCGGCTGTGCTCGTCGAAGTTGACGCCGTGTACCCGATCCTGATCTGGCTCGTACCGCTTGGGGCACTCGTGTTTGTCTGGGACGGGATCGCGATCGGATTCACGTCTCTGCGTTTTATCGCGGGAGCGATGGCAGTCGCAATGGTTATTGCAGTGGGGGTTCTGATGCTGGTCGAGCCGAGGGGGTGGGGTCTGCCGGGGGTGTGGTGGGGGATTGCGGTGCTGGTTCTTGTACGGGCGGTGTCGTTTGTGGTGTGGCACGTTGTTGGCCCGCTCCGCGCACAAGGTCAAGGCCGCGTGTCTCGGGGAGAGAAAACGCCAGGAACATCGCAACAATGAGGCCGGAACCCAACAGTGTCACCGTCGATGACAGGCCATAACGGTCGATCATGACACCACCAAAGACGAAACCGAAAATTGAGCCAACGATGGCGATGTTGGTAAGCCAACCCGACGCTGACGCACGCACTCGGGTCGGGAACAGCTCGGACCGATGTGCGGCGAACGCAGGCGACAGCATCGAAACTCCGAACGTTGCGACGAAGATTGCGGGCGCCAGTAGCCATCCCGACGAGACTGTGTAGAACGCTATTCCCCCGACGAGACCCAGAGCTAACGCGACGACTGTCGTTGGTCTCCTGCCCAGATTGTCCGCAGCCCGGCCCCCGATGAAGAGCCCCGAGAGCCCGGCGCCGGAAAAAATGGTGATGAGGAACTGCGCCGCGCTGGTCTTCCACTGCAGGTCATCAATGAGCCGTTCAAGGGCGAAGTCAAACGCCGGGGAGGCGAAGGCCGCGACGAGGAAACTAATGCCCGCCAGCGGCCAGAAGTGACGACCAAGGCCAGCACGCAGGGCGTGGCCGAACGTGATGCGCGTCGAGTACTGCACATAGGCTCGGCTCTCCGATAGATAGGTGTTGAGGACCGGGTAGGCCGCCAACGCCAACACAGATATGCCGAACAGGATCTTGTACCCATCGGTTGAACCGTCTGCCAACGGCAGCAACCACAAGGACAGGCCAGTGCCAAGACCGCCGAAGACGCCATAGATTCCGAGTCCGTAGGCACGTAGGGGTGGCGATAGCTCTTCTGCGACGATGACGATTGCGATGCCAGCTACCGCGACAACACCGATCCTTGTGAGGCTTTGCCCGATCACGTAAGCCGCGACGCCAGGGACCACCGCGGTAATGAGGTTGCCCGCCGGAAGGAAAAGATAGGCGAGGAGCAGCGGTTTGCGTCGACCGTGCGAGTCGGCACGCAGGGCGAACACGAGTCCAAAGAGGGAGGCAGCACGCACGAACGCGAAGAGCGTGGACATGTTTCCCTCAGAGAGGCCGAGCGACTTGCGCGCAAACGGGAGGGTGTGCGCCATGAGCGCTCCACCGAACCCGATGAAGAACGCCACGAGACCCATGAGAAACAACACGCGGCGATCCCGCAGTGTGAAGCTTGGACGACGCTGGGGGACAGGTGCGGTCATGGAGTCCTTGGTTCCGGGGCGGAAGAATGTTGGCAAGAGGATAGTGGGTCTCGATCGTGTCGGGTGTTGGTTTTCGGATTGTTCATGATCTCGTGGGAACATGTCGGACGGTGCGGCCGTTGGTTCGCTCGAAGAACTCGCGGCGGAAGGCCCTGTGTGGATCCACTGAAACTGATGGCGGCGTTCGGTTGGGGCGCGTTTTCCTTTCTGTCGCCGTGTGTGCTTCCCCTCGTCCCCGGATACCTTTCGTTGATGAGCGGCTACTCGCTCCAGGAGATATCCGAGGGGACGGCATCAAAACGTAAGGTCGTCAATCGGACCCTGCTCTTTGTCCTGGGATTCTCGATCATCTTCATGGCGACGGGCGCCGCGGCGACGCGCGTCGCCGCATTCATTCTTGACTCCCGGGCCACGTTCGAAACGGTTGCCGGGTGGTTCGTCTTGCTCATGGGGGTGTTCATTGCAGTGACGGCCGTCTGGCAACCATCCATAGCGATGCCTCTTATGAAGGAACGCCGCTTCGAGATGCGGCCAGATCGGCTGGGTCCAGCCGGACCCGTACTGATGGGATCGGCATTTGCAGTCGGTTGGACTCCTTGTGTCGGTCCGTTCCTGGCGAGTGTCTACGCTCTCACCGGTGCATCCGACACGGTTTTCCAAGGTGTCGTCCTGCTGGGTTTCTACTCGCTCGGGTTGGGTCTTCCATTCCTCGCGTCGGCGTTGTTTGTGCAACGTGCGCTCAGTGCTTTCACCTGGTTAAAACCTCATCTCACAAAAATATCTGTGCTGTCGGGTCTGCTTCTCGCTGGATTCGGGTATCTCCTACTCACGGGTCAGATTGGTCGACTTTCCGGTATTTTCAGCGACTGGCTTGATTTTCTCAATCTCAGTTTCTTGACCACGGTTTGACGGGTTCGCAACGTCTGGTGTTTGTCCTAAGGTCTGGTCCATGGACGTAAGCATTACTCTTGAAGCATTCCTGGATCTCGCCGATGAGTACAACGTGGTTCCGGTAACGATCGAGATTCTGGGCGATCGGGAGACACCGGTTTCCGTGTTCGAACGCCTCGTTGGCGATGCCGATGGGTTCCTTCTCGAGTCGGTCGAAGGTGGGGAGCGATGGGCACGTTGGTCGTTCGTGGGATGGAACCCCGAGTTCACGCTTGTCTCGTTCGAGGGCAAGAGCACTGCGGGTTCAGCCACCGTTGATCTCGCGGGGTTGGACCCCCTCGAGGCGTTGGAGGCTCTTACAGAGGCCCACCGCACACCGCCTCCTGACCTGCTCGGGCTTGGCGCAGATATCCCACCACTGTTCGCCGGTGCCGTCGGGTACCTTGCGTACGATGCTGTTCGTTACATCGAGCATCTCCCGAACCGGCCTCCTGACGACCGCGGCTTGCCCGAGTCGATGTTTCAGTTCGTTGGGTCCATGGCAATAGTCGATCGGTTCCGTCAGACGATCCGGTTGGTGAGGAACGTATTCGTCGGGGAGGATCCTGCAGCACAGTATGAGGCTGCTGTTGTCGACCTGCATGCCATGATCGAAAGTCTCGGCGAAGCCGCGACATACCGTGCACTCCCGCGGCCAACATTCACCGACCAGGGCGAGCCCCGCTGTAACGTCGATCAGGCAACCTTCGAAGCGACGGTTCGGACCGCGATCGAACATATTGAAAAGGGAGACGCGTTTCAGATCCTGCCATCGTTGCGTCTCGAGGTGGACTTCGATGGCGAACCGTTCGACGTGTACCGGGCGTTGCGGCTTGTGAACCCGAGTCCGTATCTTTTCTTTCTTCGTAACGAGGGACTCGCCATTGCGGGGTCTTCGCCAGAATTGATGACACGCACCCGTGACGGGATGGTGTACTCCCGGCCGATCGCGGGCACCCGGTGGCGCGGTGCGACGCCGGAGGAAGACGCCGCGCTCGCCGAGGAGCTGCTCAATGACCCCAAGGAGAGGGCGGAGCACGTCATGCTGATCGATCTTGCCCGCAACGACGTAGGTCGTATCTCCGAGTTCGGTTCGGTCACGGTCGACGACCTCATGGTGATCGAAAGGTACAGCCACGTCATGCATCTCGTCTCCGGTGTCTCCGGAGCGGTTCGTGCGGGTGTTGGACCCGTCGACGTTCTACGGGCGACATTTCCCCATGGCACCGTATCTGGCGCTCCGAAGGTTCGTGCCATGGAGATCATCGACGAACTTGAGACCGTCGCCCGGGGTCCATATGCCGGTGCCGTTGGTTACATTGACTTTTCGGGCAACCTAGATACTGCGATTGCGCTTCGTACCCTTGTGATAGCCGATGGCAAGGCCTGGGTACAAGCTGGTGCGGGGATTGTGGCCGACTCCGACCCAACGGCCGAATACGTCGAATCGATGAACAAGGCCGCGGCCGCACTCGCTGCCGTTGCGGCAGCGGACAAGGTGTGACGATGGGTATACCGGCCGATACGACCGGCGAGTACCTGGCCCTGAGGGCCGACGCTGGTGTGTTGGCTGGTCGGTTTGAGGCCGTGTGGATCCGCGGTGCCGACACGGAGCCGTTCCTGCAGGCGACAATCACCCAGGACATGTCGGGATTCGCGGTGGGCGATGTCACCCGCGCATTCCTGCTCTCTCCAAAGGGGACGGTGCGGGCCCTCCTGTGGGTCCTCGCCGGTGCCGAGGAGGCGGTTCTGTTGTGTGACACCGGGTCGCAGGCCGACGTACTTGGTGCGCTCATTCCCCTCAACGTCAACATGGACGTCAGTATCGATGCCGTTCGCGGACCCGTGATCGAAGTCATCGGGCCGGCGGCGTCCGCGGTGGTCGGCGTCCTTGGTTTTCGCGTCCCGGAGCCCCGCCACTGGGGATTCTCGGGAAAGGGAGACTGCGTTGGCGCGATTGGCCATATCCATGTCGACCTCCCCAGGTTCGTACTGATCGGCCCATCGGTGGACGAGGTCGTCGCTGCCGGTGCTGTCCTGGTGGGGGAAACTGCGGCCGATGCAGTGCGCATCGAGGCCGGCGAGCCGCAGTTCGGGCGCGACGTGATGGAGTCAACACTCGTACACGAAGTGGGCGCCCTTGACGGTGCGGTCAGTTTCACCAAGGGTTGTTACCTCGGTCAAGAAATGGTGGAAAGGATCGACTCCCGCGGCCGTGTCAACAGGCGAATCGTGGGGGTCGTGGTTGCGGCAAACGTGATTCCGCCGGTCGGTGCGGAGGTCTTCCAAGGGCCGAAGATGGCCGGACGGGTGACGTCGACGGCGGAATCGCTTGAACTGCGAGCCCCGGTCGGCCTTGCCATGGTGCGGCGCGAGATAACGTCCGGCTCCCGCGTGGAACTGCGTTGGGATACCGGGTCGGTCCCCGCGACCATCGTCGAACTTCCGCTCGACACCTTTGGACCAGTGCGGTGAGTGCCGGAAGAAATCTGATTGTTGCTTTACAGTTCCCTCACATGTCGCGCCGATGATACGCAAGAGTCGTCTGGGAGGTGAGCATGAACCAGGGCACGATTCTGCTAATTGAAGACGATCCCGACATCGCGGATCTGCTCGACATGACCTTCGCCCAGGAGGGCTTTCGGCTCGTGCATCACTCGACCGGTGAGCAGGGTTTGGAGCGACTGACACAACGGGACATCCGTGTCGTGTTGCTCGACATAGGGTTACCGGGGATCGACGGCCACGAGGTCTGCCGTCGGATCCGGTCGACAAGCGATGTGCCAGTGATCATGCTCACTGCACGCGACGGCGAGATCGATACCGTCGTAGGGTTGGAGATGGGGGCCGACGATTACGTCACGAAGCCGTTCTCGCCACGCGAGGTTGTTGCCCGCGTAAAGGCGGTTCTGCGACGATCCGAGGAACGTGCCGCCCCGCCGGAAACGGTCGAAGTGGATGGTTGGCGATTCGACTCGGGACGCCGAGATGTCACCGACCCCGAGGGCAACGTGGTGCGTCCCACTGCACGCGAGTTCGACCTGGTGTGGTATTTGGCGAGTCGCGGCGGGCTGGTTCTGTCACGAAGCCAGATCCTTGAAGCCGTGTGGGGTTACGACTACTTCGGTGAGACTCGAACCGTTGACGTGCACATTCGACAGCTCCGCAAGAAGCTTGACGGTGTTCCCATCGAGACCGTGTGGGGCGTCGGCTACCGGTTGGGGCAGTAGATGCGGGTACGCCTCCTCGTCGGGACACTGTTGGTGGCTCTGCTGATGCTTGGTGTCGGCGGTGTTGCAGCAGTTCGGATCCAGCAGAACGTCGCTGCCGATGCGCAGGAGAGGCTTTTCGCACAGGCGAACAGGATCGCACAGGTGATCGATCGTATCGACACTGAGGGTGGGCAGCTCAGCAGGAGGCAGCGAAACCTCATCGACGAGTGGCGCAGGATCGCCAACTACGAATATCTTGAGGTGGGGTACCTCACGCCGACCGGGCTGCGAATCACCACTGACAATCCGCAGATACTGCCCAACGTGGGGAAACTCGATGCCGATCGGGCCGTGCAGATCGTCAAAGTCGACGGCGAAGATGTCAACGTGGCTATTCGTATCGTGGATAATTCCGGCCAGGAGATCGTCATCGCGATTGGATCGCGCGCCGGGGTAGTCGATCGTGAACTGTTCAATCGGCCGATGGTCGTTGCCACGATTGTCGGTCTCCTCGCCGCGATCGGGTTGTCACTCCTGGTGTCCCAGCAGCTCGGCAAAAGGATCGATGCCCTATCAGACGCCGCCGGTGCCGTCGCTGGTGGAGATTTCAGCGCACGGGTCGAGATCGGCGGGGCAGACGAAGTTGCCAAACTTGCCCGATCCTTCAATGACATGGCGGCGGAGCTGGCAGACGCCCAACGGCGCGAGCGAGACTTCCTTATGAGTGTCGGTCACGACCTGAGAACTCCGCTCACGACCATCCGGGGTTATGCGGAGGCACTGGATGCCGGCAGGGTTGACGAAGAGCGAATGCCCCGAGTCGCCTCGGTGCTGCATGCGCAGACTCAGCGGCTCGCTCGGCTCATCGAAGACCTGATGTTGTTGTCTCGCCTTGAGGCCAGGGAATTCTCCATGCGTTACGAAGCCGTTGATCTGACCGCACATGTCGCCGAGGCGGTCGAGGTGTTGGCCAGCAAGGCCGAGCCGCTCGATATTTCGGTGCAACCGGATCTCGCACAACTGCCCGTGGGGGAGACGGATCCCGATCGGATAAGCCAGATCGTTGGCAACCTTTTCGACAACGCCCTGCGCTATTCGCCCGAGGGTGGCACGGTGCGGGTGTCGCTTCGCGCCGCGAACCACAACACGGTCATCATTTCGGTAGCAGACAACGGACCCGGAATAGATCCGGAGGACCTTCCTCACGTATTCGAACGCCTTTACGTCGCGCAGCGGTATCAGGCAGTTCGTCCGGAGGGGAGTGGCCTCGGTCTAGCCATCGTTGCCCAACTCGTTGATGCCCTCGGCGGTACAGTGAATGTCGAGTCCGAACTTGGCAAGGGGACGACGGTACACGTCACCCTGCCATGGCAGGCCGGGTAAACACCACGCCTACACTTGCGGGCATGCATCGACGGGTCGTATCACTCCTGCTCGCGTTTTCCTTCGTACTCGCCAGTTGTGGTGCGTCGACCGAAGGCAAACTCGGCGTGGAACTGTTCCAGGTGACGTGTGCGGCATGTCACTCGGCTGACCTCAGCGGAGGGTTCGGCCCACCGATCGGAGCGGGGTCGAACGCCGCTCTGAACCTGAGTGACGACCAAATTGGCAACACGATCCGAGTCGGTCCGGGCAGAATGCCTTCGTTCGCTGAACTGAGTGATGAACAGATCGCCTCGTTGGTAGAGTTCCTTCGATGGATGCAGGACGGGAGCTAGCGGTGCTCGAGGAAATTGTTGCTTCGACGAGGCGCCGTATTGGGCCGCTGATCCAGAACCGTATCGACTTGCGTGCCGCGGCCTTGAGCACCGATCCTGCTCTCGGTTTCGCCGACGCGCTGGCAGCTCCCGGGTTTCAAATCATTGCGGAGATTAAACGAAAGTCACCATCAGCCGGAGTGCTCGCCGAGACTCTCGTACCTGAAGAGCAAGCCGTGGTATACGTCGATGGCGGTGCCGCAGCGATCTCCGTGTTGACAGAGCCCGAGTTCTTCGCCGGGTCGGTTGCCGATCTCCAAGCAGTTCGCGAGGCTGTCGATATACCACTCTTGCGCAAGGACTTTGTGGTTGACAGTGCCCAGATCTACGAGACCAAGGTGCTCGGTGCTGACGCAGTATTACTCATCGTCGCAATACTCACCGATGACGAGCTTGCCAGGCTATACGATGCCGCGCTGTCGGTAGGTCTCGACGTGCTTGTGGAAACCCATACCGAGCACGAGGTCGAGAGGGCCCTCGAGATCGGTCCTCGGATAGTCGGCGTCAACAACCGGGACCTTGCAACATTCGTCACCGACCTTGGCACGGCCGAGCGGATCGCACCACAGGTTGTTGGCCGTGCGATCACAGTGGGTGAGAGCGGCGTATCGTCGGTGGATGGAGCGCGCCGGATGCGCACCGCCGGGTTTGATGCGATCCTCGTTGGTGAGGCGCTCGTACGTGCCGACGACCCGGCGGCGCTGATCGCCGAACTCAGAGTGGTGTGACGATGTGGGTCAAGGTCTGTGGCATGACAAACGGTGTCGACGTGGCGCAGGCTGTCACCGCGGGAGCTGATGCTGTCGGGTTTGTCGTCGCACCTCGATCCCAGCGATATGTGGACGCCAACTCACTCGCCGGTCTCGTCGCCGCTGCCGACGGACTGACAACGGTCGTGGTTTCGGCGAACCAACCTGCCGATGTGATCATCGAGTTGGCGATCCATGCCGGAGCCGACTGGGTTCAGCCCCACGGGAGATTTCAAGAACAGGTCATAGCTGGTGCGATGGCCGCCGGTCTCGGTGTGCTTGCCCCGGTCAGTGTTGGCGAGATGGTTGGTGCGTCCGGGCACATTCCAGAGGGCATCTGCCTGCTGCTCGATACAAAGGTTCCCGGACTCGACGGGGGCACCGGCACTACCTTCGATTGGAGTCTGGCAAACGACATGGATCGAAGATTCGTGCTGGCTGGCGGTCTCGGACCAGACAACGTTGCCGAGGCCGTTGCTGTGGCCCATCCATGGGGCGTCGACGCAGTTACGATGCTAGAGGCCGCTCCGGGGATTAAGGACCACACTAAAGTGACCGACTTCATACGGAAGGCGAAAGGGTCATGACCGACTACCGACCCGATACGTCGGGCCGCTTCGGCGAGTTCGGCGGGCAGTTTGCTCCAGAAACGCTCATACCGGCTCTCGAGGAGCTCGAGGCGGCCTTCGAACTCGCCTGGAGTGATCCCGGGTTCCACGCCGAGCTCGATGCCCTCTACGCATCGTTTGTGGGTCGTCCAACCCCGGTCTATCACGCAAAGCGGCTTTCCCAGCGCGTTGGAGCCGAGGTATATCTCAAGCGAGAGGACCTTGCTCACACCGGTGCGCACAAGATCAACAATACGCTCGGCCAGGCACTCCTCACCCAACGCATGGGTAAGTCGCGTGTCGTCGCCGAAACCGGTGCCGGTCAGCACGGCGTTGCAACGGCGACCGCCAGTGCGCTGTTAGGACTCGAATGTGTTGTCTACATGGGTGCAAAGGACATCGAACGTCAGGCACTCAACGTGTATCGAATGCGTCTCCTCGGTGCCGAAGTCATTGCCGTCCACAAGGGTGCGGCAACCTTGAAGGATGCGGTGTCGGAGGCGTTTCGGTACTGGGTGTCGTCGGTCGAGAGCACGCACTACATTATTGGATCAGTCGTCGGCCCACATCCGTTTCCCTTCATCGTGCGTGAGTTCCAGAAGATCATCGGAACGGAATTGCGTCAACAAATGTCCGGTGAACCCGGATCCTTTCCCCGCCCTGACGTGATCGTTGCCAGTGTCGGTGGCGGATCGAACGCCATGGGAATCTTCTTCCCGTGGGTTCGAAGCGGGGTGGATTTGGTCGGCGTCGAAGCTGCCGGACACGGTCTCGAGTCTGGTGCGCACGGTGCCTCGCTGGTCGCCGGAACCCCCGGTGTCTTGCACGGATCCAGGACGTACATGTTGCAAGACCGCGACGGGCAGGTGATCGAGGCGCACTCGGTGTCCGCCGGGCTCGACTACCCCGGCTCGGGTCCGGAGCACTCCTACTTTCGCGATGAAGGTTTGGCACGGTACGTCGCGGTGACCGACGTCGAGGCGCTATCGGCATTTCACGAGCTCTCTCGGCTTGAGGGCATCATTCCGGCACTCGAGTCCGCACATGCAGTGGCCTGGGTTCTGCGCGAGGCCGCCAGCCTCAAGGGTAAGACCGTCGTGATCAACTTGTCTGGCCGTGGTGACAAAGACGTTCAACAGGTTGCTGCAATGCAGGGGGATGAGGACGCAT
>UOEK01000104.1_pt1 | contig 21025 bp, 19 predicted proteins | sample 1989451 | NCBI WGS metagenome assembly UOEK01 (sample SAMEA4712198, study PRJEB27164) | hydrothermal vent metagenome | biome: marine basaltic hydrothermal vent biome; feature: marine hydrothermal vent; material: mineral | place: Pacific Ocean | collected 2011-06-14/2011-07-23 | depth 1691 m
GCGAGACCCGAATCGGCGAGAGCCGACCACTGTTGGGCGTCGACCGGGAGCAGCGCTCCGCTGTCAAAACTCCCCATGACGGTTGGTCTGCCAGTGATCGGAGACCGCGAGAACGATACTCCCACTCCTGCACTCGGACCCTTGGGGATCACCATTGCATGGACAACGACGGCTGGGGTTTGGTTCTCGAGCAAGCCGTGTCGGGTTCGTACCTGACGGGCCGGTGAGCGCTGCCATGATGCGCAGACAGCCTCGATCGCCTCGACAGCCTGGTCGGTGATTCCCTCCGGTATAGGTCTTTGGGTCTCGTCGATAATCGCCGAGATCACTTGGGTAGCGGCCTCATCGATGGCCTCGATTGATGAAGCGTCACTGACAAGGTCGGCTATCTGTGCGATTCTTGTGCCAGCCACGCGGCGGATCGTTCGGGCGTATCCGGATACGAACCGCAACCAGATCATGGCGGCCGTTCGGTCGTCCGACCAGGCCGCGATACGTGATCGGATCTCGGGAGTCATGCCAACGCTGAGCACGGTGTCCATCTTCGTGGGCATCGTTATCGGAGCGCTTCCCCGAACCGATAACAACAGGGGGCGGCTTGGATCCTGGGTCGCTCCTTCGAGCTGGAGACGAATCGTCTCAATGGCCTGGGGGAGGTCCGCCATGATTGAATGATCGAGTTCACCACGGGCCAAGAATCGACGCGACACCGACGCAGAAAGCACGAAACCGGGCGGTACCGGTGCTCCAAGCCGGTCAAGGCGGTTGAGGCCGCACGCCAGCACGCCCCACTGGTCCGATGTGCCGTCGATACTCTGGATCGGTCGCAACCCGGCGGGCATCAGATGGGGAGCCGGAGCCGTACCGTTGTGCCGACTCCGGGCTGCGACATGACGAAGGTTTCTCCTCCTGCGCGTTCGCAGCGTGCCTTAAGATTGGCGAGTCCGTTGCCAGACGTTGGCGCGTCGGGGTCAAACCCCTGGCCGCTATCGATGATGGTGAGCGACAGACCGTCGTCAGTGAGGTCGGCGGACACGTCAATCCGGTCCGCGTTGGCGTGTCGTACGGCGTTTGTCACGGACTCACGAATGAGATGCAGAGCGTCGTCGACGAGTCCGGACGGTACCTCGGCAATTGATGGTCCCATCGTCACCGATGTCGTGACGTTGCTGGTCGTGGTTACTTCTTCGACGAGCCGGTTGACCTCTGTTCTAAAGTCACGATTCGCCCAATTCGGTGGGTTGAGATCGAAAATCATCCGACGTAGCTCGTTGATGGTCCCGTCGAGACGTTCGACAGCATCTTCCATGAACTCGCGTACTTCGGGGTCCTTCGTGCGTTGGGACTGTGCCTGGAGCATGAGGCCGACACCAAAGATATTCTGAATGATCGAGTCGTGGATGTCGCGGGCGATCCGTTCCCTATCTTCGACAAGTGCGAGGCGGCGAATGTGGCGCTGCATGCGTGAGTTGTTGACGGCGGATCCCGCAATGACTGCAAGACCCTCCACCAGGGCCTGGTCCTCCTCGGTGAATCCACCGGCCTTCTCCGTGAGGTAAAGGTTGCCGAAGATCTGGCCATCGGCATGGATCGACACACCAAGGAATGCATGCATTGTGGGGTGATGTTCCGGCCATCCGCTGCTGTCGGGATGCTTCGCGATGTCGTCGATTCTGACAGCATGTGAAGTACGCGTGATGACTCCCAGGAGGCCCTTCCCCGAGGGAGGTGTCCCGATCTGCTCGACGACGTCTGGGTCCATACCCACATGGAGGAACTCGATGAGAGAGCCGTCCTCGCCGATGACACCGAGTGCACCATATCGCGCCCCGGATATTTGCATACCGGTCTCGATCACCTGTCGCAGAAGCGCCGTAAGGTCGGTTTGTGAGGCCGCGGCAGCCGCTCCTCGAACGAGATCGAAGAAGCTTTTCTGGGGAAGGAGGTCCGGTGGCATCCGCTAAGGATACTCCGGCTTGCTCCAGGCTGGAAGCCGCATCGTGCAGATAGCCATGCGCTAGGGACTTTTGACCCTAGGGTTTACTGCGGCAAGGAAAGTAGCCTGACACCATGGCAGACAAACCACCGGTTCGAGTTGTTCTTGTAGATGATCACGAGGTCGTGCGTCAGGGGTTACGTACGTTGCTTGAGGCGACCGGAGGCGTTGAAGTCGTTTCCGAGGCTGGCTCGGTCGCGGAAGCGGTGCGCCGGGTTGGGTATGACTCACCCGATGTCGTCGTGATGGATGTTCGGTTGCCCGATGGATCCGGCATCAGTGCGTGTCGGGAGATCCGCAACCGTTGGCCGGAGATCAAGGTTTTGATCCTGACGTCGTACGCCGACGAAGAAGCCCTCGTTGATGCGATCCAGGCCGGTGCGGCTGGTTATGTACTGAAGAGAATCCGGGCCGATGAACTCGTTAAGAGCATTCGCCGGGTCGCCGCCGGTGAATCGCTTCTCGATCCAATGATGACGGAGCGGCTCTTCGAGAAGATCCGTGGCACCGGAGACGCCGATCCGGTCCTTGGCCGCCTCTCACCTCAGGAGCGGCGCATTCTCGACTACATCTCCGCAGGGTTGACAAACAAACAGATCGCTGAGCAGATGTTCCTCGCCGAGAAGACCGTTAAGAACTACGTGTCGAACATGCTCGGCAAACTCGAAATGAGCAGAAGAAGCGAGGCCGCTGCTTACGCCGCCCGTATCGCGGTCGGGAAACGCAGCCAGTATCCCGCCGAGGGTTGGGACGAGGGAGGCCGTTGAACCGTGTTCGGCGTCGCGAGGTCGCACCCTTGTCCTGAACCGGCCATTCGGTCGAACCTGCAAGTCCGGCGACATCATGATTTCTTCGTCAACCAAGGAGACGGCCATGCATGTACTTGACGCAATGACTACGGATGTACTCACGATCGGTCCCGATGACTCGCTGAAGGGGGCCGCCCGCTTGATGTTGGCGAGAGGTGTCAGTGGACTGCCGGTTATCGATGTAGACAACAAGTTGGTTGGAATTGTTACAGAAGCCGACTTTGTGCGTCAGGAGGCCGAACGAAGCCTGCACAGCCGGCGTCGGCTCCTTGCGACCGTGTTCGGCGACGGCGACGCTCGCGAACACGGCGAGACGGTACGCGACGTCATGACCGCTTCTCCATTGGTCGTCACGGCCGATGCGCGGATCGTCGAGGCCGCTCGTGTCATGAACGAACGCGGTGTGAAGCGGCTCCCGGTTGTCGACAGCGAAGGATCCCTGATCGGGATCATCTCGCGTGCTGACATTGTTGCCGCCTACGTGCGACCCGACGATGTCATCGAGGATGCGGTCCGTGAGGACATCATCAAACGTGTGTTGATGATTGACCCCACCGACCTTGAGGTGTCGGTTGACGACGGAGTTGTATCCGTGAAGGGGCAGGTTGACAACCGCGTGGATGCCCAAATCCTCGAAGAGCTCACCTGGCGTCTTGAAGGTGTCGTAAGCGCCGAAATCGATGTTTCATGGCGTGACGGCGATGATCGCACCTGACAAGGTGCGTGAGTTCGTCGGATGATCGGGACACGGCACAATCATTGACGCTACGCTGTAAGTGGTTCCACCACCGTGCGGACCCACCCCTCCCTTGGGAGTAACTTCCTAAGGAATTGAGAATTTTCGCAGGATTCACTTGCGAAATGTCTTGTACGATGCCAAACTCATGGTTGAACCTTTCACGAGAGGAAGGATGCACGCATGGTTATGGCATTGACCGATCCGGCATTTGAGCCGATCGAGACGTGGCGCCACATGGCGTCGTGCAATGGTGCAGATCTCGATCTGTTTTTCCCAGCTGGTGAGGATGACTCGCTCACCGGTCCTGCGCTGAGGGTCTGTGCCGAATGCCCGGTGCAGCAAGAGTGTCTGGACTACGCCGTCGAAACGAATCAGACTGAAGGTGTGTGGGGCGGTATGACCGGCCCCGACCGTCGGCGTCTCCGGCGCCGTATTCGCGATCGCGAGAGGCGCGAGCGCGCTTCGTAGACGAGGAAAAATGCCGAGATGTAGCACCGCTATTCAATGTGAGTCACACTCGATGGGTCGAACCGGTGGTGTGTCAAGAATCCGATATCGCAAGAGGCAACGCCAGTTCGAAGAATGTCTCGTTGCCTTCTCTTCGATAGGTTACGTCGCCATCCATGACCCGAGCGAGATGACGTGAGAGTCCGAGACCAAGACCCAGCGCCGCGGTGAGCCCCGGAGCCTGGGAACCGCGTTGGTAGTTCTCAAAGATGCGCTCCACGTCCTGTGATGGTACCCCCTGGCCATCATCGGCCAGGTAGACAAGCCCGACCGATCCCCGCTTTCCGAAACCAACCCGAATGCTGTCCCCACCGTATCGGATGGCGTTGCTGACGAGATTGCGGATGATCTGGCGAACCCGGGCAGGGTCTGCGATGCAATGCGCCGTATCGTCGCTCAAATGAATCTGCTGGCGGGTTTGTGGCCCCCAGCCCTCCAATGACTGGGCCGCCTGGGCACGAAGATCAACGGGAACCCGCATCACATGGAGTTTCTCGATGTCGGCCTTCGCCGCGATGATCAGGTCCTCCACGATGTTGGCGACGTCGGCACTTTCGTTTGTCAGGACCTCGAGCAGCTCCGCTCGGTCCTTGTCGGTCAGTCCTGCCTCGGGATTGTTGAGAAGTTCCGCAGATCCGAGGATCGCCGTGAGTGGGGTCCTGATTTCGTGAGAGACAGAGGCGATGAGTTCGTCCTTCGAACGGACTAGATTTTTTAGCTGCTCCTCCGCTGCCTTGCGCTCCGTGATGTCTGCGAGAGCCACGATCACGCGTGACAGGTCGATGCCATCGTCGGTTCTGCTCGCCACGAAGTGAAACTCGCAGTCAAGTTGAGCGCCCGAAACGGTCTGGGTGACGAGCTCGAATTGCACACGATCCGAGCTTTCCCAGATCGTTGCGAACTGGGTGATGAACGATTCGCGAATTCCGGCGATCTGGGATTCTTCGGAGGTCGGCTCAAGGAGCTGATCGAGGCTCTTGGCACCGATCAAGGCGATTCCCGCAGGGTTCACGCTGAGCACATCGATGAGGGTAACCCCGTGTTCAACCTTGTCGGGATGCGCCCGCAAGTAGGACCGAAGGTCCGTGATCCCGGAGGTACGGAGCCCGTCGAGCCACATTCCTACCGCTGAGAAGTCCTGCTCCCAGATTGCTATTGGGGAGCGTTCGAAGAGACTTCGGTGGCGTTCCTCGCTTTCGCGAACGAGAGCCTGCGCAACGCTGCGCTCGGTGACGTCGCGGACGATTGCTGTGAAGATCGTTTGGCCGTGGCGCTCCGTTTTTGAGATTGTGATTTCGACGGGGAACTCGTCTCCGTCTTTACGTCTACCCGACAGCTCTGCCCGGTCATCCATGCGGCGCTGGGTGGATTCTTCGTTGGCGAAGCCCTTGACGTGGCTGGTGTGGTGTTCGCGAGCAGACTCGGGCAACAACATGTTCAGACTCTGGCCCAGGGCCTCCTCGGGTGTGTACCCGAACGTGTCGCATGCATGCTGGTTGAAGAGAACGATCCTGAGGTTTTCGTCCATCGAGATGATCGCATCACTCGCTGAGTCGAGTATTGCCTGCAATCTTTCTTCGCTTTCGAGGACGGCGTTCTCCCCGCGGTCGCGCTCGACGGCGCTGGCCAGCACGTTGGCCATCGATTGCAAGAAGTCGACGTCTTCGGGGGTGAACTTACGTGGGATGGTGGTGTGCACACCGAGAACGCCGTACGGTTTGTCACGTCCCCCGATGACAACACTGACACCGCTCACTATCTCGTGGTTGGTCAGGAGATCGGGACCCGCGAAACGTGTCTCGGTGGCGAGGTCCTCGACTATCACCGGTGCGAAGGCCGACAGGGTGTACCCGGCCTGGGAACCCACTCCCGTTTCGATCACGGTGGTTCCGACGAGACCTTCGTCCCAGCCAACTCCCGCTGTCAGAAGGAAACTGTCATCATTCGGCTGGAGTGCGAGGACCTTCACACAGGCCACATCCAGAATCGTTGCGAGCACCCGCACTGCCCTGTCCATTAAGTGTGTCAGATTCGGTGCGGTCAGCGCCAGTTGGCTGATGGAGGCCACCGCGGCCTGTTGCGCTTCTCGGGCACGCAGGTTGAGAGACGTTTCTTCGGCACGTTTTCGGCTCTGCCCCTCGCGTTCGAGAAGCCTGCTGATGCCGATGGCGGCGGCACCCTGAGCAGCGACCGCCTTTGCGATCCGAATCCGATCCGGTCCGATCGTGTGTCGTTCCCTGTGGTCGAGGACGAGCACCCCGAAGCGCTCTTCCCATGCGATCAAGGGGACCAGCAGCATCGATCTGATACCGAACGGTTTTACCCATCGCGAGGGGATGAGTTCCGGGTGTGCTTCTGGTTCGCTAAAGATGGCGGGCTCGCCGGATTCGATGACCTGCTGGGCTGCCGGTAGGTCGTGACGGGTCACCCGGAATCGCTCCCAAAGCTCCGATTCAATATGCCCGTCGGCGAACTGGCTCATCACGGGCACGAGCTGACCGGTCTCGTCCGTGGTAAGAATTGAACAGCGTTCAAACCCGCAGATCCGGGCCGAGTTTCGAGCGACCGCGGCGAGAACCTCGGTAACGCTTGTAGATTCCGTGAGGACCGCCCCGACCTCGAGCAGCGCTTCGGTTTCGCGTGCCCGCTCGCGTGCCCGTTCGGACGTCAGTGATGTTTGTAGCGTCAACGCGACAACCGCCGCCAGCGTGCGGATCTCATCTTGTTGGGCGGTGAGATCTCCGAAATCACCTTCGACGACCAAGGCACCCAGGAACTGTGAGTCGCTGCGTAGCGCGGCAACCAGGAAGGGCTGAATACCCAGCGCGTCCACGATTCTTGCGGGTAGCACATCGGGAGGGTTGTCGATAAGCAGCACATCGGCGCCCGCACGGAGCCTGGCCGCCAACTTTGACTTCGCCAGCACTCGTGTCCCGCGAAACGTAGCAAACTGTGGCACATCGGTCTCGCCAGACGAGTACTCCGAGACGAGCGGAACGAGGCCCTCGTCTTCGAGGGCGTACACGGTCACGCGATGGGCTGAGAGTCGATCTCCAATGAGTCGGCTCAGTTCCGCGAGGATCCGTGCGCGTGAACGTTCCGTACCGGCCCGGTGAACAAACCCGAACAGGTCAGTCGTCGTCGCTGATTCCATAGTGAACCTATCGGCGCATACAGCGTGGAGTTAACGCCGGTTCGACCAGTGCATGGCTGGCCTAGTTGCCGCCTCGTCGTGTTGGTGTTGGTTGGGACGTGCGTAAAACACCCGTCCCAACCAAAGTGTAGGCCGAATGTCTCGCTGGGCGACAGCGAACAGGGGATTGTTGTGATCCGCCTGGGGTGCGGTCCCAGTTGACCGAAACCCCGAGTCCCGGTGTTTTAGGATTCGTCGACGGTCACCGAGTTGATGATGCAGTCCTCTGTGGGACGCTCGCCGCGACGAGGCGCAGCGGCGATCGCATCAACGGCCTCCATGCCATCGGTTACGGTTCCGAAGATCGTGTAGGCATGCGGGAGGCCGACGTTGTCAAGACAAATGAAGAACTGGGAGCCGTTGGTGTTCGGTCCGGCGTTTGCCATTGCGACAACCCCACGAGCGTAATTTCCGCTACCTTCGAGCTCATCGCGGAACTTATATCCGGGTCCACCGGTTCCGGTTCCCGTCGGGTCGCCTCCCTGGACAACGAAGCCGGGAACGACGCGGTGAAAAATGACGCCGTCGTAGAACCCTTCCCTGGCGAGGAACACGAAGTTGTTGACAGCCGTTGGCGACCTTACCGGGTCAAACTCGATCGTGATCACGCCGTGATTCGTGTCGAGAGTCGCGGTGTAGGTTTTGCCGAGATCGATGCTGACCTCGGGCGCGCTCTGATATTGGTTGGCCATCGGATCGTGCTCCTGTTGAAGAGGTTGGTATGAACACATTAGTGACATGGGGGACCGTTCGATCTCGATAGATTGCTGTGTCGGCGGAGCAATCCCTGTGGAAGGTGTAAGAAAGAATCGGTTCGGGTGTCTTCCAGGTATGTCGATAGTGCAACACGAGTGTCGTGAAGCATGTATTCCGTCGACAAACGGCGAAAACATATCCCAATTCCGAAGAGAGAGTCCCATGAAGAAAGTGATAGCGGCCATCGTGCTTGCACTTGTCGGTGCAAGCTGTGGTGGGGGAGCATCCAGCACGACGACCGCCCCGGTAGTTACGACGACGACCTCGGCCGTTCCTCTTATCACCACGACCACATCCACGACGGTGGCACCCGTCACGACTACAACTACCGGTCCGACAACGACCACGTCAGAGCCTGCCCAGGTTGACCCGCTGCTACAGGACCGCCTGTGGGCGGTTGTCCTGGTAACCGCTGATGACGTTCTAAATATTCGCAGCGGACCTGGTGTGGGTAACCCAATCGTGGCATCGGCACCACCAACGGAGCGCGATCTTGCTCTGACCGGTCGTTTCGAAACCGTTGGATCGAGTAGGTGGGTCGAGTTGGCATCGTTCGAGACCGGAGGGTGGGTGAACTCCTACTTCCTGACACCCCAATACACGACTCAAGAAATTGACGTCGCCATGGATACCTTGGGGAGAATGGCCGAACTCGGCGACTTGATGTCAACCGGTGGAGACATTTCTGATCCAATGTCACGGCGCGGTCTGAGTGTGATCTACTTCGACGACGAACTGCGCCACTACTCCAGGGCTGACCTGCAGACCATCATGTCGAGCGCCGATATCATCACGTGGTCGTCAACTGGGTGTATGGCTTGTGTTGACCGGACCTTTGCACAAGCGGTTGGTGACACCTATCTGAGTGTCTATGACGATCTCCCGAACGATGCACAGACGCTGCTCGATGACGTGCTGATCGGCGGTGGCGGGCCATTCCCACCCGAGGCTGCGATTCCGGTGCCGTTCCAGAACTTCCACTTCGTATCGTTCTTCGATCCGGGTGATGATCCGGACTTCGGTGGCCTCGACTGGTGGACATGGCTGGTCTTCTTCGACATTGAAGATGGGCAAGCGGTGATTGCTGGCATGGCACCGGCGGCGTGGGCACCGTAAGAAGATCCATAGATTCTGCTGGTTCGGCCGCGGGCACATTCCGAGGCCGAACCGGCAGGAAGCTACATTCGACGTCGGCGTCGACGACCCGAGAGGTTGCGAGTTCCGCCGGATCCGGCGAGACGGAATGGTGCCTCCTCGGGGTCCGGTTCCCACTCCATCAGCTTGCGAAGCCGGGGATCGTTTGAAAACATCTTGATGATCGGGACGTCCAGGCCCGCCTCTCGCTGGATGCCGAGCACTTCATTGACCTGGTCCCACTCGACGAGGGTCACGACGAGACCGCTCTCTCCCGCACGCGCCGTGCGTCCACTGCGGTGGAGATACGTCTTCGGATCGTCCGGTGGGTCGAAGTGGACGACGATATCTACGCCGTCGATGTGGAGACCGCGGGCTGCAACATTGGTGCCTACCAACACCTTTGCCTTGCCATCCATGAAAGCCTTGAGTGACCGCTCGCGCTTGGGCTGGGGGAGATCACCGTGAATCGCTCGGGCCTCCACACCTAGATCTTTCAAGTCGTCGGCAACTCTGTCACACATGTGTTTGGTCCGGACAAAGACGAGAACACGCGTTGCTGTTTCCGCGATGGCTGCGACGGTTTTGGTCTTGTCCATGTAGTGGATCTTGAGGAAACGGTGTTCCATGGTCTCGATTGGCTCAGACGACGATTCGACCTCATGGTTGACCGGATCGTTCATAAACTGCTTGATAAGCGAGCCGACCTGACCATCGAGAGTGGCGGAGAACAACATCGTCTGGCGGTTCGTGTTGACCTCGCGCAGAATGCGCCGGACCTGGGGAAGGAATCCCATGTCAGCCATCTGATCGGCCTCGTCGATCGCTACGATCTCGATCTCGTCAAGCTTCACCTTTTTGCGTTCGAGGAGGTCAATAAGACGGCCGGGGGTTGCGATGATGACATCGGTTCCTTGTGCGATCTCGTTGATCTGTTTATCCATCGACGTACCGCCATAGACGGCAGTGACCCACCGACCGCGCACTTTCGCAAGTGGTTTGATGGTTTCCACGACCTGGTTCGCGAGTTCACGCGTCGGGACCAATACGAGTGCCGTCGGGTGCATTGGCTCGGCTTTGGCGATCGTTGTGAGGATCGGTAGGCAGAATGCGAGTGTTTTGCCAGATCCCGTCTGCGCTTTCCCACAGATGTCGAGACCTTCCATTGCGTCGGGAAGGGCGAGCGTCTGGATCGCAAACGGTTCGGTGATGTTCTGCTCAGCGAGCGCATCTACCAGTGATGGGTGGACGCCGAGGTCCTCGAACGTCATTGTTGTTTCGGTCATAGTGTGTGCAGTTTCCTGATTGAGTTGGCCAACGGATTTCTCAATCATGGTCCGCTGGCGCAGAGGTGCGTACAGTTGTTTCGATCGACAACGGGTACAACATCGGTTGTTCACCGTTTGTTCTGAAATCGAAACGGGCGACCGGTCGTTACATAGTTGAAGACCGATTACCACCGGGGATGTCGAGAATGTTTAACTCAACACGCGTCAAGCTTACAGCATTAGGGGGCATAGTCCTCGGTATCGTCGCCGTGGCCGTCTGGTTTCAACCGCAGAAACTATTGTTCGACCAGGCCGTGAACGAGACCTTGCCTCCGTCGACCTCGATCAGTTCCGCTGAGGCGCAGCCGTCGACGACCCAAGCGCCGGTAGGAGAATCTCCGGGGTCTGATTCCGGAGCCGCTACGTCAGCGGATGTCGAGCCAACCTTTGCGGTGGGCGAGTTCATTGATCTCGCCCACGAGGGAACGGGGACCGCACAGATCGTTGAACTTGATGATGGGTCATACATTCTGCGTCTTGAGGACCTTGACGTGTTCAACGGACCCGATCTTCGGGTCATCCTCTCCGCAGCCCCCTTAAGCGAAGATGACGGGGTGTACGACGACGTTGAGTTCCTTGATCTTGGCGACCTCAAAGGCAACATCGGCAACCAGAACTACGAGATTCCGGTGGGGACAGATCTGAGCAGGTACGAGACGGTTGCCATTTGGTGTCGCCGGTTCAATGTGTCGTTCAACGCAGCCGAGATCTAGTCGTCCTGGACAGCGACGTCTTCAGTGTCGTCCCCGGGGTTGAGGAGGGCGTCATTCACCTCGGCGCCAATCAGTATCGCAAATCCAGCAAGGAAGAACCACAGCATCAGGCCGATGACACCACCGAGGGCACCGTAGGTCTGGTTGAGTGAGCTGATCTTGCTGACGTAGGTGCTGAAGGCCTGGGTGATCGCTACCAATCCGACGGTCCCGACCAGCGCCCCCGGACTGAGGACGTTGGACCGGGTTGGCGTTTTTGCGGGAGCCCAGCGATAGATCGCACCGAGTCCCAACAGGATGACACCGACCATGAGCGGCCAGCGAAGTAGCGCGATCGCGGTCCGGACGCCTGCCGGGATATCCAACGCATTGAGTAGGGGCGGAATGATCGTTGCGATGGCCATGACGGCGGTGGCGCCGACCACGAGTGCGATGGTGACACCGTACGAGATGAGGCGGACGGTCGCATATCGGCGCGTCTCGCGGACTCCGTAGGCAATGTTGATGCCTCGCATGAGTGCCCGAACCCCGCTTGATGCGGTCCACAACGCCACCGCGATAGAGATCAGTGCGCCTGCGGTCAACCCGGAAGATGAGGCCTTTGCAAGCTCGGTGATCTGTGACGAGATGATCTCCGCAACCGGTGCCGGTAGGACCCGCGAGATCGCTTCGATATCGTTGGCGGCGGTCTGGGGCGACAGGAACAGCCCGTATGTCGAGATCGCCGCGATCATCGTTGGAAAAAGCGCAAGGGTCGCCGAGTAGGCAAGAGCGGCGGCGATCATCGAGATGTGATGGCGGCTGACGTCGTGAGCAACTCGTCTGGTGATCAGCAGTGCTCGACCTAGTCGGTTAGTCATGGGTGGCGTGGCCAGTGCGGTCGAAATGGACATGGCGATCTGGTTGGGGATGGCCGTGGTCGTCGACGACGATGCCGCGCTCGTCGAGGTTCACGAGTGCAATCCCATAGGCCTGGGCAAGAACGTCGGCGTCGAGCACTGCCTCCGGGGGTCCCTCGGCGGCCACCGTGCCCGACATGAGGATCAAGTGGTCCGCGGTCTTTGCATCACCGAGGTCGTGGGTGGTGAACGCAACGGTTCTGCCCCCATGTACCTCCTGGTTCAACGCGTCAACGATGAGCTGGCGAGAAACAATGTCGAGAGCATTCGCCGGTTCGTCAAGCAGGAGAACATCGGCCTGTTGGGCCAAACCTTGGGCAACAAACACACGCTGGCGCTGCCCGCCCGATAGTTCTCGAATGTGTTTGTCGGCGAGGGAGAGCACATTCATTCTGTCGGCGGCTTCCCGACATATCCGTCGGTCCGATGAGCGGAGCCTGCCAAAGCGCCCCAACCGTGCATAACGTGCCATCGTTATAACCTCGGACACCGTGACGGGCATCGTCTCGTTCATGCGGGTCGCCTGGAGAACGTAGGCGATTGAGCCGAGGCTCGCAGATGTCGGTTTGCCATTCATCATGATCGATCCGCTCTTCAGGGAGGCAAGACCGCAGATGCCGTTGAGGATCGTTGATTTCCCGGAACCGTTCGGTCCGATGATTGCCGTCAAGCTCTGATCGGGAATGTTGAATGTCGCATCCGCGACGGCGACGGACGTTCCATAGGCCAGCGTGGCCCGGGTTGCGGTAATGGTGCTCACCCGCAGTCCTCGCAGAGGCCGAGGACATCAAGTGTGTGACCCGTCATGGTGAAACCGTGAGATGCCGCGACGGTTGCACTGATTTCGGCGACCGCATTCTCGAGGTCATCACCTAGATCGATGTCGGTGACGATGTCACAGGAGGTGCAAATGAGGTGATGGTGATGGCCCAGCAGCCATTCACCGAGTTCGAACATGGCAACACCGTCGCCGTCGTGGGTGCGTTCGAGTACACCAACGGTTTCCAGGACTGTGAGGGTGCGATATAACGACGAGAGTGGTACGTCGTCGAGCTCGGTCGTGTGCAGGTGGGTCGCCGAACGGGGGCCTCCAGCAGCATGCAGTGCCGCAATGAACTTTTGCCGCCCCGTGGAGTAGCGCACGTCGTTCTCGCTGAGATGCTTTTTGACCCTGGCGTGGAGTTCGGTAAGCGTTGTAGCCTGCATGGTGTATAATGATAGTCATTCTCATTAACAACAGCAAGTGGAGAAATGCGTAGATTCATCAAGGTTCTCTCTCGGTGGCACCTGTTGGCTGGTTTGCTGGCGGTCGGTCTCGTGGTCTCGGCCTGCAGTGCAACCGATACGGGCTCTCCCGATGGCACGTTCACGATCGTCGTGACGACTTCGGTACTCGGCGACCTTGTACAACGAGTGACCAGCAACGTCGCAGACGTCGAGGTTGAAGTGTTGATGGCGCCCGGCCAGGATCCCCATTCGTTTGCGCTGTCTGCAGCCCAGGCATCCCGCATCCAGAGCGCCGACCTGATCGTGATCAATGGCCTCGGACTCGAGGAGGGGTTGCTCGACGTGATCGATGCGGCACAGGGGGAGGGTGTGCCGGTTCTTGAGGTAGCGACGGCTGTGGAGCCGTTAAGGCTCACCGCACCCCATGACCAGAACAACACGAACGCGGGCAGCGACACGGAGTCCCTCGACCCCCATGTGTGGCTGGACCCCCTGCGGATGCGCGAAGCGGTCTCGGCGCTTGGAGGATTGCTGGAGACGATTGACCCCGATCGGGCCGGAATCTGGGCGGATCGGGCGAACACGGTTGGTGTCGAGTTGCTTGCCCTGCACGAGCAGATCCTTGGGATTGTTGCGGAGTTGCCGCCGGAGAAGCGGGTTCTGATTTCGAATCATGAAGCGCTTGGTGCTTTCGCCGACCGGTACGGATTCGAGATTGTCGCCACGGTGATTCCCTCAGCATCAACAACGGCAGATCCGAGTGCGCGGGACCTGGAGTTCCTGGTTGCCCAGATCGAGGAACACAACGTGTCGGCGGTGTTTGCGGAGACGACTGCACGTAGCGATGTGCTGGAGTCTGTTGTTGCCGATCTTGGGCGTCCGGTCGAGATCGTTGAGCTCTACACGGGAGCCCTTGGTCCGGAGGGAAGTGCTGCTCAGACGTATGCTTCCATGATGCTTAGTAATGCTCGGCTCATCGTCGACGGTCTGAACCAGTAGCGTGATGTGATGGATTGGTTATTCGAACCCTTCAGCTCTGCGCTTCTCCAGCGGGCGTTGCTCGTTGGCATCATGGCTGCGATCACGACCTCGGTTGTTGGAACCTGGGTGGTGCTGCGTGGCATGGCGTTTCTCGGGGATGCCCTCGCACACGGGATTCTTCCCGGTGTCGCCGGGGCGCTGATCCTCGGATTCAATCCCCTGGTGGGTGGCGCGATCGCTGCCGGGGTCATGATTGCGAGCATTTCGTGGATTCATCGTTCTTCAAAACTCTCCGAGGACACTGCCATTGGATTGTTGTTTGTGGGCATGCTTGCGGTTGGGATGATTCTGGTCTCCAAGAGCGATACCCTCGCGGTGAACCCGATCGCGATTCTTTTCGGATCGATTCTTGGTGTCACCCCGCGCGACGTTGTTGTGCAGGCAATCGCATTGGTCGTGACGCTGAGTCTCGTTGTGGTGTTCTACCGGCCGCTTCTCGTGCTTGCCTTCAACGAGGAGAAGGCTCACGTGCTCGGTCTGTCACCAAGGAGGACCCACTTCGTCATGATGGCCCTCGTGACGATTGCGGTGGTGGCGACGTTCGACATGGTCGGTTCGTTACTCGTATTCGGATTGCTCATCGCACCACCCGCTACTGCTGCACTCATCGCACGGCGCGTTCCGGTGATGATGATGTTGTCCTCGGCGATCGCAAGCCTATGTGTGTTCGCTGGCCTGGTTATCAGCTACTACGCCGGGACCGCCGGGGGAGCGACGATTGCGGCGCTCGCTGTTGGTGTGTTTTTTGTGACCCTGGCAGCAAGGAATCTGCAAGGGCTGCGACCAGAGGCCACCATTTCACGTTCTGGCGTCCAATAGCGCACCATCGTGCGCTATTGGACGCCAGAACGGTCAGGTGGTGTCGAGGCCTTCGAGTGATGCGACTCCGGCGGTCACCGACGGGACCAAGCCCGGCACCGTGGCGAGCAGGTCCTTCGCATAGAACTCAGCCCGCTGGGTGCGCGCCTCGGCGTCGTCCCGGCCAGCATCCACGGCGGCGAGTGCGAGGCGCATCAGATAATGTCCACCGGCCGTGGATCCCAGAAGTTCAAGGAACGTTGTCGCGCCGGCAAGTGCATCGTTGGGGTCCTTGCGATCCACTAGCCAGTTGGTAGCGGTCTTGACAGCCCCGATCGCCTGGGAGAGAAACATGGCCGCCGCCGGCATGAGTTCGGCCGAGGCGTCGGCGGTGCTCTGCATCTCGGCGACGAATTCCGCGATCACTCCACCACCATCCATCGGCAGTTTTCGCATCACAAGGTCGATCGCTTGGATGCCGTTGGTGCCCTCGTAGATTGGGGCGATCCGCGAGTCCCGGTAGTGCTGAGGAGCACCGGTTTCCTCGATGAAACCGCCCCCACCGTGAATTTGGACACCCAGCGAGGTAATCAGCACACCCTGGTCGGTGCCCCATCCCTTGGAGAGTGGCGTCAGGAGCGCCGCCCGGTTGGCGGCAAACTGGCGTGTGGTTTCGTCACTGTGGTGTTTGGCAACATCGAGAGCTGCGGAGTTGGCATACATGAGTCCCCGCATTGCCTCGATGCGGGTCTTCATTTGCAGCAGCATATGGCGAACGTCGGGATGCTCGATAATTGCCGAGGACTCACCCTTCGGCGCCCCGATGGCACGACCCTGCTTACGCTCCTGGGCGTAGGCGAGCGACTGTTGATATGCCCGTTCGGCGATTCCGAGACCCTCGATGCCGACATGGAGCCGGGCGTCGTTCATCATCGTAAACATGTATCGCATGCCGCTGTTGACCTCACCGATGAGGTAACCAACGGCACCGTCGTACGACATCACACACGTTGGGCTGCCGTGGATGCCGAGCTTGTGTTCGATTGACACCGCGGTCAGCGAGTTGCGTTCGCCGATGGTGCCGTCGTCGTTGACGAGGAATTTTGGGACGATGAATAGCGAGATGCCCTTGGTGCCCGGGGGCGCCTCGGGGGCTCGTGCAAGGACGAGGTGGATGATGTTTTCCGCCATGTCGTGCTCACCCCAGGTGATGAAGATCTTGGTGCCGGTAAGGCTCCAGGTCCCGTCGTCATTAGGGATTGCCCTGGTGCGGAGCGCTCCGACGTCGCTTCCTGCCTCGGGCTCGGTGAGCACCATCGTTCCCGTCCAGTGCCCCGAGATAAGATGCTCCAGGTACGTGTCCTTCTGCTCATCGGTGCCGTGGGAATCGATTGCGAGGATCGCGGACGCCGTGAGCATTGGGCACAGGGAGAATGCCATGTTGGAACTGGTGAGCATTTCTTGCACGGCGGTACCCACCGCTCCCGGGAATCCGTGACCGCCGTACTCGGGATTGCACTTCACGGCGTTCCAGCCAGCGTCGACGTATTGCCGCCACGCCGCGTGGAACTCCGGTGGCATCGTGACGGTGCCGTCGGGATGGTGGGTGGCGCCGACGAGATCTCCCACCCGATTGGTAGGAGCAACCACATCGGCCATGAACCGTCCCGCCTCATCGATGACGGTGTGCACCGTCTCGGTGTCGACGTGTTCGAAACCATCGAGCCCCGCAAGCATCTCGATGTCAGCAATGGAATCCAGGACAAACTTGATATCACCGGTAGGTGGCATAAAGGCACTCATAGACCAAAGAATACCGCGTTTAGAGGCGCCAACCGTTCCCGAGTTTGTGGCGCCGGTTTGAGTGAGACACGACACCGTCCGTGGTTGCGGGTCCATTCCGGACTCTCACGGTTCGGGACAGAACCACAGGTCGCAGTTGTCTACTTGCCTAGTGTCAGTGATTCGTACATAGCCCGTGCGAAATCGACAGTCTGGCGCGACGAAAGCCCCGGGCGGGCGCCAGGATTGTTGAAGTCTTCTTCGACAACAACCGAACCGTGGACGGCACCGTCTGAGAAGAGTACCTGGATGAAGTCGCGCTTGTTGTTGATGGATGCTGCAACGCCGGTCGGCCATCCCGCGAGCAGCTCTTCGCCACCCATGACGTCCCATTCCGGGTCGATCTCCTGCCACCAGATAGTGAGGACGGATCCATCTGTCATCAGGTACATCGACTCCTCGCGGCGATGATCGGGTGTCATCATTTCCGTCTTGGATGAGATGAGTCTCAGGTCACCGATATTGAGGGCACCCTCAATATCGGTGAGTCCTTGGGTCGCGGGTGGAGGTTCATCTTCGGCGAGCGCCGCCGCGACGATGAAGTCGTAGGTACGCTCCTCCTCAGTTATGTATTGGGAGTCCCCGACGACAATCTGCGCTGAGTTTTTCGACGGCTCTGGGGCCTCTCCATCGGATTGCGATGTATGCGCGGTAACTGTGGCACCGGTGACGAGCCCCGAGATAAGAAGAAGAGCGGTGAATTTCGCCTGGAAGATCATGTTTCCCTCCCCTGGTAGGACATGGTGAACCGAAATGCCTTGGTCGCGCACCGTCCGTAAACATCGCGATGTCGACTATTCAAATTTACCCCCCCGGCACCGGTTGTCAAGGAATATTCTGGGGCCGTGTTTTGAAGATGTCGAACTAGCGTATCGTCTTTCGTAGGTTCTCGTGAAAGGGCCGCAATTCATAGGGAGAAACCATGCAGTACCTGTTGTTGATCTACTCAGAGCCGGCGAACGACCCTCAGCCCGACGAGACGGGTGCGGCGATTATGGCCGCGTATCGGGAGTTCACCGATGCGATCACCGCGGAGGGGATCCTTGTCGCCGCCGAGGCGTTGGAGGGGGTCGAATCCGCGACCACGGTTCGTGTTCGCAACGATGAGACGCTGATGATCGACGGACCGTTTGCGGAGACGAAGGAAGTGCTTGGTGGTTTCTATCTGATCGATGTTCCCGATCTTGACGCTGCACTCAAGGTTGCGGCCCGGTTGCCGGGCTCGTGGCACGGGTCGGTCGAGGTCCGACCGGTGTTCGACTGGACAACAGTCGAGCTCTAGGTAGTCCGAAGTCCCCGTTCTGGCGTCCATTTGGGCGATATACCGCCCAAACGGACGCCAGAACGGGGGCGAGCGTGGGAGTATCTCTGATGATTGAACGGTCGCCCATTGAACAGGTCTTCCGTGACGAGTATGGCAAAGTCGTGTCGTCGCTGATCCGCCAGGTAGGCGACTTCGAGATCGCCGAAGATTCGGTGCAGGAAGCCTGCGAAGCCGCGTTGAAGCAGTGGGCAGATTCGGGACTGCCACCCAATCCGGGTGGCTGGCTGATGACCACCGCAAAACGCAAAGCGATCGACAAACTTCGCAGATCGGCGAACTATCGGCGCAAGCAGCGGGACTATGGGTATCGAGAGCAGATAGATCGCCCCGGAGGTGACCCGATGGACGACTTGAGTTTCGACGAGTCGCAACTGCGGGACGATCAGCTCAGGCTGATGTTCACCTGCTGTCATCCGGCGCTCGGTGTCGACGCCCAGGTGGCTCTGACGGTAAAGACCCTCGGGGGGCTCACCACCGCCGAAATCGCCCGAGGATTTCTGGTGCCCGACAAGACGATGGCGCAGCGGATCGTACGCGCAAAACGCAAGATCAAGAGTGCGACGATTCCATACCGAGTGCCGACCGATGACGAGCTCCCCGACCGGCTGGCCTCCGTGCTTGGGGTCGTGTATCTCATCTTCAACGAGGGTTACGCCGCGTCGAGTGGCGCAGACCATGTGCGCGGGGAACTGTGCGATGACGCGATTCGTCTCGGAGCGCTACTTGAGCAGCTCATGCCCGATGAACCCGAGGTCGTTGGTCTGAATGCGTTGATGGGGTTCCACCATGCCAGGAAAGCTACCCGGGTTGATCACGGCGGCCAGCCGGTGCTCCTGGAGGATCAGGACAGATCACGCTGGGATGCGGCGGCTATTGCGGATATGGACGCCCGGCTGATTGCGGCACTGCGCCGCGGCCAGGTCGGGTCGTATCAGGTGCAGGCAGCAATCGCGGCGGTGCACGCCACGTCCGCATCGTTTTCGGCGACCGATTGGCCACAGATCGCAGGACTCTACGATCGTCTCGCCGGCCTGACTCCTTCGCCCGTGGTTGACCTCAACCGTGCCGCCGCACACGCCATGGCATTCGGTGAGGCTGCCGGTCTGGAGGCCCTTGTGACACTTGCAGACAGCCTTGCGAGTTATGCAACGTACCACTCGACTGTTGGTGAGTTACTCGCAAGATCCGGAGATCCAGCGGGTGCGATTCGGGCGTTCGAGACGGCAATCGTTGCCGGCACCAGTGAGGGTGAGACGTCTCGTCTGCGGGCGAGAATCGATCAGCTCAAGGACTGAAGGTGCGAATCGCCTCGCAGAAGGCCGCGAAGAACTTTGAAGACACGGCTCCGTCGAGAACCCGGTGATTCCGTAGGCATCGGCCTTCTGTGCGATCGTTTCCGACGCGGTCTGTTTCTCATACGGTACGGATATGGCGTATTGGTTGTTCGCACAGATAAACACTGTTGGGGCTTTCCACACACCAGCGAAGTTCAGCCCCGAATGAAAATCGGTCTCCGAGGTGGCACCGTCGCCGAAGTACGTTCCGGTCACGATGTCGTTCCCGCGCAGCCGTGCCGCATACGCATGGCCGACAGCCTGCGGGATCTGTGAAGCGATCGGGACCGCAATCGACATCATGTTGTAGGTGTTGACATCCCAGTCCTTGTTCGGGAGGCCACGCCAGTACTGCAAGATCACATCGAGCGGCATCCCCCGAGCAATCTGGACGCCGTGCTGGCGATACGCCGGGTAAATGAAGTCGTCTTCGTCGAACGCCAGGGCGGTGCCGATCTGTACCGACTCGTGCCCCTCGAGCATGGCGTAGGTTCCGAGGCGGCCCTGTCGTTGCGCAGAAAGGGCGCGCCGGTCGAACGAACGGCTGACGTGCATCAGTCGATACATCTCGAGCAACAGAGTGTCCGGGAGCGAGTGTCCATCGCCGACCTCGCTGCCGTCAACGTGGATAGATCGCCGTAGGGGGTACGCCGTCACGGGCTGATTTCACGCAGCGCTTCATCTAATGCTGCAACGCATCGGAGGTTCTCTTGGGCCGAACCAACGGTGATGCGGATATGGTCCCCGAGGGTGCGCACGATCACCCCGCGATGCAGCAATGCCTCGCCCAGACCGGGAGCGTCCACATCGAGGTCCAGGTACACAAAGTTGGTCTGCGAGTCCGCATATCTGATGCCACGTGCATCCAGAGCGTCGGTGAGGACCTTGCGTTGTGCGGCGTTCGTGGTGCGCCGTTGCTCGATTTCGTGTTGGTCCGCTATTGCCGCAATCGCCCCGGCAACGGCGGCGACATTAACGATGAATGGCGGCTGCGCCTTACGAAGTTCCCGCAGGGTCTCGGGCATGCCGAGGGCGTATCCGACTCGTAGACCGGCGAGTCCATAGATCTTGGAGAATGTGCGGCTCACGATGACGTTGGGTCGGGACAGTGCAAGGTCAACGCAGGTTGAGAAATCCGGCGCGCTTGCGAACTCGGCATAGGCCTCATCGATGACCACGAGGATCGACTCGTCGATGCTGTCCACAAACGCACGAAGTTCAGTATCGGAAACGTAGGTTCCGGTTGGATTATTCGGGTTGCAAACGACGATCATCGTTGTGTCGTCACGCACCGCCTGGCCCATCGCGGCGAGGTCATGGACCCAATCGTCAGTGAGCGGAACCTCGACATAGGTTGACCCTGCCAGTACTGCCACGATGCGATA
>UOEK01000610.1_pt1 | contig 20526 bp, 20 predicted proteins | sample 1989451 | NCBI WGS metagenome assembly UOEK01 (sample SAMEA4712198, study PRJEB27164) | hydrothermal vent metagenome | biome: marine basaltic hydrothermal vent biome; feature: marine hydrothermal vent; material: mineral | place: Pacific Ocean | collected 2011-06-14/2011-07-23 | depth 1691 m
CACGAGTTCGTTGATCTGGTCGAGGAACCACGGGTCGATGTTCGTAACTTCATGAAGCCGTTCCACAGACACGCCCCGACGAAGTGCCTCGCCCACAGCGAACAGTCGGTCCGGGGTCGCATCGGCAAGGCCCGCGACCAACGTTTCCGTGTCCATCTGTCGGACATCGCGCTCGGCCGGATCCGCATTGAGGCCACCGTGTCCGCGTTCCAGCGATCGCAGGGCCTTTTGCAGGGACTCCTGAAACGTCCGCCCGATCGCCATAGCCTCGCCAACGCTCTGCATCGAGGTGCCGAGAATCGGAGCAGCGGAAGGGAACTTTGCGAAGTCGAATCGTGGGATCTTGACGACGACGTAGTCGAGCGCGGGTTCGAACGAAGCGGGTGTCTCCCCCGTAATGTCGTTGGTGATCTCATCGAGTGTGTAACCCACTGCGAGGAGCGCGGCGATCTTTGCAATGGGAAACCCAGTGGCTTTTGATGCGAGTGCGGACGAACGCGACACCCGGGGATTCATCTCAATGATGATGCGGCGCCCAGAATCCGGATCCACCGCAAACTGTACGTTCGAACCGCCTGTCGCGACGCCGACACGTCGCAGACATGCGAGCGCCTCGTCGCGCATCTCTTGATACTCAACATCGGACAGGGTCATTGCTGGCGCGACGGTCACCGAGTCGCCGGTGTGGACACCCATGGGATCGAGATTCTCGATGGAACACACAATCACTGCGTTGTCGGCAGCGTCGCGCATGACTTCGAGTTCAAACTCCTTCCATCCAAGAAGGGACTCCTCGACGAGGATCTCGGTGACTGGAGATGTGTGGAGTCCGTTCTCCACAATCTTGACAAAGGTCGCCAGGTCGTGGGCGATACCGGTGCCTCCCCCACCCAAGATGAACGACGGGCGGATCATGGCGGGAAAGCCAATTTCCCCAACAGCAGCCTCCGCCTCTTCGAGCGTGTTGCAATACCTGGACCGAGCAGTTTCTATGCCAATGGACTCCATCGCCTCCTTGAAGAGGCCCCTGTCCTCGGCGATGTTGATCGCTTCAAGCCCGGCCCCAATTAGTTCCACGCCGTACCGACCGAATGCGTCGGTCTTGGCCAGTTCCATGGTGACATTGAGGGCGGTCTGGCCACCGAGTGTCGGAAGAACAGCATCGGGCCGCTCCTTGGCAATGACCGCCTCCACGACCTCGGCAGTGATCGGTTCGATGTAAGTGGCATCGGCGAACTCAGGATCGGTCATGATCGTTGCTGGGTTGGAATTGACCAGGACAACGCGGTATCCCTCAGCGCGCAGCGCCCGGACCGCCTGTGTGCCCGAGTAGTCGAACTCGCATGCCTGTCCGATAATGATCGGACCGGAGCCGATGACGAGGATGCTCTTTATGTCGGAGCGTTTCGGCACTACGAAACCCCCATCCGGTCGCAGAACGTGTCGAAGAGATCCTGTGCATCGTTCGGACCGGGTCGGGCTTCGGGGTGATACTGGACCGAGGATGCGTTCGCATCCGGACACCGAAGTCCCTCCAACGTATTGTCGTTCAAGTTCACATGCGTCGGCACAATCTCGCCAAATTCTGATTCGTAACGATCACCCGAGCGCAGCGGTGTCAGGTCGACAGCAAAACCATGATTCTGCGATGTGATAGCAACCTTCCCCGTGGCGATCCGTCGCACCGGGTGGTTGCCGCCATGGTGCCCGAAAGGAAGCTTGTAGGTTCTGCCACCGACCGCAAGGCCGAGTACCTGGTGTCCCAAACAGATGCCAAAGAGGGGCACCGTGCCCAGCAGTTCCCTGACCGCAGCAACCGAACGGTCAAGCGGTTCAGGATCTCCGGGTCCGTTCGAGAGAAACACGCCATCGGGGTTGAACGCACGGACGTCGCCTGCGGGCGTGTCAGCAGGAACAATCTGCACATCGAAACCACGCGCCGTAAACGCGTCGACGATGGCTCGCTTCATGCCAAAGTCGTATGCAACGACGGTGCCCCGGCGGGCTGCCTCCGTCCGGACGAGAGTTGGTTGCGCAATGGACACCTCAAGCGCCAGCGCCCGACCTTCCATGACTGGAGCGCTCGTTGCCGCATCACGCATTTCGCGCTCGGTGGTACCGCTCCCAATCGCGGCTGGCATGGCGCCATGGTCACGCACGTGGCGCGTCAGCCGGCGCGTGTCCACGTCCGAAAGAGCAATGAGACCCATGTCGGTGAACCAATCGCTCAGCAGGCCGCGCGAGCGCCAACTGCTGGCTGTGTGTGACATCGACCGCATCACTACTCCCGTACAAAACGGGTTCGCTGCCTGGGCGTCATCGGGAGTCGTGCCATAGTTGCCAATATGCGGGGCCGTCATGGTCACGATCTGTCGAGCGTACGACGGGTCTGTGAAAATCTCCTGATACCCCGCCATTGCAGTGTTGAACACAACCTCGCCAGTTGCGATACCGTCCGCACCGACAGCGACCCCACGGAACACCGTCCCGTCAGCAAGCACGAGCAACCCCGCGCGTTCCATCATCGCCCGCTCTCCATTTCGTACGTGAACGCACCGCGGTACAGCGTGGTGGTCACGCGACCCTTGTAGTCCTTACCGAAGTACGGTGCGTTGCGAGACTTCGACAGCGTCTCGGTTGGCGACCAGGTTGCCCGCGGGTCGAACACGACAACGTTGGCAACGGCACCCTCGGTCAGCGGTACTCCTTGGTCGGCGAGACCGAGCAGAGCCGCCGGTGAAATGGACATCCGGTCGAAGAACGTTTCCTGGTCGAGCCCCAGGCCGTCAACGCTGTTGACCACGGCCGCGGCCCACTCGAGGCCGGTGACACCAAACGGGGCATGTTCGAACGGCACGTCCTTTTCATGCGAAGCGTGCGGGGCGTGGTCAGTTGCAACCATGTCGATCGTCCCCGATGCCAGGGCCTCGCGCACGGCCACAACATCGTCGGACTCGCGTAGTGGGGGCATCACCTTGTAGGACGCATCCGTCGCGGCAGCCGCCTGATGATCAAAGGCAAGGTGGTGCGGAGTGACCTCCGCGGTAACCGGTAGGCCCCGGTCCTTCGCCGCGGCGAGGAGCTCAACGGCTCCACGCGTCGACACATGCTGCAGATGGTATGTGACTCCGGTAAGTTCGACGAGGGCGAGGTCACGCGCAATGATCGATACTTCAGCAATAGCCGGGATTCCGGTCATGCCGAGCCGTGACGAAACCGTACCTTCGTGCATATGTCCGCCCCTCGCCAGGCCCGGATCGATTGCATGCTCGGAGACGACACCCCCCAACTGAGCGATGTACTCCATTGCGCGGCGCAGAAGTCCAGCGTCAGCAACCGTGTCTCCGTCGTCGCTGAACATGCGCACGCCGGCGGCCCAGAGATCATCGAGGTGGGCAAGCTGTTCACCACGGCGGCCCATCGTCAGCGTCCCGGCCGGAATGACCTGCACCAGCCCCGCCTCTTCGCCGCGTCCTGTGATGAAACGTGCGAGATGCCCAGAATCTATTACCGGATCGGTGTTCGGCATCGCAACCAGGGCCGTGTAGCCGCCGGCAGCACCAGCGGCCGAGCCCGTTGCAATGTCTTCCTTCCATTCCTGACCCGGTTCCCGAAGGTGGGTGTGCACATCGACGAAGCCGGGCCCGACCCACGATCCGGATGCGTCGATCACGCGCGCAGTCTCGTCCTTGATGCCCTCACCGATGCGCTCGATACGATCGCCAACGATGAGGACGTCAGCCGAAACTACGCCGGTGGATGCCAGTACGGATCCACCAACGATGAGGACACTATCCACTGGTACCCCCCAGCAGCCTGAACAGGACCGCCATCCGAACCGCTACTCCATTGGCAACCTGGTCAAGCACGAGGCACCGCGGATCGTCCGCAACCACATCCGAAACCTCGACGCCGCGATTCATCGGACCCGGATGCAGGACGACAGCGTCATCTTTGAGCATGCCGAAACGTCGTTGTGTCAACCCGTATCGTCGTACATACTCCGAAAGACTCGGGAACACCGATGCACCCCCACGTTCGGTCTGGACCCGAAGGAGGTACACGACGTCGAGGCTGCCGATCTCGGCGTCGAGGTCGCTTGAGTGTCGCACCGGCCATCCTTCGGTATCTACGGGAAGGAGTGTCGGCGGGGCAATCAGCGTGACATCTGCACCGAGCGTTGGAAAGAGAAAACAGTTCGACCGTGCGACTCGGCTGTAGCGGATATCCCCAATGATCCCGATGCGCAGCCCATCGAGTCCCCCCAGACTCCGACGTATCGTGAGCGCATCGAGCAGTGCCTGTGTCGGGTGTTGATGGGCGCCATCCCCTCCATTCACGACCCGCATCTGCGCCCACTCGGCGACTCGCCACGGTGCACCAACGGCCTTGTGCCGCACTACCGCAAGATCCGCACCCATTGCCTCGACGGTGAGCACGGTGTCCTTGAGACTCTCACCCTTCGAGACCGACGATCCGCTGGGACTGAAACTCAGCGTATCGGCAGACAGTGCCTTCGCCGCACGTTCGAAGGACATCCTGGTGCGCGTCGACGGTTCGAAGAACAGCGTTGCGACGGTCCTGCCCCTCAGCGCAGGGACCTTCGGTATGGGCCGATCAAGAACCTCAAGAAACCCATCGGCATCGTCGAGCAATGACTCTGCTTCGGAGCGGCCCATTTGCTCGGTCGACAGAAGGTGTTGCACTAGAACCCCTCCCCTTGTTCGATGAACACTCCGTCGTCCCCATCGGTTTCGACAACCCGCACAGTGACACGTTGGGCCAAAGCTGTCGGCAGGTTGCGCCCCACGTAGTCTGCGCGGATCGGAAGCTCTCGGTGACCGCGGTCAATAAGGACCGCCAGTTGGATTCGTGCGGGCCGACCAAGGTCTGTGACCGCATCCAGGGCGGAGCGAATAGTTCGCCCCGTGTAGAGCACATCATCGACGAGGACGACGGTCTTGTCCTCGACCGATGTCGAGACCTCAGTGGAACCGACGTTCGGGGTTGGATGCCGGCCGACGTCATCGCGATACAGAGCTACATCAAGGATCCCGGTCGGCACGGCGACACCCTCGATAGCTTCCAGAACTCCGGCAAGACGCTCCGCAAGAGGCACTCCGCGGGTAGGGATTCCCAATAGCACCAGATCGTCGACACCCTTGTTGCCTTCGATGATTTCATGGGCGATACGGCGGAGGGCCCGCGTGATATCGCTCGGCTCCATTACCTGACGCATACTCGGTCCCACTCGTGTGGCCGGGGTATTCCTCGCACGTTGTGGCATGCGCGTACGTTCTGCACCATTGACGCTCCGTCCTTTCCGGCCTCACTGGACCGGTCCTTAAAGGTTGAACAAGGTGACCATACACCGTCGGCTAGGCCACGGCCAAAACACCGCTCTCAGGTGGGCCGTTCCGTCTCGACGAGCTTTGCAAGCACCCCATTGACGAACCGCGAACTGTTCTCCGTCGAGTATTCCTTCGCCAATTCGACAAGCTCAGAGACAACTACACCAATGGGCATATCCGTGTGGCGCAGCTCATAGAGACCGAGACGAAGCAACGAGATGTCAACGACGGGCATGCGATCGACACGCCATCCCCGTGCGGCCTGTCCGATCGAAACATCGAGATCGGTGCGCTGGTTCCACACTCCCTCGACAAGCCGAGCTGCACGGGCCGACAGTCCGACAACATCCGGTGCTTCAAGCCGGCGGGTTTCGGCCGCATAGAGGGCCTCAAGAGCTTGCTGGCGGGCCTCGGTGCGACTCACGAGGTACGCGTGATGTAGTCACCCGAACGGGTATCAACCTTGACAACGTCGTCCACATCAACGAACAGCGGTGCTTGGATAACGAGTCCCGTCTCCATAGTCACCGGTTTCGTCGCTCCCGAGACTCGGTCGCCCTTCACACCCGGTTCGGCATACGAAACCTTGAGTTCGACAGCTGGTGGAAGGTCAACACCGATAGGTTGACCCTCGTGGAGGGCAACCTGGATCGTGGCTCCGTCAACGAGGTAGGGGGCCGCATCCGCCATCAGTGATTCGCTCACAGAAACCTGCTCGAAAGTCTCACCGTCCATGAAGTTGAAACCCACATCATCCTTGTAGAGGAAGGTCATGTCGCGTCGGTCGATCGTTGCACGCTTGACGTTCTCGCCAGCGCGGAACGTCTTGTCGAACAATGCCCCCGTATGGAGGTTGCGCAATTTCATCCTGACAAATGCCTTCCCCTTGCCGGGTTTCACATGCTGGTGATCGACGACTTGGAAGAGTCCATCGGGTGTCTCCAAGGCGTAGCCCGGGCGAACGTCGTTTGTCGAAATCATGTCAGGTGAAACTCCTTGTGAGAAAGGGTGAGGTTCTCGCACCCGCTGTCTGTAACCACCACGGTGTCTTCGATCCGAACCCCACCACGCCCCGATAGGTACACACCGGGTTCCACGGTGATGATGTGGCCCGCCTCAAGGATGTCCTCGCTACCGGCCCGAATCCAGGGGGCTTCGTGGATCTCAAGACCGACCCCGTGGCCCGTGGAGTGGAGAAAGTAGTCGAGATATCCGTAGCGGTCCAGAACAGACCGACACACCTCGTCAATGTCACCAGCGACGGCACCAGGACCCACGGCGTCCACACCCGCCTGCTGGGCATCACGCACCGCTGCGTAAACACGCTCCATTTCGACGTCCTCCCCGGGACCACGCCATACCGTGCGGGACATGTCGCTTTGGTAACCGTCGACCTCACACCCGTAGTCAAGGAGGAGCAGTCCGTCTGCAATCGTGCCCGTCCCTGACCGGTGATGTGGCACCGAGGCGTGTACACCAATCGCGACGATCGGAGACCAGCCAGCGGCGGTTCCCCCGGCGCGGCGCATCGCATCGATAAGTCCCCATCCGAGCTCGCCTTCCGTGTCGGCAGCGGCCGCTATCTCGGCGAGCTGGTCGAACGCCGCATCGCCAGCCCCACACGCAGCCCGTACCGCTGCCACCTCGTCGGGCGTCTTCACACGACGTAGGTCTTCAACGACACCAACCGTAGGCTCGAGCCTCGCTGGTGTCTCCGCTGCCAGTGAGCGCATAGCCTCCCACGAGATATGGGCCGACTCCACGTCCACAACCGAGGCATCGGTGAAAATCCTGGCGATCGTCGCATTGACACCACCACTGTGAATGATCAGCTCGGCGCCCGCAATCGCATCGACGAGCGGGGCCGCGCTTTCCCCGTACCGACCATCGGTGATAAAGATGAAGGACTGTGGACCCACGACGACAAAGGCAAAGGACCCGGAAAACCCGGTGAGGTAGCGGATGTTCGCCAGCGAGGCCACCAGCAACGGTCTCTCAAGCTTCTCCTGTAGTCGCGCGACGCGCGCTGCATGATCCATTGAATTCCTCACAAATCTAAGTTGAACCGTGTGCGCTGGCCGCCGTGTGTCAAGGTGGGACTCAATTCGTGACGCCGATTGCGGTCAGGCCGACCAGTACGGTAGCGTCGTCGACCGACATCACGACACATTCACCGATGCGTGATAACAAAGCCATTCGGATACCACCGTGGTCCCGTTTCTTGTCGAGCCGAATGAGTTCAAGGATGTCGGAACGTGAGACCCCAGCGGGGAGTACTGTCGGCAGCCCGAGCTTCTGAAGTATCTCCACGACCGCGGGTGTCTCGGGAAACCCGAGCTGCTTTGCGGACGAGTATGACGCTGCAACCATTCCGATTGCAACCGAGTGACCGTGCGACAAACCGGTCAACGTTTCAATTGCATGCCCAACGGTATGGCCAAAGTTCAGAGTGCCGCGCACACCGCGTTCGCGAAAGTCCTCCGAGACGATGCCTGCCTTGACGCGCACCGCCCGCACCAGCACGTCGGCGATATTCGCCGATAGCCCGTCAGCGGCGTAAAGAGCAACGAGATCAGGGTCAGCAATGAAACCAGCCTTGACGGCTTCCGCTGATCCTTCAAGAAGTATCTCCCGGGGAAGGCCTCGCAGGATCTCCAAGTCGATGATCACCCGGTCGGGATGGTGGAACACGCCGACGAGGTTCTTCCCCCCGACGTTGACAGCAGTTTTTCCTCCGATGGATGCGTCGACAGCTGCCAACATGGTCGTCGGAAACAGAACACTGGCAACACCCCGCAGATACGTCGCGGCGACAAACCCCGCCAGATCCGTCGCGGCGCCTCCACCGATACCAACAATCATGTCGTCACGCGTCAGACCCAGTTCGTTGAGCTGTACAAAGCAATCCTCCGCCACGGATAGGGTTTTCGCAGCCTCGCGATCTGGCACCGTAATGGTCCGAACCGACGCACCTCGATCCCGCCATGAATCCTCAATTGCCGAGGCGATACGGGTAACGGACGGTTGCACAATGACACCGACGCGGTGCCGTGAGAGGTCGCCGGGAAGTAGCAGTTCGCCGCGGCTCAATGCAGTAGCACCGTCCACGATCTGTATCGTCGAGACCACATTTCCGGAGCCGTCGGTTATTGCAACGCGTTCCACAGAACCTCCAATTGATCGACGATGGCCCTGCGGTCATAGTCGGCACTTTCAATGATGGCGTCCGCCGCACACCGATACACCTCGGTGCGGGCCGCCAGCAGGGCATCCAGGTCGGTAGCAATGGAGTCGCTTCCAAGCAGCGGCCGCGTCGCGGCCTCACCGATCCGTGCGCGCAATATCGTTGCCGGCGCCCTAAGCCATACCACGGTCCCCGAACGCTTGAAGACCTCTCGGTTCTGTTCGTCGAGGACGGCTCCACCGCCGGTCGCAACAATCGGTGTCTCGGACTCGCTCACGGCGGTGATGGCTGCGGACTCAAGATGACGAAACACCGCCTCACCGCGACTCTCGAAGATCTCCGCCACCGAGATACCGGCGTGGCCTGTGACGAGATCATCGGTATCAACCCACTCAACTCCGAGGCGAGCGGCGAGTCCCGCCGCCGCAGTCGTCTTGCCAGCCCCCATCATCCCGATAAGCCAGATGCGCCGCGTCATTGTTAGAAGTCCTCGAGGCGGCTTCGATAGCGGTCAACGGCAGCCGCGAAATCTCCCACGGTGTCTCCGCCAAACATCCGTTGCATCTCTTGCGCCAGGGTGATTGCAACCATGGTTTCGGCAACGACGCCCGCGGCAGGCACCGCAATCACGTCGCTGCGCTCGCGGAAGGCCTTTTCGGCTTCTCGTGTTTCAACATTCACCGTGTCTAACGGCTTCATAACCGTCGAGATTGGCTTCATCGCAGCTCGTACACGCAGGATTCCGCCCACGGTCATGCCACCCTCGGTACCCCCGGCACGGTTGGTGTGACGGGTGTACTGCCCCTCGGTCCGATAGATCTCGTCGTGAGCATCCGAACCTCTGCGGCGAGCGGATTCGAAGCCGTCACCGATCTCGACACCCTTGATTGCTTGAATGGACATAAGCGCTTCCGCCAGCCGGGCGTCGATACGTCGATCACCGTGTACGTGCGATCCGATCCCAGCGACGAGACCCTCAACGACCACCTCAACAACACCTCCGAGGGTGTCTCTGTCGGCCCTGGCAGCCTCAATCTCCGCAATCATCTCGGTCTCCGCAGTCGCATCGAACACCCGGACCGGCGAGGCATCAATTGCGCCAAGATCACCAAACGAAGGCGTGGGACCCGAGGATGCAACGGACCCGATCTCGACCACATGGGAGAACACGGTGACACCGACGACACCGAGCAGGCGTTTCGCAAGGAATCCGACGGCCGTTCGCGCCGCAGTTTCTCGGGCCGAGGCACGTTCAAGAATATCGCGGGCGTCCCGTGTGTCGTATTTCATCATCCCGACCAGGTCGGCATGACCGGGGCGCGGGGTGGTGAGCGGTCGGTCCGACTCACCGGGTGCCGCCGACATTTCCGCTTTCCACTTGGGCCACTCGGTGTTGCGGATAAGAATCGCGACCGGCGACCCGAGAGTCTTGCCGAACCGCACTCCTCCAAGAAACTCAATCTCGTCTTGTTCGAGCCGCATGCGTCTGCCACGCCCATAACCCAATCGGCGGCGAGCCAACTCGTCGGAGAGGCCCTCAGCGGTCACCTCGATGCCCGAGGGAAGCCCCTCAACGACAGCAACCAGCCCCGGCCCGTGAGATTCACCTGCAGTGAGATATCGAAACATGGGTGTGAGAGTAGGGCTTTCGGCGAATCGACGGAAGTGGGCTGGCAAAAGGATGAGAGGGCCGTGGCGGCGGCCCTCTCATCTCGGGGCTCCGCTCAAGAGCGGAGTTCTCGCTACTTCAGGATCTGCTGGCCAACCGCAAGCTCGAACGCGGTGTCACCGAACATGAAGACACCCTTGTCGGCCGTCAGGCTCACGACCTTGTATGAACCAGCGAAAGTGTCTCCCACACCAACCTGATACGACGTCCCATTTACCACAACAGTTGCTTGTAACACACCGTCTACCGTCGTAATCGCCTGAAGTGTGATCGTATTGGACGGATTGAACGTTCCACCATCGCCGGTGCCACCAACACCGGGGAGGCCACCGCGAGATCCGTCACCGACCAGCGGTCGGAAGGGGTCGCGCGGTTGGGACAACTGGAACGAACCGGCGACGACGTTGACCGGCGGCGCTTCCTGCCCGAGCCCATCTGCGACAGCGACGATTGGCCGTGATGGTCCCTGGGATGCTTCGGAAACCGAGGAGAGCACTCCCGAAGAAATCATCATCCACCCTGCGAAAACACCTGCTGCGATAAGCAGCAATGAGCCCGTAAGAGCCACGATGTAGCGGTTGCCTGACCTCATTCCCCGACCACCTGACTGGCACCATCGTCCACGGTATTGCTATCGGCGGCCGTCGTGCCGTCGGTCACTGCCTCGTCGATGAGCTTTACCAGTACACCCGTTCTCGTAAAGAGTCGCAGGTTCAGGTCGATGGTCAGCTCGGACACCGGACGCCGCTGTTTGACCGTGGTGTCCCCCGACCCGTCCTCCCCGCCATCCCCGGATTCATCAACTGTCTCGATCGGGCTGAGTGTGATGGAATCGGTTCTCACGAGACGGTCCATCGCCTCTATCCCGTAAAGGAATCCGAGCACCTCAAAGTACTGGCCGGTGACCATGACTGATACAGCGACCTCGAACACCGGCGTTTCGGTTTCGGACAGGCTCGGAGCCGGCGGCGCCAGGGACACCTGTGAGATACGGACACCCGTGCTGTCAGCCAAAAAGTTGATGTCCGAGATGAAGGCGGCCTGCTCGGGCTCCTCAGGGATCGAACTCTGCATCGCTCCGATCGCAAACTGATACGAAACCTCGTTTGCCTTTATCTCTTTGAGCCTGGCAAGTCGTGTCTGCAGTGTGAGGGTACTGTCCTCTTCGGCCTGCAACTCCTGATTCGCACGGTCGACGTCAGAGTTCTGCGGGCCGATGACGAGCATCCACCACAGCAACGTTACAAAGAAGACCCCAAGAAAGCCGAACGCGAGGGTGGTGCGCTTCACGGGTTCACCTCGGGGATTCGATCCTCACGCCGTTGAGCGTCTGCCGCGGCCGTCAGCGTCGTTTGGCTCGTGTAGTTCAGTACCTCGATTTCCCCCTCCAGCGAATCAACGATGGTTGACACCCACGTCCCCTCACCGGCCGGAAACGTGTCAGCGTCGAGTGATCGCAGCCACGCGGAAACGTCCGGGAAATCGAACGCCACACCGGTCATCCGGATCGAACCGACCCCGGGGGTGTCAAGGGCCAGGTTGGTCGACCCGCTGAAGCTTGTGAGCCAGGTCCGATCGGGGATCACCCGGGAGAGGTCGTTGAGCACTCGTCCCCAGGATACGTCGCGTGCCAGGATGGTTTCGAGCGTGGCCCTCTGGGCTGTGTACTCGGTAAGTAGGTCCTCCATTGAGGCGAGCTCTAAGATCTGGGACTGGTACCCGTCGTTGGTCGCCCGCTGTACTTCGATTCGGCTCTCGATCTCGCCGATCCGGCCGCCGAGTAGCGTCGTGACTACAGCGAGCAGTGCCAGGTATGCGATTCCCGCGATGACGACACCTGCGAGTTTGCGTCGGGTCGCCTGTTTCTGAAAACTCTCCGGAGGGAGCAGGTTAATGGCACGCATCTAGAGCTCTCCCCAGAGGCTCAACCCAATTGCTGTTGGCAGAACCGGCTGGGCCGCTTGCATTTCCTCATCCGAGAGGCCGACACGACCGACGTTGACGAGGTCGAGAATCCGCGCTGGCTCCAACGGGATGCCGAGATCGCTTGCTAGCCGGTTCGCCAGGTGAGGCATCCGTGCCCCGTTGCCGGCGACCACCAGCCGCACTACTTCTTCGTTGTTGTTCTGGGACCGAAAGAATGTGACTGATCCGCGGACCTCTTCGATCAGCTGATCACCAGCCTGGGTCAGAATGCCTCTGGCTGGCGCATCCGCGTCGTCGGTTTCGAGTCCACGCTCGGGTTCCACTCCGACGCGCGCCTTCGTTTCAACTGCGTCCTCCCGGTCGACGTTCATGCCATCTTCAAGCGCCTTGGTAAACGCGTCGCCTCCGCGGGGCAGCAGCCGGACGAACCGAGCCGACCCACCCTTGGCGATGACGACCTGAGTCACCGTCGCACCGATATCAACGATGAGCTGAAGTGGATTGTCAACGGCGGGCGCCATTCCGTACACCGCACGGACGAGGCCGAAACTCTGCAGGTCGATTGCCTTTGGCGAAATTTTCGCCTCACCCAGGACCCGCATCAACGTATCAACGACGTCGCGATGCACGGCGACAACCAGGATGGACATCATCGGCTCTCCCCCGGGCGTCACGAACTCTTCGAGTGGCACGAAATCCAACACAGCTTCGTCGACGCCCATCGGGATCGAATCCTGCACCTGGAACGGCAGAGCCTCTGCGAGTTCGGACTCTTCCATTTGTGGAAGATCTACCTGGCGAACCACCAGACGCTGGTTGGCGGTTCCTACGACGACACCCCTGCGCGGAAGTTTGTGGCGTTTCCAGATCGCAGCAACAACTTCGGCGACGGCGCCCTCATCAAGAATATCCCCAGCGACCACGGCTCCCACGGGGAGAGGCATCTCGACATATCGGCGGAGGGTTCGTTTCGCTTTCGAGGTGTCTAAGACAGCGACCCGGACGGCTTCACCGCCTATGTCCAGCCCAATTGAGACCGCCATCTCTTCTCCACCTAGAAAACTCCGCCTTCCAGTAGCTAGGGGGCGCGCCGAGGACTAACTACTGATCTGAAACGAGCTTAGGCATCGGAGTATCGCCACCACAAACCGAAGCAATTTCCGAACCCGCGATGGGACTAGGCGAGGTACCAATCCAGAATACGATCACCCGCCACTATGGCTACATACGCTCCGAGAACCAGATAGGGGCCGAACGGAATCGCGTCCTTGCGCCCCTTAGTCCCGGTGATCAGGAGCAAGATCGAGAGCACTCCACCCAATAGAAATGCAAAGAAAAACGCCACGCTCATCTGCCCCCAGCCCAGGTAGCCAGTGAACATTCCCAACAGAATCGCGAGTTTCACGTCACCGAACCCGAATCCCCCGGCAGGCGCGACGAGCGCAATAACGAGTAGAGCACCAAAATAGGATGCCCCTGCGAGGAGTGAGCGGATCGCACCCTGAGGGTCCCCCGCCGCGACGGCTCCACCGATAAGCAGAACAGCACCAACAACGATTCCGGGATACAAGATCCGATTCGGGATGAGCTTGTGGTCAAGGTCGGTGAGTGTCAATGTGATCGTGACGCCAGCGAACCAGAGATACGCGGGCAACACCCAGGCAACACCGATGACTGCGACCGTGACAGCGAAGACGACACCGGTCAGGACCTCAACGATGAGGTATCGAATAGAAAAGTGAATACCGCAGTCACTGCATTTACCGCGCAACATCAACCAGGAGATAACCGGGATGTTCTCACGCCACGACAATTTGTGGTTGCAGTTGGGACACGCTGAGGGTGGGCGCATCACCGATCGTTTGAGTGGCACCCGATACGCAACAACATTAATGAACGACCCAATCGAGAGTCCGAGTAGACCCAGGAGGCTGAGAACTATGGCCTGGTCAGCCACGCTGGCGACCTCCTCTTAGTTTGTCGTGTCACGGAACCCTACTTGTGAGTCGGGGAATCTCGCGCATCTCACACGGATACCCGAGACGCGAGAGAGGGACGGCGGAGCCGTCCCTCTCTTACGTTTGATTCGATCTACCCTACGGAGTCGGGAAGCCGCCGGTCACCCAGCCGGTGGGTGCGCCCGCCGACGTCGGGCAGGCAAGTGTGCTTCCTGACGCCACGGCCCTGTAGAACGTACCACCGGTCGCTGACGAGTCTTCGAAGATCGCGAAGATGTTGCCGGAATCGCTGGTCCGTGTGAGACACACAACGTTGTTGTTCGACGAAACGGGCATCGTGACTACAACGCCCTCTTCGACACTGGAGGTCGTGCTGACATCCAGGACGATGCTCGACTCGAACGCTTTCAGGTCGGCCTGTAGCGTCGTGAACGACGTGTTGTCAACCCAGTAGCCCTTCTCAGCGAGAAGAACGTTACGCACTTCGGCTTGGACCGCACGGTCCTGTGCACGACTGCGGAAACCCAGGAACGACGGGATGGCAATAGCAACAAGAATTGCAATGATAAGCACTACAACCATCAGCTCAATGAGGGTGAAACCCTCTTCTTTGTCGAGACGCTCGCGCATCCAACGCATATGCAAACCTCCATGTAGATAATGAGATTACGGGGCGGTGAATGTCACTCACCCGTGCTGTTTCCATCGGCGAATGGGGGAAAATAGTTGAGCGATTTCTCACTGCCACGTCCAGGCGGAGCGCCGGTCGCGGAACCAGCGAAGCATCCGTCAACCCCTGGTGCCGCCTCGGCGAACCGGACGGCTCTGTCAGGTTGTTACACGATCGCCGCGAGGTTGAAGATCGGAAGGTAGAGAGCTATCAGAATGCCCCCGACGGTGATGCCCATCACGACGATGAGCAGCGGCTCGATGAGGCTTGTGAGTGCGTTCACCATGTCGTCAACCTCGCGATTATAGAAGTCGGAAACCTTCCCGAGCATCGCATCGAGTGCCCCGGTCTCTTCACCGACCGTCATCATCTGGACGACCATCGGGGGAAAGATGTCGTGCCGGGAAAGTGGTTCGGCGAGCGACTCACCATCGCGTACCGATGCCTTGACATCTTCGAGTGCCCGCGACATCTTGCGATTTCCCGACGTGGCAGAGACGATATCGATCGCCTGGAGAATCGGTACGCCGGTGCGGCTGAGCACTGCGAAGGTTCGCGCGAAACGCGAAAGCGAGGTTTTGTGGGCAAGCTTTCCAAACACCGGAATCTTCAGCTTTATCGTGTCCCAGTAGTACCGACCGGATTCGGTGCTTTTCCATTTTCGGAACGCCACGACGGACCCGACGGTCCCAAGGATCAGGGCCCACCAGTACGACGTCATGATGTTCGACAAAGCAACAAGCACGAGGGTCGGTGCCGGGAGCGCGGCCCCTCCTCCCATCTCGTCATACATGTCTGCAAAGATCGGAACTACGAACACGATCATCGCGGTCGTGACAAACAGAATCAAAACACCAACGACAATCGGGTACGCCATGGCAGATTTGATCTTCGACCGGAGGTTGAGGTTCGCTTCCAACATGTCGGCAAGGCGTTCAAGGGTCTCGTCGAGAACACCACCGACTTCACCGGCCTTGATCATTGCGACGTAGAGCTCACCGAACACCTTCGGATGTTTCTCCATGGCCTGGGAGAGCGACGTCCCCTTTTCGACATCCGACCGCACGTTGCGGATAACAAGCGCCAATGCCGACGACTCTGTCTGGTCGACAAGGACTGCGAGAGCTCGGATCAGTGATAATCCGGAATTGACCATGGTCGCAAACTGACGGGAGAACAACACGACGTCCTTCGCCTTGACCCGGTCCGAGAGACCCGGAATCTTGATCTCCATCTGCAGAGCGGAGTTCTTCTGCTCCTCGACAGAGATCGGGGTCAGCCCCTTTTCGCGCAACGACTTGACTACCAGGCTCTGTGATTGGCCCTCAATCTTGCCGGTCCTGATCTGACCTTGTTTGTCACGAACCTTGTAAGCGAACGTTGCTGCCATCACATGGCTCCTTGCATGATTGCGTCAAAGACATCGGGGTCCTGGCACCTTTCGCGAGCAAGCGTCTCCGTTACGGTGCCTCTGCGGACAAGTTCCGCAAGTGCGGCATCCATGGTTTGCATCCCAAACCGTCCACCAGCCTGCATGGCCGATGCGATCTGATGGACCTTGCCTTCTCGAATGAGGTTGCGGATCGCCGCCGTCGCGACCATCACTTCGATCGCAGCGGCCCGACCAGTCCCACTCTTGGTCCGCAACAACTGCTGGCTCACTACCGCTTGGAGCGAACTGGCGAGCTGCACCCGGACCTGCTGTTGCTGGTGTGGGGGGAACACATCGATGATGCGCTCGATAGATTTCGGAGCGTCCTGGGTGTGGAGCGTTGCGAACACCAAGTGGCCTGTCTCGGCTGCGGTAATCGCCGTCGCGATTGTTTCGAGGTCACGAAGCTCACCAACGAGGATGACATCGGGGTCCTGACGGAGAGCGTGTTTGAGAGCCGACGCAAAGCTCATGGTGTCGGTCCCAACTTCTCGCTGGTTGACGACCGACATCTTATGGCGGTGGGTGAACTCGATCGGATCTTCCACAGTGATGATGTGGTCGGCACGCGACGAGTTGATGAGGTCAATGACTGACGCGAGTGTCGTGCTCTTGCCGGAACCCGTCGGTCCCGTCACCAAAACGAGGCCGCGCTGGTATGTCGCGAACTCACTAACAATTTCCGGCATACCTAATTCCTCAAGGGAGTACACCTCGTTCGGAATGGCACGCATCACGGACGCTACTGCGTCTCGTTGGAAGAATACGTTGACACGGAAACGGCCGATGCCGGGTACAGGATGTGAGGCGTCGAGCTCCCGTGTCTCTTCGAGCTCCTCACGCTGGCGGCCGGTGAGAATCTCATAGATCATCGAACGCAATGGGGCAGGCTTCAGGAGGCCGAACCCATCGACCGGGTAGAGCGAACCGTTGATGCGCACCTGTGGTGGCGAACCGGCGGTGAGGTGGAGGTCCGACCCTCCCCGTTCCACGAGTTCTCGCAGCAGATCATTGACGTGCGGGCGATCCTTGACAACCGCGGCACCACCGAGATCTGCGGTGATTGGTTCACGGACGTCTTGACGAGTAGTGCCCTCTTGTACCGCATCGCCGAGCGACGATCCGATGTTCAGACCCAGGTAGGCCGGGACGATGCTGGCCTGGATCAGGGAGCGTGAAGCAAGCGCAACCGTGATATTGCGACCGACTGCTTGGCGGACGAGTTCGGCCCTCTTTTCGTCGAGCGGGTCGTCGACAGCGATGACGAGAGCTCCATTTTCCTCAATCTCGATCGGGAGTACCTGAAGTTCTTGTGCGAGGTCGGCGGAGAGCTTGCGAAGAGCCGCCGGATCCGGGAAGACACGTTCCGGGCCATCGAGGTCCACGAACCGTACCTTGAGACGCTCCGCTACCGAGACGAGGATGTCGCGGTCGGAGACGTCGCCCTCCTCAACAAGGATCTGGGGCAGTGGAGTCCCCGACGAAGCAACCGTGAGGAGATGCTCCTCGAGCCTATCGCGCGTCAGCAACCTACGGTCAACCAGGATTTCTCCTAGTTCCCTATCGACTGTGTCCATGTCGAGACGTGCTCCCTGCTTCGCATGTCGTGAATATCGGCGATTTAGGCGACAACCCTTAGGATCTCTTCGAACGTCGTCATGCCACGAGAGATCTTGGCGAAACCGTCGTCGCGAAGGGATCGCATTCCTGCAGCAAACGCCGCCCTCTCAATGACCTCAGCGGAAGCACGATCGACAATCAGGCGTTGAATCTCTTCGTTGACCAGCATCACCTCGGTGAGGCTCACACGGCCCTTGTACCCCGTCATGGAGCACGCCTTGCAACCAACCTTGGTGTACACATTGGGGTCCCCATGCAGCTCCTCATCCCAACCAACGTCCTTGAGCATCGCTGCCGTGATCGCGGAATCCTTCTTTTTACACTTCTCGCAGAGAACCCGAGCAAGGCGCTGAGCCAACACGCAGTCGAGGGCAGATGCCACGAGGAAGGGCTCCACGCCCATGTCGATGAGACGCCCGACCGACGAGGCGGCATCGTTCGTGTGCAATGTGGACAGCACGAGGTGCCCGGTGAGTGCCGATTCGATGGCGATCGCAGCAGTTTCCCCGTCGCGGATCTCACCGATCAGGATGACATCCGGGTCGGCACGTAGGATCGACTTGAGGGCCGTCGCAAAGAGCAAGCCGGCCTTGCGGTTGACCTGGACCTGGGTGATCCCATTCAATCGATATTCGACCGGATCTTCGACCGTGATGATATTGACCTCCTCCTTGTTGAGGATGTCAAGCGTCGAGTACAGGGTGGTTGTCTTTCCAGACCCTGTCGGACCGGTGACCAGGATCGCACCATAGGGTTTCTCGTACGCCTCCTTGAAGCGTTCGAGGTTGTAGGGTTCAAAACCGAGGTCGGCGAGAGGGGCGACGCCAGCAGATTTGTCGAGGATACGCATGACGACTTTTTCGCCATAAATCGAGGGCAGCGTTGCGGTACGAAGGTCGATGGCCTTGCCCGATACACGCAATGAGATGCGTCCGTCCTGGGGTACCCGGCGTTCGGCGATATTGAGGTCGGACATGATCTTGATACGTGACACTACGGCGTTGGAAATTGACCGGGGGGTCCGCATGACCTCGTGGAGGACACCATCGATACGGAACCGGATGCGAAGGTCTTTCTCCCCTGGCTCGATATGAATGTCTGATGCCCGTTCGTTGACGGCCCGCGAGATCAGCGTATTCAACAGCTTGACAACAGGTGCCTCTTCCGCGGCGATCTCGAGACCGCCCAGATCAGCGTCACCCTCTTCTTCCGCGGCGAGGTCGGCGAGGTCGGAGACCGATTCATCAAACGTCGACTGTCTGCGGATCGCTTCTTCAAGGTCGGACCTAGTGGCGACCTTGGTCACGATGTCCAGACCAGTCACGGCTCTGAGGTCGTCGATTGCAAGAACATTCGCAGGGTCGGCCATGGCGCAGACGAGGCGCCCATCTTCGTAGCCGATGGGGAGCACCGTGTAACGATCTTGCAAGTATTCGGGCACGGCGGCAACCGCGGCCGGATCGATTTGCTCTTCGCTTAGGTCGACATACCCGATGCCGATCTGGGTGGCAAGGGTGCGGACAAGATCGGCCTCAAGAACGAAACCTTCCTCCACCAGGACGCGACCCAATGGAACGCCAGAGGTCTGTTGTGTCTCAATCGCCTGATCGAGCTGCTCTCGGCTAAGAAGACCCTCTTCCAAAAGCATGGTGCCCAAATGGCGGGCGTCGCTCGGCACGTCTTCTCTCCCTCGGTTCCAACCTCGTTCCCGGACCCACGAATAACGTGGGCATCTGAGAATTTGTCGGCACCCCCGATGGGGGGCTTGAGGGGTTGTCTACGACGGATCCCGGCGTAACCTACTGTTGGTCACTCCGGGCCTTCTCCTCCGCACGCAGCGCCCGCAACATCACCTCGATGTTCGGTGTCTTCCCGGTCCAGAGTGTGAACGCCGCGATAGCCTGGTAGACAAGCATGTCCGTCCCCGAAACAACCGGTTTGCCGTCGGTCCGTGATTGTCGTTCACCAGGCGTCTCACCGTGTGCATATACCATCTCGAACCACCCGGTTGCACTGTCGACCAGTCCTCGATCATGGCATTCTCCATTCATCCCGATGGGGGTAGCGTTGACCACGACACCCACGATCGGTGTCCCCCAGGGTACGGTCCTGCCTGTAGTGGCGGTTGTGTCCAACAGCCGGTTTGCGTCATCCTCGGAACGAGCACTAACCACGATGTCGCGGTCGCTGAGCGCGACGGCTGCCGCGGCAGCGGCCCCACCCGCACCAAGGATCAAGACCGGGCCCTCATCCGGTAGTTTGCGGCGGGCCCATGCCCCGGCAATGCCAGCGACATCCGTGTTGTGCCCGATCAGCACACGGTCGGCTCGGGTGACCGTGTTGACCGCCCCTGTCCGGGTGGCAAGGTCTGAGCGTTCGTCGACGACGTCGAAGGCCAGGCGTTTGTATGGCATCGTCACGTTGCACCCATCGAAACGCCCCGTCCGAATCTCTCCCAGACGCACCCGCGCTCCCTCGGCGTCCACATCCCACGCCTCGTAGGTTCCCATGATCCCCATGGCGGTGAGAGCTGCGTTGTGTATCGCCGGTGAAAGCGAGTGGGTGGCCGGGCGTCCGAGTATCCCCAGACGTAATCCGTCACCGCTCACGGCAGAATACCGTCCTTGCGGGCCTGGTTGACCTTGGCGTTGTGCTCGGCAAGTGTTTCGGAGAACCCGTGTTTACCGTCGGCGGAGATGACAACGTAGTAGAAGAA